>Ga0302314_10000449_pt1 | contig 76488 bp, 40 predicted proteins | sample III_Palsa_N2_3_FD_200533 | JGI IMG/M metagenome (GOLD analysis project Ga0302314, IMG submission 200533) | Peat permafrost microbial communities from Stordalen Mire near Abisko, Sweden - III_Palsa_N2_3 | ecosystem: Environmental > Terrestrial > Soil > Palsa > Peat permafrost | place: Sweden...
GAGCCGGACGGTCGCGCCCGCCCGGTCGAGCAGGACCCGGCGGCGCTCCTCGGGGGCCCGGACGTCCACCGGCACATAGGCGCCGCCCGCCTTGAGGACCGCCAGTTGGGCGACGACGAGTTCGGCCGAGCGGTCCATCAGCAGCGCCACCCGGCCCTCCGCGGCCAGACCGTCGGCCAGCAGCCGGGCGGCCAGCAGGTCCGACCAGGTCGCGAGCTGCCGGTAGCTCAGTTCACGCTCACCGGCCCGCAGCGCGACCGCGTCCGGGGTGCGGCGGGCCTGCTCGGCGAAGACCTGCACCGGGCTGCGCGGAGCCGTCCGCCGGGCGGTGGCGTTCCACGACGCCAGCAGGTCCCGGTCGTCCCCGGTGAGCAGGTCCACCTCGCCCAGGTCGCCGTCGACGCCGTCGGCCAGTGCGGTGAGCAGCACGGTCAGGCGCCGCACCGCGCGCTCCACGGTAGGGCGGTCGAACAGGGCGGGGTCGTAGGCCAGATCGAAGCCGAGCCGTTCGGTCACGTAGGCGCGCAGGCACCAGGGGAAGGTGGTGGCATCGTCGGCTCGCACGTCCTCCACGCGGACGCCGCTCCTGGCCGTGGCCGACTCGTCGACGGGATAATTCTCGAACACCACCATGCTGTCGAACAGCGACTCGCCGGCCGGCACGTCGCTCAGTGCCTGGATGCGGGACAACGCCAGGTGGTCGAAGCCCCGGCTGTCGCTCTGCCGCTGCTGTAGGTCCCGCAGCCACGGGAGCACGCCGCCGGCGGGTATCCGGACCCGGGTCGGCACGGTGTTGATGAACATGCCGATCATGGTGTCGACGCCGGGCAGTTCAGCCGGGCGCCCGGACACGGTGGTCCCGAACACCACGTCGTCGCTGCCGCTGTAGCGGGCCAGCAGCAGCGCCCAGGCGCCCTCCACCACGGTGTTGACGGTCAGGCCGGCCCCGGCCGCGGTCTGCCGCAGCCGCGCGGAGAGCGCCTCGTCCAGCTCGTGCTGGACCGCCGCGGCGGAGCGGGCGCGGTGCGCCTGCGCGGGCGTGCGGTCGAACGGCAGCGCGGTGCGCGCGGTGAAGCCCGCCAGCGCCTCGGCCCAGTGGCCCTCGGCCGCGTTCTCGTCCTGGTCGGCCAGCCAGTACAGGAAGTCCGCGAACGGCCGCCGTACCGGCCGGGGCGCCCTCGGGCCGCCGGTCAGCGCGGCATGGCGCTCGCACACCTCGGTGAGCAGCAGCCCGGAGCTCCATCCGTCCAGGATGAGATGGTGGGTGGACCACAGCAGCAGCGCCTCGTCGCCGGGCAGGGCGGCCAGGGTGAGGCGGGTCAGCGGCGCGGTGGTCAGGTCCATGCCCGCGGCCCGGTCCGCGGCGATCAGGCGCTCGGTCTCCTCGGCCAGCCGCTCGGGCGTCAGCCCACGCCAGTCCACGTGGGTGACGGGCAGCTCGGCGTGCCGGTGCACCAGCTGGATCGGGTGCGGCAGGCCGCGCCAGTGCACGCTGGTGCGCAGGGCCGGGGTGCGGTCGGCGACCTGTTGCCAGGCTTCGGCGAACGCGCGGGGGTCGGCCACTCCGGACAGCCGGACCGCGATCCGGTCGAAGTAGGCGCCCTCGGTGTCGACCAGCCCGTGGAAGAGCATCCCGGACTGCAGCGGTGTCAGCGGCAGTGCGTCGGCGACCTGCCGCCCGTCGCCGACGAGCCGGTCCAGCTGCTGCTGGGTGAGGCCGGTCAGCGGGAAGTCGGACGGGGTACGGCCGCCCGCACCGGGGTGGGCGCAGTGCGCCACGATGTCGCGCAGCGCGGCGCACATCTCCTCGGCCAGGCCGCGGACGGTGGTCTCGTCGTAGACGGCGGCCGGATAGGTCCAGCCGAGTTCGAGGCGGCCGTGCTGGACCACCCCGGTGATGTCCAGCAGGTAGGGGCGGGTCTCGTCCGGGTCGGTGTCGCGGCCGGGCGCGGGCAGGGAGGCCAGGTACAGGCCGTCGGCGCCCGCGCCCGTGCTGGTGCCGGTGCCCGCGTCCCACTGCCCGTGGTAGTTGAAGCCGATCTCCGGCGACGGTGCGCCTGCCAGCGGGCTGTCCGGCCGCAGGTGGCGCAGCGCGCCGTAGCCCAGCCCGTGCAGCGGTACCGCGCGCAACTGCTCCTTGACCGAGCGCAGCGTGTCGTGCCAGCCGGCGTCGGCGGCGACGCTGAGGGCGAGCGGGAACTCGGCGGTGAACCAGCCCACCGTCCGGGACAGGTCCACGTCGTCGAAGAGTTCCTCGCGGCCGTGCCCCTCCACGCCCACCAGGACGGTGTCGCGCCCGCACCAGCGGGCCAGGGTGCGGCCCAGGGCGCTGAGCAGGACGTCGTTGACCTGGGTGCGGTAGACCTCGGGGACTTGGCGCAGCAGCGCGTCGGTCGTCTCCGGGTCCAGCGTCACGGTGACGGTGGCGGCACCGCCGTGGGTGTTGCGGCCGGGCCGTCCGGCCGGCAGGGCGGCCGGGGCCGCGCAGGTGCGCAGCCAGTGGTCCGTGTCGGCGTCCAGGGCGCCGGAGCGGGTGTGCTGTTCCAGCCGGGTGGCCCAGCGGCCGTAGGAGGTGCCGGCCGGGGGCAGCTCGACCGGCAGTCCGGCACTGGCCGCCCGGTAGGCCGTTTCGAGGTCGGCCAGCAGGATGCGCCAGGAGACGCCGTCCACGGCCAGGTGGTGGATCGTGATGACGAGTTGCCCCGGCTGCCGCGCGCCGCGGTCGAAGAACAGCACCCGCGCCGTCCGGCCCTCGGTGGGATCCAGTACGGCCTGGGCCTCGTCCGTGGCGCGGTGCACCCGCGCCTCCAGCGCCGCGGCGTCCAGCTGGGCCGCGTCATGCCGGGTGAGGACGCCGAACGGCGCCTCGGGCAGCACCTCCTGGCGCCAGTCGGTGCCGGTGTGGCGGAACCGGGTGCGCAGTGCCGGGTGGCGGTGCACCAGGGCCAGGACGGCCTGGCCCAGGGCCGACGGGTCGGTGCCGGGGGCCAGTTCCAGGCGCTGGGTCATGGTGAAGCGCAGCGCGTCGCCGGGGCGGCGGCCGTCGAGGTACCAGTGCTGGATCGGGGTGAGCGGAGCCTCGCCGGGCGGGGTGTCGCCGTCGCTTTCCGCGCGCGCGACCACCTCGCCGACCCGCAGGGCGAGTTCGGCGACGCTCTGGTAGCGGAAGACGTCCTTGGTGGTGAGGGCAAGCCCGGTGGCACGGGCGCGGGAGACGATCTGGATGCTGAGGATGGAGTCGCCACCGAGCGCGAAGAAGTTGTCCCGCGCGCCCACGCGCTCCACGCCCAGCACCTCGGCCCAGATCGCGGCAAGCCGCTCCTCGGTTCCGGCTCGGGGCGCCACGAACGCGGTGGCGCTGTCGGGCTGGACGGGCGGTGCGGGCAGGGCGCGGCGGTCGGTCTTGCCGCTGGTGGTGCGCGGGATCCGGGCCAGCGCGACGAATGCGGCGGGCACCATGTGGTCGGGCAGCGTCCGCCGCAGCCGGGCCCGCAGTTCGTCGGCGGGCGGCACGCGGTCCGCGGCGGGCACCAGATAGCCGACGAGCATCAGGCGGCCGGCCTGCTCGTGGGCGGTGACCACGGCGTCGGCGACGTCCGGGTGCTCCAGCAGGGCGGCCTCCACCTCGCCGGGCTCGATCCGGAATCCCCGGATCTTGACCTGCTCGTCGACCCGGCCGAGGAACTCCAGCAGCCCCCGCGGGTCCCAGCGGGCCAGGTCACCGGTGCGGTACATCCTCTCCCCCGGTGCCCCGAAAGGGTCGGCCAGGAAGCGGGCGGCGGTCAGCCCCGGCCGGTTCAGGTAGCCGCGGGCCACCTGCGCCCCGGCCAGGTACAGCTCGCCCGGCACGCCCGGCGGCACCGGCCGCAGGGCGGCGTCCAGCACCTGGGCCCGCAGGTTGCGGCCGGGGCGGCCGATGACCGGGCGGTCGGGGCTGTCGGTGCAGCGGCCGTAGACGGCGTCCACGGTGCACTCGGTGGGCCCGTACACGTTGTAGGCGGTGACGCCCAGGTCCTGCGCCGCGCACAGCTCGCGCCAGGTGGCGGCGGAGACGGCCTCACCGCCGACCAGCAGCAGCCGCGGGTGGTGGCGGCCGGGCGCGAGCAGCCCGGCGGAGGTGAGTTCACGCAGGAAGGAGGGGGTGACGTTGACCAGGTCCAGGCGGCGTTCGGCGACCTGGGCGCAGAACGCCTCCGGGTCCAGGCGTACGTCCTCGTCGACGACGTGCACCTCGTGGCCGAGTGCCAGCAGCAGCGGGCCCTCCCAGCTGGTGTCGAAGGAGAACGAGGCGCTGAGCGCGGCCCGCAGCCGGTGCCCGTCGGCGGTGTGCGGCGCGAGCAGTCCCTCGCGGTGGTCCTGGCAGAGGTTGACCAGCTGCCGGTGTTCCACCGCGACGCCCTTGGGGCGGCCGGTGGAGCCGGAGGTGTAGATGATGTAGGCGGTGTGCTGCGGCAGCAGGGGGCGGGTCCGGTCGGCGTCGGTGGGGTCGTGGGCGGGCAGCGAGTCCCACGGCACCTCGCGCAGTGCGTCCGCCGTCAGCAGGGTCCGCGGCCGGGCGTCGTCGAGGAGGAAGCCGGCCCGCTCCTCGGGCAGCTCCGGATCGAGGCAGAGCAGGGTGGCGCCCGCCTTGAGCACCGCGAACACCGCCACCACCAGGTCCGAGGTGCGCGGCAGCCGGACCGCGACCACGCGCTCGGGGCCCGCGCCCAGGGCGGTGAGGTGGTGGGCGAGCCGGTTGGCCCGCTCGTTGAGGGCGGCGAAGTCGAGGGTGGCGTCCCGGGCAACCAGGGCGGTGAGCTGCGGGGTGCGCGCGGCTTGCGCCTCGAACAGGGCGGGGAAGGCGGTGTCCGGCTCGGGCAGCCGGTCGCCCCGCCCCTGCCGGAGCACCTGGCGCCGTTCGTCGGCCGTCATCAGCGGCAGTGTGCCGACGGCGGCACCCGGGTCCTCGACCGCGGCTTCCAGCAGGACCGTCAGCCGTCCGGCCAGGCGCTCGGCGGTGTCCGCGTCGAACAGTCCGGTGTTGTACTCCAGGTAGCCGGTCAGGCCGCCGTCGCCCTCGACGAAGTCGAAGGCGAGGTCGAAGGTGGCGTGGTGGACCGGCGGCGCCACCGGTTCCACGTCCAGCCCCGGCAGCCGGAGTACCTCGGCGCCCAGGTTGTGCAGGGCCACCATCACCTGGAACAGCGGCGTGCGGCTGGTGTCCCGTTCGGGTTGGAGCGTGTCCACCAGCCGCTCGAAGGGCACCTCCTGGTGCGCGAACGCGTCCAGGACGGTGCCGCGCGACTCGGCCAGCAGCTCGCGGAACGACAGCTCCGGGCGCACCCGGCCGCGCAGCACCAGGGTGTTGACGAACATGCCGACCACGTCGCCCAGTTCGTGCCGCTCCCGGCCCGAGGTGACGGTGCCGACGGTGAGGTCCTGCTGGCCGGCCCAGCGGGCGAGCAGGATCTGACAGGCCGTCAGAAGAGTTGTGTAGAGGGTCGTGTCGGCCTCCCGGCCGCGCTCGCGCAGCCGCGCCGTCAGCGCGGCGGGCAGGGTGAAGGTCACCAGGCCCCCGTCGCGGGTGCGCACGGCGGGTCTCGGCCGGTCGGTGGGCAGTTCCAGCGGGACCATGCCGTCCAGGGCCTCGCGCCAGTAGCCGAGGTCCTCCTCGGCGCGGTCGGTGCGGGCGCGCTGCCAGGCGGCGTAGTCGGTGTACCGGACGGGCAGGTCGGGCAGGTCGGGGCGGCGGTTCTCGCGCGCCGCCGCGTACAGCTCGCCCAGGTCCCGACCCAGGACCCGCACGGACCATCCGTCGGTGGCGATGTGGTGCACGGCCAGGACGAGCACGTGCTCGTCGTCGGCCGACCGCACCAGGCGGGCGCGCAGCAGGGGCCCCGCGGCCAGGTCGAACGGGGTGGCGGCGACGCGTTCCAGCAGCGCGTCCAGGGCCGCCGGCGGCTCTCCGGTGAGGTCGTCCAGCGGCAGCGCGACCGGGTGCGGCGGGCGCACGACCTGCCGTGCGCGCCCGCCCTGCTCCGCGAACGTGGTCCGCAGCGCCTCGTGCCGGGCCACCAGACCGTCCAGAGCGGTGCGCAGGGCGCTTTGGTCGAGCGGGCCGCGCAGGCGCAGCGCGGACAGGGTCGTGTACTCGGTGCTGCCCGGCTCGAAGCGGTCCAGGAACCACAGCCGCTGCTGGGCGTACGACAGCGGCGGCTCGCTGTGCGGGTCGGCGGCCGTGATGGCGTCGGGCGAGGGGCCGCCGTCCCCGGCCGGGTCGCCGAGGACGGCGGCCAGGTCCGACAGCGTGGAGTGGGTGAACAGCAGCCGGGGCGAGACGTCCGTGCCGAAGGCCGCGCGCAGCCGGGAGGTGACGCGGATGGCGAGGATGGAGTCGCCGCCCAGGGCGAAGAAGTTGTCGTCTGCGCCGACCTCGCCGGTGTCCAGGACGTCGGTCCAGGCCGCGGCGACCAGCCGTTCGGCGTGCGTGCGCGGGGCGGTGCGGTCGCGGCCGGCCGCGAAGCCGTCCGGGCCGGGCGCGGGCAGGGCGCGCCGGTCGAGCTTGCCGTTGACGGTGAGCGGCAGGGCCGCCATGGGGACGTAGGCGGCGGGCACCATGTACGCGGGCAGCAGCCGCTCCAGGTGCGCGCGGAGGTCGGCGGCGGACGGGGCCGCCGCGGCGCGGTCGCCGCCGCCGCTCCCGGGGCCCTTGCCGACCACGTGGGCCACCAGCCGGCGCGTGCCGGAGGCGTCCTCGTACACCCCCACGGTGGCGGCGCCCACGCCCGGGTGGGTGTGCAGGGCGGCCTCGATCTCACCGGGCTCGATGCGGTAGCCGCGGATCTTCACCTGCTGGTCGGCGCGGCCCAGGTACTCCAGGGTGCCGTCGGCCCGCCACCGGGCCCGGTCGCCGGTGCGGTACATGCGGGTACCGGGCCGCCCGAACGGGTCGGCGGCGAAGCGGGCCGCGGTCAGGCCGGGCCGGTTCAGGTAGCCGCGGGCCAGGCCCTCCCCCGCCACATACAGTTCGCCCACCGCGCCGGCCGGCACCGGGGCCAGGTCGGCGTCGAGCACGTACACCCGCAGGTCCGCGATGGCGGTGCCGATCGGTCCGGCGCCGCCGGTGCGCGCCGTCGCGCGGTCCAGCGCCGCCCAGGTGACGTGCACGGTGGTCTCGGTGATCCCGTACATGTTCACCAGTCGCGGCGCGGTGTCCGGGTGGCGGGTGTACCAGTCGGCGAGCTGGGCCACGTCCAGCGCCTCGCCGCCGAAGACCACCGTGCGCAGCGCCAGCCGGTCGCCGGTCCCGGGGTGTTCGGCGTCCGCGCGGACCAGCTGGTAGAACGCGGACGGGGTCTGGTTGAGAACGGTGACCCGCTCGTCGGCCAGCAGCCGCAGGAAGTCCTCCGGGGAGCGGGCGGTGTCGTCGGGCACGACCACGAGCCGGCCGCCGTGCAGCAGCGCGCCCCACAGCTCCCACACCGAGAAGTCGAAGGTGTAGGAGTGGAACAGCGTCCACACGTCGTCGGCGCCGAAGGCGAACCGGTCCTGGGTGCTGGTGAACAGCCGCACCACGTTGGCGTGCGGCACCACGACGCCCTTGGGGCGGCCGGTGGAGCCGGAGGTGAAGATGGCGTAGGCGGGGCTCTGCGGCAGCGGGCGGCGGGCCGGGACGGGCCCGGTGCCGGGACGCCGGGCCAGGTCGGCGCGCACGTCCGCGTCCCCCAGCGGCAGGACCGGCACGCCGGTGCCGGCCGCCGCCGCGGCGGCCTCCGAGACCGTCACCAGCGCCACCGGCTCGGCGTCCCGCAGCAGTCGGGCGACGCGTTCGGGGGGCAGGCCGGGGTCGATGGGCAGGTAGGCCGCGCCCGTCTTGAGCACGGCGAGGACGGCCACCACCAGGTCGACGGAGCGGGGCAGGCTGAGGGCCACGAACCGCTCGGGGGCGGCCTGGAGTTCGGCCAGCCGGTGGGCGAGCCGGTTGGCGCGGGCGTCCAGGGTGGCGTAGTCCAGGCGGTCCTCGCCGCAGCTGACGGCCTCGGCGTGCGGGGTGCGGGCGGCCTGTGCCTCGAAGAGGTCCACCAGGGTCTGTGCGGGCCGCCCCTGGGCGGTGCCGTTCCAGTCGACCAGGATGCGGTGCCGTTCCTCGGCGGTGGTCCAGGCCAGCGCGCGCAGCGGGCGGTCGGGGTCGTCGGCCAGCTCGGTGAGCAGCAGGCACAGCCGCTCGGCGAGGGTCCGCACGGTCGCGGCGTCGAACAGCTCGGGGTCGTAGGCGAGGTCGAACCCGAACCGCTCACCCTGGTAGGCCCGCAGCACCAACGGGTAGTTGGTGGCGTCTCGGGAGGAGACGTCGGCCAGCCGCACGCCGGAGTTCGCCGTGCGGGTCTCGTCGAAGGGATAGTTCTCGAAGGCGACCATGCTGTCGAACAGCGCGCTGCCGGACGGCACGTCGCTGAAGCCGGTCAGCTCCGCGAGGGAGACCGCGGCGAACCGCCGGGCCTCGGACTGCGCCTCCTGGAGCTCCCGCAGCCAGGCGAGCGCGCTGTGCCCGCCGTCCACCCGGACCCGGGTGGGCAGGGTGTTGATGAACATGCCGATCATCGACTCGACGCCGGGCAGCTCCTCGGGGCGTCCGGAGACGGTGGTCCCGAACAGCACGTCAGGCTCGGCGCTGTAGCGGGACAGCAGCAGTGCCCAGGCGCCCTGGACCAGGGTGCCGAGGGTCAGCCCGGACCGCCGGGCGGTGCGGGCCAGGCGCTCGGACGCCTCCGGGGAGAGCCCGGCCGTGTGCACGTCCGCCGACCGGGCCCGGTGGACCTCGCGCCGGACGCGGTCCGCGGGCAGCGGGGTCGCGGTGGCGAAGCCGTCGAGGACGCTCCGCCAGTGTGCCCGGGCGGCCTCGACGTCCTGGTCGGCCAGCCAGCGCACATAGTCGCCGAACGGCGGGCGCGCGGGCGGGCGCGTCCCGGCGCCGGTGCTGAGCGCCGCGTACTCCTCGAACACGTCGGTGAGCACCTGGGCCAGGCTCCAGCCGTCCAGGATCAGGTGGTGCGAGGTCCACAACAGCCGCAGCCGCGCGTCGGGCAGTTGGACCAGGGTGAGCCGCATCAGCGGCGCAGCGGCGATGTCCAGGCCCCGCGCGAGGTCGTCGGCGCGGAGCCGGTCCAGCCGGTCCGCGCGCTCACTCGGGTCCGCGGTGCGCAGGTCCAGCCGCGTCACCGGCACCCGGACGGCGCGGTGCACGACCTGGAGCGGTGCCGGCACGCCCTCCCAGACCACCGAGGTGCGCAGCGCGGGCGTGCGGTCGGTCACCCGCTGCCAGGCGACGGCGAGCACGTGCGGGTCGCTGACGCCCTCCAGGAGCAGCTCGGCCTGGTCGACGTAGACGTCGTCCGGCCCGCCGACCAGGCGGTGGAAGAGCATGCCCTCCTGGAGCGGGGTGAGCGGCAGCAGGTCCTCCACCTGCCGCCCGTCGCCGACCAGCCGGTCCACGCCGGCCTGGTCCAGGCCGGCCAGCGGGAAGTCCGAGGGTGTGCGGCCACCGGCGTCGGGGCGCGCGCAGTGTTCGACGATGGCGGCCAGCGCGCCGGCCATGGCGTCCGCCACGGCGCGCACGGTGTCCGCCTCGTGCACCTGGTCACTGTAGTGCCAGGTGATCTCCAACTCGCCGTCGGCCACCACGGCGGAGACGTCGAGCAGGTGGTCCAGCGGCTCGTCGGCGGCGGTCTCCCGGCCCGGCACCTCGCCGACGGGAGCGAAGTCCCCGCCCTCGGAAGCCGCCCACTGTCCGTGGTAGTTGAAGCACACCTGGGGCAGCGCCTGCTCCCCGAGGGCCCGGGCGGCCGGTTCGGGCGAGCCGAGGCGGCCCAGCGCCTCGTAGCTCAGGCCGCGCCGGGGCACCGCCCGCAGCCGCTCCTTGACCGCCTTCAGGGTGGCGGCCCAGTCCGGCGCGCCGGCCGGACCGGCCGGGGTGAGGGTGACCGGGTACTGGGTGGTGAACCAGCCGACGGTCCGGGACAGGTCGACGCCGTCGAACAGCTCCTCCCGGCCGTGGCCCTCCAGCGCGACGGTCACCCGCTCGGCGCCCGTCCAGTCGGCGAGCGCCCGGCCCAGCGCGCTGAGCAGCACGTCGTTGACGTGGGTGCGGTAGACCCCGGGGACCTTGCGCAGCAGTGCCCCGGTGGTGGCGCGGTCAAGCCGGGTGCGCACGGTGCGCACGGATCCGGCGAGCGGGGTGCCGGGGTGATCGACGGGCAGTTCGATGGCCGGCGCCAGGGCCTCGGCCGTCCAGTACGACAGGTCGTCGTCGAACTCCCCGGCCCGCACCCGCTCGGCCAGTCGCCGCGCCCAGTCGGTGAACGGGGTGTGCTCGGGCTCCGGCTGCGGCGGCTCGCCCGCGACCGCCTGCTGGTAGGTCCGGGCCAGGTCGGCCAGCAGCAGCCGCCAGGAGACGCTGTCCACGGCCAGGTGGTGGGCCGTCAGGAAGAGCTGGGGCCGCGCGTCGCCCGAGGGCAGCAGCAGGGCCGCGCGCAGCAGGGCTCCGGTGCCCGGGTCCAGGGCCGCGCGGGCGGCGTCGGCGGCACGGGCCCGGGCGGCCCGCGCGGCCTCGGGGTCGGCACCGGCGGCGGTCAGGTCGTGGCGGGTCAGCAGCCCGCTGACCGGGCCGGAGCCGGGGTGCTGCCGCCAGCCGTCCGCGGAGCGGGTGAACCGGGTGCGCAGCGCCGGGTGCGCGGTCGCCACTGCCCGCAGTGCCGCTTCCAGGGCCCGCTCGTCGAGGTCGCGCGGCAGGTCGAGCAGCATCGACATGCTGAAGTGGCGCAGCGGGCCGTGTGTGGCGAAGAACCACTCCTGAACCGGGGTCAGCGGAGCGGGGCCGTCCTCGGGCGGCCGTCGGACCACCGGCGGGGCCGTGGCGCGGCGGGCCGCCGCGGCCAGGTCGGCGACGGTCTGGTGCCGGAAGACGTCCCGCGAGCTGAGCGGCAGGCCGGCCGCGCGGGCCCGGGAGACGGCCTGGATGCTCAGGATCGAGTCGCCGCCCAGCTCGAAGAAGTTGTCGGTGACGCCCACCCTCGCCACCCCGAGCACCTCGGCCCAGATCTCGGCCAGGGTCTGCTCGTCGGCGGTCCTCGGGGCGACGAACTCCCGTTCCCACGCGTCGCCTTCGGAGTCGGGGGCAGGCAGCGCGCGGCGGTCCAGCTTGCCGCTGGTGGTGAGCGGCAGCGCGTCGAGCACGGTGAACGAGGAGGGCACCAGGTGGTCGGGCAGCACCAGCCGCAGAGCCGCCCGCAGTTCGGCGGCGGACGGCACGGTGCCGTCGGGAACGGTACCGTCGAGGAGTACCAGGTAGGCCGCCAGCCGGATGTGGCCGCGCGCGTCGGGCACCGCGACCACCGCGGCCGCGCCGACCTGCGGCAGGTCCAGCAGCGCCGCCTCGACCTCGCCCGGTTCGATCCGGTGACCGCGCACCTTGACCTGGTCGTCCGCGCGCCCGAGGTAGTCCAGCCGCCCGTCGGCGGTCCAGCGGGCCAGGTCGCCGGTGCGGTACATCCGGGTGCCCGGATGCCCGAACGGATCGGCCAGGAACCGCGCGGCGGTCAGCCCCGGGCGGTCGGCGTAGCCGCGGGCGACCTGCTCGCCGGCCAGGAAAAGCTCGCCGCCGACCCCGGGCGGTACCGGCTGGAGCCGGTCATCGAGGACGTAGGCCCGGACATTGGGCAGCGGGCGGCCCACCAGCGGGCCTTCGCCGGCCACGATGCGGCAGGCCAGCGCGTCGACCGTGCACTCGGTGGGGCCGGAGAAGTTGTAGGCGGCCAGCTCCGGGTGTCCGGCCAGCTCGCGCCACAGGCCCGGACCGAGGGCCTCGCCGCCGAGCATGAGCGCTCTCGGGCGGTGCCGGGGATCGGTGAGCAGCCCGGCGGGCAGCAGCTGCGCGAGGTAGGAGGGGGTCACATCGAGGAAGTCGACGCGGTGCCGCACGACGTACTCGACCAGGGCGGCCGGATCCATCCGGGTCACCTCGTCCACCAGGTGCAGGGGGTGGCCGTCGGCCATCAGCAGCAGGCCTTCGAGCGAGGTGTCGAAGGAGAACGAGGCGGTCAGCGCCACCCGCAGCGGGCCGCCGCCCGCGTCGGCGACGAATCCCGCCCGGTGGGCGGCCAGCAGGTGCGTCAACGAGCGGTGGGACACCACCACGCCCTTGGGACGCCCGGTGGAGCCGGAGGTGTAGATGACGTACGCGGTGTTCGCCGGGTGCAGGGGGGCGAGCCTGTCGGCGTCGCCGGGATCGGTGTCGGGGGCCGTGTCGGGCAGGGCGCGCAGCGCGGCCTCGTCCAGCACCAGTGCGGGGCGGGCGTCGTCCAGCAGGTACCGCACCCGCTCGGCCGGCAGCTCGGGATCCAGCGGCAGGTAGCCGGCGCCGGACTTCCAGACGGCGAGGATCGCCACGATCATGTCGGCGGTGCGCGGCAGCCGCAGCGCGACCAGCCGCTCGGGACCGGCGCCCAGGGTGGAGAGCCGGTGGGCGAGCCGGTTGGCGCGGGCGTTGAGCGTCGCGTAGTCGAGCCGCTCCTCGCCGGCGACCAGGGCGAGGGCGTCCGGGGTCAGGGCCGCCCGGCGTTGGAACAGCTCGGGGTACGTGGTGTCCTCTACGGGGAGCGCGGTGGTGTTCCAGTCCTGGGTCACCTGGCGGATCTCCGGCGCGGAGAGCAGCGGCAGGGTGCCCAGGGCCCGGTCCGGTTCGGCGGCGGCGCCGGCCAGCAGGCGCAGCAGCTGGTCGGCCATCCGCCGCACGGTGGCCGCGTCGAACAGGTCGCTGCGGTACTCCAGCAGGCCGGTCAGTGCCTCCCCGTCCGGCACGAACTCCACGCTCAGGTCGAAGGCGGCCGCCTGCCGGGGAATGGTGACCGGCCGGACGGCCAGCCCCTGCGGGGCGGTGGCGGCGGGCGGGGCGGGGTGCAGCAGGACCATCACGTCGAACAGCGGGTTGCGGCCCGCCTCGCGAGGTGCGCCCACCGCCTCCACCAGCCGCTCGAAGGGCGTGTCACCGTACGCGAAGGAGTCGTTGACGGTAGTGGTGGCGGCCGCCAGCAGGTCGCGGAAGGAGCCCTGCACCCGGGTGCGCAGCACCACCGTGTTGACGAAGCAGCCGACGGCCCGTTCCAGGTCGGTGCGGTTGCGTCCGAGCGTCAGGGAGCCGACGGTGACGTCGTCCTGGCCGGACCAGCGGGCCAGCAGCGCCTGGGTGGCCGCGACCAGGGCGGTGTAGAGCGTGGTGCGCTGCTCGGTCACCAGCTCGCGCAGCCGGGCTGTCAGCGGCGCGGGGACGGTGAAGGTGTGGATCGCGCCCGGGCCGGCCTCCTCGCCGCGCCGCGGCTGGTCCAGCGGCAGTAACGATGCCACCGTGCCGGCCAGTTGGCTCTTCCAGTAGGCGAGCTGCTTCTCCAGGCGGGCACCGGAGAGCTGCTCGCGCTGCCACACCGCGAAGTCCGGGTACTGCGCCGCCACCGGGGGCAGCTGTGGCGTGGCGCCCCGGGCCAGGGCGTCGTAGGCGGTGCACAGCTCGTCCAGCACCACGCCCATCGACCAGCCGTCGGTGACGATGTGGTGCGCGGTCAGCAGCAGCACGTGCGAGGTCTCCGACTCGCGCACCAGCAGGGCGCGCAACGGCGGCCCCTGGCGCAGGTCGAACGGACGGTCGTACTCCGCCAGCAGCGTCGCGTCGAGGGTCGCCGGGGCAGTCAGCCCGCGGACCGGCAGGGCCACCGGCCGCGCGGGTCGCACGGTCTGCGCGAGGCTACCGTCGGTCTCGTCGAACGTGGTGCGCAGCCCCTCGTGACGGGCCACCACGAGGGTCAGCGCCCGGGCGAGCGCCTCGTGCTCCAGCGGCCCGGTGAAACGCACCGCGACCGCGCTGTTGTACCGGGAGTCGCCGGGCCGCAGCCGGTCCAGGAACCACAGCCGCTGCTGGACGAAGGACAGCGGCAGCGGGCGGCCGCGGTCGGCGTGCGGGATGGTCCCGTCGGCGGCGGCCCCCGCGCCGGCGGCCCGTCCGGCCAGCCGGCGGCGCAGTGCTTCCCGCAGGTCCTCGGGCAGGGCCTCGGCGCGGTCTCGCTTCGAAGGGGTCATGGTCGTCGGATCCTCACCGTTCGTCATGGTCGTGGTCGCCGTGGGCGGCGTCTTCGAGTTCGCTCAGCACCTGCTCCTCCACCAGCTCCGCGAGGGCGGCCACGGTGCGGGAGACCAGGACGTCGCGGGGGGTGAGCGTGACGCCGAACGCGTCGTTGGCGCGGGAGGCGATGAGCAGGGCGCGCATCGAGTCGCCGCCCAGCAGGAAGTAGTCGTCCTCGGCGCCCACGGCCGTCTGCAGGGTCTCCCCCCAGATGGCCGCCACGGCCTCCTCGGTGGGGGTGCGGGGCGCCACGTGGCCGGCAGGCTCCGGCTCGGCCGCGGCCGGCGCGGGCAGCGCGCTCCGGTCGGTCTTGCCGCTCTCGGTGAGCGGGAAGCGGTCGAGGACCGCGAACGCCGAGGGGACCATGTAGGCCGGCAGAAAGCGGGCGGCCAGCGCGCGCAACTCGGCGCCGGTCGGCGGTTCGCCGCCGGGGGCCGCGAGCAGGTGGGCGACCAGGCGCGGCAGTCCCGGCTCGTCCTCCCGCACACTCACCACGGCGTCCCGCACGGCCGGGTGGCGCACCAGGGCGGCCTCGACCTCGCCCGCCTCGATCCGGTGGCCGCGCAGCTTGAGCTGGTGGTCGGTGCGGCCCAGGTAGTGCAGCTCGCCTCGGGAGTCGCGGCGCACCAGGTCGCCGGTGCGGTACATCCGGCCCCCCCGCGGCCCGAACGGGTCGGCGGTGAAGCGGGCGGCGGTCAGGCCGGGGCGGCCCAGGTAGCCGCGGGCCAGGGACGGTCCGCTCAGCCACAGTTCGCCCTCCACGCCGTCGGGGACCGGTCGCAGCCAGGCGTCCAGGACGTAGCTGCCGGTGCCGGGCAGCGGGCGGCCGATCGGCGGCGCGGCGCCGTCCGGTACCAGCGGCGCGGACCAGGTGGCGACCACGGTGGCCTCGGTGGGCCCGTAGGAGTTGACCATGCGGTGGTGCGGGGCCCAGCGGGCGACCAGGTCGGCGCCGCACGCGTCGGCGCCGACCACCAGGGTCTTCAGGTCGGGCAGCGTGCCGGGGGTGTCCGGCGGCAGGGTGGCCAGGGCGGCCGGCGGCAGCAGGGTGTGGGTGATCCGCTCGTCCCGCAGCACCTCGGCCAGTCGGGCGCCGAGCAGCGGACCGGGAGCGGGCACCACCAGTCGGGCGCCCCGCGGCAGCGACATGCACAGTTCCAGCACGGAGGCGTCGAAGCTGGGCGTGGCGAAGGACAACACCCGGTCGCCCGGCGCCACGTGGTAGTGCGCGGCCTCGGCCTCGGCGAACCCCGCGAGTCCGCGGTGGGTGAGCACGACGCCCTTCGGGGTGCCGGTGGAGCCGGAGGTGTAGATGACGTAGGCCGGGTCGTCCAGGTCGAGCGGGCGGGTCCGGTCAGCGTCGGTGGGCCGGTGTCCGGGCACGCCGCCCGACGGCGCGGCCAGCAGATCGGCGACCTCCTTGACGTCGAGGGTGAGCGCGGGAGCCGCGTCCCGGAGCATCGACTCGACGCGCTCGGGCGGGTAGTTGGGGTCGACCGGCAGGAACGCGGCGCCGGACTTGGCCACCGCGAGCTGGGCCAGCACCATCTGTGCCGAGCGCGGCAGCAGCAGCGCGACCAGCTCGCCGGGACCCGCGCCACGCGCGATCAGCCGGTGCGCCAGGCGGTTGGCGTGCGCCTCCGCCTCGGCGAAGGACAATGCCAGGCCGGGGGCGCTCAGCGCGGGCTCGCCCGGCCAGCGGTCCACGGCGGCCTCGACCAGGGCGGGCAGGGTGGCCGGGGGCACCGGGCCGAGCGCCGGGCGGGCCGGCCCGCGCAGCAGGCGGGTCCGCTCCCCGGGCGGCAGCACATCGACGTCGTCCAGCCGGCCGGCGCCGTCCGAGGCGGCCAGCGCGGACAGGGTGTGCAGCAGCTGGCCGGCCAGCGAGCCGGCCGTCCCCGGGTCGAAGTACCGCGGATCGTAGCCGAGTTCCACGCTCAGCTGGTCCCCTGGCGAAATGACCACGGTGAGTGGGTAGTTGGTGGCCTCCCTGGCCTCCAGGTCGCGGATCAGCAGACCGTGCGCGCCAGCCGTCGCGTCGCCGACCGGGTAGTTCTCGAAGACCATCAGGCTGTCGAACATCGCTGTCCCGGGGGGCAGTTCACTCAGGCCGCGGATCTCGCCCAGCGGCAGGTGGTCGAACCGACGGTCCTCGGCCCGGCCCTCCTGCACCGCGCGCAGCCAGGCGTCGCAGCGCGCGCCACCGTCGACGGTGACCAGCGCGGGCAGCGTGGTGATGAAGAGACCGACGATGCTGTCGGCCCCGGTCAGCTCGGTCGGCCGGCCGGAGACGGTGGTGCCGAAGCAGACCCGCCGTTCACCGCTCCAGCGCGACAGCAGTAGCGCCCAGGCGCCCTGCACCAGGGTGTTGAGGGTCAGCCGGTGCCGGCGGGCGAACTCCCGCAGCCGCGTCGTCTCGGCTTCGCCGAGCCGCTGCGACAGCCAGACCCCGGAGCTGGCCGTGGCGCCCTGGGCCGGCCTGCGGTCGTAGGGCAGCGCGGCGGGCGCGGCGAGGTCCGCCAGCACACCCCGCCAGTGGTCCGCCGCCAGACCGGTGTCACGGGCGGCCAGGAAGGCCGCGTAGTCGGCGAAGGGCCGGCGCTCCGGCAGGGTCGGCTGCTCGCCACGGGCCAGCGCGGCGTGGGCGGCCAGCACATCCGACAGGACCTGGAAGACGCTCCAGCCGTCCAGCAGCACGTGGTGGAAGGTCCACACCACCCGCACGGCGTCCGTGCCGAGCCGTGCCAGGTCGAGCCGGAGCAGCGGGGCCCGGTCCAGGTCCAGGGAGCGGGAGCGCAGTTCGGCGAGCAGTCGCTCCGACTCGGGGCCGAGCTGATCCGCGGGCAGGGCGCTCCAGTCGTGTTCGGTGACCGGGAGCGTCACGTCGTTGTGCACCACCTGCAGCGGCACGGGCACGTCGCGCAGGGCCACGGCGGTGCGCAGCACGGGGGTGCGGTCGACCACGTGCTGCCAGGCGGCGGCCAGCGGCCCCAGGTCGCGGGCGCCGTCCAGCACGAAGGTCAGCTGCTCGACGTAGAGGCCGTGTTCCGCCCCGTCCAGGCCGTGCACGACCATGCCCAGCTGGGTCGGCGTGAGCGGATAGATGTCCGCCACGCCCCGTCCGGTGCCGGCCAGCCGGTCGACGGCCGTCTGGTCCAGCGGGGCGAGCGGGAAATCGGACGGGGTGCGGCCGCCGGCGCCGGGCTCGGCGCAGTGCCGCACGATCGCCCGCAGTTCCTCCGCCAGGTCGGCCGCCAGCCGGGCGACGGTCTCGCGCCGGTACACCTCACGGGAGTACGCCCAGGTGAAGGCCAGCTTCCCGGCGCTCACCTGCCCGAGGACGTCGAGCAGGTACGGCCGCTCGGCCGTGCGGTCCATGCCGCCGGTGAGCGGGCCGTGCGGCGCGTGCAGCAATCCGCCCGTGGGGCCGTTCCAGTCCTGCCGGCCCAGGTAGTTGAAACTGATCTGCGGCAGGCCGGGCAGCCTCGGCTCGGCCTCGGGCCGCAGGAACCGCAGCGCGCCGTAGCCGAGTCCGCCGCCTGGCACGGCCCGCAGGTTCTCCTTGACCGCCTTCAGCGCGGCGCCGGTGTCCGCGTCCCGGGGCACGTCCAGGGCGACCGGGTACACGGTGGTGAACCAGCCGACGGTCCGAGCCAGATCGACGTCGTCGAACACCTCCTCGCGGCCGTGGCCCTCAAGGGCGACCGTCACCCGGTCCCGCCCGGTCCAGCGGGCCAGCACCCGGCCCAGCGCGCAGAGCAGGACGTCGTTGACCCGGGTGCGGTAGATCTCCGGCACGTCCTGGAGCAGCGCTCGTGTCTCCTCGGCGTCCAGGCCGACGGTCAGCGTCTCCTCGACGGCGGCCGTGTTGGCGCCGCCGCGGTCGGTCGGCAGGGAGGTCGCGGGGGCGGCGCGGTCGAGGTCCTGCCAGTGGGCGAGTTCGTCGTCGAAGCCGCCGGCGGCGGTGTGCGCGGCCAGCCGCCGGGCCCAGTCCTGGAACGAGGTGCTCTTTGCCCCGAGGTCGGGCCCCTTGCCCGCGCGCAGCGCGCGGTAGGCGGTGTCCAGGTCCTCCAGGATCAGGCGCCAGGAGACCGCGTCCACCACCAGATGGTGCGCGGCCAGCAGCAGGACCGGGTGCTCAGCACCGCCGAAACGGCACAGCGCGGCCCGCAGCAGCGGCCCGTTGGCCAGGTCGAAGCCACCGGCCAGGTCGTCGGCCAGGTCGCGCAGCGCCGCCGCTACCGCGTCCGATTCACTGTCGGGCAGCTCGTGCACGCCCAGGCCGACCGGTGCGCCACCGGGCGCGGCGCCGTACTGGCGCCACTGTCCGGGGCCGACCGGTTCGAACCGCAGGCGCAGCGCGTCGTGCTGCTCCAGGACGGTACCCAGGGCGGCCCGCAGCAGGGTCTCGTCGGTGTCTGCCGCGAGCTCGAAGGCGACCGTCTGGGTGAAGCGGGCGTCGCCGCCCAGGGTGTCGAACAGCCAGTGCTGGACGGGGGTGAGCGGCACCTCGCCCACCACCGCGCCCTGCTCGGCGACGACCGTCGTGGTCGGTGACTCCTCGGCAGCCAGGGCGAGTTCGGCCAGACTCTGGTGCGCGAACAGGTGCCGGGGGGTCAGCGCGAGGCCGGCCCGGCGGGCGGCCGAGACGATCTGGATGCCCAGGATCGAGTCGCCGCCGAGCGCGAAGTAGTTGTCGCCCGCGCTGACTTCGGGCACACCGAGGACCTCGGACCAGATCGCGGCGAGGGTCCGCTCCGCATCGGTGCGCGGCGGCCGGTCGCCGCCCCCGGCCGGGGTGGCCCTGACCGGCTCGGGCGGGGTGCTCCCCGGCGCCTCGGCCGCCACGCCGCCGGACCGTCCGGACCGTCCGGGCAGGTCGCGGCGCCGGTCGGCGGTCGGCAGCGGCAGGTCGGCCGGCCGGCCGTCGAGGTCGGTCGCCAGCGCCGCCAGCAGCGTCGTCAGGCTCGCCCCGATCCCCTCGACGGTCGCGGCGTCGAAGTCGGCGGGGTCGTAGTCGAGGTTGACCGTCAGGGCGTCACCGGGGACCACCGCCACGCTGAGCGGATAGTTGGTCGGCTGCAGATCGCTCTCCGCCTCGACACCCAGGCCGTGCCGGGCCGCTGCCTCCTGGTCGAACGGGTAGTTCTCGAAGACCACGATGCTGTCGAACAGGCTGGTCCCGCCGGGCACCTCGCTCCAGGTCTGCAGCTGCGCCAGGGAGACGAAGTCATGGCGCCGGGCCTCCGACTGGGCGGCCTGCAACTCACGCAGCCACGGCAGCAGCGGGCGTCCCCCGTCGATCCGCACCCGGGTCGGCTGGGTGTTGATGAACAGGCCCACCATCGAGGTCACACCGGGGAGTTCCGCGGGCCGGCCGGAGACGATGGTGCCGAACACCACGTCGTCCGCGCCGCCGTAGCGGGACAGCAGCAGCGCCCAGGCGCCCTGCAGCACGGTGTTGACGGTCAACCCGGCCTGCTGCGCGGTCTCCCGCAGCCGCGCCGACAGCCCGGCGTCGAGGGACACCCGCACCGACGCGGACGAGGAGCTGCGGTGGGCCTGCGCGGGCCGGCGGTCCCGGGGCAGTTCGGTGGGGGCGCGGAACCCGGCCAGGGTGTCGCGCCAGTACCGCTCGGGGCCGGCACTGTCCTGCTGGGCCAGCCAGCCCAGGTAGTCGCCGAACGGGGCGCGCTCGGGCAGCTGGGGGCGCTGTCCGGAGACCAGCGCGGCGTAGCGCTCGCACACCTCGTCGAAGACCTGGGCCGCGCTCCACCCGTCGAGCAGCACGTGGTGGAAGGTCCACACCAGCCGCACCCGGGTCGGGGAGAGCCGGATCAGGGTCAGCCGCATCAGCGGCGCCGCGCCCAGGTCGATGCCGGCCTGCCGGTCCTCAGCGAGCAGCCGGGCCATCTCCCGCTCGCTGCGGTCGGCCGGCTGACCCGTCCAGTCGTGGTGGGTCACCGGGACGGTGGCCCACTGCTGCACCACCTGGACCGGCCGCGCGGTGTCCTGCCAGGTCAGCCGGGTGCGCAGGACCGGGTTGGCGTCCGCGGCGTGCTGCCATGCCTCGGCCAGGGCGTACGGGTCGGTGACCCCGGACAGCACCAGCTGCACCTGGTTGACATAGGTGCTGCCGGCGGGGTCGAGCAGGCTGTGGAAGAGCATGCCGGCCTGCATCGGCGTCAGCGGGTAGATGTCCGCGACCGCGCGTCCGTCACCCGCCACCAGGTCCACGGCCGCCTGGTCCAGGCCGGCCAGCGGGAAGTCGGAGGGGGTGCGGCCGCCCGCGTCGGGGCGGGCGCAGTGGGCGACGATCTCCTCCAGCGCGCGCAGCATGCCGTCCGCGAGCGCGGTGACGGTCTGCTCGCGGTGCCGCCCGCCGCTGTAGTGCCAGCTGATCTCCAGCTGGTCGTCCTCGACCCGGGCCACCACGTCCAGCAGGTGCGGGCGCGCCGTTCCGGGCGCCTCGGCGCCGTCCAGGCCGCCGGGTACGGTGCGCACCAGGGCGGCGCCGTCGGCGGACCAGTCGAACCGGCCCAGGTAGTTGAAGCTGATGCCGGGAGTCGTCGCGCCGGCGAGCGGCCCGTCCGGGTCGAGGTAGCGCAGCGCGCCATAGCCCAGGCCCCGGTCCGGCACGGCCCGCAGCTGCTCCTTGACCGACTTCAGCGCGGCGCCCCAGTCCCCCCGCGGGGTCTCCAGGGCCACCGGGTACAGGCTGGTGAACCAGCCGACCGTGCGGGACAGGTCGACGTCCTCGAACAGCTGGTCCTCGCGGCCGTGCCCCTCCAGGCCGACGGCCACGGTGGGCCGTCCGGTCCATTCGGCGAGTACCCGGCCCAGCGCGGTGAGCAGGACGTCGTCGATCCGGGTGCGGTAGACCCCGGGGACCTTGCGCAGCAGGTCGTCGGTGCGCCCCGGGTCCAGCCGGACCGTCACGGAGCGCGCGTCGGCGGCGGTGTTGCCGCCCTCCCCGTCCACCGGGAGCGGTGCGGCGCAGTGCCGGGCGACCGCCTCCCAGTGGGCGCGCTGCTCCGCGAAGCCACCGTCGCGGAGGTGGGCGCGCAGTCGGCGGGTCCACTCCTGGAGCGAGGTGGTGCGGGCGGGCAGCCGCATCGGCCGGCCGGCCGCGGCCTGCCGGTAGGCGGTCTCCAGGTCCTCCAGCAGCACCCGCCAGGAGACGCCGTCGACCACCAGGTGGTGGACGGCCAGCAGCAGCCGCGTGGGCCGGGTGCCGTCGGCGGTGAACAGGCGGGCGGTGAACAGGGGAACAGTGTCCAGCCGGAACGCGGCGTGCGCCGCCGCCATCGCCCGGACCTCGGCCTGTTCGGCCGCATCCGGGTCCAGGCCGCTCAGGTCGCAGACCTCCAGCAGCTCGGGTGCGGCGCTGTCGCCGGGGGCGCAGTGCTGGTGCCAGGTTCCGGTGTCCTCGGTGATGAACCGGGACCGCAGGGCGTCGTGGTGCGACCACAGGGCTGTCAGCGCGCGGCGCAGCACGTCCGGGTCGACCTCGCCGGGCGTCTCCACGACGACGGATTGGTTGAAGAACGCGGCGTGCGCCGGGCGGGGGTCCAGGAACCAGTGCTGGATGGGGGTCAGGCCGACCTCGCCGCTCACCGGTTCGGTGCCGGAGACGGACGCGGCGGTGCCGGTGGCGGCGGCCAGCGCGGCGATGGTGGGGCGCCGGAACAGGTCGCGGGGGGTCAGTGCGAGCCCCGCGGCGCGGGCGCGGGAGACGACTTGGATGCTCAGGATCGAGTCGCCGCCCAGCATGAAGAAGTCGTCGTCGACGCCGACCCGCTCCGCGCCGAGCAGCTCCGCCCAGATGGCGGCGAGGACGCGCTCGGCCTCGGTGCGCGGGGCGCGGTAGGCGCTGTCGCCGGCCGCCGACCAGTCGGGGGCGGGCAGGCGCGGCCGGTCCACCTTGCCGTTGGCCGTCAGCGGCAGCTCCGGCACGGTGACGAACGCGGCGGGCAGCATGTAGTCGGGCAGGTCGGCCGCCAGGTGGGCGCGGAGCGCGGTGGCGGACGGCACGGCGGCGCCGTCGGCCGCTACCAGGTGGGCGGCCAGGCGCTTGCGTCCGGCGTCCTGGTACAGCGACACGACCGCCTCGGCGACGCCCGGGTGGGCGGTGAGCCGTGCCTCGATCTCGGCGGGCTCGATGCGGAACCCGCGGATCTTGATCTGGTCGTCCGCGCGGCCCACGAAGGACAGTTCGCCGTCGTCGGTCCACCGCACGGTGTCGCCGGTACGGTACATCCGGCCGCCGGGCGGCCCGAAGGGGTCGGCGACGTAGCGGGCGGCGGTCTCGGCGGGCCGTCCCGCGTAGCCGCGCGCCAGTCCGGCGCCGGCGATGTACAGCTCCCCGGTGATGCCGGGCGGCTGGGGCTGGAGCGCGCCGTCGAGGACGTACACGCGGGTGTTGTCCAGCGGGCGTCCGATGGGCAGCACGGCGGGCAGCGGCTCGCCGGCGCGGAAGACCCGCCGCGTGGCGAAGGTGGTGGTCTCCGTGGGGCCGTAGCCGTCGACGACGGTCAGGCCGGGGCAGGCCTCCAGGACCCGGCGCACCACCGCTCCGGGCACCGCCTCACCGCCGGTCCACACCTCGCGGGCACCGCGCAGGCAGGTGGGGTCCTCCTGGGCGAGGAGGCGGAACAGGCCGACGGTCAGCCACAGGAAGCGCACGCCCTGCTCGGTGACGGCGCGGCGGACCAGGGCGGCGTCCAGGTCCGCCGGCGGCGCCAGCACGGCCGTGCCGCCGCGCAGCAGCGGCACCCACACCTCGTAGGTGGCGGCGTCGAAGGCGTGCGGGGAGTGCACGAGTACCCGGTCGTGGCCGGTGAAGGCCCGGTCCAGGGCCAGCGCGGCGACGTCGCGCTGGCGCACCGCGACGCCCTTGGGGACGCCGGTGGACCCGGAGGTGAACATCAGGTACTGGACGTTGTCGGGATGCACCGGCCCGGCCGGTGCCGCACCGGCCGGCGCAGGCCGGCGCGGCGCGCCCGTGCTGTCCGCGCCCGTGCCGTCCGCGCCCGTGCTGTCCGCGCCCGTGCCGTCCAGCCGCAGGACACCCTCACCGGGGAGCAGGTCGCGGGCCGTCTCCTCCCAGGCCGCGTCGGTGAGCATCAGGTCCGCTCCGGCCTCGGTCAGCATCCGCAGCAGCCGCTCGCGCGGTGCCCGGCCGTCCAGGGGCACGTACACCCCGCCGGTGCGGACCAGGGCCAGTTGAGCGACGATCAGCCCGACCGAGCGGTTCATCAGTACCCCGACCGGGTGTTCCGCCCGCACGCCGAGCGCGGCCAGCCGATCGGCCAGGGCGGCGGCGCGGGCGTCGAGGTCCCGGTAGCTGACGTGCTCGTCCCCGGCTTCGAGGGCGACGGCGTCGGGCGTGCGGTGCGCCTGTTCGGCGAAGAGGTCCGCGACGCTGCGCTCGGGGAGTTCGGTGGCGGTGTCGTTCCAGGCGTCGAGCACCTGCCGGCGGCGGTCGGCGGTCAGCAGGGGCAGTCGCGCGGGTGGACGCCGGCTGCCGTCGGGCATGCCCGTCAGCAGGACCGTGAGGTACTCGGCCATCCGCCGCACGGTGTCGGCGTCGAACAGCTCCGGGTCGTAGCACAGGCGCAGGGCCAGCTCCGGCCCCGGGTAGGCCACCAGGCTCAGCGGGTAGTTGGTGGTCTCGATGCCCTCCAGACCGCTCAGGCTCAGCCCGTGGGCGGCGGCGAGGTCGTTGTCGACCGGGTAGTTCTCGAAGACGACGATGCTGTCGAACAGGGCGACCTGCTCGGGCAGGCCGGTGAACGTCCGCAGCCGGGTGAGCGGTACGTAGTCGAAGCGCCGGTCCTCGCTCTGCTCCCGCTGCACCCGGCGCAGCCAGTCGAGCAGGGTGCCGTCGGTCGGCACCGTGGTGCGGGTGGGCAGGGTGGTGATGAACAGGCCGGTGATGTCCGCGGCCCCGGGCAGTTCGGGCGGCCGTCCCGACACGGTGGTGCCGAACACCACCTCGTCGCGGCCCGTGTGACGTCCGAGCAGCAGCGCCCACGCACCCTGGACCAGGGTGTTCAGGGTCAGTCCTGAGGTCTTCGCGAGGTCTTCCAGCGCGCGGGTCGCGGCCGTCGGCACGGTGACCCGCACGGCCTGGGTGGACTCCGCGCGGTGGCTCTCGCGCGGCTCGCGGTCCCAGGGCAGCGGGGTGGCCTCGGTCAGCCCGGTGAGGCGGTCCTGCCAGTGCCGTTCGGCCCGCGCCCAGTCGCGCTCGCGCAGCCAGGCCACGTAGTCGCGGTAGGGGCGGCGGTCCGGCACGGTGTCCTGCGGGAGGCCGGCCGCGCCCGGCCCGGCTCCGGGCCCGGAGCTGGGCCCGGAGCTGGGCCCGGACAGGGCGGAGTGGGCGGCGAAGACGTCCGACAGCACCTGGAACAGGCTCCAGCCGTCCAGGACCAGGTGGTGGAAGGACCACACCACCCGCACCCCGGTGTCGGAGACCCGGACCAGCGCCAGCCGCTGCAACGGGGCCTCCGCCAGGTCGACGCCCCGCGCACGGTCCCGGTCCAGGAGGTCGCTCAGCCGGACCCGGAGCTCGTCCTCGGGCAGGTCGCTCCAGTCCAGGCGGGTGACCGGCAGGGTCGCGTGGCGCTGGACCACCAGCAGCGGCTCGGGCACGTCGTGCCAGACGACGCGGCCGCGCAGCACGGTGGTGCGGTCGGTCACCCACTGCCAGGCCGCGGCCAGCGCCTCCGGGTCCGGCACGCCGTCCAGGACGAAGGTCAGCTGCTGGAAGTAGGCGCCGCTGTCGGCCTGGGAGATGCCGTGGAAGAGCATGCCGGTCTGGGTCGGCGTCAGCGGCAGGACGTCCTCGACGGCGCCCGGTTCGGCGCCCACGACGCGGTCCACGGCGGCCTGGTCGAGCCGGGCCAGCGGGAAGTCCGACGGTGTGCGTCCGCTGGCGCCAGGTGCGGCCGCGTGCCGGGCGAGGTCGGCCAGTGCCTCGGCGAACCGTTCGGCCAGCGCCTCGACGGTGTCCCGCCGGTGCCGCTGATCGGAGTAGAACCAGGTGAACTCCAGCGCTTCACCGTCGAGTCGACCGACCACCTCAAGGGCGTGCGGGCGCTTCGCCCGCGGGTCGGCGTCCAGTTCCAGCGGCCGGAGAACGCCGCGGTACAGCCCGTCCGAGGTGTCGGAAAAGGCCATCCGCCCCAGGTAGTTGAAGCTGATCTGGGCGGCCTGGTCCCGGGGGACGGCCCCGGGGTGGCCCAGCAGGCGCAGCACGTCGTAGCCCAGGCCGTGCCGGGGGACGGCGCGCAACTGCTCCTTGACCTGCTTGAGGACCGCGTCCCAGTGCGCCTCGGCGGGTACCGCGAGGGCGACGGGGTGCCGGGTGGTGAACCAGCCGACGGTGCGGCTGATGTCGAGGTCGGTGAAGAGCTCCTCGCGGCCGTGCCCCTCGACGTCCACGACCACCCGGCGCTGTCCGCTCCATCCGCACAGCACCCGGCCGAGCGCGCTCAGCAGCACGTCGTTGACCTGGGTGCGGTAGGTGTCGGGCAGCGTGCGGAGCAGCACGGCGGTGTCCGCGGGGCTCAGCCGCACGGTCACCGAGCGGGCCGAAGCGTAGGTGTCGGCACCCGTCAGGTCGGCCGGCAGCGGTTCCGCGCGCTCCGGGAGCGCCTGCGACCAGTACCCCGTCTCGTCGTCGAAGCCGCCGTCGGCGGCGTGCGCGCTCAGCCGCTGGGCCCATTGCCGCAGCGGCGAGGACTTCGCCGGCAGTGCCGCCGCCCCGTCCTCGCCCGCGCGGCGGGCGCGGTAGGCCCGGTCGAGGTCCTCCAGCAGCACCCGCCAGGAGACCCCGTCGACCACCAGGTGGTGCACGGCCAGGTGCAGCACCTGGGGCCGGCCGGGTCCGCGGTCGTGCAGTACGGCGCGCAGCAGCGGCCCGTGGCTCAGGTCGAAGGGGCCAAAGTGGGGGCTGTCGGTGTCCGGGCCGGTGTGGCGGGTCAGGGCGAGCCGTGGCACCTGCTCGTCGATCCGCCAGCGCACGTCCTCGGCGGCGGCGCCGTTCCCGGCGCCGTCGCGGGTCGGGAAGCCGGAGCGCAGGGCGTCGTGGTGGGCCACCAGGTCGTTCAGCGCGTTCTCCAGCGCCACCGGGTCCAGCTCGTCGGGCAGTTGGACGGAGAGCGCCTGGGCGAAGCGCCCGGCGCCCATCGCGGCGCTGCCCTCGGCGGCACTACCCTCGGCGGCGCTGTCCTCGGAGGCGCTGTCGAACCACCAGCGCTGAATGGGCGTCAGGGGGCTCGCCCCGGTGGCGGCCACCGCGACGGGGGTGGCCGGCCGCGACCGGCCGGCCTCGTCCGCGCACCGGGCGAGAGCGGCGACCGTCTGGTGCTGGTAGACGTCCCGGGAGGTCACCGGCAGGCCCGCCTGCCGGGCGCGGGCCACCACCTGGATGCTGAGGATGGAGTCGCCGCCGAGCTTGAAGAAGTTGTCGTCCACGCCGACCCGTGCCACCCGCAGGATGTCCGCCCAGATCTCCGCGAAGGCCCGCTCGGCGGGGGTGCGGGGCTCGACATGGCGCACGGCGTGCTCGGCGGGCCCCGGATCCGGCAGCCGGCTCCGGTCGAGTTTGCCGTTGGGGTTGAGTGGCAGGGCGGCCAGCACCAGGACGGCCGAGGGGACCAGGTAGTCGGGCAGCGTGAGGCCGAGCTCCCGGCGTACCGCCTCGGGCTCCACCTGCTGGCCCGGAACAGGGACGACGTAGCCGATCAGGCGCCGGCTGCCGTCGCTCTCGCTGACGGTGGCGGCCGCCTGGGCCACGCCCTCGCAGGTCCGCAGCGCCTCCCCCACCTCGCCCAGCTCGATGCGGAAGCCACGGACCTTGACCTGCTGGTCGATCCGGCCGACGTACTCCAGCTCGCCGTCAGCGCTCCACCGCACCAGGTCCCCGGTGCGGTACATCCGGTCCCCCGGCGCGCCGTACGGGTCGGCGACGAACCGGGCGGCGGTCAACCCCGGCTGCCGCAGGTAGCCGCGCGCCAGGCTGCCGCCGCCGAGGTACAACTCGCCCGTCACGCCCGGGGGCTGCAGGCGCAGCGCGCGGTCGAGGACGTAGGCCCGGGTCCGCGCCAGCGGCTCGCCGATCGGCGGCGCCTGGTCCGGCAGCCGGTCGCCGGCGGACCACGCGGTGGCGTACACGGTGGCCTCGGTGGGGCCGTAGACGTTGGCGATCTCGCACGCGGGCATGGCGTCCCGGAGGTCGCGCACCACCTGGGCGGGTAGGGCCTCACCGGCCAGCAGCACGGTGTCCGCCTCGACCGGGGCAGCGCCCCCGGCGAACAGCCGGGAGATCACCGAGGGCACACCGCTGACCAACCCGACCCGCTGCCGGTCCGGCGCGTCGGCCAGCGCGGTCAGGTCGGCGACCACCTCGATGCTGCCGCCGACCAGTAGGGGGCAGAGCAGCTCGAAGACCGAGACGTCGAAGTTGAGCGACGTGGAAGCGATCACGTGCTCCAGCTGGCGGGGGCCGAACCGCTCCCGTACCCAGGCCGCGAGTTCGACGACGCTGCGGTGGGTGACCACCACGCCTTTGGGCCGACCGGTCGACCCCGAGGTGTAGATGACGTAGGCGGGCTGGTCCGGCAGCAGCGGCCGGAGCCGGTCGGCATCGGACAGGTCGGCATCGGACAGGTCGGCGTCGGACAGGTCGGCATCGGACAGGTCGGCGCCGCCCGTGGGCTCGGCGTCGAGGGCTGCCGCGTAGTCCTCCAGGAGCAGCGCGGCGCAGCCCTCGGGCAGCGCGGCCGCCGTCTCCCGGGTGGCGACGACGAGCGCGGGCTCGGCGTCGTCCAGCATCAGCCGGATCCGCTCCGCCGGGTAGCCCGGGTCCACCGGGAGGTATCCGGCGCCCGACTTCAGCACCGCCCACAGCACCGACGGCAGTTCGGCGGAGCGGGGCAGGCAGAGCGCGACCAGGGTCTCCGGGCCCGCCCCGCGCGCGACGAGCAGCCGGGCGAGGCGGTTGGCCTTCCGGTTCACCTCGGCGTAGTCCAGCCGTACCGGGCCGCAGGTGACGGCGGTCAGCTCGGGGGTGCGGTCCACCTGCGCCTGGAACAGCTCGGGCAGCGCGGTGTCAGGCTGCTCCGGCCGGCTGCGCGCGGGCGGGTTCCAGGAGTCGAGCAGCGTGCGCTGTTCCTCCGGCGAGAGCATGGGCAGTTCGGCCAGCGTGCGCTGCGGGCCGTCCGCCATCCCTGCCAGCAGGCGGTGCAGGTGACGGGTCATCCGGGCCACGGTCCGCGCTTCGAACAGGTCCGTGTTGTACTCGACGGTCAGCGCGCAGCCACCCTCGGCGTCCGGCGCGAACTCCAGGACCAGATCGAACCGGGCGGCCGGGCGGGGCAGCGGATGGTCCTCGAACCGCAGGCCGCCGGCGTTGGGCAGGGTGGCGGCGGCGGTCTGCTGGACGACGAGCGCCTGCACCAGTGGGGTGCGGCTGGGGTCCCGGGCCGGGGCCAGTTCCTCGACCACCCGGTCGAACGGCACCCCGGCGTGGACGAAGGCATCCAGCATGGTGGTGCGCATGCTCTCGACGAACCGGTCGACGGTGGCCGCCTCGTCCACGTCGCCGCGCAGCACCACGGTGTTGGCGAAGAAGCCGGTCACCTCCTCCAGCTCACGGCGGTCCCGCCCGTTGGTGACGGTGCCTAACGCCACGTCCCGCTGGCCCGAGTAGCGCGAGAACAGCAGCGCGGAGGCCCCGGCGAACAGAGTGAACAGGGTCGTGCCGCGTCCTGTGGCGAGGTGCCGCAGCCGGGCCACCAGTTCCGCCGGGAGGCACTGCCGGTGCGCCGCACCGGAGGTGGTGCGCAGCGCGGGCCGGGGCCGGTCCGTGGGCAGTTGCAGGTGCTGTAGCCCCGACAGGTGCCGCTTCCAGTAACTGAGGTCGTCGGCTTCTCCGGGCCCGCCGCCGGCCGCCTGCCGCCGCTGCTCCCACACCGCGAAGTCGGGGTACTGGAGCGCCGGGGCGGGCAGGCCGTCCGGCTCGCCGGAGACCTCCGCGTGGTAGAGCGCGCTCAGCTCCCGGGTGAGGACGCCCACCGACCAGCCGTCGGTGATGATGTGGTGCTGCCCCAGCAGCAGCAGGTGCTCGTCGGCGGTGAGGCGTATCAGCAGCGCCCGCGCGAGCGGACCGGCCGTCAGGTCGTAGGGGCGGCTCAACTCCTCGGTCAGCAGCCGTTCGGCGGCCTCGGCCCGCCGGCCGTCCGGCAGGTCGCCGAGGTCGGCCGTGCGCAGCGGCAGGGCGGCGTCCGCCGCGATCCGCTGCACGCCCTGACCGTCGACCGTGCCGAACGTGGTGCGCAGCGAGTCGTGGCGCGCGACGAGCCGCCGCAGGGCCCGGCGCAGCGCCTCGGGGTCCGGTACCCCGCGCAGCCGCAGAGCCACACCGGTGTTGTACTCCGTCCCGCCGGCGGTGAGGTCGTCCAGGAACCACAGGCGTCGCTGGGCGTTGGAGAGCGGCAGTGGCACCTCGCGCGGGGCGGGCGGGATCGGCTCCCGCGGCGCGGCGGCGGGCTGCTCACCCAGCAGCGGGGCCAGCGCGGCGACGGAGCGTGCGGTGAAGACGTCCCGCACGGTGAGGTGAACACCCAGCTCGTCCCTGACCCGGGCCAGCGTCCGGGCGGCCAGGATCGAGTCGCCGCCCAGCTCGAAGAAATCGTCGCCCGCCTGGACGGCGTCGACGCCCAGGACGTCCGCCCAGATGGCGGCCAGGGTGCGCTCCTGCGGGGTGAGCGGTGCGAGCCGGCCGACCGCGGCCTGGCGGGCGGGAGCGGGCAGCGCGCTCCGGTCGATCTTGTTCTGCGGAGTGAGCGGCAGCGCGGCCAGCACGACGATGACGGACGGCACCAGGTGGGCCGGCAGGGCGGCGGCCAGGGCCGTGCGCAGCGCCGCGGGGTCCGGGGCGCGCCGCGGGTCGGCGGGCGTGACGTAGCCGACCAGGCGCTCACGGCCCGGCTCGTCCTCGCGGACCACGACGATGGCCTCCTCGACGGCGCTGTCCCGCCGCAGGGCCGCCTCGATCTCCCCCGGTTCGATCCGGAAGCCGCGCAGCTTCACCTGCCGGTCGAGCCGGCCGAGGAACTCCAACTCCCCGTCGGCGGTCCAGCGGGCCCGATCGCCGCTGCGGTAGAGCCGGGCGCCCGGCGCGCCGAAGGGGTCGGCGACGAAGCGCGCGGCGGTCAGGCCCGCGCGGTTCAGGTAGCCGCGCGCCACCGCGTCCCCACCGATGTACAACTCGCCATCTGTTCCCGGTTGTTGGCGACGCATCGCGGCGTCGAGGACGTACACCCGGGTGTGCGGCAGCGCGCCGCCGATCGTCGGCGTGCCGACGCCGGCCGACAGCGGCTCGGTCCAGGTGGCGACGATGGTGGCCTCGGTCGGGCCATAGGAGTTGATCATGCGCCGCCCGGGGGCCCAGCGATCGACGAGCGCGGCCGGGCAGGCTTCGGCCCCGACGATCAGCGTGCGCAGGTGGCGGCCGGCTCCCTCCGCCGGGGCGGGGAGGGTGGCCAGGGCCGCCGGCGGGATCAGGGCGTGCGTGATGCGGTGTTCGTCCAGGACGGCGGCGAGTTCGTCGCCCAGCCAGGGGCCGTCCGGGGGCACCACGAGCGTGGCGCCGGACAGCACGGAGATGAAGAGCTCCAGGACGGAGGCGTCGAAGCTGGGCGACGAGAACTGCAGCACCCGGTCACCCGGCCGCACCGCGTAGCGCTCGATGGCGGCGGCGGTGAACCCGCCGATGCCGCGGTGGGTGACCGCCACGCCCTTCGGTATCCCGGTGGAGCCCGAGGTGTAGATCACGTACGCGGTGTGGTCGGCGCCGACCGCCGTGCCGGGACGGTCGGCCTCGCCCCCGTTCACCTCGCCCCCGTTCACCTCTTCCCCGCCCGCCTCTTCCCCGCCCGCCGCGTTCAGCACGACGCGGACGAAGGCCGGGTCGTCGAGGGTCACCGCGGGCCCCGCGTCGGCCAGCATCAGCGCCCGCCGCTCGGCGGGATAGGCGGGGTCCACGGGCAGGAAGGCGGCACCCGCCCTCGCGACGGCCAGCTCCGCCGCGATCAGTTCCATCGAGCGCGGCAGGACCAGCGCCACCGTCCGGTCCGGCCCGGCACCGCCTCGCACGAGGTGGGCGGCCAGCAGGTCAGCCCGGGCGGCCAGTTCCCGGTAGGTCCAGGTGCGCCGGCCGTCGGTCACCGCGGGCGCGTGCGGAGTGCGGGCCACCCAGGCGGCGAACAGCTCACCGAGCGGCGGGTGCCCCTGCGACGGGGTCGCGCCGCTCTCCGTCGGCCCGGCGATGCCACCGGCCTGCGGCGAGGAGGACGCAGGTACGGGCTTGTCGGACAGCTCAGCCATGGGTGAAGTCCTTCTGGGTGGGGGAATACGGCGCGAGCGGCGGAGGCGGGCGGGCAGCCCTCATGCCCGCGGGAGCGGTGCGGCGGGTTGAGCGGTGCGGCGGGTTGAGCGGCGGGTCTGCCCGGGGCGTGCGGTGTCCAACGGGCTGACGGACTGACGGACTGACGGGCTCAGGCGGAATCCGCACGGCATGCCGTGCGCCCGGATATCTGCACGCGGTCGATCACGCCGGTGGCGGGGTCGCGGTGGAACCGTCCACCGGGCTCACGACGGCCGGTGCCGGGATCGACCAGATCGCACGACAGGTCGGGGTAGCAGCGCAGGGGTATGGGCAGGTCGCCGTCCACGGACAGCGTCGGTGATCCGTCGGGCTCCAGCGTGACGCGGTACTCCGTGCCGCCGTTGACGTAGGTGCCGACGCTCTCGGGCAGGGAGGAGACGGAGTCGTCCAGGTCCACGGGGGCGGTTGCGGCGGGCACCCGCACACCGGCTGTGCGCTCCAGGTCGTCAGCGAGGTCGCGCCACAGCGCGGTGGCGGCTCCGGCGTTGCCGGTGAAGGCGACCACCACGCCGCTGTCCGGGTCGGCCCGCAGGTGGCACGAGGTGCCCTGGGCGTTGCCGTCGTGGCCGCACCACAGCCGGCCGTCCTGCCGGTAGAGGGCCAGCCCCAACCCCCAGCCGTCCGCAAGCGCGCCCGGGTGGGCGGCGGGTTCCGGGCGTCGCATCTCCTTGGCGACGGCGGACGGCAGGACCGAGGTCTTGCCGACCAGGGCGTTACCGAGCGCCCGCAGGTCCGCGGCGCTCGCCAGCAGGGCTCCGGCCGGCGCCTCCAGCGGAGCCAGGTTCTGCCGGACCGGGCGGACCAGGCCCGTCGCGGTGTTCAGGGCGTGACCGGCGGCGACCGGGCGGCCGGCCGAGGCGGTCTCCCCGAGGAACGCGGGGACAGTGCCCAGGGGTTCGAGGAGCAGGGCGTGCACGGCCTGGTGCCACGGCATCCCGGTCACCGCCTCCACCAGCCGTCCGGCGGCGACGTAGCCGGCGTTGGAGTAGGAGAAGTCGGCCCCGGCTGGGAACAACACGTCCCGGGCGGTGCACACCGACGACAGGTAGTGGGCCGCGGTGGTCCCGGCGGCGGTGTCGGAGTCGGGTCCGGTAGGCAGACCGCTTGTGTGGCTCAAAAGTTGACGGATCGTCACATCTGGCACGTCCCGCAGCTCGGGGAGGTGGTCGGCGGCGGAGTCGTCCAGGTCCAGGTCGCCGTCGTCGGCGAGGAGCATCACCAGGGCGGCCGTGTAGGGCTTGGTGAGCGATCCCAGAGGAACGGCGGTGTTCGCGCTGAAGGGGACGCCGGTTGCGGCGTCGGCCGCACCGGTGTGCAGGACGACGACCTCCGAGCCGGTGTCCAGGGCCAGTTGGGCGCCGGGCACCCGGTGGATGCGCGCGAGGGTGTCGAGCCGGTGCTGCACCTCTCGGCGCAATGCGAGCAGCGAACGGTCGGCGACCGGAGCAGTCGTGGCGTACGGCATGAGAAAGCGACTCCCGATGACTGGGGCTCATGTGGGGGCGTGGCGGTCGGCCGCAGGTGGGTGGTGCAGCCGACCGCGGGGCGCGTACGCGCCCGTACTACGGCCTGACCACCTCGACAGGCAGTCGGCGTACGCCGATGATGACGGCCGGGTTCTGGTACGTGACGTCCTCGTAGGAGGGGACCGCCATGGTGCGGAAGCGTTCTTGCAGCATGCGCAGCGCGATCCGCGCCTCCAGCCGGGCCAGTGGCGCGCCAAAACAGAAGTGGATGCCGTGGCCGAAGGTCAGGTGGGGATTGGGGTGGCGGGTCACGTCGAAGACGTGGGGCGCGTCGAAGCGGCGCGGATCGCGATTGGCGGTCCCGAGGTGAGTCATCACCATGGCGCCGGCCTGAAGTTCGTGGCCGCCGAGGACCACGGGCCGGGTGACCCGCCGTCCCAGTTCAGGGAAGGGGGGCAGCCAGCGCAGTACCTCCTCGATGGCCTGCGGTAGCCGGTCCGGGTCGGCGCGCAGCGCGGCGTCCGTGCCGGGGTGCCGGTCGAAGGTCACGGCGGCGTTGCCCAGCAGTGCGGTGGTGGTGACGTGTCCGGCGACCAGGAGCAGCGCGACGAATCCGACCATCTGCTGGTCCTCCAGGCGGACCCCGTCCACCTCGGCGGCGATCAGCCTGCTGATGAGGTCGTTGCCCGGGCGCGCGCGGCGGTTGCGGATGTGCTCCAGCACATACCCGTTCATCTCGCGGACGGTGGGGGCGATGGCTTCCAGCGCTCGTTCCAGGTCCGCCATGTCGGGCGCCTCGCCGAGCTGGTCACCGCCGAACAGTGTGGCCGCCCACTCCTGGAAAAGCCGGTGCTCCTCGGCCGGGACGCCGAGGAGCTCGGCGATCACGATGATGGGGAGCGGATAGGCCAGCGCGTCGACGAGGTCGAACCGCTCCTGGTCCGCGACGGCGTCCAGCAGCCGCGCGCACACCGCCTCGATGCGCGGTGCCAGCCCCTGGACGACCCGGGGGGTGAATGCTTGGCTCACGAGTGTGCGGAGCCTGTGGTGTTCCGGTGGGTCCATACCGACGAAGTTTCCCTGCCGGAAGACCTCGAAGTCCTCCTGGGTGGGGGCGAGGGAGGTGAGGTCCGAGGAGAAAGTGGCCTGGTCGGCGAGCACCGTGGCGACGGACTCATGATCCAGGACCTGCCATAACCCCTGGCTCTCCTCGTACCGCACAGGTCCGCCTTCGCCCAAGGCCCGCCAGCGCTCCGTTATGTCCTCTAACAGAACCGAGGGGCCTGTCAGTTGGTTACTGGTCACCTTTTCTCCTTGAGCTGGCTCTCGGTCAGGCACGGTGAAATCAGGCAGCGAGCGACGTCGGGCGATACCGGAACCCGGCATGACGAACGTGACCACCAGGCGTCTACGGAGTGCGACGGCGCCCAGCCGCCCGCAATGCCGCTCCGGGCGGGACTCCGCACTCAATGTCCGGCGGACGCGGCGGTTTGGCGCGTACAGCACCGAGGGGCCCGGTGATGTGTCGCCCGCCAAGCCTGTCGCCGGGGTCAGGCAGAGGGGTCAGGCAGAGGGGTCAGGAGAGCACTTCAACAGGTACATCAAAGGTCGCTGCACCCCCATGGTCGCCCGTAGCCCTGTACCCCCAAGCCTGCGTGGTGGACCACCCGACATTGCAATCCCCCAGGAACTCTCACCCACGCAAACCGCTGCGCGGGATCCTGCACGGCACGCGGTCACAGACAACGTCATACAGACATCACGGACCCGAAGGGCCGCCGACGCGAATGCTAGTCGCTTTTCGATTCCGTGGCGACGGCAAAGCTGGCCGGCCGCATATCGATCCAGCTTGATTTGATGTTGATCAGAACCAAGAAGGGCGCGGTCTCGTCATCGAACGGATTGGGTTCCACAAGAACTCCCACTGTCCCGATTTTTAAATCCGCCTGGATCCCGGCGATCATTTCTCCGACATGCGGTGAAATCATGATCGATCACAGGAAATGTACTCGAAGCACGACGCGGACAGCCTACAACAGTCATCCGCCAGGCGTGGGCGGTCGACAGATGATCCCAAAGATGGCTGATTAGGTTCGGCAACACCGTGCGGCCTATATTTTTCTGTTTCATGGCATTGAACTGGGGTAAGCGTGTCACCTCAATCCATCACATCCGGCACGAAGGATTCCGGTAGACGCTCCCACCTGCGCCGATGCTCCTTGGTTCAATATTGCACTATATTTCCATCGAACTGGTGCTCCATCATTGCTGTGCAGACGAGCTCCCCACCACCTCATCGACAGAGCACCTCCCATGGCCGGTAGTCGATGTTCCGACAAAATCATTGGCCCACTCACTCCAGCCTCACAACAAGAACCTGGCGATCCGGATGGATACATGGACCGCACACGCCCTGAAGTTCCATCGGCCGCACGCCCCGCCCGGAAATCTTCCGCCCGAATTCCCACCAGTCACACAGGCCTCACTGATATGTGATCGAAGGATTTCCATCGAACATATAAGCTCTATTCGTTCATATGTTCCTACTCGCCCCGCACCGCCCCCTGGGGGGGCGGAGGTGCTGGACCGGGGTGCCCTGCCACATCCGGCCCTGACCGGCATGGCCCAGACCGAGTTGAGCGATCCGACCGCGCTGCTGGCGTGAGCCTGTGCCAGCTGGCCGAGCGGATCGCGAGCTACGACGTTGCCGTGCATCCGACCCCGTGGCAGGAGCCCCGCGCTCGGCGGCCCCCGCATGGTCGCTTTCGTTCCTGGTGACCTCAACGGTCACGGGCGTTTCGTCAGCGTATTGCTGAAACCCTCTGGTGCTCCTGGGTGTGTTGGTGCTTGAGTGAGCCGCCTGTGCTGGACGGACAGTAGTGAGATGAGGGTCATGAGGCTGGCACGTATCACCCGATTCGCCGTGGCGATGGCGGCGCTCACCGCAGCGGCCGTCGCCGCTCCGGCGGCGGCCGAAGCGTCCGCGATCCACCCCGACGGTTTTCCCTTCCCGTACCTGTGTCAGGACAGCACCTCGGACATCCGGTACGTCCCCGGTACGACGTACGGGTCGGGCACCGCCGACTGCGTGGGTGACGACACGTACGAGTTGGTCAACCAGAGCGACGGCAACCTCGTCATCTACGGCAGCGCCGGCCAGGCGCTCTGGTCGAGCAGCACGGATGTTGGCGCCGCCGCGTACGACGTCATGCAGAGCGACGGAAACTTCGTCGTCTACCGGCAGAGCAACAGCGCGGCGTTGTGGTCGACGAACACATCCGGGCATTCCGGTGCCTACCTGTGCTTCCAGCTCGACGGCAATCTCGTCGTCTACGCGCCCGGCGGGAGCTGCTCGGGCAAGGCCCTGTGGGCCAGCGGAACCTGACGCGGCCATCGCTCGGAGCCCGGTCGTAGGTCACCTGTCGGCGGCCGGCCGGGGGGCGCCCTCTCTCCTCTTCGAGGGGGCCGGGCCCGCTGGCGATGGCGGCTGTGGCCGCGTATCGAGCGCGGTGCGACAGGTCCTACGCTGGACCTGCTGCGCCGGTGCCTTCCTGGCGTTCCTGGCCACGCGCCTGGACGACGACGAGCAGCACGCCCTCCTCTTCCACGGACCCCACTGCATCCTGTCGACCCTGCCCAGCTAGGCCCTCCCCGGCCCGACGACGGCCACGGGTCACCGAACGCCAACCTCGCCCAACGCCACCTGCACACCCCGGCCCAGGACTACGCCACTCACCCCCTACCGGCTAGCACCTGGTGCGGGAACACCGTTTGAACTGCTGTGTTCCACCTCCGGCGCCGGTGCCACCGATGGTGCGCCTCGACCCCACAGGCTGCCGACCACGGCCGTAGCGACCTTGTTGGGCACCCGACCGCCGGGCCCACTACTGGCTGCGCCGACACCCGTGAGGCAGGTCTCGGTCGGATCAGGCCGGTTCGGCCCTCTGTACGGCGGATCCACCGCCTGCCAGACTTCCCGGGCACACTCGCACCGCGCACATCGAGCACCCTCACGCTGTACATACAGACACAGGAGAGCCAATGCGTCGCAACGCCCTTCGTCCTGCCTTCGCCCGCCGGGTCTTCCCCGTATCCCTGGCGATAGCTACGGCCTCCTGCGCCGTACTGGTCGCGGCACCCGGCGCCCAGGCGCTGGCGTCGCCGTCGACATCGACGCCCTTCATCTCCTGTACCTCGGATGCCATCAACCAGACCAGGGGCGAGATCGACTGCGGCACGGCGTCGTCCTTCGGAGTCGGCGCCGACACTTGGGCCTGGACCGTCAACTACGTCACGTCCACGGACAGCACCACCGACCTCCTCAGCTTCGTCTGCGGCAAGGGCGGCACCTACGAGATAGGCATGATCATCACCGACAGCCTCGGGGACACGGAGTCGGGCTGGACCTCGATCTCCTGCCGTACCGGGATCCCCGAGTGAGTACCGGCTGATCAGCATCGGCTGCTGCCGCGGGGATTCGCCCCGAGGTCTCCACAGTCGCCGTCCGAGCAACGGTTGCGGGTCCGCCGGCCGGACCCGCAAGGCCGTCCACCGCCGTGGACACCCACCGCGCGGGTGCGGTGCAGGGGTACGCACTGGCGCGTACCCCTCGGCGGCCGTCACTTTCAACATAGAGGACTTGATCAGAGGACTTGATCAACGGGAGGCAAGCAACGCCAGTGATTGTCGCGGGGTGGCGAGGCTGGTGGCCCGCCACGATCGCCGTGACAGTACGGGCGATCTCAGGCTCACTTTTCCTCTCTGGGGGCGGTGACGCCAACAAACGCTACGGATGGGCCGGAGGCGAGGTGCGCAGGCCGCGCCTCACGCCGACTGTGATCCACGTCGACGGGTAGCGGTCAGGACCAGGGCGGCCTGGTCGTCGTCCGTGTCGGTGCCGCCGGTGAAGTCGCGCACGGCGTCGGTGAGGGCGGCGATGACCTGCGCCGCTCCCCCGTGGTGGGGGGCGTTGTCCAGGAGCTGGGCCAGGCGTTCCTCGCCGAACTGCTCAGCCCCGCTGTTGCGGGCTTCGGTGATGCCGTCGGTGTAGAGGAGCAGGCTTTCGGACGGGTGCAGGTGCAGGCGGGTGGTGGGCAGGTGCGGGTCTGGGCTGATGCCCAGCAGGAGTCCTTGGCTGTGGACGAACCGGGCGGTGTGCTGGGCGTCGATGTGCAGCGGCAGGGTGTGGCCGGCCCGTACCAGGGTGATGTCCAGGCCGTCCGGAACTGGGGTGAGGTTGCCGTAGACGAGGGTGACGAATCCGGTTCCGTGGCTTTCGGGGCGGTCGAGGAGGGCCTTGTTGACGGCGCGGACGACGGCGTCGGGGCCGGGCAGCAGCGGGGCGACGGCGCGGGCGGTGTGGCGGACCAGGGCCGTGGTGGTGGCGGCGATCGCGCCACGTCCGCAGACGTCGCCGAGCATGAAGGCCCAGCTGCCGTCACCCAACGGGAAGACGTCGTAGAAGTCGCCGCCGATGTCCAGCCCCTCGCCGCCGGGGCGGTAGTAGGCGGCCAGTTCAGCGCCCGGCAGGTCGGGTACCTCGGGCAGGAGCAGGCCGGCCTGCAGGTCACGGGCCAGGGTGACGCGCTCCGTGTACTGGCGGGCGTTGAGGGCCGCTGAGGCGGCTCGGCGCGCCAACTCCTCAGCCAGGGCCACAGTGTGGCCGTCGAAGGGCTGCTCACCGATGGTGAGCAGGGTCAGGGCGCCGAAGGCGGTGCCGCGGTCCAGCAATGGGACGCACAGGTAGCCGGTGACGCGCAGGTCCTGCCAGGGTCCGGGGCCGGTGGGAGTGCGACGGGCGATCTCGCTGGTGCCGCTGGCCAGGACGCGGGCGACGGCATCGTCGTCGGCGTCAAAGACAGGGATGTGGGAGGCGAGGAGTCGCTCCTCCTGGGGGGTGGGCCCCACGGTGGCGATGCGGCGCACGCGGCCGTCCTCGACGACGTCGACCGCGCACAGCGGTGCCAGCGCCGGAGCGCAGGAGGCCGCCAGGCGCTGGAGGGTCTGCGCGTAGTCCAGGTTGGCGGACAGGTTCGTGCTGGCATCCAGCAGGAAGGCCAGATCCCTGCGGGCGGCCTTCTCCCGGACCTCGGCGGCCAGGCGGCCCTGCTCGGTCTGGTGCCGCTCGATGGCCAGCGCGGCGGTGTCGGCGAACACGCGGGCCAGGGCGAGGTCGGCGTCCTGCGGCGCGCGGGGGCTGCGGTGGTACATCGCGAAGGTGCCGAGCAGCGATCCGCCCCTGGCGAGGATGGGGGTGGACCAGCAGGCCGCGACGCCGGCCAGGTCGGCCAGGTCTCGGAAGTCGTCCCAGAACGGATCGGTGGCGATGTCGGTGACGATCACTGGCGCACGGCGGTGGGCGGCGGTCCCGCAGGAGCCGACGCCTTCGCCAGTGGCGATGCCGTCGATCGCCTGATTGTAGAAGTCGGGCAGACTGGGGGCCGCTCCATGGCGCAGGTGCAGTCCGTCCGGGTCGGCGAGCAGGACGGAGACCAGGACCCCCTCGGGTGCGAGGTCCTCAATGGTGTGGGCCATGCCCTGGAGTACCTGGTCCAGTGGGGCCTGACGGGCGATCTGCTCAAGCAGGGCACGATGCTCGTGCGTCAGTCGCTGCGCCTGCTTGACCTGGGTGGTCTCCACTCCGATGACGCGCACACCCACCACGTTGTCGCCGGCGTCGAGGCGGGGCTCGTAGCTGAAGTCGAAGAATGCCTCCCGCATGGCGGCGCCGCTGCCCAGCAGAACGCGTGCGTCGCGTGCGGTGTGGCCTTCACCCGTGCGGTAGACCCGGTTCAGCAGTGCGAGGAAGCCCTGTTCGGCGAGCTCGGGCATCAGTTGGCCGATCGGCACACCGGTGCGCGCGCGCTCCGCACCTCCGATCGACGCGAAGAAGGCGGCGTTCGCCGCCTCCACCACGTGCGCGGGACCCGCCAAGGAGGCGAACACGGCACTGGACTGGCCGAACAAGGCCCGGAGGTCGTGTTCCGCTCCGCTGTCGGCTGCCGGGTTGATGGCCGGTACAGGCGGCTGTCGGGGAACGTGGGTCGTCATCGCCTGCTGCCTCTCACTCGCCACGTGTACCAGGGACGCTTGGTCCCGGTCGTGGTGTCCCCTATTCGCCGGCATCTGCCAACAGTGCGTCCTGTGCCGTGTCATGCACGGCGATCAACTCTGCCAGACCCGTCAGCGCGAAGATTCGCGCCACCGAACCGGGAACCGCGGCCAGGCGCAGGACGCCCGCGCTCGCGGACAGCCGCTGGTGCACCTTGATCAGGCCGGTGATGCCGGTCGAGTCGCAGTATTCGAGGGCGGCGCAATCGATCACCATCAGCAGCGGCTGCTGTTCGCCGAGCAGCGTGTCCACCGCCTCTCGCAGCTGGACAGCACTATGGAAGTCCAGCTCTCCCCGCAGGCCGAGTACCCAAACCTGCCCGATTTGCCTGATATCTACCGAGAACATCCCTACTGCCTCACCTCGACACGGGTACCAGCAGCGATGATAGGCAGCCCGGCACAGCAGACCAGGGCTCTCGACGCGCGAGGGGTCGGCGCGGTGCCCGGAGGATACGTGCGGGTCACACGTCGGCTGCCCAGCGCCGACCCCTGCACGCACCGCCATACCCGCTGGCGCCGTCGGGGAACAGCCGAACCGAGACGCGTCGCGGCCGGTGCCGCCTGCGGACGCACGGCCTGGGGACACACCAGGTGGTGTGTCCCCAGGCCGTGCGTGAGCCATGCCGTGTGCCGGGTCACCATCGGTACCAGCGACCGCCTCCACCACTGCTGCGGGCGAAGAACCCAACGACCCACAGGACCAGAACAATTACCGCGACCCACCACAGGATATGAATCGCGAAACCCGCACCGCCCAGGATCAGGGCGAGCAGCAGAACCAGCAGAAGAGCACCCATTGTCATCGTCCTCCTTCAGCACGCTGCTGCCCCCGACCGCCAGGACCATGCCTTGCCGTCCGCACAGAGGCACCCCACGGACTCCCGGCCGCTCACGGAGCAGTGGATCGTGTTTCGGCGCGTCTCCTCTGGCTACACGCCAGATATGAGCAAATTCGTCCTGACCGTACCGGGCACCTTCAAGCATCCCCTGCAAGAACAGGCACGGGCGCGCCTCCTGGCCGCACTGCAGGGCGTGGACCCGGATGAGGTCGGCACCGTACCCGAGACCCTCGATCTGCTCAGCGTGGACCCGGACACGTCCACGTTCGCGCTGCGGCTGGAGGTCGACGCGGCGGACAGGAATGCCGCCGGGGACCAGGCCCAGGCAGCGGCACGCTCAGCCTTGCGGGCGGCCGGATACGCGGACCAGGACGCACCGGTCGGTTTGCCGGTGGTGACCGCGATCGACGTCGGATAGTCGGCCGAACGATCACGCCTGGGCGGCCGCGAGGGTGGCGATGACGGTCTTCCAGCCTGCCGTGCAGCCGGTGTCGCGGATGTCCTTGGCCAGGCTGTTGAGCAGGTTCCAGCCGAAGCCGCCGGTGCCGTGGCGAAGGTCGCCAAGTCGGGTGCGGGGCAGGTCGGCACTGGTGTCGCTGACGGCGATCACCAGGGTGGTCCCGTCGTGGACGATGTCCAGGGCGCAGGGGCCTCGACGACGCCCAGTCAGTACCGCTTGCCATCCCCACCGACCGCGAACGACCCGAGACCACCATCACCCTGCCGCCCGGCTCGTATCTTCTGCTCTACACCGACGGACTCGTCGAACGCCGCCACGAGATCATCGACCCCGGTATCGAACGCGCCGAAGCGGCCCTCGCCGCCATCTCGACGACACTGCCCGGCGCCGCTGTCGACCGCCTCCACACCCAGCTGCTCGACCACGGCCGACGCGAGGACGACGTCGCCCTGCTGCTCTACTACCAGGTCTGACCGGCCGGTCCGCAGCGCGACCTGCGGACATCGTGCCCCGGTACAGTGGCGACGGCGGTCACTGGGCGAGGTGGACCTCGATGGCGTCCGCCACGGTGGGTCGGACCGAGAAGAGCTGGTCGAGCCCGGCGATCTCCAGAACCCGGCTGAGTCCGGGGCTCACTGCCGCCAGAGTGAGGGAGCTTCCTGCGGCCCGGGCCTGCTGGTGGGCGGTGACCAGGGCGGTGATGCCGGTGGAGTCGCAATAGGTCAACCGCGCGAGGTCGACCACCAGCAGCTGTCCCGGTGCGAACGGCACCCGGTCCAGGGCGGCCCTCAACTGTGGGGCCGTGTGATGGTCGACTTCACCGTCCACGGTGAGCAGGCAGTACTCCCCGGGGACTGCTCGCAGTGTCAGGGTCAAAGGGAGATCGGTCACCGGAGCTCCTGGTCGGTGGCTGGCGCGGATCGGTGGGGGCACACTCCGAGGTCCTCGTGAACCACCGCGTTACCCCGCCCTGCCATGCCCTACTCTGCGGACCGAAGCAACTCCCGGGCAACTGAGCTCGTAGACTATCGCACTGAGCCGCTTCGCTGACTGGAGTGAGCGGCGACCCCGGCCTGAGAACAGGCGAGAACCGTGGTGCCGGCAAGCGGCGCGCGTAGGCGAAAGGTGTCCCTGGGTGCCTCCTGAGAGTGCTGAACCGGGAGTACCGACGCCCTCCGGCAAGGGTACGTTCGCGGCCGATCCCGCGGTGGGCCGTGACCTTGCCACGGTGGACTGGTCGGCGACGTCGCTCGGGGACCCGGTGAGCTGGCCGCAGAGCCTGCGTACGGCGGTGGACATCCTGCTCTCGTCGCGGTTTCCGATGTGGATGGCCTGGGGACCGCAGCTCACGTTCTTCTGCAACGCCGCGTACCGGCGGGACACGCTGGGCCGCAAGTACCCCTGGGCACTGGGCCGTCCGGCGAGCGAGGTGTGGGCGGAGATCTGGCACGACATCGGCCCCCGGATCGACACCGTGATGACCACCGGCGAGGCGACCTGGGACGAGTCGCTGCTGCTGTTCCTTGAGCGGTCGGGCTACCCGGAGGAGACCTATCACACCTTCTCCTACAGCCCGCTGAGAGATGACCGCGGCACCGTGGTCGGCATGCTGTGCGTGGTGAGCGAGGACACCGAGCGGGTCATCGGTGAGCGGCGCATGGCGACGCTGCGGGACCTCGGCTCCGATCCCAGCGTGGTCCGCACCGAGCAGGAGATGCTGGCCTTCGCCGCGCGCCAGCTCGACCGGAACCAGTACGACCTCCCCTTCACCCTGACCTACCTGCTGGACGACGAGGACCAGGCGCGTCTGGCGACCTCCACCGGAATTCCCGAGGGACATCCCGCCGCTCCGCTGACCCTGCCGACCGACGTCTCGGACACGGTCTGGCCCGCGGCCGCGCTCGCCCGGGGGGAGTCGGTGGTCGTGCGCCTCGACGCGAGCCGCGGAGCCGGGCTTCCGACCGGCAGTTGGCCGGAGCCGCCGACCCAGGCCCTGGTGGTGCCGCTGGTGCAGCAAGGCGGCGTGCCGTACGGGTTCCTGGTGGCCGGGCTGAACCGGTACCGGCCGCTGGACGACGCGTACCACGACTTCGTCGGGCTGGCCTCCGGGCACGTCGCGGCGGGAATCGGCAGCGCCCGCAGCTACCAGGCCCAGCAACGGCGAGCCGAGGAGCTGGTGGAGCTGGACCGGGCCAAAACCGCGTTCTTCTCCAACGTCAGCCACGAGTTCCGCACGCCGCTCACTCTGATCATGGGGCCGTTGGACGAACTGCGCAGCCGTCTGCCCGAGTCCGACGTCAGGTCCCACGAGGAGCTGGAGATCATCCACCGCAACGGCCTGCGGCTGGGAAAGCTCGTCAACACCCTGCTGGATTTCTCCCGCATCGAGGCCGGCCGCATGCGGGCCACCTACGAGCCGGTCGACCTGGCCGCCGGGACGGCCGAACTGGCAAGCGTGTTCCGCTCCGCCGTCGACAAAGCCGGCCTCGTGCTGGAGGTCGACTGCCCGCCTCTCCCGGAGCCCGTCCACTTGGACCGGGAGATGTGGGAGAAGGTCATCCTCAACCTGCTCAGCAACGCCCTGAAGTTCACCTTCGACGGCTCGATCCGGGTCGCGGTGCATGCTGAGGGCAGCGAGGCGGTCGTCACGGTCGCCGACACCGGCATCGGCGTGGCAGACCAGGAGATGCCACGCCTGTTCGAACGCTTCCACCGGATCGAGAACGTACGGTCACGTTCCAACGAGGGCAGCGGCATCGGACTCGCGCTGGTCCGCGAGCTCGTCCAGCTGCACGGGGGCACCATCACCGCCGACAGCGCCACCGGGCACGGCACGACCTTCAGCATCCGGCTGCCCTTCGGCACCGCCCATCTGCCTGGCGACTCCATCGCTCCGGCTACCGGCACGACCGCTGTATCGGCCACGGCCGACCCGTACCTCCATGAGGCGTTGCGCTGGCTGCCCGGGGACCGCGCCACCGGCGACCCCACCGGTAGCGGGGTGGGGACCGGAGCGGGGGTGCCTGCGGCGCGGTCCGCGACCTCGGCCCGGGTGCTGGTCGCCGAGGACAACACGGACATGCGCGAGTACCTGGTCCGTCTGCTGGGCAGCGCCGGCTATCGGGTCGACTCCGTCCCTGACGGTCAAGCGGCCCTGGACGCCGTCCGTACGGATGCCCCTGACCTGTTGGTCAGCGATGTCATGATGCCGCGCCTGGACGGCCTGGCGTTGATCGGTGCCCTGCGCGCCGACCAGCGCACCGCCGGGGTGCCCGTTCTGCTGCTCTCCGCTCGCGCCGGACAGGAGGCATCCATCGAGGGGCTGGAGGCCGGAGCCGACGACTATCTGGTCAAGCCGTTCGCCGCCGCCGAACTGCTGGCGCGCATTCGTGCGAATATCGAACTTGCGAGACTACGCAACCACCATGCCCGTTGGCGTGCCGCACTCGTCGACTCGCTGCAGGAGGCGTTCTTCGTCTGCGACGAACAAGGCTCGGTGATCGAGACCAACGCCGCGTTCGCCGACATCCTCGGCTTCGGCACCGAAGGGCTGCCCTACACGTATCCGCACCCCTGGCTGCCGACCGCCCAGGCCGACCCCCGGGCACACGAACAGGCGAGCCGGGCGTTCCAGGAACTGCTCACCGCCCGCAGCGGCAGCTACATCCTGCCCGTCGTCCACCGCGACGGTCACCGCTTGTGGGTGAGCGCCACCTTCAACCAGGTCCAGGACCCGGATACCGGCCGACGGGCAGCGGTCGGCACTTTCCGTGACGTGAGCGCCGAGCGCTACGCTCTCCGGCGGGAGACGGCCATGGCCGCCCTGAGCACTCGCCTGGCGGAGGCGACGAACCTGTCTGAGGCACTGAGCGCGGCCCTGACCGAACTGCGGACGCTGTGGCAGGTCCAGTCGGTGGTCGCAGCCGTGTTCGGCGGCTCGGGGGACGTCCAGTTGACGGCCACCGATCCCGGCCTCACGTGGTCCGATCTGCCCCCCGAGCACCGAGCGATACTCACCGGCCTGTACCGGCAGCCGCTGCTCACCCCCTCGGTTCACCACGGCGACGGGGGCGCCATCGTGCTCGAACACCCTGAGGGGCCGCTCGTCGTCTGGGTGGGCCCCGGCGAGACACGCCCGTTCACCGACCAGGACCAGGTGCTGCTCTCGCTGCTCGCTGGGAGGATCGCCCAGGGACTGACGCGAGCCCACCAGATCGACCAGCAGCGTGAGACGGCCATCACCCTCCAGCGCGCCATCCTGGGCCCCGCCCGCCTCCCAGCGGGTTTTGCCGTCCGTTACGAGCCCGCCGCCCGTCCGCTGGAGGTCGGCGGTGACTGGTACGACACCGTGCAGCTTCCCGACCGCCGTATCGGCATCGTCGTGGGCGACTGCGTCGGCCGCGGCCTGGAGGCCGCCACCGTCATGGGCCAGCTCCGCAGCGCCTGCCGCGCGCTCCTGTTGCAGGACACCGGGCCGGCCCAGACCCTGATGGCACTGGACCGCTTCGCCGCGGGCATTCCCGGAGCCCTGTGCACCACCGTCTTCTGTGGCGTCCTCGACCCGGAGACCGGAGACCTGGTGTACTCCAGCGCCGGGCACCCACCGGGCATCCTCGCCCACCCGGATGGCACCACCCGGCTCCTGGAGGACGGACGCTCCTTTCCCCTCGCCGTCCGCACCGGCGCGCCACGACCCGAGGCCCGGCAGACAATGCCGCCGCGCTCCACGCTCATGCTGTACACCGACGGCCTCGTCGAGCGCCGCCGCCGCTCCCTGCGCGAAGGCATCGACCAGGCGAGCTCCGTGGTCCAGGACGGCCGCGGGGCGCCAGTGGACGAACTCGCCAGCAGCGTCATGACGGTACTCGCTCCCGAGGGCGGATACGACGACGACGTCGCTCTGCTCCTCTACCGCCACCCGGCCCCGTTGGACGTCTCGTTTCCCGCCGACTCCTCCCAACTCGCCCCTGTCCGCCGGGCATTGAGGAGTTGGCTGAACCAGTGCGGGCTGCCCGCGCAGACAGTCCAGAACGTCCTGGTCGCCGCAGGCGAGGCGTGTGCCAACGCCATCGAGCACGGCCACCGCCATGCCGCCGGCGCTCGGATTCGCCTCCACGCGTCAGCCACCGTGAGCGACCTGACGCTGACCATCGCCGACAGCGGACAGTGGAAGGCGCCCCAGCCCGAGGTCAACGTCCAGCGAGGACGAGGCGTCACCCTGATGCGCGCCCTCATGCAGCAGGTCACCATCACCCCCGGCGATACCGGCACGACCGTCGACATGCACACGAGGATCGCCTGATGACCGTCTCTCTGAGCCTCACCCCTGTCCGCCGCCCCGACGGCTCGCCTGTCCTTGAGGCCGTCGGCGAGATCGACATGAGCAACGTCGACGCCTTCGCCGCCGCCCTCGACGAGGGAATCACCTCCGCCACTCCCCTGATCGTCGACCTGAGTGCGGTCGAGTACCTCGACAGCGCGGGACTGACCGTGCTGTTCGCCCGCGCAGAGCAGATCGAACTCATCGCCAATCCGCTCCTCGGACCCCTTCTCACCATCTCGGGGCTCACGCGCATCACCCAGGTCCACGGCCTCGGCTCGGCAGCCGGGGAACAGCAGGATTGGACGATCCCGCCGGAGGCGGGCACTCAGCCGACCTGCCCCTGAGATGCCCTCGTGGTCCCAGCAGGTCCGGGCGCTCCGGAGGAGGATAACTGACGTGCAGCCGTCGAAAGGCACGGGAGCCAGATGGTGCAGGGTCTGATCGCCGGCGGCTTCGCCCTGGCGTGCGCGTTGGCTGCCCTGTGCCTCGGTCAGCCGTTTCGCCGATCAGTGCTGACGGCGCTGTCATTGGCTTCGCTCGGGTCAGCCGTGATCTGCCGGGTCGCGGAGCCGCACGGTCCGTCGTGGACCCTCGCCGCCGTCGTCCTGACGGCACTGGTGGCGATCGGGACGCTGGTGCTTGCGGCACTGCTGGTCATCGACAGTCTGCTGCTGATCCGGTCCCAGGGCGCCGCGCCGCCCGAGTTGGCTGCCCTCGCAGCCGGCGCCGCGCTGGCGGCGCTCATCGCCCTGACCTCTCTGACCGTCTGCTGCCACGGCGGGCGCACGTACGCGGCGGTTTGCCTGGTCCTGGATGCGTTGGCCGCTTACCCGGCATCGCTCTTCGTCCTGTTCCTGGGTCACGCCGTCCTCAGCGGCCACGCGCGACCGCGTCGGCGTGCCGACTACGTCGTGGTCCTCGGGGCCGGCCTCATCGACGGCGAGGTCCCTCCGCTGCTCGCCGGTCGGCTGGACCGCGGTCTGGCCGTGTACCAAACCCTGCTCGCCCGCGGCTGCCGGCCGACCCTGATCGCCTCTGGAGGACAGGGGCCGGACGAGGTGCGTTCGGAAGCCGAGGCAATGGCGTGCTACCTCACTGCCCGGGGCGTACCCGCCGACCGAATCCGGCGCGAGGACCGCTCCCGCAATACCGAGGAGAACCTCGCGAACAGCGCTCACATCATGCGCCGTGCGGACCGCGGCTACCACTGCACCGTGATTACCAGCGACTTTCACGTCTTCCGCACCGCCCTACTGATGCGGCGCCTGGGTGTGCGGGGAAGCGCCGCCGGCGCCCGGACCGCTCCCTCGTACTGGCTGACGGCAGCTCTGCGCGAGTTCGTCGCCGTACTGTGGTACGACCGGGCGGTGTTCCTGCCGCTCAGCTCCCTTCTCGCCCTACCCGTGCTCACCGCGCTGCTACGGCAGTGAAGACCGGCCGGGGTGAACAGATGGCTCAGGAAAGCCGCCTTCCGCACCCTGTGCACCGAACTGGCCGGCATGGCTGCTCGACTCCCCGGGTAGCCGCCGATCATGGCAACCACGGAACGCACCGACCGCTTCAATCCGGCCCAAACCCACGACGACCAGGGACCCGGGGTGATCCTGTGGATCATCGCGTTCGCCGTCGCCGGATGCCTCGTATGGTTCGTGGCAGGTCGGTGAGCCAGGTCATCCGCGATCATCGACTGGGAACCCCGTCAGCCCGAGGAGTCACCAGTAGGTGCCCTGAACTGGGTCTTTGGCAGCAGTCGTATCCACCCCGGCCCCCGCCGGGCGGCTGCCGTGCTACCCATGCCTTCGCCTCAGTCGTTGCGATGCGCCTGACCCGGCGGATCGCGGTGGTGTCCGAGGAACTGACCAATCCGTACTACCCCGAGCTCGTGGAGCCCCTTAGGCGCCGCTTGGCCGAGCACGACCTGCGCACCGTGGTCATCAGCGACTCCGAGCACCGCGCCGTGGGAGTCGACGTGCTGGCGGACGGCTCGTACGACGGGGTCGTCCTCACCACCTGCGAACGGCGGTCGTCACTGCCCAGGGACCTGACCGAGCGCGGCATCCCGCATGTGCTGGTGAACCGGGTGCTGGATCTGGCGGAGTCGCCCAGTTGCTCGGTCGACAACTCCGGTGGCACCGACGCCATCGCCGACCTGCTGGCCGGGCTGGGCCACCGGCGCGTGGGCGCGGTGCTGGGTCCGGTGTCGACGTCCACCGGACGGGAGCGGGGTGCCGGCCTGCGGCTGCGCGGCCTGCGCCTCCCCCGTGAGCTGGTCCGACGCTCGTCCTTCGGCCATGACTCCGGCCGGAAGGCCGGGCGCGTACTGCTGGAAGGCAGCGAACGGCCCACCGCGATCGTCTGCGGCAACGACGTCATTGCGCTCGGTGTGCTGTCCGCGGCCCGGCAGCGCGGGATCCGGGTGCCGGAAGAGCTCACGGTCGTCGGTTTCGACGACATCCCGATGGCGGGCTGGCCCATCGTCGACCTGACCACCGTGCACTGCGACCTTGAGGCACTTGCCTCCGTGGCTGTCGAACTGCTGCTCGCCGGGCTCGCGGGCCCCGGCCTGCCCCCTCCGGTGGAACGTCGCATCGCGGTCTCACTCGTGCTGCGGGGAACGCACGGACCGGTCCCTGGCTGACCTGCGTGCGTTCCAGGCCCGGCGCAACCTGCGGCTCCAGCCGCTTGAGGTCCAGCAGTCGCAAGTCGCAGTCCACGCAATGGCTGGGGAACGTGATGGGCCAGGCCGATGCCGTGGCGGGCGACCTGGTGCGGCGGCGGGGTGTCGATCCGTCGGCCCTGGAAGTGCACCGATCCGGCGTCGCGCCGGTACACCCCGGAGATGAGCTTGAGCAGGCTGCTCCTGCCGGCTCCGTCGGGCCCGATGACGGCCACGGCCTCGCCGAGTGCCACCGTCAGGTCCAGGGAGTCCAGCTGACGCCGCCGAAGCGCTTGGTGCGGTTCTCGACCCGCAGACCCGCCCTGGGCCGCGCTGTCGTTGCCTTTGCTGCCAATGTTGTTGACGAAGAGTCAGATGATTCGCTCGGATGCTCCACAGCGTCGCCCTCCGTTCCATGGGTTACCACACCAGGTCGTCACCATATTCGTCATGACCGATATTTCGGCCGGTGCGACGCCCCGGGAGGCCACCGACAGCGGCTCTCCACATGACGATTATGGGCAACCGTTGCGGGGTTCAGGTCCCCATCGTGGTGTTGTGGGCGTGGGTCAACCGCAGCGCGGCTTCGCGGTCCCGCCGCTCCAGGGCGTCCACCAGCTCGGCGTGCAGGGCGTGCCGCTCGCGCACGTACTCCTGCAGCGGCTGCTCGCGACCGGGCAGCACGGTCAGCGTGTGCGACTCGATGACCTCCAGCAGGCTGAGGTAGAGCGAGCGCAGCAGCGTATTGGGGCTGATCGCCGCGATCCGGGCGTGCAACTGCCAGTTGGCGTGGACGAACGCGCGCGCGTCCTCGACCTCGACCGCCTCCTCCATCGCGGCCAACTCCTTGCGCAGGTCGGCGATGTCGGCCGGCGAGCCGTGCCACAACGCGTCGGCTATCAGCAGCGGATCGAGGGCATCGCGGATCCTCATGGCGTCGGCCACGTCGGTCTGCTCGGCGTCCAGCGCCAGCACCGAGTTGCCCAGGCGCACCATCGGCGACTGCTCGGCGGCGAAGAGGCCGCCGCCCGGACCGGGGCGCACGGTGACCAGGCCCCGGGACTGCAACAGCCGAAGCGCCTCATTGAAGGTGCCGACCGAGACCTGGCACAGAACGCGCAGCTCTTCCTTGGTCCCCAGACGCGCCCCCGGAGCGGACTGGGTGATCAGGACCGCGATCCGGTCGGCGGCGGTCTCGGCCCGGCGCGGCGTGTCGTCGTGTGCGGTGACCACGTCAACCTTCCTGGTCGGCGGCTATTGACCATGACGATATCAGCGGTAGGGGGTTGACGAAGCTGTCCAGCCAGGCGCAATATCATCGTAATCATCATGCTTGTTCTCGTCCAAGGAGCTGCTTCCATGCGCATTGCCAATCTCTCCGGCCGTCTGGTGCTCCTGGTGGAGGGCAACGCGGTTGACGTCGAGCGGGCGAGTGGGGGCACCTTCAGTGCCGACCCACAGGCTGTCTACGCCCGCTGGGAGGAGTTCAGTGCCTGGGCCGCAGGCGCAGCCGACCTGCCCGAGGGGACAGGCTTCGCCGCGACCGATCTGGGCTCGCCCGCGCCGGCGCCGCGCCAGGTGCTGGCCATCGGCCTGAACTACCGCGACCACGCCGCCGAGTCCGGCTTCGCGGTCCCGGAGAACCTGCCGCCGGTGTTCACCAAGTACACCACCAGCATCAGCGGCCCGGTCACCGAGGTGCGACTGCCCAAGGACGGCCACACCGACTGGGAGGTGGAGCTGGTCGCGGTCATCGGACGCGAGGCCTACCAGGTCGCCGAGGGCGACGCCTGGAGTCATGTGGCGGGACTCGCGGCAGGCCAGGACATCTCCGAGCGGATCACCCAGCTGGTCGGCCCCGCCCCGCAGTTCAGTCTGGGCAAGTCCTTCCCCGGTTTCGCTCCGATCGGTCCGTGGCTGGTGTCCCCGGACGAGTTCGAGAACCCGGACGACCTGGAGCTGAGCTGCGCGATCAACGGCGAGGAGGTCCAGAAGGGCCGCACCAGCGACCTGATCTTCTCGATCCCCGCGCTGATCGCCCGCCTCTCCGCCGTGCTGCCGCTGCTGCCCGGCGACGTCATCTTCACCGGCACCCCGGCCGGTGTGGGCCTGGGCCGCGACCCGCAGCGCTGGCTCGCCGAGGGCGACGAACTGGTCAGCACCATCGAGGGCATCGGCGAACTGCGCCAGCGCTTCATCGCCTGAGAACCACGTCACCAACCCCCTACCCCACCCTGTGCCGCAGAGGAACCGCCATGTCCCTGCATCGCCTGCTGTCCATCACCATGGGCGTCCCCGCCGACGACCTCGCCGCGACGAACGCCTACTACACCGACTTCGGCCTGCGGCCCGAGGCAGACGGCTGGTTCGCCACCCGCGACGCCGGACGCCAGCTGCGGATCGTCACCGCCCCCACCCGCCGCCTGGTCGAGCTCCGCATCGGCGCCGACGACCCCGACGACATCGCCGCCGCAGCCACTCGCTTGGACCGGCTCGGCGTGGCCAACCAGCGCACCCCCACCACCTTGACCGCGATCGAGCAGGCCACCGGGATCCGGGCGGTCGTGGAGGTCGCCTCCCGCCTACGGCAGAGCCCGGTACCGCCCACCCCGTACAACGGTCCCGGGCGCCACGAGCGTCGCGGCACCCGGGCCCCAGGCATCGGCCGCACCGAACCGGTCCAGCCCCGAAAGCTGGGACACGCGGTCGTCGGCACCCCCGACTTCGCGGTGAGCACCGCGTTCTTCCGCGACGGGCTGGGATTCCGCCTCAGCGACATGATCAAGGACGCCGGGGCTTTCCTGCGCTGCTCCGAGGACCACCACAACCTGCTGGTCCTGGCCGCCCCGGTGCCCTATCTGCACCACACCTCGTGGCAGGTCGACGACGTGGACGACGTGGGCCGCGGCGCGAGCGCCATGCTCCAGGACAACCCCGAGCGCCATGTCTGGGGGCTGGGCCGGCACCACGCCGGGTCCAACTTCTTCTGGTACCTCAAGGACCCGGCCGGCAACTTCAGCGAGTACTACGCCGACATGGACTGCATCCCCGAGGACGCCCTGTGGACCCCCGAGGTCCTGGAGGGAGCCAAGGGCCTGTTCAACTGGGGCCCGCCGCCTCCTCCCTCGTTCCTGGCACCCGAGGATCTCGGCGCCCTGATGACGGGAGCGCACAGTGCCAAGGGGTAGCGCGCCGGTGGCCGTCCACGACGTCGCCATCGTCGGCTTCGGACCCGTCGGGCAGCTGCTGTCCCTGTTGCTGGGCCGGGCCGGACACGACGTGGTCGCGCTGGAGCGCTGGCCGCAGCCCTACGACCGGCCCCGCGCGGTGCACTTCGACCACGAGATCGGCCGGATCTTCCAGGCCGCCGGGGTCGGCGAGCAGGTCAGGGCGGTCACCGACCCGGTGCCCGACCACTACGAGTGGCGCAACGCCGCCGGCGAGGCGCTGGTGCGCATCGACTGGTCCGGCACCGGGCCCTGCGGCTGGCCCACCGCCAACTTCTTCTCCCAGCCGCAACTGGAAGCCGTGCTCTCCGAAGCCGCCGAGCGGCAGCCCACCGTGACCCTGCACCGCGGCTGCGAGGTGGTCGACCTGGAACTCGCCGACGACCACGTCAGGCTGACCACGGCGGGCGGTCCCGGCGAGGTGCGGGCCCGCTATGTGATCGGCGCGGACGGCGCCAACAGCTTCGTCCGCACCGGTATGGCGACCTCCGTCACCGACCTGGGTTTCTTCTACGACTGGCTGATCGTCGACACGATCCCGCACGAGCAGCGGGCCTGGTCTCCGATGAACTGGCAGCTGTGCGACCCGGCCCGGCCCACCACCATCGTCTCCGGCGGGCCCGGACGCCGCCGCTGGGAGTTCCTGCGCCTGCCGCACGAGAGCGTCCAGGAGCTCAACACCCTGGACCGGGCCTGGGAACTGCTGGAACCCTGGGACCGCACTCCCGAGAACACCACCATCGAGCGCCACACCGTCTACACCTTCCAGGCCCGCTGGGTGGACCGCTGGCGCGAGGGACGGCTGCTGCTCGCGGGCGACGCGGCCCACCAGATGCCGCCCTTCGCCGGACAGGGCATGTGCTCAGGGCTGCGCGACGCGATCAACCTGGCCTGGAAGCTGGGCCTGGTCCTGGACGGCACCTCCGACCCCGACCTGCTGGACACCTACACCAGCGAGCGCAGTACCCACGTCCAGCACGCCATCAGCACCTCGATGGCCCTGGGCCAGGTCATCTGCGTGCTCGACCCCGAAGAGGCAGCCGCCCGCGACACCCGCATGACCGCAGGCGGCGCCGACCCGCAACGCGTCCTGCCGCCCCCTCCCCCGCCGGTCCTCGGCGACGGCGTCCTTCAGCACGGCCCCGACGGGCAGCGGCTGCCCGACGTGGGTCACCTCACCCCCCAGTTCCAGGTCACCCACCAGGGGCGCACCCAGTTGCTGGACGAGTTCACCGGCGCGGGCTTCACCGTGCTGACCGACGGACCCGGCCCGGCCGAGGCCCTCGACGCCGACGAGCGCGCCTTCCTGGCAAGCATCGGCGCCGTCGTCGTTCCCCTGTATCCCCACGACGGCACGGCACCGCCGACCGGCTACCTCGACGCGGAGGACGGCTATCTGCCGCACCTGCGCCAACACGGACACACGGCCACGATCGCGCGCCCCGACTTCTACCTGTTCGGAGCCGCGAGTAGCACCGCCGACCTGCACGAACTCGTCGGCCAGCTCCGCGGGCAATTGCACGGGACCGACGCCCCGGCCGTGGTCACAACCCCCGCCGTCCCGCCGATTCCGGTCGGCACAAGCGGCCGCTGACCGCTCCTCCCACCGACGGGCCCGCTCCGGTCACGTCAGTTGTCACAGCTGCCGGGTGGTGTCCGGCCACGCGGACACCACCCGGCTCTCTGCCGCCACCCGGCCTCGTCGACGCACGGGCCCGAAGCGAAGGACTCCATGGACAAGACAGCAGCTTCAGCCGCCGACGCGGTGGCTGATATCGATGACGGTGCGTCACTGGCCGTCGGCGGCTTCGGCCTGTGCGGCATACCGGCCGTGCTGATAGCCGCCCTGCACCAGCAGGGTGCGACCGGCCTGCGGGTGGTCTCCAACAACTGCGGCACCGACGACCACGGACTCGGCACGCTGCTGAACAGCGGCCGAGTGGCTCGGGTCACCGGCTCCTACGTCGGTGAGAACAAGGAGTTCGCCCGGCAGTACCTGTCCGGGGAACTGGAGGTCGAGCTGGTCCCGCAGGGCACCTTGGCCGAACGGCTGCGGGCGGCAGGATGCGGGATCCCGGCCTTCTACACCCCGGCCGGGGTGGGCACCGCCGTGGCGGAGGGCGGCATCCCCTGGCGCTACGGGGCGGACGGTCAGGTCCTGGTGGCCTCTCCCCGCCGGGAGACCCGCGACTTCGGCGGCGGTACGTACGTGCTGGAGGAGGCCGCCTTCTGCGACTTCGCACTGGTGCGGGCCGCCCGCGGCGACCGCCACGGCAACCTCGTCTTCGACAAGGCCGCCCGCAACTTCAACCCCCTGGCCGCCATGGCCGGACGCGTCACCATCGCCGAGGTAGAGCACCTGGTCGAGCCCGGCGAACTGGACCCGGACGAGATCCACCTGCCCGGCGTCTTCGTCCAACGCGTCGTCCAGCTCACCCCCGGGCAGGCGGCTGACAAACAGATAGAGAAGCGAACGGTGCGTGCCTGATGCCCTGGAACCGCGACCAGATGGCGGCGCGAGCCGCGGCCGAGCTGCGTGACGGCAGCTACGTCAACCTGGGCATCGGACTGCCGACCCTGATTCCCGACCACATCCCGCCGGGCGTCCAGGTGGTGCTGCACTCGGAGAACGGCATCCTGGGCACCGGCCCCTACCCGCCCGTGGAACAGGTCGACCCCGACCTGATCAACGCGGGCAAGGAAACCGTCACGGTGTTGCCCGGTGCGGCCTACTTCGACTCCGCGCTGTCCTTCGGCATGATCCGCGGCGGCCACATCGACACCGCCGTCCTGGGCGCGATGCAGGTCTCGGCAGCCGGCGACCTGGCCAACTGGATGATCCCCGGCAAGATGGTCAAGGGCATGGGCGGCGCGATGGACCTGGTCCACGGCGCCCGTCGGGTCATCGTGCTGATGGAGCACACGGCCAGGGACGGCAGCTCCAAGATCGTGCGTACCTGCGACCTGCCGCTGACCGGCCGGGCCTGCGTGCACCGGATCATCACCGACCTCGCCGTCATCGACGTCACCCCGGACGGCCTGGTCCTGGTGGAGACCGCACCGGGCGTCAGCGCCGACGAGGTGGTCGCCGCCACCGACGCACCGCTGAGCCTCACGGCAGTACGCGCCCGGTAACGGTTCAGGACTGAAGCGCCGTCACTTCTGCGGGCGACCCGCCGCAGGAGCAGACGGCGCGTTCCTGTGCCCGACCTCGGCGGACATCGCCAAGGCGGTCGCACACACTTCCTCGGTGACCCGCTTCACGGTCTCCTCGGTGGCCTGGCGGGTCGGCAGGGCGAGCGCCACGGCCAGCGGCAGCGCCCCGGTGGCGGTGAACACCGGGGCCGCCACCGAGGAGACACCCGGGAGCACCCCGCCGGAGGTGATCGCGTAGCCGTCGCGGCGGGTGTCTGCCTTGATCGTCTCGATCTGCTCGTCGGTCAGGCCGGTCTGCTCGGTGGTCTCCGCTTGGCTGAGCAGGACCGGGTCGGTGATGGCGGCCGGCAGATGGGCCAGGAAGATCCGTCCGACCGAGGAGCTCAGCAGCGGCATCGTCGCGCCGACGCGGATGGTGATCGGCAGGGCGTGGGAACCGTAGTCCCAGCGCACGATGATGGGTCCGTGGTCGCCCCAGACCGCCAGGTTGACGGCGTGCCCGGTGCGGTCGCGCAGTTCGGGGAGGTACTCGGAGGCGAGCCCGGACTCGTCCATGCGCCGCAGCGACTCGGCGCCGAGTCGGCGCATGGACGGACCCATGTCGTACAGGCCGGAGCTCTTGGACTTGGAGACCAGACCGACCCGGCCGAGGCTGACCAGGTAGCGGTGCGCCTTGCTGGGCGCCATCGAGCTCGCCGCGGAGATCTGGGTCAGGCTCATCGGCCCCGTCCCCTCCTCCAGCGCCAGCAGGACCGTCATCGCGTTCTCGACGGACTGGATGCCCTGACGTGCGTCGTCGATGTCGTCTGCGGCCATGATCCGTACTATACGGCGGCGGCGGGGAGGGTGAGGGCGGCGAGCAGCTCCCGGGCCAGGGCTCGCGGATGGAGGTCGCCACCCGCCGCGCCGTAGACGTAGAAGTCGGGTCGCACGGCGACGGCCGACCACTCGTTCTCGGCGAACCAGCGCCGGTAGGTGCCGTCCACGTCGGCCAGCGGCCCGTCCGCCGAGATGGCGGCCACCCGTACCCCGGAGTGCTCCAGTTCCTCGGCGAGGCAGCCGAGGTCCGCGACGACCTCGGGGGTGGCCAGGAAGGCGAAGCCGTCGCCGACGAGCTGGTCGAACCGGCCCCGGGCGGTGCCGTCGTCCACGACGCCCTGCCAGGAGAGCCCGCCCCGGCCCGGCAGCGACTCCTCGGCCAGCATTCCGCAGGTCAGCGCGGGGAACCGGATCTTCTCCCGCTGCTCGCCGGAACTGCGCTGGACCAGCAGCCTGCGGTCGCGCTCCGCCGCGGCAATCGGGTCCCTGGTGGTCTGCAACCGGCCCAGTTCGATGCCCTTCTCGGTGACGGCGCGCACATGCGGCTCGCGCTCGGCCTGGTAGGTGTCGAGCAGTTCGGCGTCCGCAGTCTGCCGCAGCACCCGGTCGAGCTTGAAGGTCAGGTTCTGGGCGTCGCGAATGCCCGAGCACATGCCCTGTCCCAGGAAGGGGGGCATCTGGTGCGCGGCGTCCCCGGCCAGCAGGACGCGTCCGCTGCGCCAGTGGTGCGCGATCAGCGAGCGGAAGGTGTAGGTGGCGACCCGGATCAACTCGGTGTCGTCCGGGGTGAAGTAGTCCGCGACCCGGTCCCAGACCTTCTCGGGGGCGCTTTCGACCTCGAAGTCCTCGACCGATTCCAGCATGAAGCTGAAGCGGTGGTGGTCGGGGCCCAGCGAGATGATCGAGGTCGGCTGCAACGGGTCGCCGACCTGGCGCGCGGCGGGGACCGAGGAAGGTCCGCGCAGGCGGAAGTCGCACACCATCCACGGCTCGGAGAAGCCGTAGTCGTCCAGCCCGATGCCCAGGGCCGCGCGTGCGAAGCTGTTGCCGCCGTCGCAGGCCACCACGTAGCGCGCGGTCACACTCTCACCGCCCTCGACGGTGACCACCACGGCGTCCTCGTCATGCTCGATGCCGACGACCGGGGAGTCCAGCCGGACCTCGACGTTCGGCAGGGCGCGGCAGAGCCGGTCCAGGGCGTCCTCAAGATCGGGCTGGTACATCATGTACCACTCGGCCCAGCCGCTGGCGCCCTGCTCGTCGAAGTGCTGCTCCATCAGCAGGTCGCCCGAGGCGCCGGTCCACTCGTAGGTCCGCTGGACGCGGACCTTGGGCAGCAGTTCCTCGGCGATGCCGAGGCGGGCGAAGGTCCGCATCGTCTCGTCGTCGAAGCTGGCCGCCCTGGGCAGGTTGTAGAGCCCGGAGTAGCGCTCCAGCACCGTCACCCGGTGGCCCGCGCGCCCGAGCAGCGCGGCCGTGACCATGCCCACCGGCCCATAGCCGATCACCACTGCATCCGTCGTCGTAGACATGCCGTCCTACCTCCTCTGTCGTCACCGTTGACATCCGGGACGTTAAGTTCCATCATCCGTAAAGTCAATGCATAATAGTGAAATCGCACTGAGTGTGAACGCGGAAGGCAAAGGAGCCGAGATGCGCACGATCGGCCTTGAAGAACACTTCGTCACTGCCGGCCTGGCCGCCTACGGCGCCGGCTCGGCCTCGATCGCCCAGCCCGAGCGCTGGGCCGAGGCCTCCCGGCTGCTGTTGGACCTCACCGAGGAGCGACTGCCGGGCATGGACGCCGCCGGTCTCGACGTCCAGGTGCTGTCGCTGAACTCGCCGGGTATCCAGGCCGAGAAGGACCCGGCCGTCGCCGTGCGGCAGGCTGCCTCGGTCAACGACCTGCTGGCCGCGACCATCGCCGAGAATCCCGACCGGTTCTCCGGCTTCGCCGCCCTGCCGCTGCAGGACCCGCAGGCTGCGGCCAAGGAGCTGGAGCGCGCGGTGACCCAACTGGGCCTCAAGGGTGCGCTGGTCAACGCCCATACCCAGGGCCGCTACCTGGACGACCCCACCCTGCGGGTGGTGTGGGAGCAGGCCGCCGGGCTCGACGTCCCGCTCTACCTGCACCCGGCCAACGGCGCCGACACCGCGCACGTGCTGAACGGGCACCCGGAGCTGGTCGGCCCGATGTGGAGCTGGGGCACCGACACCGCCTCCCACGTGCTCCGGCTGATCTTCGGCGGGGTCTTCGACGACTTTCCGGACGCCAAGCTGCTGCTCGGGCACATGGGCGAGGGCCTGCCCTACGTCATGTGGCGGCTCGACTCGCGCTGGGGCTTCCACAACCACCACGGCGTCGAGCTGGCCCGCGGCAACCCCTCCGAGTACCTGCGGCACAACCTCTACATCACCACCAGCGGCGTCTGCGACGCACCGCCGCTGCTGTGCGCCATGCTCGCGCTGGGCGCTGACAAGATCCTCTTCGGGACCGACTACCCGTTCGAGGAGATGGCCACGGCCACGGAGTTCCTCCGGACCGCGCCCATCAGCGAAGCAGACCGCCACAAGATCGCCGGCGGCAACGCCGAAGCACTCCTGCGGCTCTGACCGCAGTACCCGTCCCGCGGAAGACCCGTCCCGCAGACCCTCACCGACCCGGATCAGGCCGGGCCACCAGAACGGAGAGCGAACGCATGGCACACCAGCTTGAGCAGGCACGGCACTGGATCAACGGCGAGTGGGCCGACGCCCAGAGCCCCGGCTCGCCCAGCACCAACCCGGCCACCGGCGAGACCATCGGCAGCTACACCGACGGCGACCGGGCCGTGGCCCAGTCCGCCATCGACGCCGCCGTCCACACCTTCGAGACCAGCGGCTGGCGCGACGACGCCATGCTCCGCGCCACCGCCCTGCACCACCTGGCCGACGCCTACGAGGCCCGCACCGGCGAGCTGGTCGACACGCTGTGTCTGGAGAACGGCAAGCTGCGCGGCGAAGCCGGCTACGAGGTCCACTTCATCCCGCGCGCCCTGCGCTTCGCCGCCGGACTGGCCCTTCAGAGCTTCGGCCGGGTGACCACCGCCAACCCCGGCCAGCAGACCATGTCCATCCGCCAGCCGATCGGCGTGGCCGGTGTCATCACCCCCTGGAACTCCCCCGCCTACCTCTCGATCCGCTCGGTGGCCCCGGCCCTGGCGGCCGGGTGCAGCGTGGTCCTCAAGATGCCGGCCCAGGCCGCCCACACCGCCCGGGTGATGTCCGAGATCCTGGCCTCCGTCCAGGAGCTGCCGCGCGGGCTGGTCAACATCTTCATCGAGTCGGGCAGCGAGGGCGCCGCCCTGCTGGTCAGCTCGCCCCGGGTGCCCGTCGTCAGCTACACCGGCAGCACGGCCGTCGGACGGATGATCCTGGGCAACGCGGCCCCGCTGGTCAAGCGGGTGGGCCTGGAACTCGGCGGCAAGACCCCGCACCTGGTGTTCGCCGACGCCGACCTGGACGTCGCCCTGGAGACCGTGGTCGCCTCCTGCACCGTGTTCGCCGGACAGTTCTGCATGACCGGCAGCCGGATCCTGGTGCAGGACGAGATCGCCGACACCTTCCTCGACCGGCTCTCCCAGCGCCTCAGCCAGGTCAAGCCAGGACCGGCCGCCGACGAGACGAGCCAGATGGGCCCGCTGATCGACAAGGCGGCCGTCGCCCGGGTGGACGCCCTGGTGGAGGACGCCATCGCGGCCGGCGCCAAGCCCTTGGTGCGCGGCGGCCCGGCCACCGACCCGGCCCTGGCCGACGGCGCCTTCTACCACCCCACCCTGCTGGAGGTCACCGACACCTCGCTGCCCATCGTCCAGCAGGAGGTCTTCGGCCCCGTCCAGGTGGCCGAGCGCTTCAGCACCGAGGACGAGGCCATCGCCCTGGCCAACGCCACCGAGTACGGCCTGAGCGCCTGCGTCTGGAGCCGGGACGCCGACCGGTCGGTGCGCGTGGCCCGCCGCCTGGACGCCGGGCTGATCTCCGTCAACAGCTGGGCCAACCTCGCCGTGGAGACCGAGGAGGGCGGCTGGAAGAGCAGCGGCCTGGGCCGGCTCGGCGGAGTGGCCAGCCTCGACGACTTCACCGAGTACAAGCAGATCACCCAGAACTACGCCTGAGCACCGCTGCTCCCACTGCTCCGGCTGCTGCCCCTGCTGCTGCTACGGCGCCAGCAGCGGGAGCAGCACCTCGTCGACCACGGCCTCGATCTCCTCGTCGGGGACGGTGCCGCGGTCGATGTGCTCGGCCACGATCAGCCGGGGGCCGATGGCCGCGGTGCGGTCTGTGGCGCGCTGCGCCGCGGCCTGGCCGCGCTCGACCGCGGTGCGCATGCAGTCCAGCAGGAGCACCCGGTGCGGCAGCAGGACTTGGTCCATGACCAGGTCGAACAACTCGGGATGGCGGGGGCGCTGGGTCAGCAGGGGGCGCAGGGCGCGTCCGCGCGGCTCGTCCAGCAGCCGGGCGAACTTGGTGAGCAGGAAGAGCAGGTCCCCGCGCAGGGTCCCGGTGTCCGGCGCGGCGATCCGGCCCAGGCCGGCGTCCTCGTCCTTGAGCGCGGCCAGGACGAGTTCGGCGGTGGTGCTCCAGCGCCGGTACAGCACGGATTTCCCGGTACCCGCCTTCGGGGCGATCTTCTCGAAGCTCAGCTCCTCGAAGCTGGTGGCGGCCAGTTCCTCCAGCGTCGCCCGGTAGATCGCCTGGGTCAGCTCCACGCCCCGGCGGCGGGTGGCGGGGGCCTGGAGCTGCGGCGACGGTGTGGCGGAGGAGGTGGTCACCCTTCCTGTTATAGCCGCCGGTGTCCGTTCGCGTCGAACAGTCCGTCGGTGTACCGTAAATTTAAGAAACAACATCGTCCTCTATTTACAGGAGCCTCACACCATGGACGCACGTCTTGAGGACCGCGCCGCGATCGCCGACCTGATGACCGGCTGGATGCACCGCGACCTGAGCGAATGGGACCAGCTGCGCGACCTGTTCCACCCGGACGCCACCGTCGAGATCACCTGGTTCGACGGCACGGCCGCCGACTTCATCACGGGATCCGCCCGCATGGGCGCCTCCGACCTGCGCAACAAGCACGTCATCACCAGCCCGCAGATCACCTTCAACGGCGACCGCGCCCTGGCCCAGACCAACGCCATGGTCATCGCCGAGAACACCGTCCTGGAGCTGGGCGCGACCACGCACAACCGCTTCTGGGACCGGATGGAGAAGCGCGACGGCGTCTGGCGCATCGCCAAGCGCCAGAGCTTCTACGACATGAGCTACTTCAACTTCCTGACCCAGGTCCCGGAGATCGACGAGAAGGAGGTACGCCGCTTCCCGCGCGAATACGCGGCCCTGGCCTACCTCCTGGAGAAGTCCGGCTTCCCGATCGTGCGCGAGTTCCCCACCCGCGACAGCGCCCTGGAAGCCGAGATCAAGGCCGCCGGCTTCGCCTGGCTCAACGAGAACTGACCCGCGCCCCGGCCCTCACGCACCTGCCTTCATCAGGACTACCACCAAGGAATCCCATGCCGCACCTGGAAGCCGCCGACCGCGCCGACACCTTCGTCCCGCACTCCATCGAGGAGCAGCTGGTCGACCTGGGCGAGATCAGGATGAACTACGCCACCCTGGGCGACCCCTCGCTGCCCGCCCTGCTGCTGGTCCCTGCCCAGTCCGAGTCCTGGTGGGGCTACGAGCGCGCGATGCCGCTGCTGGCCGAGCACTTCCAGGTCTTCGCGGTGGACCTGCGTGGCCAGGGCCGCTCCACCTGGACCCCCGGCCGCTACACCGTGGACGTCATGGGCGGTGACCTGGTCCGCTTCATCGACCTGGTGATCGGCCGCCCGGTCATCGTCAGCGGCATGTCCTCCGGCGGCGTGCTGGCCGCCTGGCTGTCCGCCTACGCCAAGCCCGGCCAGATCCGCGCCGCTGTCTACGAGGACACCCCGCTGTTCGCCTCTGAGCTGGTCACCACCTGCGGCCAGCCGGTCAACCAGGGCATGGGGCCCTCGTTCGCGCTGTGGAACAGGTACCTGGGCGATCAGTGGAGCGTCGGCGACTGGGCGGGCTTCCGCGCCGCCGCCCCTCGTGAACTGTCCCGGCCGCTGCTGGAGGCCCTGTCCGTCATGGTCCCTCGCCCCGCGAACATCCCCGCCGACGCGCCTGCCCCGCAGAACCTCAAGGAGTACGACCCCGAGTGGGGCCGTTCCTTCGCCACCGGACTGGCCACCGCCGGCTGCGACCACGCGACCATGCTCTCCCACGTCAAGGTCCCGGTCCTGTTCACCCACCACTACCACCAGCAGGATGAGGAGACCGGCATCTACCAGGGCGCGATCTCCGACCCCCAGGCCAAGCGCGTCCGGGAACTGGTCACCGCCGCCGGGCAGGAGTTCACCTACCTGGACTTCCCCGGCATGCCCCACTCGATGCACGGGAGCCAGCCCGAGCTCTACACCAGCACCGTCGTCGACTGGGCCGCCAAGCTCCCCGCCGCCGGCTGACCACTGAGCGGCCTTCGCCGGCCGGCGGCCCCGCTCCTGTGCCGGCGGGCCGCCGGCCGGCGAAGCGTTGACACGGGTCCGCACCGCGCTCTCGGACGTCTCGTTCCCTCCGGCGGAAGCCGGGGAAATCCGCGAAAGGAAGTCAATGAGGACTGTCACCGCCGCCGTCGCCCGGGAGCGCGGGGCCCGCTGGTCCTTGAGCAGCTGCGGCTGGACGAGATCCGGGACAACGAGGTCAGGGTGCGGATGGTGGCCTCCGGCATCTGCCACGCCGATGCCTCGGTGCGCGACGGCGTCCACCCGACGCCGCTTCCGGCGGTGCTGGGGCACGAAGGCGCGGGGGTCGTCGAGGCGGTGGGACGGGCGGTCTCCCGGGTGCGCCCGGGTGACGCCGTCGTGCTGTCCGTGGCCTACTGCACGCACTGCTCGCAGTGCCTGGCGGGCAACATGGCCTACTGCGAGAATCTGTTCGCCGAGGACTTTGGAGGCCGTCGCAGCGACGGCTCCACGTCGCTGTCCCCCCAGGACGGCTCCGTCGTCTCCTCCCACTTCTTCGGGCAGTCCTCGTTCAGCACCTACGCCAATGTCGTGGAGAGCAGTGTGGTGCCGGTGAGCGCGTCGGCTCCCCTGGAGATCCTGGCACCGCTGGGGTGCGGAATGCAGACCGGTGCCGGGGCCGTCCTCGACGAACTGCGTCCACAGGCAGGCTCATCGTTCGCGGTCTCGGGTGCCGGAGCAGTGGGACTGGCAGCGGTCATGACGGCCCGGCTGGCGGGCTGCTCCCCACTGATCGCCATCGACCTGCACGACTCCCGGCTTGAGCCGGCCCTGGAGCTGGGCGCCACCCACGTCGTCAACGCCAGGAACACGGATGTCCGGGCCGAACTGATGCGGATCACCGCCGGACGGGGAGTCAACTACATCCTGGACACGACCGCACTTCCCACCGTGCTCACCGCCTTGGCCCGCGCGCTGTCGATCAGGGGCACGCTGGGCCTCGTCGGCTCCGGCCCCGCGGGGACCGAGGTGCCCTTCGAGATCGGGGAATCCCTGGTCAAGGGCTGGACCTTCAAGACCATCATCCAAGGCAGCTCCGTGCCCCAGCTCTTCGTCCCCCGCCTGGCCGAGCTATGGGAACAGGATCGCTTCCCGTTCGACAAGCTGATCAAGCACTACCCGTTCGAGGACATCAACACGGCACTCGCCGACTCCGAGTCCGGTGACCCGGTCAAACCCGTCCTCGTCTTCTGACACCTCTGAGCAGCGTCCCGGGCCGGCTCACTTCCCCGGCCCGGCGCCGCCCGCGGCGGGGACGGGCACCCCGTCCCCGCCGCTGTCGCGTTCCCGGCCCCCCTGGTGCCTTGGCAGGGCGATTCCCTACTGTTCGGCGCCGGCGCTTCCGCGCAGTAGGTCGATCAGCCGGACCGGTTCCGGTGCCAGGTCGTCGGCCCAGGCGACGTAGTGGTCCGGGCGCACCAGGACGAGGTCGGCGGCGTAGCGGTCCCGTATGCGGTGGTCGGCGAGGTCGACGGTGGTGAGCGGGACGCCCCGGCTGTGTGCGGCCTGCCCGATCCGGTCGGCTTCAGCGGCTGCCCGCTCGGTCAGGAGCAGCAGGGTGAAGTCCGGGCCGAGGTCGTCGTAGAGGGACCGGCCGTTGAGCCATGCGTGCGGGAGCCGGGAGCCGGCCAGGGCGCTCGGGTTGTGGGCGATGACCGGGGATTCCTCGATGCGGATGTCCAGCACCAGGTCCAGGGAGTGGAACTCGGCGCGCTTGGTCGCCTGGATGCGTTCCCCTGCGGCGAGCCGGGCCCGGTCCCCGGCCTCGTCGGCCGCGTCCAGGTTGTCGGCGAGCAGTTCGGCCGAGGTGACGGCCATGTTGGCGGTCGCCTCCCTGATCACGCGTTCCTGGATCGGGCGGCGTTCGTCGGCGTAGCTGTCGAGCAGGGCGGGACCGCCCCAGCCGTCGAGGACGGCTGCCAGTTTCCAGCCCAGGTCGACGGCGTCGCCGAGGCCGGTGTTGAGTCCGTGCCCGCCCAGCGGCGGGTTGAGGTGGGCGGCGTCCCCGGCGAGGAAGACCCGGCGTTCGCGCATGCGGTCGGAGATCTGCATCCGCGCCGTCCACGGGTCGGTCGACAGGATCACCGCCCCGGTGGTCGTGCCGGTGGCGGCGTCGATGAGCTGTCCGGCGTCCCGCGCTCCGGTCTCGGCATCGACGCCGAAGGCGATCATCCACCAGGTGTCCTCCCGGTCGAGCGGGCCGAGCAGCGCGGGTGCGTCGGGGTTGATCACCCAGTAGTGCACCGCGGGACCGTGCGGCACCAGCTCCGAGAGCCCAGGCGCCTGGAACACCATGCCGAAGTTGGGTCGCAGAGCGTGCTCTCCGTCGTATGTCGCCCCGATGAGGGGCCGGACGGCGCTGCGCGGTCCGTCGCAGCCGATCAGGTACTCGGCGGTGACCGTGGTGCAGGCGCCGTGGGTGTCGGTTGCCGTCACCGTCACCCCTGCGGCGTCCTGCTGGAGGTCGGTGAGCGGTTCGCACGTCGGCAGGTCCCGGACGGTGTCGCGCAGCAGTTCCTCCAGGACGTACTGAGGAGCCTGCTGGCCGAGTTCGGGGAACCTGTCTCCCTCGGCGACCAGTCCGAGCACGCCGGAGAAGCGCGACAGTTCGCGGCCGGTCAGTGAGGTGCAGAAGACGACGTCCTGCGACCAGTCGGTGGAGAGGGGAGCGCGCTTGCGCAGTTCATCGGCGAGGCCCCAGCGGCGGAGGTGCTCCATCGACCGCGCGTTGACCGTCTTGCACCGGGGCCGTGCGTGGGACACGGTCGTGCGTGGCTCGATCACCAGCACGTGGATGCCGCGCCGGCCGAGTTCGACGGCGGCGGCGAGCCCGACCGGGCCGCCTCCGGCGACGATGACCTGGTAGTCAGCCATCGCTGCCGTCCTCCTCGTCCTGTGCCGCAGACTGCCGCGCCCAGTGGGCGCACTCCTCGGCGAAGGCCAGCTGCCGCAGGTGCAGGGCGCGGCCGAGGGTGTGGTGGTCGATGCTGTGCCCGGTCCCGCGGGCGATGCTCACGTCGACGAACGGGGCCGCGGTGAGCAGGGCGGCGAAGCGGGCGACGTTCTCGGCGGTGCTGTCCCACAGGGCGTCGTATTCGCCGAGGGTGTTGTGGACCGGGATGTGCAGCAGCGGAGCGATCCCGGGGAGGGTGTCCTCGGGCCAGCGCGGGGCCTGGATCAACTCCCTTACTGGTACTGGGGCGTAGGAGTCATGAGCTTGCTTCAGTCCCTCTGCGGTGAAGGTGCCCTCCGGGCCGAACATCACCTTGTCGCGCTCCTCGTAGGGGAGGTCCACGGTCGCATCGGCCGGCAGTGAGGCCAGCGCCTCGGCCGGGCCGCCTGCGCGGATCACCGCACCCATCCCGGTGACCGAGGCGCCGATGAGCCGGAACTCCGGACTGCCCGCCGCGATCATGAGCGCGATCATGCCGCCGATGGAGTGGCCGACCAGCAGCACCGGTCGGCCCCCGGCCGCCTGGGCGATGGCGGCGCCGAGAACCTGGGCGTGACGCTCGAAGGTGTTCTCCTCCGGTCCGAACGGCGTGCTGCCTCCGTAGCCGGGCCGGTCGAAACTGACGACCTCATAGCCGTTGGCCGCAGCGAGGTCCATGAAGGACTCGTGGCCGGAACCGGCGACATCGAAGTAACGGGAACCGTAGGTACCGCCGGGCAGCGCCGCGATGAGCGGACTGCCCGCTCGGGCCACCCCTTTGGCGATGGCTGAGACGGTGAATCCGTCCACTTCGTAGGTGACGGGGGTGGGTTGGTCTGCCATGGCAGCCTCCTCTGGCGCAGGTGGGCTCAAAGTAGCCGCGATATGTGATAACAGCAAGGCTTCGGACCGAATCCAGCGACGCCTGATCAGCGACCCCGTGCGGTCGGATCGCATGTTTCACCCGAACCAGCTGGCAAGTGGCTTTGAGCAGCACAGATCTTGGCCAGGCAAGCACCGGCTCCGAGTCCGAGCCCTGAATGCACGGCCCAACGGGTGCAACGAAGTTGAGTCCGGACGAGTCCAGTCCGACCTCTTGCTGTTATCACATATCGCTGCTTAGGTGATGGACGCTGGCCGAGCCGCTGAGCCGCTCGCCCCGAGGCTCGCCACCATCCCGACGCACCCTTCGCCCGTTGTGTACTCCCGCGGGCGCGTCCGAGCGAGAACCGCCGAGAGAGGACACGATGTCATGTGCACCAATGAGTGGACCAGGCGCTCCTTCCTACAGACCGCGGCCGGGACGGGGGTAGCGCTTGGCCGGTGCTGCCGCACTGCTGCGGCCCGAGGCGGCCCAGGCACGTGGACGGACCGCTGCTGTCGGCACACCCGAGCGGGTAGTGCTGACCAACGTCCGCGTGTTCGACGGCCAGAGGCTCACGGCGCCCTGTAGCGTCGTCATCGACCACGGCGTGATCGGCATCGCCGCACTGGGGGCCAGAACCATCGACTGCGGCGGGGCGACCCTGCTGCCCGGGCTGATCGACGCCCACATCCACCTGACGGACGTGACCACGCTGGAGCAGCTGGCCGGCTACGGAGTGACCACCGCCCTGGACATGGCCTGCTGGCCCCCGACGCTGGTGAACTCCCTTCGCAACCAGACCGGACTGACGGACATTCAGAGCGCGGGCATCCCCGCGGTCACACCCGGGAGCCTGCAGGCCCAACTCCCCGGCTTCCCGCAGGCCGACATCGTGACCAGCTCCAATCAGGCCACCGGCTTCGTGGCTGCCCGGGTCGCCGAGGGTTCGAACTACATCAAGGTCATCACCGGCACCCCGGGTGCGGACGGTCTGGACCAGCCCACGTTGAATGCCGTCACCAACGCGGCGCACGGCTTCGGAAAGCAGGTCATGGCCCACGCCACCACCGCCGACGACGTCGCCATGGCGCTGCTCGCCGGAATCGACATGATCCATCATGTGCCCCTCGACACCGCCCTGACCAGCTCCGCCGCAGCCCAGTACGTCTCCGGCCACTGCGTGTCGGTCCCCACCCTGACCATGATGGAGGGCTTCGCCAACCTCGGGATTCCCGGGCTGAACTACGCCGCGGCCAGCGGCAGCGTCGCCGCCCTCCACCAGGCGGGCGTCCGGATCCTCGCCGGAACCGACTCCAACCACCTGCAGGGCATCCCGGTGCAGCCGGCGTACGGCAGCAGCCTGCACCACGAACTCGAGCTTCTCGTGGACGCGGGGCTGTCCCCCGTCGAAGCCCTGCGCGCGGCCACCGTGCTCCCGGCGCAGTCCTTCGGATACAGGGACCGCGGTGCCGTGCTCCCCGGCTACCGGGCCGACCTGGTCCTCGTCGACGGCGACCCCACCACCGACATCACGGCGACCCAGGACATCCAGCGCATCTGGGTCGGTGGAATCGAGTACCCACCTGCGACCTGAACGGCGCTCGCGGCTCCGGACGTAGGAGGAGTCCTCCGCCCCCGGCGGGCGCAGGGGGCGGAGGACCAGGCGGGACAACCTGGCGCGCCGAAGCCGTCAGCCACCGCCGAGCAGCACGCCCATGGGGTCGGGCAGCTCGCTTCGCAGGGCCCAGGAGCGGTCGGTGAGCTCCTGGATCGGAACACCGCCACGGCGGGCGTCGAGCAGCGCCGCCGGGTCGAAGGCGGGACCCACGGAGTCGGCGCCGTACTCGGGGCCGTGCATGTAGGCGGTCGCGTCCTCGGGCTTGTCGAAGTTGTCGATCTGCATCTCGACGAAGTTGCCGTCCGGGTCCTGGTAGTACATCGAGGTGGTGACCCCGTGCGCTATGCACACCGCAGGCTCGACACCCTTGGCCAGCAGCAGTTCGTACCGCTCCAGCAGGTCGTCCAGGTGCCCGAAGGTGTAGGCGACGTGGTGCACGGAAGCGGTGGTGGGGGTCTTTCGCACCAGCTGCACGGGCGGGGTGATCAGGGCGACCCGATGGTGCTCGTCGTCGTAGGTGACAAAGCACAGGGCGTCGTCCTGGTAGACGGTGTGGCCGTCCAGGACCGCGCAGTACCAGTCCCGCATCTGGGTGGGCCGGCTGGTCTGAAAAACGACATGGGCGAACTTCGGCGTACTGGTCACACGATCCTCCTTGATCGGAACCTGGGACGTCGGGCGGGCGGAACGGGACGGGCGGGGCCGGCCGGCACGGGGTCAGTCAGTGAAGCGCTGGCGCAGTTCGCCGATGCCCTCGATGCTGGTGACGAGTTCGTCGCCGGCCGCCAGCCACTTCTGCGGGCTGCGGCCCAGACCCACGCCGGCCGGAGTGCCGGTGAACACGACGTCGCCGGGCAGCAGCGGCATCACGGCCGACAGACGGGCGATCAGGTCAGCTACCGGAAAGATGAGTTCGCTGGTGCGGCTCTTCTGCATCTGCTCGCCGTTGACGCTGCACTGGAGTTCCAGGTCGTCAGGGTTCTCGAACTCGTCAGGGGTGACCAGCCAGGGGCCGATCGGCGCGAAACCCGGGTAGGACTTGCCCAGGCTGAACTGCGGTGCGGGTCCGGCGAGTTGGATGATTCGCTCGGACAGGTCCTGGCCCACGGTCAGACCGGCGACATGACTCCAGGCCGCATCCTCCGAGACCCGGTGGGCCAGGGTGCCGATCACCAGGACGAGCTCGACCTCCCAGTCGGTGTGACCACCGCGGGGCAGCTCGACATCGGTGACCGGTCCGGTGATGCTGCTCACGAACTTGGTGAACACCGGGGGCATCTCGTCCGGCAGCGCCAGTCCCGCTTCGGCGGCATGGTCGCGGTAGTTGAGACCGGCCGCGACGACCTGACGCGGGGCCGGGGCGGGAGCGCCCAGGTCAGCAGCGGCGAAGGGGGCGCCCTCGGGCAGATCGGCGGCCTCGTCGGCCCAGGAGCGGAACTCGGCCCAGCGGTCGTAGACCGCCTGCGGGTCGGCCGCGAAGCGGCCTCCGCTGGCCTGCTCGACGTCCACCGCCCGTCCGTCCACGATCAGACTCAGGCGGCCGGAGAGATTGGCGATGCGCACGGGAACTCCTGGAGCAGTGGTGAACTGGATGGAACAGGCACGACCGGTAGCGCGTGGTGGCCGTGCGGGTGGGGGTGCCCGAGCAACTGCTGCTGGTCGCCGCCCGCCACGGCGCGATCTCACAAGCGATCCAGAACGCGCCGGAACCTCTTGGGAGAGCGTACGACGCAATATGTGATAACAGCAAGGGATGGAACACGGCCGCGTGTTCCGGTGCTGATGAGGGTGCCTCGGGCAGGAGCGGAGGCCGGGGGGGAGCCGCCGAGTCAGTCGGCGACGGCGTCGATGCCCCGCTGGGCAATGCGCTCGTTGGTGTCCAGGTGTTCGAGCAGGGCGTGCGCGGCGGCACCCGGATCGCGTCGGCGCACGGCCTCCAGCAGCACGCTGTGGGCCTGCTCCCGGCGCTGGGGTTCATGCGGGTCGGTGTCCAGGCCGCCGAAGCTCAGCCGGATGTAGCGCTCGGCCGCGCGGCCGAGCATCTCCAGGGTGCGCAGGTCCCACGGGGTCGCCGCGGGACGCAGCAGTTCCAGGTGGAACTCGTGGTGGGCCTCGTAGATCTCGTCCATGCCCAGCGCCGCGTCGGCGAAGACCGGCAGGTAGCCGGCCAGCCGGGTGTGGTCGGCATCGGTGAGCAGCAGGCAGGCGCGGCCGATGAGTTCGGGTTCGATCTGCCGCCGCAGCCGGTAGACGGCGCGCAGGTCCGCATGGCTGAGCGGGGCGACTGTCGCGCTCTTGCCCCGGCTTGTGACCACCAGGCCCTGGCCTTCGAGGTGGTGCAGCGCCTCGCGGACCGGAATGAAGCTCACACCCAGCTGTTCGGCGATCTCACGCAGGGAGAACGGCTGCCCCGGGAGGAGGGACCCGCTGAGGATCGCCCGCCGAATCTCCTTGATCACGCTGTCGACCACCGAGACCGACTGCACCGGACGGACGAAGGACGCCGTGGTCGGTTCCCCCATGGACGGCCTCCTCCGCGGACTCCGCCCGCTGGTGGGCGCTGTCTGGCGGCCACGATATCAGCGATAGCAACGCACTTTCGAGAGCGCCGACAGGCACGCTCCGGACTGCGGCGCACAGGCAGGGCTTCCCCGCAGGACTTGTGCGGCTCGGCCCGGGCTGCTGTTATCAAATCTAACAACTGTTGCGCCGATGGAGGTATCTCCCGGATGACCAGCACCGTCCCCACTGGACAGCAGCCGTCCCGCGTTGCCGGATCCCAGGTCGTCCCCGAGGGGCCGTCCGGTACTCGCACCGAGGCACTGTCCGAGATCGAGCAGCGGGTGCTGTGGCTGTCGAGTGCGATCGTGCACCATGCCAACCGAGTGCGTCCGAACCCGTCAGGGCTCAAGGTCGGCGGCCACCAGGCCTCCAGCGCCTCGATGGTGTCGATCATGACGTCGCTGTGGTTCCGGCACCTGCGGCCCCAGGACCGGGTCTCGGTCAAGCCGCATGCCTCCCCGGTCCTGCACGGCATCAACTACCTGCTGGGTGAACTCGACGAGGAGTGGCTGACCACCCTGCGCGCCTTCGGTGGGCTGCAGAGCTATCCGAGCCGCTCCAAGGACCCCGACCCGGTCGACTACTCCACCGGCTCTGTCGGCATCGGCGCCACCGCCACGATCTGGGGCGCCCTGGCGCGCCGCTACGCGGTCCCCTCGGCCGAGGACACCCCCCACGACCGGGTCCATGAGCCGCGCGGACGGCAGTACGCGCTGGTGGGCGACGCCGAACTGGACGAGGGCGCGATCTGGGAGGCCGTACTGGACCCCCAGGTCACCGAACTCGGCGAACTGGTCTGGATCGTCGACCTGAACCGGCAGTCACTGGACCGGGTGGTACCCGACATCGCCGCAGGCCGACTGCAAGGCATGTTCGCCGCGGCCGGCTGGCAGGTCATCACCCTCAAGTACGGGCGCACCCTGGAGCAGCTGTTCACCCGCCCCGGCGGCGCGGAGCTGCGGACCCGCCTCGACGCCATGCCCAACCCCGAGTATCAGCGCCTGCTCCGCTGTAGTGCCTCCGAACTGCGCCACCGCCTCCCCGGCACGACGCCCGACGCATCGGCGATCGCCGGACTGCTGGCCGCTCTCGACGACGACAGTCTGGTGGAGGCCGTTCGCAACCTGGGCGGACACGACCTGGCCGCCCTCGACGGGGCCTTCGCCGGCATCGACGACAGCCGCCCCACCGTGATCTTCGCTTACACGGTCAAGGGCCGGGGGCTGCCCACCGCGGGCCACCCGCAGAACCACTCCGCGCTGCTGACCGACCAGCAGCTGCTGGCACTCGCCGAACAGGTCGGCGTCGACCCCGGACAGCCCTGGACCCGGTTCGCCGCGGACTCGGCAGCCGGACAGCTGTGCGCCGAACGCGGGGTGCGACTGCGTCGCCAGGGCCCACCTCCGGCTGCCCCGCCCATCCTGCCGACCGACATCGGCCGCACCCCCACCGGGGTCGCCACCACCCAGGCGGCTCTGGGCCGCACCCTGCTCGACCTCACCCGGGCCGCCCCCGAGGCCGCGGCCCGGGTGGTCACCGTCAGCCCCGACGTCAGCTCCTCGACCAACCTGGGCGGCTGGGTGAACAAGGTCGGCGTGTGGTCGGCGTCCGAGCGGACGGACTGGTTCGCCGACGACGCCGAGACCATCCTGCACTGGCGCGAGAAGCCCGCCGGACAGCACATCGAGCTGGGCATCGCCGAGACCAACCTGGTCGGCCTGCTGGGAGAACTCGGCGCGACCTGGAGCCGCTGGGGCGAACCCCTGCTGCCGATCGGCGTGCTCTACGACCCGTTCGTCGAACGCGCCCTGGAGCCCTGGTCCTTCGGGATCTACGCCGGGGGCCAGTCCATCCTGGTGGGCACCCCCTCCGGGGTCACCCTGGCGCCCGAGGGCGGCGCGCACCAGTCCATCACCACCCCCTCGATCGGCATCGAGCAGCCCGGCTGCACCACCTACGAGCCCGCCTTCGCCATCGACACCGAGTGGACGCTGCTGGCCGCCCTGGCACGACTGGGCCGCCCCGGCGGGGAGTCCGCCTACCTGCGGCTGTCCACCCGCCCGGTCGACCAGTCACTGGCCGACGTCCCCGCCGATCCGGCGGCGCGCGAACGACGCCGCCGGCAGGTGGTCGCCGGCGCCTACACCCTGCGCCGCACCGCCTCCGCACCAACGGCCTCGGTCACGATCGCGGCCGTGGGCGCCATGGTGACCGAAGCTCTCGCGGCGGCCGACCGGCTGGAGCAGACAGGCGTCCCCAGCGACGTCGTCTGTGTCACCAGCCCCGACCTGCTCTTCCGAGCCCTTCAAGCGCGCAACGGCCAGGACGGCGCGGACGCGGCAGGCAGCTGGATCCTGGACGCGGTCCTCCCCGCATCCCGCGCCACTCCACTGGTGACCGTGCTGGACGGCCACCCCCACACCCTGACCTTCCTCGCCACAGTCAACCAGGTCCCGCACCGGGCCCTGGGCGTCACCCGATTCGGCCAGTGCGGCACCCTCGACGACGTCTACCGCTACCACGGCATCGACGCCGACAGCATCATCCGAGCAGCCCTGGACCTCACCCGCTAGCCCCGCAGCCCACCGCCCTCCGCACCGTCAAGGAAGAAACCACCACGATGCTCTACGAACTCGCCCACCTGTCGCTCGACCCGTTCAGCCTGCCCAAGGCACTCGCGGAACTGGAGCGCTACACCACTGGTCCCCGGGCAGCCGGCCGACTGCTCGGCTGCTGGGAGACCGAGCACGGCGAGATCTTCGGACGCGTCATCCTCCTGCGCTCCTTCACCGACGCCTCGGAACACGACCACGAACGCCAACGGGTCCTGACCGGGTCCAACCCCTATGGAGTCGGCGAGTACCTGAAGAACTTCGAGGCGACCAGCCACGCCCAGTTCCCCTACCTGCCACCCATCGAGCCGGGCAGTCACGGAGGCGTGTACGAGATCCGCACCTACCACCTCACCGTCGGCGGCCTCAGCCCGACCATGGCCGGCTGGCAGCAGTCACTCCCCGCCCGCGTGGAGCTCTCCCCGCTGACCACCGCCCTCTACGCCCTGGACGGTCACCCGCGGATCACCCACATCTGGCCCTACTCCAGCCTCGACCAGCGACTCGCCATCCGCGCCCAGGCCAAGCAGCTCGGCATCTGGCCACCCGCACAGGGCCCGCAGTACGTCACCCGGGCAACCTCCACCATCGCCGTTCCCACAGCCTTCTCCCCGCTCCTTTGACGGGTCTGCGGGGAGAGCGGCCTCTCAGGAGTTCCGGGCGAGCAGGGGCGGGGGCACCTCGTCGGCGACGGCCTCGACCGCCGAGTCGGGGACTGTCCCGCAGTCGATGGATCCACCGGGCCTTCGAACACCAGCGCGTGGGCGCCCGGGGCTAGGCCGGACTAGGCCGTTTCTTTGGGATCATCTGATCGTTGGTCTGATTGTGCCGTTAGGAGCGCGGCGGAGCCGTTGACCGCGGCGCCACACTGCTTGGATCGAGAGGCTGGCGGTGATCTCCGCGGTCGGATCGCCGTCGACCATGAGCAGGTCCGCCTGTCGGCCAGGGGCGATGCGTCCTCGGTCGGGCAGTCGGAAGCTGGTGGCCGCCGATGACGTGGCCGCCGTCAGGGCCTCGGTCGGGGTGAGCCCGCAGTCGACCAGAAGTGCGAGTTCCTGGTGGAGGCTGACGCCGTGCGCTGTGCCGAGGATGCCGACATCGGCGGCGTCGGTGCCGGCGACGATGGTGACGCCGGCCCGGTGGAGCGCGCTGGTTGCGAGTTTGGCGTTCCGCAGGGAGCTGGGGCTGCCCAACTGCCAGCAGGTGCAGAGGTTCTGGTGCCACTCGTCGGGGATGTACGGTCGGGCCCGACCGTCGTCGGCGACGGCCTGGCCGGTGAGCTCTCCCGCCATGGATCCCATCGTCACGAGTGTCGGGATGACGAAGACTCCCGCCTCCTTGATGGTGTTGACGACGTCCTGGTCCGGCGGCTGGTCCATGAAGACGTGGACGAGGCCGTCGGCCCCCGCCCGTACTGCTGCGAGCGTGTTCTGCACGCTCGTCGCGTGGGCCACTGCGAGCAGTCCGTGCGCGTGTGCCTCGGCGACCACGAGGCGGGCCGTCTCTTCGGACAGCGTCGGCGAGGGGTGTCCCATCGCTGTTCCGTCGTCGATGAGGAGCTTGATGAAGTCGGCTCCTTCGGCGACTCGGTCCCGGACGAACCGCGCCGCGTCCCCGGGGCCGTCGATCACGGGGAACTGTTCCCGGAACGACAGGCCGATCAGCATCGAGGGGTGTCCGCCCAGGACGGTCGCGCCGGTCGATGCCGAGCGGATGTCCGCCACGTCGTTGCGTGCGGCGGCGACCGCGCGCTGGTTGCCCAGCCGCTCCGGGACCGTGAACAGGTCCATCTCGGTGGTGACGCCGAACAGGATCGCCAATGCGAGGGCGTCGCCGGTCGGATGGGTGTGGGAGTCGATGAGTCCCGGCAGCAGCGTGGCACCGGCGCCGTCGATGACGTCGTAGCGATCGGCGTCGTACTCAAGGTTTCCCGGATTCGGCGTGACGGTGCTGATCCGCTCGCCTTCGACCACGACATCGGCCCGGTCGACGGCCTTCTCGCCGTCGAAGAGGCGGACGTTCCTGACGACGAAACCGGCTGGTTCAGAAGCCGACATGGTCGACCCCCTTCAGGTTGAGCAGGGCGCGGGCTTCGTCCGGGGTGGCGATGTCGCGGCCGAGCTCGGTCAGGATCCGCGCCACCTTCGCGACCTGTTGGGCGTTGGATGTGGCCAGCTCGCCCCGGCCGATGTGGAGGCTGTCCTCAAGGCCGACCCGTACGTGGCCGCCGAGCAGGGCGGACTGCGTGGCGAAGGGCATCTGGTGGCGGCCCGCGGCGAAGGCCGAGAGGTAGTAGTCGTCGCCGAACAGCCGGTCGGCGACGGTCACCATGTGCTGAAGGTTGTCGGGGTCGGCCCCGATCCCGCCGAGGACGCCGAAGATGCACTGGACCAGGAACGGCGGCTTCGCCAGGCCGCGGTCGGCCATGTGCGCGAGGTTGTAGAGGTGTCCCACGTCGTAGCACTCGTACTCGAAGCGGGTGCCCGCGCCGTCGCCCAGCTCCCGCAGGGTGGTGGCGATCTGCGCGAAGGTGTTGGTGAACACGGCCGATTCGGAGGAGCGCAGGTAGCGCTGCTCCCACTCGTGCTTCCACACCCGGTCGACCTCGGCGGCGGGGAACACGCCGAAGTTCATCGAGCCCATGTTCATGGACGC
>Ga0302314_10000452_pt1 | contig 76336 bp, 80 predicted proteins | sample III_Palsa_N2_3_FD_200533 | JGI IMG/M metagenome (GOLD analysis project Ga0302314, IMG submission 200533) | Peat permafrost microbial communities from Stordalen Mire near Abisko, Sweden - III_Palsa_N2_3 | ecosystem: Environmental > Terrestrial > Soil > Palsa > Peat permafrost | place: Sweden...
AGCCACTGAGACGTCAGGCCGAAGGCTCCCGGCTCCCGGCTCCCGGCTCCCGGCTCCCGGCTCCCGGCTCCCGGCTCCCGGCTCCCGGCTCCCGGCTCCCGGCTCCCGGCTCCCGGCTCAATTGTTTATTATATCCAGCCCCGTGGGGCGCGCCAATGAGCGGAGCATTAATATTGTGTAGATCACCGCCGCGACTCGTGGCTATGGCCAGGTCGAACTTGTTCGACTCGGCGGCAGCCCAAGGAATTTCCAGCATTCCCTTTGATCTCAAATAAGCCGATGTTCCATTGTCGAGCGCCGACGACCCCGGGGAACTGAAGAAGACCTGAATGCGGTGGTCCGCGTCGAACGCGGCGAGAAGGTCGATTAGTCGTGTTGCGGAGGTGATGTTGTGGACGATCCCGAGGACCCGGCGTTCCACCTGCACTGTGGTCCACTTGTTTCGGTCCGCCCCGACGGCCAGCCGGAGGCTCCCTGCTGTATCCACGCTGCAGACCCCCTTCCTTCCTGATCGCTGAGAGGCACGACACTCGGATGCACCTCATGGCGACAATAGCTGTCCAGCCATCCGGCGGAGAGCGGAACGCGGACGGTCTTCTGCAGACTCTGCATGCTGGCAGGATCGTCGCACTCTCCACGCCAGGCGCACCGTCACGGGAGCCGGGGCTTTGTCGTCTGCACGCTTGACGACGGAGGTCCCCATGGTGGAGCACCGAGACAGGGGAGTCCAACCTCCCGAGCCAGTCTCACTACGGCACAGGACTCCAGTGCCATGGTCGAGGGCCGTGGTGCCCCTGGAGGCATTCCAGACGGTATGCGGCTTGCGTGTGGGCGGTGGGGTGCTGGACTGCTGTCTGGGCGGCGAAGCAGGTGAGACGTAGTTCCCGGGCCCCGCGGAGAGCGGCGTAGCCGGGCCAGTCGGTGACGTCGCGGCCATAGGTGTGACAGTAGCGCTGATAGTCCTGGGGGCTGACGGTGCCGGAGGTTTTGCAGGCGACGGCAGTGCTGGCGAGGTCCCATTCGCGAGGACCAGTGGCGGTGCGTTCGAAGTCCAGGAGGACCGCAGTGCCGTCGGGGGTGACGGCGACGTTGCCAGCCCAGGCGTCACCGTGAACCACTACCTGGGGTGAGGGTTGGGGCAGTCGGGCCCACGACGAGCGTAGCGCCGCCAGATGCTGGTGGAGCCAGGCGCGCTGCTCCGAGTCAAGATCTGTCTGATCGATCCGCTCGTCCAGGCGAACGAAGGGGTCTGTGTACCCGAGGGCCAGACTGGTGGGAACCGGTAGTGCGTGCAGTCGGCGAAGAAGGTCGGCCAGTTCGACGACGGTTCCGGGGCGGTGCGGGCCGAGATCGTGCCACCAGGTGACGGCCCGGCCGCTGACCTCAAGAGCCTGCTGTAGTTCCTCGACAGGCTGTACGGCGGGGATGCCGTTGGCGGCGAGCCAGGACGCGACGCGCACCTCGCGGGCGGCTGCGTGCTGCTGGCCGTCCCGCGCTATTCGCGCGACCAGCCCGAGGGAGGGAAGCCGCCACATGGCGTTCTCGCCGAGCCGGATCAGCTCGGCCTGCTCGGCCTGGCCCATGAGGCCCACGGCAGCACATGCATCGCGCAGATGCTCTCGGCTGGCCTCCACCGCCACGATGGTTGGGGCCGTCACTGGCCGACCGCCGCTGCGATCCGTTGCCGGATGGCGGCGGTGCCGGGGGCTCTGCGCTGGGCGGCCAGAGTGGCGAACTCGCTGAGGTCCGCCGCCGCACGGCGACTGCGGACCTGGCCGACATCGTCAAGCGCCTGATGGGCCACGGACATTGCCTCCTGCGGATCGCCGGTCACCAGCAGGAGCGTAGCGAGCCTGCTGACCGACATGGCCCGGCTGCGCCGGTAGGCATCGGGGTGGCCGGCCACAGCCGTGCGCAAACGGTCGGCGGCAGGGGCAGGCGGCAGCAGCCCGGCGATGGCGAGGTCCCGCAGGGCGTGCCCCGTGTCGCCGTGGTGCTGTGGTGCGTCGTAGTAGGCAAGCCAGGCCGGCTCCTCGTCACCCCAGGGGGTAGTGAACAGGTGGTCCGATGCTTCCACTGCGGCGAGGGCGGCCTTGGCCTGGCCGAGCAAGGCGTAGGCACGGGCTCGGCAGTTCTGGAGGGCCGCCTGGGCGCGCGGGGGAATGCGGTCGAGGCGGACCAAGCCCATCTCGGCGAAGGTCAGGCCCCTGTCGGGGCGGTCGAGCCAGATTGCCTGCCGAGAGCGCCAGTTCAGGACACTGGCCCGCAGAGTCCAGTCGTCTGCCTCCTCCGCGCACGTGGTAGCCAGGGCGAACAGGCCCTGGGCGTGCTCGTGCTGAAAGTGATCGAAGCGATTGGACCCGAGGGTCAGGGCCAGCCGCCCCGTCGCCGCGAGGAACTGGGGGTGTAGCCGGGACGGGCAGTCGCTCGCGCGGTCCACGCACTGCTGTAGGACGCTGAGCGCCGCATTCTGGAAGATCGTTCCAGAACTCCCATGTAGGTTGCCCCACTCGCGCAGCTGCCTCGCTGTCTCCTCGACGTGCTTGACGTCGGCGTTGTTGAGCCGCTGCCCGAAACACTGCTCCTGCGGCAGGAGGGTCAGTCCCGCAGCCAGGCTGAGTGAGCTGGCGGCTACCAGCGTGCGATGCTCCACGGACGGCTCCTTGATCGATCGGCCGGTGGCCAGAGTGCCGCCTGCCGTTGTCGACCGGAGGTGGTTGCCGTGTCCGTCCGCTTCCCGTCGCCTTCTGTCCGCTTCGGCCTTGGCATAGGGCTGGAACCGAGCCAATACCCCGCCGGTGCCAAGGTGGGTGTCCATTAAGCCTGCGTGCTCTGCCGAGCAGAGCCGGTCGCCCTTTTCGATCTTCTCGACCGCGTCGGTGCTCAGTCCGACGGCACGTCCGAGATCCGACGGGCTGAGATTTCGGAGCTCGCGCCAGTGCCGGATCTCTGCACCGAGCCAGTCGGTGGCTGATCTCAGCGGTTGCAGCGGACGCCTCGGATAGGGCACCGTCTCCTCCTCCCTGCACCGCAGTCCCTGCTCGCAGGGCTGGACTGTGCTCGATCCATTACACCGCGTCAAGTATCCAACTGTGTCTGAAATTGGAAATCGGCCATTTCACGCGGGGCAGAGCCCCCCGGGTCGTGCGCGGCTACGCTTCAAGGATGGCGACGGCATCGGCACCCAGGTTCCGCGGGCTGATCTTCGACTTCTTCGGGGTCCTCACCTTCAACATGGTTGAGGTGATCTCGGCGTTCGAGGGCCGGGAGAAGATCCGGCCTGGAACCTTTCTGCGTGCGTGGGCCGATCCGCGCGGGCAGGACCTGTTCCGCCGCCTGGAGCTGGGCGAGATCGCCCAGACCGACTGGAACACCGGCTTTGCCGCCCTGATCGGCGTAGAGCCGGACGACCTCATGGCGCGCTACCTGTACGACGCCTTCCCCGCGCACCTTGTGCTCGGAGTTGCGAGGCAGGCCCGCGCGGCCGGCATTAGGACGGCGGTGCTGTCGAACAGCCTGGGCCGCCACCCCTATGACCCCTATGCCGGTTTCGATCTGCGCGGCACCTTCGATGAGGTGGTGCTCTCGGCGGAGCACGGGGTTCGGAAGCCGGACCCGGTCATCTTCCAGCTGGTCCTCGACCGGCTCGGCGTGGCTGCCGGGGAATGCCTGTTCGTGGACGACAGCGAGGAGAACCTCGCGGCGGCGCAACGCCTGGGCATCAGCACGCTGCACGCGCTGGACGAGCGGGTGGTTGCCGTACAGCTTCGTGCGGCGCTCGGGCTACCCGACCTGTAGGAATTCGCGCACGGCTGGGTGACCGGCGTGTTTGGCCAGTTGGGAGCGCAGGCCAGACAATTCGGAGGCAGAACGGGCGGAATCCACGGTGCCCAGGCAGCGCGCGGAGTGGTGGGCGCTGGCCACGGCGGCGTCCAGGTCGTGTCGGGCGAGGTGGGCCTCGGCGGCGCGGGCCAGGTAGATCGCGTGGCTTCGCGGGTACTCATCATCTCCAGGGTAGGCGGCGGCCATCGCGGAATCGAAGCAACGTACGGCCTCGTCCGGGTCGCCCAGCTGAAGAGCGGACGAACCAGCGATCATCTCGATCTCGCCGTAGTCCACCCAGTACAGAGTCTTCGGGTCATCCTCGTGCACCCCCTTGTCCAGAGCGGCGCGTGCGATGGCGAGTTGGCGGGCGCACTCCTTCTTCTCCCCGGCCTTGGACAGGGCGCGGGCGGTGCGGGCGGCCAGCATGGCCTCCATGCGCGGGGTCGCCCTGCGCGCGACCTTCTCGCGGGCAGTCTCCAGCAGCGAGATCGCGCGCTGTGCCTGCTGCGGCGTCGAGTAGCACTGGATCGCGGCGAAGGACAGAGCATAGGCTCCGCTCACCGGATCGTCGGCAATGGCAGAGGCGCGCAGGGAGCCGTCGAAGTAGTGCTGCGCGACGCCGGGCCGGCCTTGGTCGAAAGCGCTCCAAGCGACCTGCCGGGCCGCCTCTGCCGCCATGGAGTACAAGCGGTCCAGGGTGGCGCCGTTGTAGCGCCCGGTCTTGATCATGGTCACGGTGAACAGCAGTTCGCCGCGCGCCAGCCGGTGGACCTCTCCGCTGCCGAGTTCGTCATCAAGGCGGCGCAGATCGTCGAGCCGTCCGTCGATGCGGGTCAGCAACATCGGGCCGCCCGGCAGCGCAGTATCCGACCAGCGGGCCCCGAGTGCCCCCGACCAGTTGCTCGCCGACAGTGACAGAGCCACCCCGGAAGTCAGGAAGCTCCGACGATCCACTGCTCCGCTTCCATTCACTAGCTGGGTCAATACTGCTGTCCCTCCGTCTCGGTTCCAGGGTGCGCTCTGGGTGCCAGCAGCCGCTGCCAAGTCGGCCGCGAAGATTCCGCCGGTGCCGAGGACGCGGTCGTAGCTGACGGCCACCTCGGGGGTGATGGAGCGGTTGCCGTTCTCAATGTTGCGCAGGTACGCCTCGCTGAACCCGGTCTCACGGGCGAACCGTACCCAGGGCATGCCGGAAGCCTTCCGCCGCTCGCGCATATCGTTTCGCAGCTGATCGGACACGGCGGTCCCCCTCCGGCTGTGGGATCGGTCCTGGATCGCCCCAGGCCATTGTTCCCCGGCCAGTGTCGGTGTGTGATCGGATCAACTCAGAACGTCGCGGGCTCTTGAGCTGAAGCGACCGACAGCCGAGGCGGTGAGGCGGATGGAAAGTTGGGTCAGCCACCACCGCCCCGGTCTATTTCCGGCGCCACTTCGGCGAGTGACTTGCACTGTCGAGTCCCTTGTCCGCTTCGGCACGCCCGATGTCCGCTTGCGGGCCTCGCGGCTGATGCAGCGGCGCAGGCGGCAGTGGTCCGGGTGAGGAATGGCGGGGAGTTGAAGCGGACAGCGCAGGTCGTCCGCTTTCGCACCCGCCTCCTTGCCCCAGCCCAAGCGCTTAATTGAGACACAGGCAGCGCCGCTGGCGCGGCTAGTCGGCCAGAGACCGTGCCAACAGCAAGCGCAGTTCTCGAAGGGAGGGTCACCGTGGGACAAGCCGTCGCACATCTTGATGAGGGCATGACCGCTATGTTGCGGGAGCCCCCAGCGTTCCCAGTCTTCGGACGCCAGGAGCTGACGCTGGCTGTCACGAACACGGCGGTCGGCTTGGCCAGAGCCCAGGTAAATATGACCCTCCAGCAGTGGGGCGCTCCCAAGAGCATGCGGTCCGACCTACTGCTCGTGGTTACCGAACTGGTGACGAACGTGGTTCGTCACGCGGCGCCTCCCCCGAGCGCAGTCGGCATCCTCGATCTGGTTCTGGATTTGTTGCCGGACGCCACGGTGCGCGTCCAGGTCCGTGACGCCAGCATGCGTCCCCCGGTCCTGCGCACCGTTGACATGGAAGCGGAAAGTGGTCGCGGCCTGCGCCTGGTGGGCAGCTTCAGCCAGCGCTGGGGCAGCTACCCCGTGGCCACGGGGGGCAAAGTCGTGTGGGCGGACGTCCATCTGAACGCCGAGCCTTTCCCGGCCCCCATGAGTCCGGAGAGGCCGCCCGGTGTCCGGCTACTCGGGCGGGTACTGGAGGCGGTGCGTGACCTATGAGGCACCCGCCCCAGCAGCCACTCCACCCGTCCCCCCATCAAGTTGGTGAAGGAATACCCATGAACGATCTGGTGAGGACACGTACCTGGTTCCACCCCACTTCACGCTCGGTCGAACAGGTCGTGGCCTCGGCGACGCGGCAGTTAAGCCTTTGGGGCACCGAACTCACCCCGGAGCAGGCCGGCCAGTTGGGGAGTCTGGTCACGGCGCTGAGGGCCTTCGTCATCGCCCAGGAACGCCGCTTCGTCCACTTCGAGATGACGCTCTCCATGTCCAAGACCAGTACGGCCACCATCGAGATCGCCGACCGAACCGACGCCGAACCGACGCGATGGCTGGCCACTGCGCTGGACGCCAGCGCGAGCAGCTGGGGCGTCGCGGCGAGGTCGCCCGGTGGGGGACGCACGTTGTGGGCGTGTATGGACCTGGCAGCAGACCCCCGACTGGCCGTGGCTGCGGCCCGACTGGCTCGAACCCCTTACGGCAGGGTGCTGCGCCGTCTGGTGCCGGGCCCGGTCGCGCGCGGCACCAGACGCTTGCTCGCCGCCTGAACGTCCCTGCAGCTGGTGAGCCTTGCTCCCGGCTGCGGGGCGATTCGCCTCGGTCGGCCCCGGCAACTGTCCAGGGGCTCCCCCAGCCCACAGGGCGGGGCCGACCGAGCACCCTCTGCTCCTCCCCGTTGATCCTGGAGACCACCACCCGTGACCACTGCTCTCGACAGCACGTACGAGGCCCTGGAGCCGGGCCCCGCCCAGCTCTACCGCCGCATGGCGCTGTTGCCCGTCCCGGACCTGGACATCGATCTGGCGGCGGCTGCTTGCGCGGTACCCGCAGCCGAGGCCGACCGCTACCTGCACCAGCTGGCTGACGCGCGGCTGCTGGAACCCCAGGGTCAGCGGCCGGAGCGGGGTGAGGTCTTCGTCTACGACGACGCCGTCCGTTCCCACGCTCTCTGTCGGGCAGCGGAGCAGGAGAGTGCCGTCTCGGACGTTGAGGTGCTGCGCCGCGTCGCTGACTGGCTGTTATTCACGGCCACTGTCGCCGAGAGGCTGATTGCCCCCAGCCATCGCCGGTGCGCCCGGGACTACTCCTACCAGCCGCTCGGCATCGTGGATTTCGAGAACCAGGAAGCGGCCCTGGCGTGGCTTGATGAGTACCAGGCCGTCATGATGGCGACCATTCGCGCCACCGCCGGTGCCGGCATGCATGCCCCGACCGCCCAGCTGCCCCATGCCTGGTGGCCCTGGTGGCATCGCCGGGCGGACACCGCTACCTGGATTGAGGCCCACACCATTGCCTTGGCCGCCGCCAGGCAGTTGCAGGACCCGCTCCTGGTGAGGGAAATCGCGAATACCCTCGGCATTGGCGAGCGTATGTCCGAGCACTGGGACGAGGCGGCCGAGCTGTTTGCCACGGTCCTCGCCTTGGCCCGCGCCGACGGCGACGACCTCGGCGCCGCGCAGGCGCTGCACGAGCTGGGTACCACCCTTGAAGCAGCTGGCCGCCCGGACGATGCCGAGCCGCCGCTCGTGCAGGCCCGAGAACTGCGCAAGGGCCTTGGAGATCCGCGCGGAGTGGCACTCACCGAGATCAGCTTGGGCCTGGTGGCCCGTAGCCGAGGCGACCAAGTCCGCGCACAGCATCTGTTCGGCTCCGCCCGCAAGACCTTGGTGCGGGAGCATGACGAGTTCGACGGCGCGCGGGCGCTGGCCTGGCTGGGGCGCACCCGTGCGGCCGTCGGCGACTACTGCGCCGCTGCGCAGCTCCAGCAGCAGGCCCACGAGGTGTTCCTACGCACCGGCTCCCCGCGCTGGATCGCTCGCTCGTTAGAGCTGCTCGGCGACACGGCTTGGGACCAGCAGGATCTCGGAGCCGCCGCCGACTACTACGGCCAGGCCGTTGCCGTCTACGAAACGGCCTCCCCGCGCGATGCACAGCGACTCCAGCGGACCAGGCCCGCATGACCGCCAAATCTCATACGCGCCAGATAGAGAGACACCTGATGGACCTCGACCTGCCCCGCATTCCGGCGCGGATCCACATGACCGGAGAGGCATTGGAGCAGTTTGAGGCGAAGGTCTGTGCGGCGTACCAGCAGAACCCGAAGATCAGCATCCGCAAGATAGCTGACGCGACCGACCGCTCGTACGGGGCGATCCATCGGCTGCTGAAGCGCTGCGGTATCCCGATGCGGGCAAGGGTGGGGCCAACCGCAGTTGACAGAGCGCGAGTCGTATCGAGACCACTCCGGATCACGGCAACACCAACCCGGACGACGCTGTGTTCGGGGGCTAGGAATTCCGCGCCACAGGCGGTCGCCGCTGAGGCGGCGGCCCGTTGCATCGCTGCTTTCCCCCAACCCTCTAGGAGCGCTTAATGGACCTCGACCAAGTGCCTCTTCCGGCCGGAACGCACACCATCGGCAAGGTGTTCGACTTCGAGGCGGGGCACCGGTTGACCGGCCTTCCTCCGCAGCATCAGTGCTCGCGGCAGCACGGGCACAGCTACCGAGTCGAGCTGATGCTCACCTCACCCTTCTTGGATGGTCCGGGCTTCGTCACCGACTTCGGGGCGCTGGCACCGTTCAAGAGGTTCCTGGACGAGAAGTTCGACCACCGCAACCTGCACGAGATCCTTCCGTTCGAGCCGACGTCGGAGCGGTTGGCCCAGTTCCTGGCCGGTTGGTTCATCCGGCACGTCCAGCCGGACATCCCCGGTCGGCTGGTTGCCGTCCGCGTCTCGGAGACACCCCGAAGCTGGGCCCGCTTTGACGTGGAGCACCGGTGAGCTGGTCAGCGGGTGAACCGGTGCCGCACACCGGGGCCAGCGGACAGTACCGGCTGATAGTTGCGGAGTGCTTCGGTGTGGACAGGCCGACTTTCCAGGGGGAGGGACCGAGCTGCGGGCACCCAGCCCTCTTCATCCGGCTGTCCCGGTGCAACCTGACCTGTGCGAAGTGCGACACGAAGCAGACCTGGGACTGGTCCCAGTTCGACCCGCGCGAGGAGTCGACGAAGCGGTCAGTCCCCGATTTGGTGGCGTGGGCCGTGTCCTCGCCGGTCGAGCTGGTCGTGATCACTGGCGGCGAGCCGCTGATCCAGCAGCGGAGCCTGGTACCGCTCGTTCGCGGACTGCTGGACGCCGGGAAGCGCGTCGAGTTCGAGACGAACGGAACCCTGGCTGCCGACCCGGCTCTACTGGTCGACGGGGTCCGATTCAACGTCTCGCCGAAGCTGGCGACCTTCGGAGTGGAGGAAACGACGAGCATCGTGCCCCCGGCGTTGCAGGCGTTCGCAGCCTCCGGGCAGGCAGCGTTCAAGTTCGTCGCGTCCTCGGTGTCCGACCTTGACCGCATCGCCGAACTGGCCGACGCGTACCAGCTGGCGCCGGTGTGGGTCATGCCGGAAGGCGTCACGGCGGAGGCAGTCACGCAGACGACCCGAGTCCTTGCGGACGAGGTGGCGGCCCGGCACTGGTACCTCACCACCCGGCTTCATGTGCTGGCGTTCGAGGACGCCCGAGGCCGCTGAACAACGCACCACTCCCACCCGTTCCGAAGCATCCGGAAACGAGGAGAACGCGCATGACGATCTCTGACGCCAGACCTGTGGCGGACGCGAGCACCGCTGTACCCACGCCTGGCTGCCCCGCCGCAGCTATCGCTACGGGCCCGAGGCAACTGGTCTGGAGCGACATGGAGAAGCAGATCGATCGGATCGCCTGCACCGCCGAGGCAGACGGTCGCCCGCAGACCATCGTCGGTGTGGTCCGTGGCGGCCTGGTGCCCGCCGTGATGCTCGCTCACCGGTTCGGGATCCGGGACGTGCGGGCGGTTGAAGTGACCCACACCATCGACGACACCACCGACGCGGTGAAGACCGCCCGGCCGCTGAGTCGTAACAGCGCCTCCCTGGGCGATGTCGGCGGACTCGACGTGCTGGTCGTCGACGACGTCGCCGGCACCGGCGAGACGCTCGCCGTCGTGCTCCAAATCGTCGAGCAGGCCGGCGCGGCTCGAGTACGCAGTGCCGTGCTGGTCGTCAACGAGGCGAACTGGACCAGCGACCAGCCGCCCGGCGAGAGCGTGACCTGCATCGGAGAGAGGGTCCGCAGCTGGGTGGTCTTCCCCTGGGAGACACCCGCCGCGGCCCGGACGGAGGGAGCTTCGTGAGCACCATCGCATTCGTGCTGCTGTCCTACCGGCCCGATCAGCCCTCGGGCATCGACCGGTCCGTAGGCGCACTGGTCGCGGGACTGCGCCAGCTCGGCCATGAGCCGCTGGTCCTGGCCGCCGGCCCGGCCCCGGCAGACGGCGCGGAGCAGGGCGTGATCCGGCTGGCGAGCATCACCCTGCCGCAGCCCGCGACCAACGCCGACGTGCTCGCCGCGCTCGCCGATCCGGCCCCGGCCGTCGCGGAAGTGCGCAGGATCCTGGCCGCGCACCGGGCGGACGCCGTGTGCTGGGCCGACACCTTGTGGGGCCTGGGCTACCTCGCCCCGGCACCGGACGGCGTCGCTACGGCGCTGATGGTCCACAAGATCCGGCCCAGTGGCGAGGAGCGGTGGCAGCACGCGCTGGCGGCGGCCGACGTGGTCTGCCCGGCCAGCGACTACCTCGCTGACGGTGCCGCCGCAGCAGGGCTGGACACCACTGGCTGGGTGACGGTCCCCAACGCCCTGCACACCCTGGCCGCGCCCACAGAAGCGGGGGGTCGGGAGAAACTGCGGCAGGCGGGGCCGGTTCGCATCGTTTCGCGTGCCGACCCGGCCAAGGGCCTGGCAGAACTCCTGGACGCTCTGCCCGCCGACTGGCAGCGGCCGGTGGAACTGGTCCTCGCCCAAGCCGACTTCGAACTCCAGCCAGGCGGCCAGGCTCGGACCCTGGCTGCCTGCCGGGCAGCGCAGGCCCGACGCCGGGACGTCGTGACGATTCTGCCGGCGCTCGCCTGGAGCGCAGTCCCCGGCTTCTTCGCCGACGGCGCGGCTACCGTCATCTCCACGAAGGTTCCCGAGACGTTCTGCTTCACGGCGGCGGAGGCACTGGGTGTCGGCACGCCGGTGGTGGGCTTCGACGTCGGCAACGTTCCCCGGCTGACCGGCGCCGCAGGGCGAACCGTCCCCCTGGAAGCCGGGCCAGGAGCGCTCTGGTCCGCGGTCGCCGAGCTGCTCGCCGACCGTGATGCCTACCACCGCGCGAGCACCGCCGCGCCCGCCCGGGTCGAGCGGTTCACTCCGGAGAAGTCTGCCCGCGCGCTGTTGGGCGCGCTGGGGCTCTAGCACCACAGCAGTTCGCTTCGTCGCACGGGCGCACCGTGCGGCCCCGTCAGTTCCTTCCACGGACAAGAGGAGGATTCCCCTTGCATTCCACTCTCACCATCCCCGAACAGCCGACCGCCGCGCACGGCGGCGGCACCGTCGGCGGGCCGGTCGACGCCGAGCGCGTCGAGGCGTGCGTGCGCGAGCTGCTGATCGCGCTCGGGCAGGACCCGCAGCGGCCCGGCCTGGCGGACACGCCTGCCCGAGTCACCCGATTCTGGAGCGAGTTCCTCGGCTACGACCCGGGCACCACCGATACGAGTTTCGAGTACCAGGCCGACGGCGAGGGCTGTGTCGCGGTCGGAGGGATTCGCACCGCGAGCCTGTGTGAGCACCACCTGCTCCCTTTCACCGTCGAGGTCTGCGTCGCCTACGCCCCCGCCGAGCGGGTGCTGGGCCTGTCCAAGCTGGTGCGGATCGTGGACAAGCACGCCCACCAGCTGCAATTGCAGGAGCGCCTCGGAGCCCAGGTCGCCGAGGACATAGCCCGGCTCACGGGCAGCGCGGCGGTGGCCGTGTGGATGGTCGGGGAGCATCTGTGCATGACCGCGCGTGGGGTCCGTGCCCATGGCACCCGCACCGCCACCGAGTACCTGCTGGCACCGCTCGCCGACAACCCCGGCACGGTGGAGCGACTGCGCCGGGTCGCCGCCATGACGGGCGGTGCGCGGTGATCGGCTGGGTGTCCCTCGAAGGGGCGAACGGCGTCGGCAAGAGCCACCTGGGACGGCTGGCTGCTGCCTCGCTCGGCGAAGTTTGCGTGCCGCTGGTCGAGCTGCCCGACTCCCCGCCGGCGGGCCTGCAAGGAAGGGTGATCGCCGCCCTGCATGCCGATGGAGACCGCTTCCTGCGCACCGGCCACCCGCGTACCGAGACGCTGCTGCTGGCCGCGCTGCAGGTGCACCGGTACGAGTCGATGCCACCGGTGGCCGCCGGGCACGTGGTGCTGGAGGACCGGGGACCGGCCTCGGTCGCGGTGTACCAAGCCGCAGTGCTCGCTGAGGCCGAGGACGCGACCGACTCCTGGGCACTGCGGCAGGCCGTGGCCATCGAGCGGACCATCGAGCTGTGGCGGCCACTGCCCACCGCCACGGTCCTGCTGACCGACGCTCCCGACGTGTGCCTGGCGCGGTTCGAGCAGCGCACCGGTCAGGCCAGCAGCAACGACGAGCGTGCGCTCATGGCCCGGGTGCACCGGGTCTACCACCTGCTCGCCGCCGACCGACCCGAGGAGTACCTGCTGCTCGACCGGCGCACCCTCGGCGAGGACGAGGCAGTCGAGTTCATCACCCGGGCTTGCCGCGCCACGGCTGCCCACGTGGAAGGGGTCACCGAGTGAACCGGACGAAGCCGATCAGCCTGTTGTGGGGGCTGCGCTCGCACTGTGCTTCCCACGGATGCCTGTACTGCTACTTCGGCACGATCAGCGAGCACCGCGAGCAGTTGCCGACCGAGCCCGGCGTGCTCTCGCACCTGTCGCCGAACGACCTCACCGCAGCGGAGGTGCTGGACTTCGCCGAAACGCTCGCGGACTCGCCCGTCGGCCGGGTCTTCCTTGCCGGCGGGGAGCCGCTTCTCTGGAAGCCCATCATGAAGCTGATCGAGATCCTCAAGGCGGGCGGAGCCGAGGTCGTCGTGTGCACCAGCGGCGTCGCCCTGAACCGGCCCGAGATCCGCGAACCGTTGGTCGGACTCGGCGTCGATGCCGTGTCGGTGTCGCTGGACTCCGCCGACCCCATCCACAACGACCAGTGGCGACCGCCGCGTCGTGAGGGCGATGGCTGGGAATCCGTCGTTACGGGCATCAGCGCGCTGATCAAGACCCGTGGCCCCCTGGCGAGGCCGAAGGTCGGCATATACAGCGTCATCACCCGCCGCAACCTGGCTGACGTCGTCGCTGTCCCTGAACTCGCTGCGGCCCTGGGCTGTGACTACGCCGTCCCGCAGCCCATCTCGCTGGACCCGGGACATCCCCTGGCCGACCAACTGTCCTTGACTCCCGACCAGTTGCCCAAGCTGAACGCTCTGTTCGCGGAGCTTTACGCCGCACCTCTGCCCCTCGTCCTGCCCGCCCGCTCCTACCCCGGACAGGTCGCCTCCGCCGTCGCGAAACCGACCGGGTTCGTGTCGGGCTGCTTCGGCGGTGACAGCCTGTACTTCGTCGAGCCGGACGGCACGCTTTGGGACTGCCCGTCCTCGCTCAAGATCGCAGCCACCCCGCCGCGGCACCACCGCAGCATCAAGGGCACCCGCGCACGGGAACTGTTCCCCGCCCCGTCCGGCTGCGGAGCCGACTGCGGTCTGTTCAGCGTCGACTGCGTCAACATGTGGCCGCTCACCGCCTTTCCCGCCCTCGCACCGGCTGAGGGAGAGGTGTCCCATGGCTGACCACGCTGCCGCGCACCAGGCGATGGCCGCCGCCGTCGCCCGCATGCCAGAACCCACCGGCCACCAGGAGACCGGCCGACTGGAGCAGCACCTCGCCACGGCGCTCGGAGCCGCGCGGGCGGTCGCTGTCTCCTCCGGCACAGCGGCCCTGACCACCGCGCTGGCCGCCTGCGGGATCGGCATGGGCGACCAGGTCCTCCTGCCCGCCGTCACCGTCGTCATGACGGTCGCTGCCGTCGTCGCCTCCGGGGCCCGCCCGGTGTTCGTCGAGGCCGCCGTCGGCAGCGGGCTGGGCATGGACCTGGCCGACCTCGCGGCGAAGACCGGCCCGAACACCAAGGCGGTGATCGCCGTGCACCTGGCCGGCCGTACCGACGGCATCGAGGGCCTGGCCGCCTATACCCGCACGGCGGGCCTGCGCCTGATCGAGGACGCCTGCCAGGCCCAGGGCTCCACCAGCCACGGCCTACACGCCGGGACCATCGGCGACATCGGCTGCTTCTCCCTCAAGGACGGCAAGATCATCTCCTGCGGAGAGGGGGGCTACCTCCTGACCGACGACGACACCCTCGCCGACCGGGCCGCCGCCCACCGCACCCACTGGCAGACCGACGCCCCCGATGCCCCGGCCGGGAGCCGCCTCGGCGCCAACCACCGCCTCGCCGAACCGCTCGCCGCGCTCGCCCGCCACCAGCTCCACCGCTTCGAGGGGGCCCTGGCGCTCCGCCGACACCAGGCCGCCACCCTCCACCACATCGTCGACGGCACCTCCGGCCTGAAGCCGATCACAGCAGCCGTCGGTGACCAGCCCAACGGCTACAGCGCACTGTGGCGTGTCGATCTGCCCGACCCCAGGGCCTTCTCCACCCGCCTTGCCGTGGTCGGCGTCCCCAACAGCGTCGGCACCCACCGCCTCACCGCCGCGCACCTTCACCCGGCCTGCGCCCGATTCACCACCGGCGATCTTCCCCGCGCACAGGCTACGGTGGACACCCTGCTGGCCGTCTCGTTCACCGAGCAAGACGACGAACAGGGCATCCAGCAAATTGGCCTGATGATCAAACAGGAGGCCGCCCGGTGGACCCGCTGATCACAGACCCACGCTTCACCGCGCTGACGCTCGTCGTCATCGACTTCGAGAGCCTCACCCCGCCAGGCCGGCCCGCCGAACCGATCGAGGTCGCCGCCCTTGCGCTGCGCGCCAACGGCGACGAACTGGTGGAAGTCGGCCGGTTCGAGGAACTGATCCGCCCGCCTGCCGACGTCCCTGTCACCGGCACCGACACCGGACAGACCGGCATCACCCGCTCTATGCTCGCCACAGCGGACCCGGCCGCCGAAGTCATGGCCCGCCTGGACGCCAAACTGACAGCGCCCCCCTACCGGCTCGTGGCCCACCACGCCTCCACTGAGGCCGGAATGATCGCCCACCAGGCCACGTACTGCCCCGTCCTGGCCGGCACACCACTGCTCGACACGGTGCGCCTGGCCAAGGCGGTACTGCCCGGCCTGGGCTCCTACCGACTGGACAACCTGCTCAGCCACTACGGCATCGCCAAGCCGCCGGACCGGCACCGCGCGATGCCGGACGTCAAGGTAACCACCCTGGTCCTGGCCCGGCTACTGGCCGAGGGGTGCGCCGCCGGCCGGTGGCGCACCCTGCTGGAGCTGGACGCAGTCGCCGGACTCCAGCCCAAACGCCTCACACCCCTGGGACCGCTGGCGGAGCAGAGCGCCCTCTTCTGATCCGCTTCACGCCTCCAGGCGAAGCGACCCGTCGCCGATCATGGCGAACAGCTGCTTCACCTGGAGGCGGGAGTCCTCGGACAGGCCCTCGACCTCGGAAGCCTCCTGCTCGGTGAACCACCGCACTTCGTGCACCGCGCCGTCGGCCGCCTCGGTGTCGCGGACCTGGCCGACATAGACATGGTCGATGTGGCGGTGCGGCTCGCGCGTGTGGTTGTCGGCGCAGGCGTCCATCTCCACCACCCACCACGGCGCGACGGGCACGCCGTGCGGGAACCCGATGGGAAGGGGAAGCGACGGTCCCGGCAGCAGCTCGACGCTGAGCCCCGTCTCCTCGCCGATCTCCCGCAGCGCGGCCTCAGCCGCGCCTTCGTCCACCTCGACATGCCCGCCGGCCGGGAGCCACAGCTCCAACCGCGGGTGCCACACCAGAGCAGTCCTGTACACACCGTCCCCGCCCACGCGGAACAGGAACGCGCTGGCCGTCGCTTCCTTGATCACTTCAACTCCTCGGCACTCGGCCCACCACGACGCCGCCAGGCCCGTGGCCGGCGGCCGATGACGAGCCTTTCACAACACGCACCACTCAACTGACCAAACGTCACCGATCCGGCCGCCGCTCGTACGCGGCCCGTATGGGAGAAACCGTGGAGCCTGTCTGGAAGGGCCTGCTGACCTGCGACTACGAGCACACCAGGCCCGGGAGCACCCAGCTGGAACTCGACCTGTACACCACCTCGCTCATCCGGTGGCCCACCGTACTGATGGACGACACCCGTCCCTACGGGCGGCTGCGGCGCCCCGGCATCGTCGACATCCCCGAACCGGATCACCTCGCACTCACCGCCCAGTGGCATCGCAAGCTTGCCGATCCCCAGTACGCCAGCGCGATGGTCGCCGCCGCCGAACAGCGCCACCAACGCGCCGAGAGCGCCCTGGCCGCGCTGGAGCACCGGGTCCTGCGCGGCCAGGAGGCCGGAGCCCAGCTGGCCGAGGCGACCGAGGCGTTCCTCGGCGTCATGTGCGCGCACATCGTCAACTGGCTCCTCCCGGACGACCACTGGCAGCACCTGCTCGCCAGCCTCTTGGGCAGTGACAGCGAGGGCAGGGCCTGCCGACTGGCCCTGGGCACCCCCGACGCCACCGGACACCTCCTCGACGCCCACCTGGTCCTCCTCGACGGCGCCACCGCCGTCGCCCAGGGAGCCGACCTCGCCACGACGGCCGCCGCGGTCAGCACCCGCGCTGGAACCCTGTACGGTGACGGCTCCCCGGCAGCCAGCGCCATGCCGCTCGAAGACCGCGCCCGCGCTGCCGGACTGATCATCGCCACCGCCTCGACCGACACCGCCGGTCAGCGCAGGGCCATCAGCGGCGCCCGCCGCCGCGCGGTCGAGCTGCGCGACGCGTGGGCGCTGGCCGCCCGCCTCGCCGCGCTGGGAGACACCGCGGCAACCCGGGAGGTGACGGCGCTGACCACCGTGTGCCGGTGGGCCGCTGGCAGCGAGGAGACGCGCAAGGTCCAGCGGCACCGCTTCCTGGCCGCCGCCCGCCGCTGGGCCGAGGACCAGGGCACCGACCCCTCTACCGTCACCACCGCCTACCTGCTCACCCAGGGAGCCGCCCAATGAGCACAACCGCCCTGCCCACGCTCAACCAGGGGCTTCAGCTCAGGGCCGCTGGGGGGAAAGCCACCACGCTGGCCCGACTCACCGCAGCTGGCCTGCCGGTCCCGGCGGGCATCGTCGTCCCCGTCGACCACCCTGACGACCTTCTGGCCGACGCCGTCGCCGAACTTCTCGCCCACCTCTCCGCCCCCTACGGGCTGGTCGCCCGCTCCTCCGCTGCGGCCGAAGACGGAGAGTGCGCGTCCTTCGCCGGCCTGTACACATCGCGCTTCTGTCCGGCCGACCCCGACGCGCTTCTGGAAGCTCTCCTCGCCGTCAGAGCCTCCGCTCGCAACCCGGCGATCACCACTTACGGCCAGGCCCTCGGCACCACCGCCGGACTGCAAACGGCGGTGCTCGTCCAGCCAGCCCTGCGTCCAGCCTGCTCCGGTGTCCTCGCCGCCTCCGTCACCGACGGCAGCTGCACCCGCTGGCGGATCGAGGCTGTCCACGGCCTGGCCGGAGCGCTCGTCTCCGGTGGCCAAGCTGGCGAAACCCACACCAGTGACTCCGGCCACCAGTCCCCCGCCAGGCCCGCCAACCAGTCCCTCATCCAGCTGCCTGGAACGCCAGCGGAGTTGGGGCTGCCACCGGGCGAGTGGATAGACCTCGACCAAGACCGCGGTATCCGGGCGAAAGTCCAGACCTCCCACAGGGGAGTGCTGCACCTCTACACCCCGACCGCCCTGGCCGACCGGCCGGTGCTCACCACCGCAGCGCGCGAGCAGCTCCTGGCCACCGCCGCCCTGGCCGCTGCCGCACTCGTGCTGGAGCACATCGACATCGAGTGGGCAATCGGCTTCGACGGCGAACTCCACCTCGTGCAGGCCCGGCCGCTTACCGCGCCCCTGATCAACCGCACCACCGCCACCACGGCCCAGCCCACTGGCCCGCAGGTGCTGCGCGGGATCGCCGCCGCCCCCGGCACCGGCACCGGGGCCGCCATCCACGCCCCCGCAACCACCGACGTCAGGGGCAGCGTACTGATCTGCGACGCCCTTGGTCCCGAAGCTGTACCGACGTTGCTCGCCGACCCCGCTGCAGTCGTGGCCGCGAGCGGCGGCGAACTTTCCCACACCGCGATCATCGCCCGCGAACTGGGCATCCCCTGCGTTACGAATGTGACCGACGCCCTGACCGCCATCACCCCAGGAACGGTGATCGAGGTCGACGGAGGAACCGGAACCGTTCAGGTCACACCACCGATCCCCAACCCTCGTGCCGTACTGACGCGTTCCCTCGCTCACGTCGCCGTCCTCGCAAGGGCCTTGGATGGCTCCGCTGTCGACGACGGGCGTGCCTCGACCGTGCTCTGGCATGATCCGCATGACCCCGCCCCCGAACTTGCCGCCTTCGGCACCAGTGGCACTCATCCCGTCGGCATTCTTCTCCCCGGCAGTCTCACGATTCCAGTCACCGTCCCGCCCGGGGCCCACCCGATCCGCCTGCCCGGCCTCGGCACACTGCTGTGGCCCCAGGACGCCCCGCCCCCTCCCGCCGACATCGCCGTCCTCGGCCCAGACGGGCAGATCCTCCACCGAAGGGGACTGAACCGTGACACCCGCTGAGCAACTCCTCTCCGGTTCACGGGCGTTGATCGTGGACTGGGACGGCACCGTGGTCGACAACACCGCAGCCCGCTGCGCCGCCCTCACGGCGGCACTCGCACCGCACAACATCCCCGTCCCCGCCAACCGCTTTAGCCAGCTGGTCGGCCTTCCGGTACGCGAGGTGATCGCACAACTCGCCGCTGACGCCGACCGGCCCGTGCCCACACGGCTGGAGGACGTATTGGCACGCAGCCGGGCCGCCCTACTCGGAGGTCCAACGCCCGACCTGATCCCCTGCACCCTCGAACTCCTCCATGCCGCCCTTCGGATCGCGGTCCCGCGAGCCGTCGCTTCGAGCGCCGCCGGCGTCCTCGTCCACCACGGGATCGAAAAGCTACACCTGGCTGAACTGCTGCCGATCATCGTCACCTTCGACGACGTCCCCCGGGGCAAGCCGGCACCCGATGTCTACCTCGAAGCCGCCCGTCGGCTTGGTGCCGATCCGGCCCAGTGCCTGGCCGTCGACGACGCGGGCGAGGGCATCACCGCCGCCCTCGCCGCAGGCATGCGCACCCTTACCGTTCGCCACGGTCGCCTGATCCCCGTGACCGCCGCCGCCGAAGGAGGCCACTGTGCCGCGCAACCCTGATGATCTCCTGCCGGGGCCGCAGTCCGTACTCGCGGTATGCGCCCACCCCGACGACGCCGAACTCTGGGCTGGCGGCACCCTCGCGCTCCACGCCAGACACGCGCCCGTGCACATCGCAATCCCGCTGCACAGCCCGGTTCGCGATGCCGAGGCTCAGGCCGGGGCGGCCATCCTCGGCGCCACCCTCCACCAGGTGCCAGTGCTCTCCCCGGAGACCATCCGAGCGCTGCTCGTCGAACTCACGCCGCACGTGGTCGTCACCCACCCCGTCCACGACTCCCACGCCGACCACAGGCGCATCTGCGAAGCCGTCCTCGAAGCGCTGCCCGAAGCAAAGATTGAAACCGGCAGGCCGCGACGGCTGTACACGTGCGACACCTATAACTCCCTCACACTCACCGGTCCGCTTGCTCCCACCCACCTCATTGACGTCTCCGGCGTCTTCGACGTGAAGCTGGAGGCCCTTCGAGCCCACGGCTCCCAGCCGATCGAAGACCACTTCGGACCCATGGCCGAAGACCTCGGACGCCTGTGGGGCAGACGCAGTGGCGCCACATATGCCGAGGCGTTTACCGCCCTGCCCGTCCTCGGGCGCCTGCCCGGGGCGGTTCATCTCTGAGGGTCTTCCGAACGGATCGTCTACCCGCAGGGCAATGGCTGCGAGCAGTACCCCCGCAGCCAGGATCCGCCTACGCGACCGGCTCCAGACAGATGGGAAGGGAGGCGAGCCCGCGCACAAGGCGGGTCCGTCGCCAGTCGAGTTGGTCGGCTGGGGTGGCAAGGCGGATCCCGGGGAACCGGGCCAGGACCGCTTGCAGGGCGATCTCTGCCTCGGCCTTGGCCAGGGGCGCTCCGATGCAGCGGTGGATGCCGTGGCCGAAGCTGAGGTGAGAGGCGGTGTTCCGGTCCAGGTCGAGCTGGTCGGGCAGCGGGAAGCGTGCTGGGTCGCGGTTGGCTGCCCCAAGGGCCACCAGGACCGGGACGCCGGCCGGGATTTCGCTGCTGCCAAGGGTGAGGGCCTCGGTGCTGAACCGGAAGGTGGCTGTGCTGACGGGTGCGTCGAAGCGAAGCAGCTCATCGAGGGCGGCCGGGAGGTCGCGCGGGTGCTTGAGGAGTCGGTCCAGCTCGCCCTGGTTCTGCAGCAGTGCCAGGAGGGCGTTGCCGAGGAAGTTGGTGGTGGTCTCGTGTCCGGCGACGAGCAGTAGCACCGCCAAGGAGACCAGTTCCTCCTCGCTCAGCTGGTCGTCGCCGTCGCGCGCTGAGATGAGCCGGTCGAGCAAGGAATCTCCGGCGTTCAGACGCTTGGCCGCGATGAGGCCGGTCATGTAGTCGGCCATGGCATGCGAGGCGGAGTCGATGACGTCGGGTTTCCCGGCCGCGAACAGTTCTGCGGACCAGCGCCGGACGTCGGGCCGGTCGTTCTCGGGTACTCCGAGCAGCTCGCAGATCACGATGACTGGCAGCGGCACGGCCAGGCCGGCGATGAAGTCGGTCTGACCGCTGAGGGGCCATTGGCCCAGCAGCGTGTCGGTGACCTGAGCGATGAACGGTCGCAGCTCTGCGACGGCCCCTGTCGTGAACGCCTTGGTCACCAGTTTGCGCAGGCGGGTGTGTCGGGGAGGGTCGCAGGCCAGCATGGACTGCGAGACGGCGGGGTGCAGTCGGCGGTTGCTCGGCTTGTCGTCGAAGAAGGCGCTGGTGTCCTTCGACAGCCGGGGGTCGGCCAGTGCCTGTCGGGCTTCGCTGTAGCCGGTGACCAGGTAGCTGGTGCGGCCCTTGGCATCGGTGAGTGCTTGCACAGGGCAGGCGGAGCGCATCCGGGCGAGGGCCGGATAGGGGTTCTGGAGGAAGCGGGGGTCCTGGGTCGGTTCCATGGGGTCAGGCTCCAACAGGGTCGGGTTGTCCGCCGACGACGACACGGACGAGATCGTTGTGGGCGTAGGCGTCCGCCACCAGTAGGAGCCACTCGGTCTCGGCCCGCAGGTCGGCTGCGCGGGTTGCGGTGCCCGGGTCGGTGGGGGCGGGGTTGAGTTCCGGCTGGTTGGCACGAAGGGCGGCGAGCGCAGTCGTGACGACCGCTGCCTCGGTGACGGCGGACCCGACCTCTGTCCCGGCGTACTGCGACGCGGCCACCGAGCGCTGGGCGTTGAGCTGCACTTCCAGGGACCGGTACGGGAGCAGGGCGAGCATGCCGTCGCTGATCTCGATGACGCGCCGCTGGAGGCGGAAGTCGGCGTCGCTGTGCGCGTCGATGTCGGCGTCGGACAGGACGATATCGGGCGAGGCATTCGTGAGGTCCTGCCAGAGTGCGCCCAGCCGTTCGAACGAGCGCACCTCCCAGCGGCGCCGCTGAGCCTGGCGGACGGGGTAGACCACGGCGGGAAGCGTCAGGCCCAGGAGGATGAGCAGGACTCCGAGGGCGGGAGCGGTCACGCTGAAGGCGCAGGGGCCGGCCACCAGCGACGAGCAGCTCTGACCGTCGTGCACGAGGTGGTAGCCCAGGCCGAGGGAGACCAGCACCGCAGTCTTGTAGGCGACGTAGAGCAGAGTGAAGGCGCACCCGACGGCCGCGGTCCGCAGCCCGATGGTCACGCTGCTGCGCTGGGCCGTCCGGGCCTGGAGAAGGGCCTGGCGCAGGAAGCCGACGACGGCGAACGTCAGCGAGCCGATGAAGACCAGCAGGTAGAGGGCATAGACCTGGGCGGAGCGGTGGTCCAGTTGTTCCCAGGCGAAGAGCGCTGTCAGGGCGGCGATTGAGGCCGCGAGCGTGGCGGCTCGGTTGCGGATGCGCCGGCGGGAGTCGTCGGGCTCCAGGTTGACCTGCATCATCAGGCCCACCACGGACGTTGCGGCCATCAGCGCGAAGGAGTTGCTCAGCAGGCGGCCTACGTGCGGGATCAACGCGTCCATGGTGTCCTCCACCAGGGGCGCGTAGGAGGCGAAGGCCAGGCTGAATGAGAGGAGAAGGCTTCCCATGGCCCAGGTTCCGGCCGGGCGTGGCGTGCCTCGGCCGAGGACCCAGTAGCCGGCAGCCGCCGCGAGAACGCAGGCCATGCCGAGGAAAAGGGCATTCATCGTGAACGGAACCAGCCTTTCTTGATCTTGACGTGCTTGATGGGTTGGGCGAATAGGGCGTCCCAGCTGTCGGCGCCCTTTTTGGGTTCGCGGGATGCGGACTCTCGGTCCAGGTAAATTCGCTGACGGATGACGGTGGCCATCATCTCCGCTTCGCGTTCGTCCGCCGTCGAATACTGGGTGCGGCCCGACATCCGTAGCGCCAGTGTGGGATTGATCCCGAGGGCTCGTGCCGTTGAGGGGTCGAGTTCCAGGCTGCCGGGGTGGTCGCAGAACACGTGGCACAACTCGTGCGTCAGGATGTGTCGCTGGTGGTGGACGGAAGTGGCCTCCTCGTAGAAGAGGAAGTCGGCCTCGTCGCTCTCCAACCGCACTCCGCAGGGGACGTCGATCGACCCGAGAGTGCTGAGAGGCCGGAGAATAATCGGCTTCCCCCGCAGCTCGGTAATAGCCTCCCTTAGCTGGCGCGTCGTGAAGCGATGGGGAAGGCGCAGGCTTTCCACTCGCTTCTCGCAGGCTCTGCGAAGCGTGATTTCGCCACTCTGCGGCAAGGGCATGGCAGTTCCCCCTCAACCGGGACGTACGGCCTGGTACTGGTGCAGTGGGTAGATCCTGCCAAGAAAATCCGAAGAATAGTGATAACCGGAACTACTACTTCCGGTTACATGTAGTGATGCTTACGCCCGCCCTACCCGGGGGGCTCCGCTCGTTCGCTGGTCGCCTGCGGGGATCGGCCGCGAGTCGAGGCCCGCGAGGCCCGGAGTTCTGGCGATGGCTCTAGTTCGTTGAAGGAGGAACTTTCTGTCATGGGCAGTCACGCAGGATGACCATCCCGTGATCATGTGACGAGAATTCAGGGCGTGTTGTGACCCATCTCACCCGATTGGGGCCCCTAGCATCTCGATCCATGGATGCCCTCGTGCGGGACGCAGGCGACTCGGCAGGGGAATCGCTGTCCGAGTTGCTCCGCGTTTGGCGCCGACGCCCGCGATTGCGGGCATCGGGATCGGCGGCGGTGCACGGGCGCACGCCGGGGCTCTCGCAACAGGAGGTTGCCCAGCTGTCGGGGGTAAGCGAACGCTGGTACCGCTCGCTCGAACGGGGCAGGCCGGCCAACTTCTCGGCCGACTTCCTGGACGGGCTGGCCACGGCTCTCCAGTTGAGCCCGGCCGAGCGTCACGTGCTCTACCTGAAGGCGACCGGGCGTCCGCCGGCACTGCCGGAGACGGACGCCGAGGGGGCCATGGACGATCTGCTCCAACACTTCCTCGACAGCCAGGCCCCCAATCCGGCCTACGCCTCGGATATCGCCTGGAACATCGTCGGGACCAACGGCCCGTTCGTCGACTGGTTCCCGTGGGCACCGCACGGGGCCAACCTGATGCGCTGGGCGCTGCTGCGGCCGGAGGCCCGGCAGCAGCTAGTGAACTGGAGGAATGACTGGGCGCGCCCCTACCTCGGTCAGATCCGCTACGCTCGCGCCCGGCATCCGAAGCACACGGCTCTGCGGGAACTGGAGCGCGACATCCTCGCGGGCTCGCGCGAAGTCCGCGAGCTGTGGGCTCTCGGCGAGGTGCACGAGCACGGCGACGGACCGGTGCGACGCCTGCGGCTCCCGTTCCACGGCGGGATCGAGGTCTCCGTCAGCGTCGTGACCATGGTGCCCATGCGCTTTAGAGCGCGGCGCGTGGTCGTCCTCATGCGGGCACCCGGGGGCCCGGAAGCCCGGAGTCGGAAGCAGTGATGGTGCTCAGCCGTCGAGGTCGAGGCCGCCGTCCGGATCGTCGGCCATGCCCTCCAGCTTGCGGACCTGGTCGATCACCGTACCGAGGATCTGCAAGCCCTCTGTGCTGAGGCCGGCAGCGCGCAAGGCGACCCGGCGCACTCCGCGGTCCTGCATCGCCGCGACCACCCCGATCTCGGCGCGGGCGCGCTCGGCGGCATCCTCCTCGAAGAAGTAGGCCGCCGGAACACCGAAGAAGTCGGCCAGGGCGCGAACCGTCTCCAGCTTGGGGTTCTTGTTCACGCCGGTCCGCAACTGCTGGATGGCGCTTGCGGTGATCTTGAAGTCGGAGCTGTCGCGGATGCCCTGCACCACTTCCTGGTAGGTGTACGGGCCGCGGTCCGGCGGGTGCACCTCCTGGAAGAGGTAATCGAGCAGCTCTGCGAATGAGCGCTCCTGCTTCTCGGTCATCGCCGTCCCTTCGTCATCGACCCGAGTGTATCCACTCCAGTGTTGCCGAAGCACGTCGAGCGGCCCACTCTGCGAAACCGTGGTTGACTTCCGCCCGCAACTGCGATGTACGGTGACCCCATCGGCTCATCCATTGCAGTGTTCCACCACAGGTGGAAGGTGCTGCAAAGGGGCTGGACTGTGTGCCAGGGGTCGCCATATGGTCCTGGTCGCCGCAAGGCGGCTCGCCGACCAGACCGGCAGCGACGAGGGGAGGGGCAGTGGACACAAGAGCACCCTGACGCAGCTAGGAGCTGTGACACCGGCGCCCGGGAGCTACCAACTCCCAGACGCCGGGCCGGCATCCCGAGGGATGCCGAATCACGTCAACGCGGGCGGCGTGCCTTTTCCACAAGAGCGCCGCACCGTGCCTACCAACCACGGAGTATCGCATGCCTGCCATGCCAAGCGGAACCCTCGCCTGCCCGGACGCCGAGCCCCGGCACCGCCTCGCGGCCCAGCTCAGCACCATGATCCCGGGCGCGGCGACGGTGTACGCATGCCTGAACGACCCCGAGCGCGAGTGGCCCCATCCCCACGCCACCGCCACCGACGCGGCGGGGGGCACCATCGCGCTCAACCGCACCGCCTCGCGCACCGCAGCGCGCTGGATGATGCGGGTCTGGCCGGAGCTGGACTGGAACCGGCCCCGCATCCTCGACCTGGCCACCGCCACCCTCACCGCCACCGAACTCGCTCCCTTCCGCAGGGGGCGCTGACATGGCGCGGATCCGCACCATCAAGCCGGAGGCGTTCATCTCCGAGTCGCTCGCGCAGGTCAGCGTCGAGGCCGAGCGGACCTTCTTCGGCCTGCTCACCCAGGCCGACGACCACGGCCGCCACCGCGACAACGCCGCGATCATCGCCGGACTGCTGTGGCCGCTGCGCGCCGAGCACACCTCCGTCCACGTCGAGGACGACCTCCAGCAGCTCGCCCAGGCCGGCCTTGTCTGCCGCTACACCGGCTGCGATGGCCGCCGCTACCTGCACATTGTCACCTGGCTCGACCACCAGAAGATCGACAAGCCCAGCCAGTCCCGGCTGCCCGTCTGCCCCGAGCACCACGCCGATCAGCGCTGCGCCCCCTGCAAGGGCGTCTGCGCCAAGCGGGCCGAGGAGTCGCCCACCCCTACCCAGGCGTTCGCCGACGCCTCGGCAGCCCTTCCCCGAGGGCTCGACGAGGCTTCGCCGAACGCTCCCCGAGCCCTCGATCTGCCCGCGCAGGCCACCGCAACGCTTCCCGCCCCCGGGGCAGGGGCAGCGACCGCCCGACAGGACGCCCTCGTCGCCGTCCACGCCACCGCTGATCCCATGACGAGAGAAACCACAGGTCAGAGCCGATTCGCCGAGGCTTCGGCGAAGGCTCCCCGAAGCCTCGGCGAGGGCTCGGCGCCTGGATCTAGGATCTTGGATCCTGGATCTTCTTCTCCTACGGGGCGCACCGCGCCCGACGGCCCGGCCAGCGCGCAGCAACTCGTCGGCGAGTACGTGGCCGCCTGCGGCCAGCGACCGCCGGGCGACCTGCTCGGCCACCTGGGCCGGGTGACCAAGAAGCTCCTCGACGAGGGCATCGCCACCGACAGCATCCGCGCAGGGCTGCGCCGGTACACCGAGATCGGCGGGCACCCCTCGCGGCTGCCGAGCCTGGTCAACGACGCGATGAACCACCCGGCGGCCGGTTTGGCGCGGCCGGGATTCGGCCCTAACGTGCCTGCCCACCAGGCGTGGACCAACCCGGTCAACGCTGCCGCCGCCTACGCCGAGGAGCTGTGATGACCCGCACCGTCCCGCAGACGCTCGGCCGCGCTGGCACCCTGGAGCGCCTGGCCCGGATCCTGGCCGAGCGCAACATCCCGCAGGACGCCGTCGACCGGCTGCCCGAGGAGGAGACCGCCTCGCTGCTGGAGATCCTCTCGGCCGGGATGCCGCCGCGCTACCAGCACGCGCTGGCCGACCACCCGCAGGTCCTGGACTGGGTCCGAGCCGTCGCCGACGCCGCCGTCGGACCGACGCCTGGTGCCCGGCGGCAGGTCACCGCAGGTCCCAGCCTGCTGATGGCCGGGGTCGTCGGCGCGGGCAAGACCCACCAGGCGTACGGAGCGGTCCGCTCGCTGGTGCAGGCCGGGGTCGGCGTGCGCTGGCGCGGGACCACCGCCGCCGACCTGTACGCCGAACTGCGCCCGCGCCCCGGCGCGGACAGCGAGCGCATCCTGGCTGACTACAGCCGCGTCCCGGTGCTGATCCTGGACGACCTTGGCGCGGCCAAGGCGTCCGAGTGGGTCGAGGAAGTGACCTACCGGCTGATCAACCGCCGGTACAACCTCATGCTGCCGACGCTGATCACCTCCAACCTGCCCATCCGTGACCTGAAGGCGTACCTGGGCGACCGGGTCACCAGCCGCCTGGCGCAGATGACCACCCGGGTCGAGTTCACCCCGGTCGACCGCAGAAGACCGCACACAGCGGCCTGACCGCACCGACCGCTCCACCCGGCCGCCGCCCCTCGCGGGCCGCGCCGCTCCACGCACCTGCCGAACCAGCGCACCCCCGCTTCGCCGACGCCTGCCCGCGCGCGAACCCGGGGCGAACGGAGCCACCCACATGACCAGCACCGCAACCACCCGCCGTCCGGTCCGCCACCGCCTGCTCGGCGACTTCACCTGGCAACAGGACGCCGTCTGCACCAGCACCGAGTACCACCGCGTCGACCCCGAGATGTTCTTCCCCGAACCCGACCAGACCGACACGATCACCGCCGCGAAGGCCCTGTGCGGCCAGTGCCCGGTCAGCAACGCCTGCCGGGACGCCGCCCTGGAGGCCGGCGACACCGAGGGCATCCGCGGCGGCCTGACCAAGGAGGAACGCGCCCCCCTGCACGAGAAGCTGCAACACCGCGTCGACTACTCCCGGGTCAACGACGCCGTCGCCGGACGCGACATCCACCTCACCACCGCCGAACGCAAGGCAGTCGTCCACGCCGCCTACAACCACGGCCTGACCGAACAACGCCTCGCCGCGATCCTCAAGATCGGCGAGGAGCACGCCCAGAAGCTCTACCGCAAGATCCGCCGGGCCCAGGACCACAGCAACCTGGAGACCATCAGCACCGCGCAGCTACCGGCCCGCAAGCACCCCGCCCGCGACGACCTCGGGACGGCAGCGTGACCACGACCACGGCAACGACGACCACAGCCACGCGCATCACCGGCTGGGACCGGGCAGTGGTCATCCTCCTCGGCGGAGCCGGATGCCTCCTGTCCTACGACGCCCTGCGGCAGATGGCCCTGGTCATCCACGTCCGCCCCGAACTTAGCTGGCTCTTCCCCCTCGTCATCGACGGCTTCATCTCCTACGGCGTACGCGCCCTGCTGGTCCTGCGCAACGCCCCGCTCGCCTCCCGGCTCTACGTCTGGACGCTGTTCGGAGCGGCCACCGCCACCAGCATCTGGGCCAACGCCCTGCACGCGGTCACCCTCAACCAGGAGGACAGCGCGGCCGGCGGGCTGAAGCTCAGTGACCTGGTGGTCGCCGCGCTGTCCGTGGTCGCCCCGCTCGCCCTGGCCGGTGCGGTCCACCTGTACATCCTCATCGCGCGCACCTCGGCCACCGCCACGGTCAGGACGAATGACCGCGACGGTCGAACTGACCTCGGAGGTCAGCCGCCGACCGGTCACTCCACGGTCACCTCGGCCAAGTCGGTCAGTGACACTGACCCGGCCGGTCAGGTCACCCCGGCTGAGCCGGTCACCGGCCTGACCGGCCAGCACCACCTCGCACTGACCGAGCCCCTGGTGGCCATCCGGGAACCGGCACCGGACATCGAGGTCAGCGGAGACCAGGTCAGTGTCGACCCGGTCAGCGGCGACCGGGACAGCGAGGCCCAGGCCGCTGACCAGGCGGGTCACCTGGCAACTACCCCGGAGGTTAGTGACCTGGAGCAGGTGACCGCCACGGTCACCACCGCCCCGGTGGCTCCCGAGACCACCGGTGACGGTCAGGTCACCGACACCCCGGTCGCCGACCTGAAGGTCGGGCTGCCGGTCACCGGTGACCGACAGCCCGACCCGGACACCGAAGCCCTGCTCGACATCGCCCGGGAGGCGGTCAGCGCGCAGGACAAGCTGACCCGCAAGGTCGTCGCCCAGGCCATCCGCGGTCAGCAGATCCCGCTCTCCAGCGCCACCTTGACCGAGCTGATGGCCGAGCTGCGCGAACAGCACAGCCGCCCGGTCACCCCCGCCCGGAGCTGACCGCAGCCCATCGGGGCCGGGTGACCGAGCAGGCCGCCCCGGCAGATCACCCGGCCCCACCAGCCCAACCACCCCTCGAACCTGCCCCCACCGGAGAACCCGTCATGCGCACCCGTCCCACAACCTCCGCCGAAGTCGACTCCTGGCTGGCCGTCTTGCACGAGCGAGGCCACCTCCACCGCGCAGAACCGGGCCCCGACCAGACCTGGACCGTGCAACGACGCCGACACAGCCGCCCCTGGACCCTGCACCACCCGGTCCTTGCCATGGACTGGATCGAGGACGTCGTCCGAGAAGTCCAGCAGCAGGACCCGGAGACCAGCCGATGACCACCGACCCGTCACCGGACACCACCCCCGACCTGGGAGGAGGTCACAACCCGGGCCCTGGCGGAGCAAGTTGTGGGGTAGGGAGTCCCTACCCAGCCCCCGCCCCCGTGGGGGGCGGGGGCACCCGTGCCGCCGCCGACCCAGGGGGGCCGGATGCAGCACGGGACGACGGCCCGGGGGTGCCGTCGTTCCAGGGAGAAGACAAGCCGTCCGCCGCCGAGCCGCCCGCCGCGCCCGCCTACCGCCGTCGCCTTCGCCAGCGCACCCAGCGACAGCACCGCGTCAGTCCCCGTTTCAGCGACGACGAGTGGACCCTGCTGCAAACCGTGGCCAGCGCCAGCGGCTTCTCCGTCGGCGGCTACACCGCCGCTGCCGCGCTGTCCGCCGCCAGCAGCAGCGACCCCAACGCGGCCGTCGCCGACTACCGGCGCGGCATCCAGGAACTCATGGAGTCCAACCGCCAGCTCGGCGGCGTCGGCAACAACCTCAACCAGCTCTCGCACTACCTCAACGCCGGCGGCAAGCCCGCCACCGACGTCCAGCGCCTGCTCGCCCGCATCGACACCGCCATCGGCGAGGTCGACCAGGCTGTGGCCTGGCTGGTGAATCGGTGATCCCCAAGATCAGCCACGGCACCGGCCGCATCTACCCGCTGATCCGCTACCTCTACGGCCCCGGCAAGCACAACGAGCACACCGACCAGCACTTGATCGCCTCCTGGAACGACTACGCCCCCGACCCCGGCCGCAACCCCCAGCACACCGTCGCCCAACTCGCCGAGCAGCTCCAGCAGCCGATCGCCGCCCTGGGCGACAATGCGCCGAAGGTCACCTACTGGCACTGCTCGGTGCGGGCCGACCCCGGCGACCGGCACCTGGACGACGCCGACTGGGCAGCCATCGCCCGACGGATGGTCCAGGCCGTCGGCATCGCCGCCGAAGGCGACACCACCGCTTGCCGCTGGGTCGCCGTGCGCCACGCGGACGACCACATCCACATCGCCGCAACCTTGGTACGCCAGGACGGCCGCCGCGCCGGCCTGGAGTTCGACAAGCGCAAGGCCCAGGCCGAAGCCCGCCGCATAGAGAAGGACTACGGCCTGCGCCAGCTCAACCCGGGTGACGGTACCGCCGCCAAGAAGCCCACCAGCAAGGAGCACTTCAAGGCCGAACGCCTCGGCCGCGCCACCACCGCCCGCGAGACCCTGCGCGAAGCCGTCCGCCAGTCCCTGGCCGGAGCCGCCACCGAAGCCGAGTTCTTCACCCGGCTCCGCGACGCCGGTCTGCGCGTCGAGACCCGCACCCTGCCCTCCGGCGACATCCAGGGCTACAAGGTCGCCCTGCCCGGCGACCGCAACGCCGACCAGCAACCCGTCTGGTTCTCCGGCTCCACCCTCGCCCCCGACCTCTCCCTGCCCAAGATCCGCCAACGCCTCAGCAGCCAACCCGCCACCGCCCAGCCGGAGACTGCCGGCACCCGGTCGGACCCTTCACCGGCCGCCCGCAGCCGCCGCACCGGCACCGCCCTGGCCGACACCCTCGTCCTGCAGCTGGCCGACGGCGACGACGAAGCCGGCGCACAACTCCCCGCCGTCGGCGAACTCCTCGACGCCCTCGCCCAGACCTCCCCCGCAAACACCCGCACCGAGATCGCCGCCGCAGCACGCTCGTTCGAGCGTGCCACCCGTAGCCACACCCGCGCCGAACAGCAAGACCTCCGCGCCGTCCGCTCCGCCGCCCGTGGCATCATCCAGGCCGGCAGCGCCCTGGGCCGAGGCGAAGACGGCGGCACCACCGCCATGCTCCTCTCCACCCTCGTCCTCCTCGCCATGGCCACCGCACGCTGGCACTCCGCCCGGGGCAACGCCCAGCAGGCAACCGCCGCCCGACAGACCGCCGAACACCTACGCACCGCCTACCACCAGGCCGCCACCACCCCCATGCACACCATGCGCACACAGGCCCGGGCCCTGCCCGAGCAGCAACGCCGCATTTACGACACCACCATCCACACCGCCCTGGCCAACCACGACCTCCCCACCAGCGCCCACGGCACCTTCGACGCCCTCGCAGCCACCCTGGCCCAGGCCGAACAGGCCGGCCACAACCCTGAAACACTGCTCCAGCACGCCATCGACATGCGCGAACTCGACACCGCCGACAACATCGACGACGTCCTCGTCTGGCGACTGCGCCGCCTCGCGGACCTCCCCGCCCACCCGGGCCCCGCCCCCCGCCAGCAGAAGACAACCGAACGGGCCAAGAGCACCACCCACCGACCAGACAACCGCACCACGCCCCCAGCACCGACCACCACCACACCGCCACCACGGCGCACACCCCGCCGCTGACGAACGGCCCGGCAGGCCACCACAAACCTGCCGGGCCACCCCAAACGCCCTGGACAAACCGCTTCACCTGCTGATACGGCAGAGCACGGACACCACGAACAGGGGGAACCGGATCCATGGACAGAGCCACCGAGAACGACACGCGGCCCGCTACCGCCCAATCCGCGCCGACCCTCACCGACGACCCGCTGCTCCGGCTCCTCTACCAATCCGCCCCACCGACCGGTCCCGAAGCAATCCGCTGCGTGCAGTACCCGGGCGAAATGGACCTGCGCGGCATCCCCGTGATCTGCCTCGGTTGCCGGGCCAATCGCGACTGGCTCCTGATCAACCAGAGCCGCCACGTCTGGATCACCTGCCGCTGCGGCAAGCAGTGGCTCGAGCCCGAGCTGACCCGGGCCGACTTCGACGCCCTGGTCGACATCCCGGAGGTAGCCCGCTACCCCAACCTTCGGGCCGGCCTTGTCGCGCTGGGGTTCGATGGGGCCTTTGCCGGGGCCTACATCGGTTAACGAGCGGCGTTGCATGCGCGTGGCCCCTGACGTAACTGCATCTGGTGCTGATCTGCGGCTTCCGGGGAACTGGCTGACACCGGTTCCCCGGTTGGCGCCCCTGGCGGGCGGCGTCCTTGACGCAACGAAGTTGCGTTGGATGCAACACGGGTGGAGCGCTGGACCTGGCCGGCGCGGCTCGACGCCTTGAGTCCTGGTGGGCTGGGTCGACGCGGTTCAGGTTGGCGCAGCGTAACGCGGGGTGCGGCGTACAACCTTGGTCGTCCCGGCGGGACTGGTGTACAGGCTGACTCGGTCGCCATACTCGCCGAGCGCGGTTGCTTCGTCTGTCTTGTAGGCGAGGGCATCGTTGATGCCGAGGGCGCGCAGGGCGACCAGCACCCGGTGGACATCGTCCTTGTCTGTGGCGTCCGCGGTGAAGATGACCACCGGTCGGCGGGTTGGGTCGCCGTCGAAGATGTGTCCGAGTGTGGCGACCTTGGCTCCCGGTCCCAGCTTCCCGTCCTCCACGGCGCGCTCGACCAGTCGCCATCCGGCGTCGAGCGCGCGGATGGGCAGGAACCAGAGCCACTTGCCGAGCGGGGGATCGGGTGCGTTGCTGGGCGCCGGGGAGTACATGTCGGGGGAGGTGACCCAAAGCCAGTCCTTATTGGTGACCGTCGAGGGGGCGGGTTGCTGGCCACGATGGGCTGTCCGAGTGGAATGTGCGTGCACGAACACAGGTTATGCGGTCGGGCTGCTCATCGTGCGCCATCTTGTCTGCGTGGCGCTGATGGAACGTGAGGACGTGCGGCAACGCCGGGAGCAGGCTCTGACCGCTTGCTGCCTTGCGGTCGCTGCTGAGACGGACACCGGGCTGGACCCTGCACGGCGGGCAGCGATGCTGATGGATTGCCTCGGAGTGCTGCGCGCTGTTCACCCTTCCTGCCGAGCAGCGAAGTTGGGCATGCACGAGTTCCGCCGAGGTCTACGCGATCCGCTGGCCGCACTTTTGCCGCCCGCGGGCGCAGTTGATGACGGATTCGGCGAACTGCGCCTCCTGGACAGTGACGGGTTGGTCCGTGATGCGTTGGAGGACCTGTGCCGGGAGCATCTGGTGCCGCAGGTGGCGCTAGAGCGTCACTGGCCGTGGCCGCGGGTGAGGGCTGAGCAGGAGGAGCGGCGCCTGTTCGAGGTACTTCGCCGACTGGAGCCGGAGGAGTACCGGCTGGCGCGGGCCCTTCTGGGTGAATGCCCGGCGGGCTCGTTGCGCGTGCTGCGCCGGCGCTGGGACAGGCTGTGGATGCGGTTCGGCTTCTTCGAGTCGGTCAGCGAGTGGCCGTGGTGCCAGCTGGAGGGCTGGTGGTACCCGTGTCCGATGTGCCGATGGCCGATGCGGGTGGTGGAGGCTGGTGGTGAGGTCGAGGTGGGCTGCGAGGCGCACCGGGCCCGGGGCGTGCACTACCGCCTGTCCCGGGAGCAGGGCGGGCGCGGGGTGGCGCCGCTCCTGATCGGTACGGGCAAGGCGTCAGGCCCCGTGGTCGGTCTCCCCGCCAGCGCGGAGCATCTGGCACTCAGTCGCCCGGTGTGGCGGTATGGGGTGCTGCCGACTCTGCTGGAGATCGAGCTGCGTGACCGGTTGACGGGCCGGGCTCACGTTCGGGTGGAGATGTGGCCCGGCGAACTGCGCCCCGACGAGTACGACTTGAAAATCACCGCTGAGGTGCCGGGACGGCGTGTCCGAACGTGGCGAGTGGACGCCAAGGACTGGGCGTCCGCTGCTGCTCTGGCAGATGCGCTGCTGGAGCGGGAGCCGAAGCCCTACCCCCTGCTCATCGTCGTGCCCGACTACCAGGCCCACGAGGTGGCGTACCTCAACCAGCGGCTGGCCGGGCGGCGGACCAAGGTGCTCACGCTGACGCGCATCGTCGACCAGGTCAAGCGAGCCACCGGGGGGACGCGATGAGTGAGCGGGCCGAGGCGGAGTGGGCACTGCGGAAGGCGGCCTTGGCCTTCGCGCTGGCCTTGGCCGACGAGTACTTCGGGTACACCGACGCCCAGGGGCGACGGGTCGTACCGCTCGATCAGGCACACGTCTTCGCCGCCGCACGCACGGACTTGTGGGAGCGCTGGCCCATGGTGCCCCGTCGTGTGCGGGAGATGGTCGGTGACTTCTGGCACGTGCGACCTCCCGAGATGGCCGACAAAAGGGTGTTCCGCCGGCTCGCGCGCTGGTGGGCGTCCGTGCCGGACAGCCTGTACCAGCTTCCGCCAGACCTGGCACCGGGCAAGGCGGAATACCTGCTCGTCGCCCACGCACAACAACCGCTGGCGCTGGCGCAGGGGCTGCTGCGGGAAGCTGAAGAGATCTACTACGCCGACCGTGGCCCGCAGCCGGTAGCCACCGCCGGAAGCTGGTCGTTCGGCAAGGACTCCGTCGTCACCATCCCGGAAGGAGAGGGCGAGGCCGGCATCACGCCGCTGCGCGTACCCACCGCCCCCTATCGGGCCGAGGCTGTCCTGTCACGCCGCCAGATGCTCCGGGTGATGCGCCAGCAGACGACCGCGAGCCAGCGCAACGGCTGGAAGCCCGGGCTCATCGGCCGCTTCTACGGCCGCCTGCTGGACTCGCAGGACCGCAAGGTCACCCGCATGCGGATGCGGGCGGGAGTCGTCACGGTCACCAACGCCCCCACGGGGGTCGGGAAGACCGTCCTGCTCAAAGCGGCTGCGCCGCTACTGGCCCGGCGCCGGACCGGACCGGTCGCGGTCATCGTCGGCCAGATCCACGAGAGCCTCAGCAACGCCGAGCAGATGCGGGAGTCCGAGGACGAACTCGCCCGGCACGCCCTCGCGGAGCAGATCCGGCGGGACGACGACGACCTCGTGCGGAAGACCGCCGCAGAGTTCGCCGCCGCCCACCCCACGCTCAAGGTCGTAGCCCTGGTCTCCGGATCCCAATTGGCCGAGCAGGCCGAGCGGGCCCTGGTCCAAGGCCGCGAGCAGCGGTTCGAGGAGCTTGCGTACGGCTGTGAGTTGTCGACCTGGCTCACTGCCGGGGAACCGGTGCGACGCGGTGCCGAGCCCTGTCTGTCCCTGCGACCGGCCGAGGACACGGGCGACGGTGGAGAGCCCAGCCGTGGACACGCCTGTCCACGGCTGGGCGTGTGCGGCAAATACGCGCGTGTTCGCGAGGCCGTGGACGCGGACGTGATCGTCACCAACCACCACAACCTGCTGCGCGGGGTGATCCCGGTACCGGTGGAGACCGACAAGGGCGTACTGGACCGCATCAGCCTGCTGGAATTCCTGATGCGCCTGTGCACGGTGCTGCTGGTCGACGAGGTCGATCGGCTGCAACAGGTCTGGTGTGAGATGGGGGCGGACGAATTCACGCTGGCCAGTCGCGGGTTCCACGGCTCGTCGCTACTGGTGGAGGTTGACCGGCAGCGCGAGGTGCTGGACGCAGCTACCGATCGCCGCCTGGTCCCGGTTCTGTTCAAGACCCGCAGTCTGGGTGAGCAGTTCCTCAACTACGTCCTGGCCGGCGACTTGTGGCTCGACCCTGCCGAGCACAATGACGACGACCGGCTGAACTCCGGCTGGCACGTTCCCGAAGCGTGGGACCGGTGGCTGCTCGCCAAGCTGCTGCACGTGGACGTCTCCAAGCCCGTCGACCAAGACGTCTACCGCGAGTTCCGCAGGATCTTCCCCGACCGGAAGAAGAAGAGGAAGAACCCTCCTCCGTCCCGGTACGCCGACCTGGCCACACTGCTGGACAAAGCCGTCAACCGCAACGCTAGTCACGACGCCCTGCCCCCGGTGAAGGCCGAGATCGACAAGGCACTGGGCAAGCTCAAAGTCCCGCAGCACGAGCGCCGGGAGATCACCAACGCCCTGCTGGTGCGTGCCTGGCTGGGCTGCCTGCACCAGGCCCTGCGCCACCTCAAAGCTGTTCTGGCGGGTGTGGGGCGCCGTGAGCAAATGACGGCCGGCCGGGACCTCGCCAAAGCCCTGGGGACCTTCAACCGCAACCCCGCGCTGCCTTTCGGGCCACTCGGCTACCAACTGATCGGCTTCAAGGTCGAGCGGGACCAGCGCGGTGGCGGACGCCTCTCGGTGCAAGCCCTCAGCGGTGACCCGCACACCAGCACCGTTCAACTCGGCGGAACCATCGCCCTGGCTGCCGCCGGAGTCGAGCGCAGCGTCCTTGCCCTGTCAGCGACCGCCTACTTCCCCGGCGCCGCCAAGGAACACCTGCACACCCTGCCCACCTACGTGATGACAGATGCCACTCCCGGATCGGTCACCGCCCGGCCCGGCAACGTCTCCGACACCACCGACGCCTGGAACCCCATCGGCATCGGCGGCCAGGACCAGGCCAGCAAACCCGCCAAGCTCTTCGACCTAGGCGGCAGCCTGTGGACGGACCGCCTCTCCGAACATCTGCGCCACCTGGAAAACCACGAACCCGACCGGGCCCGGGCGCTCGTGGTCCCCAACTCCTACATCCAGTCCATGATCCTTGCCGCCGGCATCGCCTCCGTGATCCCCGAGCCGTCCTGGATCGCCGTGGTCATTCCGAGGAGCGGCCCACCCGGCGGCATCGCCGTTCCGCCCGGGATCGTCATGATCACGGTCGACCAGCTCGAAGACCTGCCCTTCACCCACCCCAACGTCAAGGTGATCGTCGCCCCGATGCGCCTGGTCGCCCGGGCCCTGAACATCCTGGTGCCTGGCACCGACCGCTCCGCCCTCGCCTCGGTCTGGGTCGCCACCCGCCCGCCCGCTGACCTGCACTCCCCGACCGCGATGTACGCCAGCATCGGAGCCGCCGGTATCTCCTCAGCTCTGGCGGGACCCGACCCTGCCCGCATGCTCACCTTGCAGGCACGCGCGGCACACAGACGCATGTACCAGCTCCTGGGCGCCAGCCCGATGCTCTCCCGCCTGCCCAAGTTCCTGAAGATCGAAGTCCTCGCGGGGATCCTCGTCGACATGATCCAACTCGCCGGACGCGCGCGCCGCGGCGGCACCCCCGTGCAGCTCTACCTAGTCGACAACGCCTTCTTCGCCACCCACTTCGGTACCGACTACCCCTCCCTCCTGCGCGCCTACTACGACGGGCTGACCGAGCAGGAGCAGTACCACCTGCGCCGCACCTACGGCTCGACCCTCACCGCATGGCTCGACCTCGCCCACTCCGGCGACCAACCCCACCTGGTCCACGTCCCCCTTCCTGCCGCCGCGTAACGAAAGCCCCTGATGAGCACACAGACCCGCTTGTCCCTACTTGCCACCCACACCGACGAGCAGCTCCTCGGCACCACCTACCTCTACCCCCTCCCCGACAAGATCGACGAAGCATGGCCTGCCCTGCGCCAGCTGTACCGCGGGATCACCGGCTCCAAGGGAAACCTGCCCTACGCGGGACTACTCACCGTCCTGCGCGCCACCGGATACACCTGTGCGTCCCTGTACCCCCAGAGCAAGGAACACCCGCCCAAGTACCTGGCCACCAGCCGCCCCATCGACCGCGACGACCTCCACGACGCGATCGTCCTGTGGGAGCAGGCCCTGCTCCAGACCGAACGGGACCGCTTCTCCTTCGCCTACCAGAGCGAGATCGCCGACCTCATTGCCGGCACCGCCCCCGAGGAGACCTCGCTGTGGGGGCACTTCACCCCCACCGGCGGCTGCATCGACGCCCCCGGCTGGGTGTGGAGGGCGGCCAGCTGGGCCGTCGCCAGCAAGCTCGCCGCCAAGCCCTGGACGATCGACGGCAAGACCGTCCGCTTCCGCCCCGACCTGGACGGCAACCTCCTGGTCTGGGACAGCAACCTGTTGTGGACGAACACCTGGGGAGCCGCGTACAGCGACAAGGACACCGACACCCCTGGCGGTGACGAGAACCCGGAGTGGAAGACCCGCACCCACCGCGCAACCCTCCGACTGAAGGTGGCCGCCAAGTCCTACCCCGGCCTGAACGTCCCGGTCGTCGCCATCGAGCCGGTCGTCTCCCGCCTCAGCAACACCCTCCGCAGCGCCCGCACCGGCTGGTTCGCCCCCCGAGCCGCCGACGGCCCCCTGCTCAGGCTCGCTTTCGGGGGCCGCGGCGACTACACCCACCTCGACCACACCACCCGCCTCGCCTTGGACGCCTGGACCCGACTGCACGGCGAAGACGTCTTCCCGCGCACGGTCGACGAAACCGAATTCCTCGCCCCCAGCGCCTGCGACCTCACTGGACCACCCGGTTCCCTGCGCGCCCTCATCCCCTTCTCCAGCACCTTCTCCGTCGGCAGGGGCGACGGCATGCACTCCAGCCGCGGACTCGCCCGCCACGCCAGCACCGTCCTCGGCCAGCCGCTGCTGCAATCCGAACAGGTGGCCGGGCGCGCCTTCGGCAGCCGCCGCAACACCGACGACGGCCGCGACAGCGTCCTGCTCGACGACCCCCGCCTGGGCGAGATCCTCCTCACCGCCGGCCGCGAACGCCTGCGGGTCCTGGTCCTCTACCGCCACCAGGACGAGCGCACCCGCATGCAGCGCCTGCTCGCCTACCACTACAACCGCCCCGACCTAGCCGCCAGCGGCATGCCCGAGGGCAAGCCGGTACCGCTCAACGACCACGTCGAAGCGTTCCTGCAGCACGCCGAAGACCTCCTTCGCCACGGAGAGCACCACCGCCAGCGTCCCGCCCTGGCCCGGCAGCTCCGAGGACTCGACGCCCCCGAAGGCACCAGGCTGCTCGCCCTGTGCGAGACCGAATACGAGGCCAAGGCATGGGGCCGCCAACGTCGCGAATCCCGCAAACCGGACTCCGCCGTCACCGACCCCTACGAACTGGACGCCAAGCCCCATGCCGTCCGCGAACTCGCCGGCCTCGGTGTCCTCACCCAGTTCCTCACACCCCACAAGCCAGGGCGGCGAAACCCCCGAAAGAAGGAACGCGAGATCACCAGCGTTCTCGACCGGCTCGGGCGAGAACTCCAAGGCGACCACCGCGGACACATGGCCATCGCCGACCTGCACCGCTCCGCCGGCCTGATCCACCCCCGCCTGACCGAAGCCCTCACCTTCGGTCCCAACGGGGTCAAGGAACCTCTCGTTCATGTCGGCCTACACCTGCGCCAGCAGCTCGGCGATCGCCGCGGCCCCGCCACCGAACAGCCGCGCCTCATCTGGACCCTCGTCGCACTCGTCCCGGGCCCCGACGGACTGTGGCAGTCCCTCGCCTACCTACCCGATGCGGACTCGCCCGGCGGCCTCTGGCTCGACTACGCCACCGCCAACACCCGCCACCGTGCCCGCCGACTGCCGGAGGGCCGCCGCCGCGACGCCCAGCTGCCCCGCTCCATCGACAAGGCACTCCGGGAACTCGGCCTCTTCGCCCATGCCGCCGCCGGCTACAACCTCTACGTCTCCGGCGACCAGGCCCGCAGCATCTGGCCGCTGCTGGCCAACCGCCACCTCGGCCGCACACCCCAGCCCGACGGCAACCTCGACACCCGCCCCGCCCTACCGGGCTTCACCCTCCCCGCCAGCCAGCGCCCCCGAGCCATCCTTCGCGTCACCGCAGGCAACGACCACATCGCCACACCCGCCCTCATCGAACGACTTCAGAGCACTGACGAGGGAGACGCCGAATTCCAGGAGCGCAAGCTCTCCACCGGCATCTTCCGGATGAACGGCACCACCCACAACTTCATCCTGTGCAACCTGCCGGAGCAGTACAAGGGAGGCTCCCGCCACGCCCGAGCCGGCGAGAAGTACACCCGCTGGGCCAGCACCTCGGCTGAGGAACAGGCCGAGACCTGGTACAGCCACACCGCCACGGAGATCAGCGTCCTCCACCTCCCCGACGGCCACGACCCCGTCACCTACGCCGTGGCCGCTGCCCGCCTCTGCGACCACGCCCTGCACTGGAACTACCGCACCCGCTACCCGGCGCCCATCCACCTCGGCATCCAGATGGACAAAGACCACTGGGAATACCGCAGGACCGTCGACGCAGAATCAGAGACCGAGAGCTGAAGCACCGATCAACGAGGGCGCGGAAGGGCCTGGAAGCGTTGCGGCTCAGGTTGGAGGCTCTGGCAAACAAGTGGCCGTGATCCGGTAGCCGGACTGGCGGCAGGGTGATTTCGGCCGCACGGCTGGGCAGTCTGCGGCGAGGGGCGCATGGGCGGCGTTCAACCGGCTGGGCCGCCAGGCAGCAGCCTGGCGGCCCAGCACGGATCAGGGCGTATCGAGATGGAGTGAGCGGATGAGAGCCGAGGAGGCGACCGCGAGGGCAGAGCACAGGCCGCGGACTTCATGGAGGGTGGGGCGAACGAGGTCGGGCCAGTCGTCCTTGGCGCTCTCCCAGCTGGCGAGGTGGACCTCGGTGGCGGCGAGGCCCAGCCGGGCGGTGACGTTCCAGCCGGCCTCGGCGGGCTCCCAGCGAAGAAGGATCTGGCCGAGGCGCAGGGGCTGGGCGTCCGGGGGCAACCATGAGGCGGTGATCGGGTGCCCGGGAGTGAGGGGGGCGCGGTGCACCAGTGCGCCCCTGGTGCCGGGCGGAAGCGACTGGACCGCCCTGGTGGCGAGCGGGAAGTGGGAGCTTGTATCTGGGGCTGCTTTGGGCATGGTGGCCTCGGGGATCAGCGTTAGTCGCGGGGGCGGTCCCAGTTGAGGGCGACGCTGACGAAGGTGGGCAGGTAGTCGTGCTGGCCGTTGTCGGCGAGGTAGACGATGCCGTCGTGGACCTGCAGGGTGTCGCTTAGGTGGTGGGCGAAGGGGAAGTCGGGGTTGACGGCTGCGCGGACCGGGGCGTCGCGGGCGAGGCCCTGAAGGGCGTCGAGCAGTTGGCCGACGGTCAGGTGCTGGGACACGGTGGTCTCCTCACGATGGGGTTGTTGGGTGTGCCGGACGGCAGGTCAGCGCCAGTGCTTGGTCTGGCAGCGGGTGCGGTGGTTGTCGGCGGCTCGGGCGGCACGGCGTCGCTTGGCCTTGGCGATGGCGGTGTCGGGGGTGCGGTCGCGCCAGGCGTAGTGCTGGCTGCACTGCCGGTGGCCGTGGCGGTGGGAGCAGCGCGGGCCGTGCCCGGGGTGCAGGCGGCCGAGCATCGGGGTGGTGGAGGGCAAGGCAGGCGCCTGTCTGTTGAGCGTGGGAGTGAACGGGGGGGCTGGCCTGGTGCAGGGGCCGGGCCAGCGGGTCAGCTGAGGGAGTAGCGGTCGCCGGCTTCGGTTGCGAGCCGGGCGCGGGAGAGTTCGCGCAGCGTCAGGCGGATGGTGCTCGCGCCGCCGCCGAGACGCTGGGCGATCTCGGCAGCGGTGGTGCCGGGGTGGGAGGCCAGGTCGGCAGTGGTGTGTAGCAGGGTGTGCTCGCGCAGTTCGGTGACCACGATGGCGGTGCAGATGGCCACGAAGGCGAGAGTCAGGAGGATCGGGTGGCTGTAGCCGCAGAGGGCGACGGGGTAGATCGCGACCAGTCGGGTGGCGAGGACGACGAGCGGGTGAGCGAGGGTTTTGATCACGGGTCTCCTTCGATCGGTGGCTATGGGGTGGTCACGGGTTCAGCGGGAGGGGTGACCGATCAGCGAGGCGAGGAAGGCGGCGACCATCTCGCCGGGGGTGTCGATGCCGAACTCCTGGGTCCAGGAGGGGGCGTCGATGGGGGAGACCTGGATGCGCCAGAGGATGCCTCGGGTTGCGGCGTCGCGGTCTTCGGGGAGCCAGCCGACGTAGACGCGGCCGTCGGGGCTGGTGGCGTGGATGTCGGCCTCGGGGGTGGCGACCAGCGGCCAGCCCAGCCCGGTGAGCAGGTCCAGCACGGGGGCTGCGCAGTGGTCGCTGACCGGCCAGACCGGTGCGGCACAGGCGGTGCGCGTGGGGACGGGGAGGAGGCTCGGGGTGGTGGTCACGGTGACATGGTCCCTTCGTTGACCTGAGGTTTTGCCGACACCCGTACGTTGGCATGGGGTGCGGAGCAGGTCGTAGTCCTTTTCCGTGAACTACCGTCTGCCGTGGGCGAACTGGAGTCCATCGAGGCCGGGCGGGAATGGATCACGACGGCCGGTTGTCGTAGTACCTCTCACGGCAGCGTGCCGCGAGCGGAGCGAAGGGGGAGGCCGTGGGCGGCAGAGCGGGGCACTGGGACGGAGCCGGGCTGGAACGCAAGATCCGGTCGGCGGGGCGGCCGTGGACGGTGGGCGACATCACGATGATCGCCGACGGCCAGTGGACCGTGCGCACCCACCGGGAGCGGTGGCAGGACGCGGCTGGCGAGGCGGCGACGGTGCTGGAGCGGGCAGCGGACGGTCGGCGCGTGGAGATGACGCTGGAGGAGCTGGCCCGCGCGGTGGGCGCACGGCCGCCCGAGTCCCACCGCGACGACGCCGGTCAGTAGTTCGCGCTCAGCGCCCCGGGCGCGTGGCCGCCACGGTCGGGGCTGTGGGGGCCGGTGGGGCGGGTTGGTCCGGCGGCAGGCCCAGGCGGCGCGGGGCGTGCTCGCGGCGCGACACGGCGGCCCGCACGCGCCGCAGCCCCGGATCCTCGGCGGCCTTCGCCGCGGTCTTGCGGGCGTCGATGACGAAGACGACGGCCTGAAGCGCGGTGCGGCTCTCGGCCCGAACGACCTGGTGCTTGACTGCGGCCTCGGTGATCCGCTCCAAGTCGAAGTAGGCGGGGGCCCTGCTAGGACGGGTGAGGCCGTGCAACCGCTCCATCCTGATGTTGATCTCGCTGTCGGCGACGACGACGGCGGCGCGGATGCACATCGCAGCTTGCAGCAGCGGGTCCTCGGCGGGACGGTTGACCGCCTGCTCCTCCAAAGCAGCGATGGGTCGGCCCCACTCCTGCTCGATGAGGGTGGTGACGTAGTCGAGATCGCTGGTGTCGGGCACGGGGGTACCTCCGGAGGCTTGATTGGCGGTAGTTAGCGGCGCGTGGCCCATCGGATTTCCTGGGGCACCGCCTTGGCCGTGTGGGCTGGCACAGAGGGCGCCGACTTGCCCGGGGGCAGGCCCAGCAGGCGTCGAGCGGAGGCTGGCTGAGTGGTGGAGCGGGCGCGGGCGGCCTGGGCGCGGGCGCTGCTGGCTTGCGCCACGTCGAGCGGTGTCGGTGCCCGGGGCGTCAGCGGAGTGATGACGGCATGCTCCTGCACCCGGGACAGGTGGGACCGGTAGCGAACGAGTGGGGCTGGGTCGGTCATAGCGGTGAACAGCGCCGACACCAGGCGCTCCGGGGTCCGCGAGGAGATCCGCCCGGTCCACCTGTTCGCGCCGAAGGCGCCTCCGGAGACCAGCCAGCGCTCGCGGTCCCCGCGCATCTCCTCGCCGTGGTGGAGCCGGCCGGTGCGCAGGTACGCGCGGGCGAGGCCGTCGGGGGCGTCGAAGCGGACGCACTCGCTGGTCGCGTAGGTGTGGCTCCACCCGGCCGCCGCCAACGGAGTGGCGGCGTTCATCGCGGCCAGGTCGCTCCCGTCGCCCTGGAGGTAGGCGTCCGGCCCTTCGGCGTACAGGGCGGGCAGAGCGCTGGTGAGCCCGGCGACGATCTCGACGGGCGTGTCGTGGTCGAAGGTGACCATCCACTCGGGCTGCTCGAAGGGGCCGCGGTAGCCGGCGATCCGCCAGTAGACGGTGTCCGGGCCTTCGGGGATGAAGCCCACGCGAAGCGTCAGGTCCTCGGAGGCGGAGTAGACGTTGCCCAGGTCGTCGCCGCCGTGGACCCAGCGGTCGACCGTCAGGGGAGCGAGCGCGGGTTCTCCTGTGAAGGCTGGGAGGGGGAGGTAGCGGGGGCTGACGTAGCAGTCGCCCCAGTCTTCGGGGTGGTACGGGGAGTTCGGCACGGTTCCTCGTCGTGGGTTCGGAGGTGGCCGGGCCTGCGCGAGGGTGGCGGGGCGGCTGGCCTGCGCGCAGGCCCGGGTGGACGGGGTCGGGGTTCTCGCTCTGGTGGTCACGGGGCTCACCTGCGGCGCATGAAGTACTGAGCCGCGAACACGGCCGAGGCGGGGATGGCGATGCTGGTGGCGGGTGCCGCCGGTGCCGGTTGTGGGGAGCGGGCGAGGGCGGCCTCGCGGCGCGAACTGTCGGGGGTACGGCCGTGTCGGTAGGCGGAGGCGGTGGCACGCGCCAGGCTCTGCTGGTCCTCGATGTCGAGTGTGCCCAGGCGGGCCAGGTGGTCGGGCAGGGCGGCGTCGAACACGGTGGTGCGTCGCTGGGTCGCGTGCTCGACCAGGAGCCGCGCGGCCTCGGCCTCGACCAGCTGGGCGAAGCCCTCGGGCAGGTTGCTGTGCTGGCAGGCGAACTCGCCGCCCCCGCAGATGACCTCGTCGAGGGGCTGCTCGGGCTCGAAGTCTTCGAGGACGGTGTCCAGGCTGTCCAGGAGCACCTGTACGGCTTGGCGCAGCCGGTCGAGGACCTGCCGGTCGGACAGCCAGCTCACGGGTGCCAGCGGTTCGCCGTTGGTGGTGGTGGCCGCCGACCCGGCTGCGGTGTCGTTCATTCTCGTGTCCTTCGGCGTGACGGGCGGTTGCCCGTTGTGGGTACGTACGGGTTGGTTCACCGGGTGCGGGTCGGTTGGGCTGGGGTGACGCGCCAAGGGGCGGGCGGCTGGGGTGCGTGGCTGAATACGACCGCAGGAACGTTCGGCCCCAGGTTCGTTGCCGCCGGACTGCGGCGCAGTGCGGCGGCGGTGCGCCGGGGGTCGGCTCCCAGGGGGATGGCGGCGTGGGTGCGCTGGGCGGTCTGGACCGGTGCGGCAGTGGGGCGTTCGGGCGCGAAGGGGGTGCTCCACCGTTCGACGGCCGCGTACACCGGCGCCAGGGCCTGGCCGGCGGGAGTAAGGGTGTAGCGGGCGCCGAAGTGCGGTCCGGTGCGGGTGAGCAGGCCGTCGTCCTGCATTCGGGCCAGGCGTTGCCCGACGCTGCCGATGTCCATGCCGGTGTGCTGGGTGAAGTCGACGAACCGCATCGGGCCCTGGGCGGACAGGAGTTGTACGACGGCGGTCGAGTGGCGCAGGTGCAGGCGGCCGAAGGCGTCCTCGACGCGCTCGGCTCCGGCGGTTGGGCCGAGCCGCAGGTGCTGGCGTGACCATTCGGTGAGCGCGCCGAAGACCGGGGCGAGTGCGGTGCCGTGCCCGGTGAGTCGGTAGGGGGCCGTGCGCTGGTCCTCAGTGCGGGCGATCAGGCCGTCGCCCTGCATCTGCTTGAGCCGCAGGCTGGTGTTCTGCATGGTGGTGAACGGCAGCTGCTGGGTGACCTCGTAGAGCCGAAGCGGTCCGTCGGCCAGGGTCTGGGCCACCCAGACGGTCCACCTCGGCGACAGCGTCTTGAGCGCGTCCTCGATGCGCTGAGCGGAGGTCATGTCGACGGCGGGGGTGTTGGCGGGGGCCATGGTGTGGTTCCGATCGCGGTTCGGTGGTAGTGGGCGGACGGGGAGCGGCGCGGGTCAGTGCCGGTGGCAGCGCTCGGCGCGCAGCTGGTGCAGCACTTCGCCCAGGCGCCGGTTGCTGGCGCGGACCCCGTGGCGGTGCAGCTGGCAGCGCAGCGAGTCGCGGGTCAGGTACGTCTGGCCGGCGGTGACCCGGCGGGCGAGGTCCAGCAGCGGCTCCTGGCCGAAGCCGCAGGCGGTGTGCGTGCGCTCGGGGCGGGGTGCGGCGGGCGCGGGGCGCTGGCCGACCAGCAGGCTGACGTCGAGCAGGTCCAGCAGGGCCCCGGTCTGGGCGGCACGATGGCGGTCGGCATCGGCGGCCTCAGCGGCGGTCTGCACGATGAGGCGTTCGGCCCCCGGGATGCCGGTGCGGTCCTGCTGCCAGGCGGCGGACAGGCGGGCGCGGGCGGCGCGGGCCCGGTCCTCGGCGGCCTCCAAGGAGTCGAGGCGGTGCAGCACGACCGGCAGCACCGGGTCGCTGGCACGCATCTGCCGCAGGGCGCTCAGGGGCTGGCCGTAGCGGTGTTCGACAAGGAGGCGGGCGGGAATCGTGGTGGTGGACATGGGAGTCTCCGGCGTGGTCAGCGGGCGGGGGCGAGGGATGCGGGCATGATCGAGGGCGCGGCGGTGACGCCGCGGATGAGGGCGCTGGTGCGACCGGAGGCGGAGTCGGTGCGCGGGTTCACTGGGCGCTCTCCATCGCGGCCAGCAGGGTGCGCACCAGGGTGGGCAGGCTGTCGGGGCCGTCGCCGAGGTGGACCTGGCCGGTGGACTCGCGGACCAGGGCGGCGTCCTTGGCCAGGCTGTCGGCGATCTCGGCGCACGCCTCGGCGAAGCTCTCCAGCGCGAGCATGCTCTCGGCCACCGCCGCGACGTACTCGCCCAACGGCAGGTCGGCGTCGACCGCGAGGCCGCGCAGCGCCTCCAGAGCCCCGGTGCCGTGCAGGGCCTTCTCCATGTCGGGGTCCTCGGCCAGGGCGAGGGTGCCCGCCCGGGTGCTGATCCGCTCGACGTCGGCGGTCAGCGCGGCCAGGGACTCGGTGAGCCAGCCCAGGGCGGAGGCGTAGGAGGCGAGGGCGAACAGCCCGGCCGGGGTGGTCGGCAGCGGCGCGTCGGTGAGCTGTGCGAGGTAGCCGCTCAGCTCGCCGACCACGCGCGGGCCGGCGGCCAGCGGGCCGAGCACGGGCTGGAGGTAGGAGCGGGAGGCGGGGGCCTGGTACTGGGCGGCCACGGTCTGCACGATCCGCCCGGCGGCGTCGGTGAGCAGGGCGGCGAGGGCGTCGGTGGTCAGCGGGGTGGTCATCGTGTTGCCTTCCGGGCAGGTGCGGTGGCGGTGGAGGGCGCGGCGGACGCCGGAACCGTGGTGGTGGATGTGCTGGCGGGGGTGGTGGTGCGGGACAGGGCGGCCTGGACGCGGGCGGCGATCTTGGGGTCGTCGCCGACGCGCTGGTGCAAGGTGGTTCGGCCGGTGCGCAGTTGGGCGCGGTGGTAGACCTGGTAGGACAGGCGCTCGCCGGCGGCGACGAGGTAGACCTCGCGGCGGTGGGCGGCTCCTGGCGGGGCCTGCCGGAACTGCACGACCAGGCGGTGGCTGTCGTGGTAGTCGCCGGTGCCCAGGACGACCTTGTGGTAGCCGTTGAGGTTGCCGTCCAGGGCGGTGGCCACGCGCTCGCCGCGGACGAGGTCGTGCAGGTGCAGCAGCGCCTGGTCGCGGATGGCGTCGGGGAGCTTGGCGAGGTCGCGCAGGGCGTCGGGGTGGGCGGCGAAGCCCATCACCGCCTTCACCGGGCCCGCCCGCGGCCCGGTGCCGCAGACGACGGCGTGAACGGGGCATCCGCCGCTGACGAGACCGTGGCGGCTGGCCCCTCGGCGGTGCGGCTGAGTGCGGCACGCGAACGCGGGGAGCTGCCGGGCATCCGTTCCTCGGGAGGGGCCGGAAGGTCGCCGGGGCGTTCGTCCAGCCAGGCGTATGCGGCGTCCTGGTCGTCGAAGGCTCCCTCGCGCAGGACGGTGTCCGGTTCGGGGCCCCAGGTCTGAACGAACAGGCGCACCGGGAGCGTGGCGGCCTGGGTGTCCTCGACCATGACCCAGCTTTCGGCGTGGTCCGGGTCGTCGTCGGTGTAGGAGTTGAGCGGGGTGTACCTGTCGCCGTCAGCGGTGCGGATCTTCTCCGTTGCGCGCAGGCTCTGCTCGTCCGTCATGGCGAAGGGTGTCGGGATCGCGTACGTCGTCAACGTCTCGGGCGGGCAGCCGCGTTCGACCAGCCAGTTGTGGGCGAACGCCTCCAGGTCATGCTGCGCGTGCTCGATCCGGATCCGCTGGTTCGCCTGGTCGCGTTCGACCAGCAGCGCCAGCAGTTGCGGACTGCCGGGGATGCCCCACGTGGCGGTGGTGTCGAAGCAGCAGTACCAGGACCGGCTGTCGTCCTCGGTGCTGTACTGGTTCAGCACCCACAGTTCCTCCGTGTCCAGCCACATGTCCAGCGCCTGGCGGGTATCCGGGTCGGCGGGCAGCAGGTCGGCCTGGCGCAGGTCGGGGGTGTTGTTCACGATCCGGCTCCGTTCTGGACCGGGCCGGGGGCGGCCAGCACGCGGTGGTTGGGGCGACTGGGGCTGGTGGTGCAGGCCGCGAACGGCCCGTCGGGGGCTCGCACTTGCAGCAGCGCGGGATCGAGGTGGTCGCGGTGCCAGGTGCTCGGGCCGGACAGGCCGGCCTCGACATCGGTCAGCTGCTGCCAGGCCAGCCACAGCGCGTGCAGCCGGCCCACCGCCTCGGGATGCTCGTGCCACTGGTCGCACCAGGGGCGGGTGGTGCTGATCTCACGCCCGTAGGAGGGCAGCAGCAGCTGCTCCACCCAGTTGGTCAGCGCCGCCAGTTCGACGGCGTACGCCGCGTCGTCCAGCGCGAGGATGAACACCGACGCCGGGCCCTGCTCCTTCTGTTCCAGCTCCGCGTCGCCGATTCCGGGAGCGGCCGTGGCGGTGTCGGGATCGGCCTCGGGTTCGGCGGACAGGGCGGGCTCGGTGTCGAGGCGGTCGAGAAGGACACCGTGGCGGCGGACCTCGGCGACGGTGGCCCGCAGCGACGCGGCGAGGTCGTCGAGGTTCTCGTCGGGCAGGCGGAACGTTTCCTCGCTCTGCGAGGGGTCGGGCTCGGAGGCGGTCGGATCGGAGGGCATTTCGGCTCCACTCGGATACGGGGGATGGACGGGGGCGGAGTGGGGCCGGGTCTTTTCGGCGGCATAGCGGGGGTACTCCCTTTCGCTGGTCGGCGTGGGTATGAGGTTCCGGGCAATCCGGGATTTGGTGCGGCCGGAGACGGGGTGTAGAAGCGGCTACCGTCCGGCGCAACCGGTGCGCTGCGAAACCGGCGGGGCGAGCAACTGCAAGGCTCGGGTGGCCTGCTGGGGGACGACGCCGTTGCCCAGCGCGGTCAGCTGGGCGGGGCGCCCCAGGCCCTCGGTGGCCGTGACCCAGCCCGGCGGGAGCCCTTGCATCCACTCCACGAACGCCGGTTCGAGGCGGCCCTTGGCGTCGGTGGGCGCGGGCGCGGGCCGGGTCAGTCGCTCCCAGCGGGCGACGGCCGCGCCGTACGGCCCCCACCGCCTGTCCGGCACCGGACCTGGTCCGTCTCCGGAGCCGTCCACAGGGGCAGGACCACCGCCGACAGCGGCGGTCGGAACCCAGAGCCCGCCCGGCGTCCCGGTGTTCCGGTGTCGCTGGCCCTGGGCGTGGGCAGCAGCGAGGCCGCCACCGACGGCAGGGTCAGGTCGCCGTTGCCGTGCTTCTGCTGCGGCGAGCCCTTCGTGCCGTCCGAGGCCGTCGGGGTGGGCAGCAGCCACTCCACCTCGTCCGCCAGATTCGGCCCGTGGCCCCCGGCCTGGCGCTTGTCCGGGTGCTGCGAGCCGCCGTTCCTGCCCAGGTTGCTCGTCGGCGTCTTGAGCAGGGTGACGATGTGGCCCAGGTCCTGCCGCGCCTGGTCCGGGCCCCGGGCAGCACGCGCTGTCGGCGTCGGCAGCCCCGGCGGCGGGCCAGGCGGCGAGGAAGGTGCGCTCGCGACGGTGGGGGGCTCCGACGTCGCTGGCGCGAAGCACGAGCCAGCGCGCGTCGTACCCGATGTCGGCCAGGCCGCCGAGAACGGCACCAAGTGCCCGCACAGCAGGGACGGTTGGGTCGTCTCCCAGACACCACGGGCAGAATTCCACGTCGCCAGGGGTACCGGCGCGTGCGGAGAGGAGACCTCGGACATTCTCGATCACCACCAGGTGCGGCTGGAGGGCTTCGACTGCGCGGGCGACGTGCAGCCACAGCCCGGAGCGGGTTTCGGGGTTGAGTCCGGCGCGGCGGCCGGCGACCGAGACGTCTTTGACACGGGAAGCCGGCCGTGAGGACGTCCACCGTCTGCACGGCGGACCAGTCGACGGCGGTGATATCGGCCAGGTTCGGGACGCCGGGCCAGTGGCGGGCCAGGATGCGCGAGGCGTTCGGGTCGACCTCGGCATGCCAGGCCAGCGAACCGCCCAGTGCGGCCTGCACGCCCAGGTCCAGGCCGCCGTACCCAGAGCACAGCGACCCGATCAGCGGACCGGGGACGGTGCCGGGATGCATTTCAGCAACTCCGCTCATCGGGTCGGTTCCGTTCGTGTGCGGGCGGCGGCCAGTGGCTGTGGACGGATCGGGGGATGGCCGGTTGCGACGGTTCGGGGCGGCGCGGGGTGCGGGGTTCGGGCGAGCGCGGCCTGCACGCGTGACCCGGTCGCGGCAGCGGCCGACCGGGGCGGCGGCAGCGAGGACCCCAGGGCTTGCTCCCACCTCGACCTGGTCTCCTCCAATGGCTGCAGGCAGTGCAGCGCGTGGCCGAGCAGCCGTCCGGGCGAGAGCGAAGGGTCGGCGGCGAGCGTGCGGACGGACTGGGCACAGGCGGCTGCGGAGCGGGCCAGGGAAGCGGCAAGGACGCGCTGGCCCAGCCAGTCCGCGCTACCCGCCCCGGTACTGCGGCAGATCCGCAGCACTTCCTCGGCCTCCACCTGGCCCGGGACCAGCAGCTTTCGGCGCTGGGCCTCCCACAGCACGGTGACCGCGTCGACCGGCTCACCGCGCCGGTGCAGCGCGTCCAGGCACTGGTAAAGCCGACCGTGCAGCGGTTCGGTGAAGTCCCCGGCTCGCAGCCAGGGCACCGCCTCCCGCGCCGAGACGCCGCCCTCGACCAGCACGGCCAGCAGCCCCTGCTCGGCGTGCAGCTGCTGCTCGCTGCCCGGCGGTGCGGACTCGGCCGAGGCGCGGAACTCGCGGCCGGGCGAGACCGGCCGGGCAGGAGTACCCCAACGCCCGGCAGCGTCATCCAGCGCACCGAGCAGCGCTGTGGCCTGCTCCAACGTGCTCCCTGCTTCGCCCGGGGCGGCGGACGCAGCGGCTTGGTGCAGCCGGTGGGCGTGTTCGGCGACGCTGCGGTGGATCGCGCCCTCCAGCACCATGCGCCCGTAGAGGGCTGCGTTGGCCGGGCGGGGGCAGGCTTCGACCAGCGTGTGTGCGTAGGACGGGGTGACCCCGCGCACCTGTCGGCCGGCCTCCTCCGCGATGCCGGTCACCCACGACAGCGGCACCCCGCTGGACGCCGTCATCGCCGGGTGGCCCTGCGCCCGCAGCGTCCGCATCGCGGCGAACACGGCCTGATGGACAGGCCGGTAGAAGTCCGGCGGGCGGAGGTCTTCCAGCTCCGCCAACCGCCGGGGCTCCAGCAGCACCGCGCCGAGCACCGCCTGCTCGGCCGTCATCAGCGCATCCACCGCGCACCTCCGCGCCCGCGGGCAGACCGATGCCGCAGCTCCATACCACTCAGTTGCACGCTGCGGTCGCCGCCGCAGCACTGCGCCTGCTCGCACAGGCCGGCGGCCTGCTGCTCGACCGGCCTGCCCCGGACCCCGGCGCCGCGGTTCATGACGTCACCTCGAAGTCGTCACGGCTCAGCGGCTTGGCCAGGGCACGGTTGGTGATGGCCTTGGTGGCACGGGCGGAGGCGGGGCCGATGGTCTTCGCGGCCGGCTCCTTGTACCAGGGGCGCAGGTCGAGCATGGCCACCCTGATGCCGGTGGCGAGTAGCAGTGCCTTGCCCTTGGGTAGGGCGCGAATGGCGTCGGGCGGCAGGATGGCCTCGGTGCGCATGGAGACCGAGGTGGACTTGCCGCTGTCGCTGGTGGACACCGACACGGTCTGCACCTCGTGCTCGCCGATCTGCCGGGAGAGCCGGTCGGCGAAGTCCGCGTCGTCGATGCCGGAGCCGACGATCTTGATGGTGGCGGCGGACCACAGGGCGTCCATCCCGGCCTCGCCCCAGCAGCGCTGGCCCTGCCGGTAGGACTGCAGGATCGTCACCGGGATCACCCCGCGCGAGCCCAAGTGGCTGTACAGGTCGGGCAGGTCGGAGATCTTGCACACGTTTGCGGCCTCGTCCAGCACGCACAGCGCGGGCGGGTCCAGCCGTCCGCCGGAGCGCTCGGCGACGATTACGGCCGCGCGCATCACCGCGTCGGCCGCCGCCGCGATGATCGCCGACGCGGAACCGCCGCCGTCCTTGCTCAGCAGGTACAGCGTGTCGCGGGAGGTGGCGAACGCGCCGGGGCGGAACTGCGCGAGAGCCGGGTCGGGGGTGACCCAGGCGGCGACCTCGGGGTCGAGCAGGCAGCTGGCGTACTGCCGCGCGGTCTCGTAGATGCCGTCCCTGGTCTCGGTGGCGCCGGAGACGGTGCCCTGGAGCTGGGCGGCCACCGCGTGGTGGCCGGCGTCGGTGAGCAGGTCCACCGGAGTCCGTTCGGCAGGGGACGCGAGCCAGGCCAGCGCATCGGTGATCGGACGCCGGTGGCTGGCGGCGGCAAGGAAGAGCGCGGCGAGGGTGTTGCTGGCGGCCGTCGACCAGAAGTCGGAGCCGCTGGACTCGTCCACGCTGGCCGAGACGAAATGCCCGGCCAGGCGCTTGGAGCCGGCGAGGTCGCGGGCGTCGGCGAGGATGTCCCACCACATCTCGCGCGGGTGGTGGGCGATCTGCTGCGGGTCGAGCGTCCAGACCTTCCCCACGGCGGCGCGGGCATCGACGGTGGTGGTGAACGCGTCGTTGGCTGCCTTGTTGGAGGTCAGCAGCACCGGGCCGGGGGCGGCGAGGATCGCCGGGATCGCCAGCCCGGAGGTCTTGCCCGAGCGCGGGGCCATGATCGCCACGATCACGTCCTCCCACGAGGCCCGCACCTGGGCGCGGCCGGGGGCCAGGGTGCCCAGCAGGATGCCGCGGTCAGCGGGTGCGACCTCTTTTGACCTCCCGGCCGTTCAGAGACGGGCGCAGGGACCGGGCCTTGGCGGTGATCTCCTTGTCCAGCAGCGGAGCGAGGTCTGCCTTGCGGGCGAGCCCGCTACGCGGGCCGCGCAGCCGCAGCCACCCCGCTATTCCGGCGGCGGCCAGGGTGGCGGTCACCAGGCCGGGGACGATCCGGGCGGCGACCAGCACCTCGGTCGGGCTGAGGACCGGCCACAGGACGGAAGGGTGCAGGAGGGCGCCGGTGGGGTTGAACGGCACCCATCGGCCGTGGCTGAGCAGGGCGTTGGCGGTGTTCCCGGCCAGCCAGGCCAGAGAACCGAAGGCGAGCACGGCGCCGAAGGCGCCAAGCAGCAGGTACAGCATCGTGTCGGTACCGGTGGTGGTCGACGGGGTGCTGGTGCGTGGTGCGGGCATGGAGCATCCAGGAGCAGGAGGGCGGGCGGCGGTGAAGACGGGGGTGCTCTCGGTGCTCTCGACAGACGGGCCATGGTGGCGAACTCCTCATGTTGGACGGGCAGATCGACGGCTGCGGGCGACGAGGCGTGGGCGCAGTGCGGACCGTCCCGGAAAGCGGTCGGGTGGCGCGATGCACGTGGGGAGGGGAGCGGCCGTGTACATCGATGCGGGGCGTGAGAGGGACCGGTGGGGAGAGGTTCCCGGTGAAGCGGGATTTGGCGCGGCCGGAGAGCCCTGGTAGAGGTGTCGCGGGCGGATGCCAGACAGCGCCGCTTGGTTGACTGATGTTCAGCGGGAACGGTGCGCGGTCGTCGGTGACCGGGGGCTTTCGGGGGGCGGCGCGACGGGTGAAGGGCGGGCAGAGCGGCTTGCTGCCTGCGGAGAGGAGGCAAGAGCAGCGTGTCGGCGGTCGCTGCGCGCGGCAGCGTCGGGCTGTTCGGCGGGCTCGTCCGGACGGGCGCCCATGACATCGTGCAGCAGGTCGCGGGTCCGCAGCACGGGGAAGGGTGGATCGAGGTCCGGGGCGGCGGTCTGGGCGGGGAGCCTGCTGACCGGGTCGATCGCGCTGTCCAAGTAGTCCAGGGCCGCGCCCAGGCTCAGGTGAGCGGCGTGCAGCCCCATCCAGGTGTCGTAAGCGTTGCTGTAGTCGGGGTGGTCGTAGTCGAGGCGGGCCCGGGTCCAGTCGGCTGCGGCGGCAACGAACTCGATCAACTGCGGCATCGCGCCGGTCAACGCGCCGGTCACTTCTTCGATCATGGCGGCGACGTCGCGCGGTGCCGCGTCCTCGGTCAGCCGCACGATCATCCCGGGAACCGAGTCGGGGTCCTGCGAGGGATGAGGGATGAACCGCACCTGCAGCGGTTCACCAGCCGGGGCCGAACCGGCGTCCTGCGTCGGCGGGGAGGGCCACCCGCTGTGGGCGAGGCGGATGTTGTGCTGCATCGCGGCAGCTGCGGCTTCGCCGAAGGACGAGTAGGACTCGGGCACTGGGGCCTCCAAGGAAGTGGTGACGGGCTGCGGAAGCCGGGGGCGGCGGACTTGTGCCTGCCCCCGGGACGTGCGGACGGGTGACGTCAGGGCGGGACGGCCAACGACAGGCCCTCGGTGAGCGGGGACGATCGGGTCTCACCGGGCATCGGGGTCGGTGCGGAAGAGGCGGGCGCGCTCGCGCACGCGTTCGGCCTCCTGCTGGGCCAGCAACTGATCCGCCAGCGGAGAGGACTCCAGCCAGACCCGGTGGCGCCCCAGCCGCAGCCAGTGACCGGAGCGCTGGAACCGCAAGGGAGAAGGAAAACGGGGCACGGTCGGACTCCAGGTCGGGAAGGGGGAACTAAGGGAGGAGGAAAGAATCAGTGCCCGGTGACATATGGCTGGAAGCCAGTCGGGACCGGCCTCGTCGCAACGGGCATCCGGCAGCGCAGACCCACCGGGGTGGCGGCGCTCAGCATCAGGCTCTGACGCAGTGCGGCACCGGTCAGTGCTGTGGAGCCAGTGGTGGATAGCACCCGCACAACCCGTACGTCGTGGCGGCCTCGGCCCGGTCTGCGCCGTCGGCACGCATCACGTAGAAGAGGGGTGGTGGAGGAGGAGTTCGTCATCGTCAGCGGGTCTGCCGTCCAGGGGCCGGGGACGTGCGCGCTGCTGCCCCGGTGTTGGGGGTCTGGCCTGCGGGAGTGGCAAGTGGGTCCTGGTGGCGGCGGGCGAGGTGGCAGCTGCCGCGCCCGTGCGCGCGGCCGAGCGGACAGCGGCCACCCCCGGCGTGTGGGTGCCGTCGCTGGTGCTGAGCATCTCGACGGTGTGGTCGACGAGTTCGGATTGTGCGGCGCAGACGAACTCGGCGGCGAAACCGAACCGGTCGGAGAGCTGGAAGGATTCCTCGTCCAGGTCGCGGATCTGCTCCTCGACCGCTTCCAACGCCTCGCGTAGGTGCTCGGCGGCCCCGTGCTCCGGGTGGAGCAACGGGTCGATCGCAGCGGCCAGTTCGGCGCCCGTGGTGGCGGCCTTGATCCGGTCTGTCACCTGCAGCAGCTCGGCCCCGGCGGCGTAGTGACCGAGCGAGGCTGTCGGCGGGGCAGGGGGTTCGGTGTCCAGTGCGCGGTCGAGCGTGACGTCGTAGCGGGCGGCGTGCAGCATCGTGGCAGCGAAGGACGCGACGGCGGTGCGCCGGTCGGGCGGGCAGTTGCTGGGCAGGCGGTGGCGCATCCCGTGCCAGTCCTGGAGCTGCTCGAACCCGGCGCGGCGCAGCATCGCCGCTGCCAGCTCGTCGACGCCGCCGCGCACGGTGACGCTGCCCGAGGGCTCAGCGGTGATGATGATCGGCACACCGGCACCGCGCTGCTGCGGCACCGCCGGAGTCGAGTCGGTGGGAAGGTGGCCGAGTTCGGCGGCGATGCGGTCGCACTCGCCCTGGATGTGGGCCGCGTCGCGGTAGCCGTTGTGCAGGCGGCCGTCCTCGCGGACCCTGTTGGCCACGATCACCACGACGCCGGGCTGGTTGCGCACCGCGATCCACCGGCAGGCATCCGGGTCGCCCTCCGGGGCCACCCCGGTGACGGACACCACGCGTCGAGCGACGTCAGCCCACTGCTGGTCGCTCAGGTCGGGGAACTGCGGCGAGGAGCGGACCCGGCAGACCCACACCGGCTTGTCCGGGGCACGGACCCCCGCGCGGTGCATCGGAGCGTCCAGGGCCTGCGCGAGGTAGGGCACCCCGTACGGCGAGGCTGCGAGGAGATCCAGCCGCGCGCCGTGGGCGTCGCCGGCCACCAGCCGTGGATCGGCGTGCCGGCCTGCTGCGCCGGGACCGAAGAGGTAGCTGAGCAGGTCGCGGGTGTTGTTGTTGCGGTTCAGACTGGCGAGCAAGGCGTCCAACTCCAAAGCAAGGCATGCAGAAGTAGGGGGAGGGCAGCAGTCCCGGGACGGGGTGCTGCCGGGAGTAGGTTCCGCAGATCTCGCGGTTTGGTCGGGCTGTCGATCGCTGGTAGAAGCCGCAGCTCGGTGGGCCAGGGCGTAGGCGAGGCGGTTGCATGCCGAGGCAGCGGCCCAGCTGGAGCCGTGCTGATTGGCCCAACGGCCGTCCTCGCGGATGACCGTGGCGACCAGGTCCAGCCGGTCGTGCTGGGTGAGAACCGCGATCCACCGGCAGCCGGGCCGACCTTCGGCAGCGGTGAAGCCGGCGTTCGTGACGATCGCGCGTGCCAGCCACCGCCAGGCGGCGTCGTCCAGGGGCAGACCAGCGGTGTTGCGCACCGTGCAGTGCCACGTCAGCCGCGTGGCAGGGGTGTGGCCGGTGCGCGGCCTGCGCAGCTTCGCCGGTTCGTCCAGTAGCGAGGCCAAGTCCCGCGGCTCGACCGGGTCCGGGTCGGCCAGGCTCGGTGACCAGGCGTCCACGAGGTAGCCCTCGAAATCCGAGGCGACGTCCACCAGTTCGTCCAGCAGCGCCAGTGTGTTCTCGACCCGGCGGACGGTGAGTGTCAGCGGGTAGGCCATGGCGGGACTCCAGATTGGCGTGATGGTGGGGAAGGAGTGCCGGTGCCCCCCAACGGGGCACCGGCAACGGGTCACACGTGCGGGTTTTCGGTGGGCCGGTCGGCGCTAGTGGCCGCCTGGAGGAGTTCGGGCAGGTCGCCCGGGTCGGCGTCGCGCTGGTCGATCCACCAACCGGCGCGGGTGACGGTCCGGGCCTGCTCCTCGATTTCCTCCCAGTCCTCCTCGGCGGTGTCGCCCTCCAGGACCAGGGCGGTGTAGGCGGCGGAGGTGAGCTGGTGGCGGCAGCGCACACCCCAGTCGACGGCGCGGTCGGTGCCCTCCAGCGGCGGCATCCGGTAGCGCTGCGACCAGGCGTCGGACTCGGCCTGCTCGGCCTCGCGCTTGGTCGCGAGCCACTGCTCGCGTTCCTGCTGGTCCTCGTCCTTGGCGCTGCGCCAGCAGTCGGTGCACTGCTGGCGCGAGAGCCAGTCGGCGAAGCCGGCACGGCGGTCGGCTGCTCGGTCGGACAGGTCGCGCTCGCCTTGGTGGCCGCACGAGTACGTGATCTGCCAGCGGGTCTTCACTGCCATGGGAAGGGGCTCCCTTGTGATCGAGGTGAGGGTTCAGCGGGTGCGGGAGAACGCGACGCGCGGGTCCACCGGGCGCGAGGTCGGGACCGCGGGTGTGGGCACCGGGGCCTTGCCGGGGTGGCTCGGACGTGCCGGGGTTGAGGCGAGCGCGGCGGCGAGGGGGCGCGTGCGGGGCTGGGTGAAGCCCTCGCTGCGTTCGAGGTCCGCGACCGTTGGGCGTGGCGTGCGGTGGCGGTCGGCTACGTCCTGGGCGAGGTGGGGCTCGACGGCGACCACGAGACGGAACTGGTGCATCGCCACCGCAGCGCTGGCGACCTTCCCGAGGGCTTCATGGCGGCTGGTGGCGACCGGCAGGGTGTAGATGTCCAGCGTGTGGTTGAAGCGCCAGCCGTGTGATTCGAGGATCGCTCCACCGTGGTCGACGGCGCCCATGGTGTCCGCGGTGGCGGCGATGATGCCCAGACGCGGATGCTCGGCGACGGCCACGTCGGGCTCCACCGGTGTCGGTGCAGCCGCCGGTGACGACCGGGGAACATGGTCCGGGGCGAATTCGGGGTCGAAGGCGGCGTCGGTCTGGACGTGATGGCCCGCCCTACGCAGCAGGGCGACCGCGCGGACCGTGCGGTCGGCGGCATCGTGGTCCTGGTCGACCAGCTTGTGCAGGTGGGGATGGTCGGGAACAGGTTGGAAGCCGAGGCCCCGCAGCATCCAGGTGCTGGCGGGACGGCGGGACGGGCTGGTGGCGACGATGCCGTGGTCGGGGTGGCGGCCGACGGCGACGTCTACCGGCCGGTCGGGTTCGGGTTCGGGCATGGTGGGTCCATCCGGTGCGGAGAAGACAGGAGCTGCGGACAAGGCGGCGGGATCTGCGGGCACGGGTCATCTGCGGGACTCCTCGGTGGTCAGCGGCGCGGGCGGGACGAGGGGCTGGCGGGTGCTTGCGGTTGGTGCGCTGCCTGGGCGGCGGGGCTGTCTGCCGGAGGGGTGCGCCGGGCGCGGGGCGAGGCGGAACGGGCGGCCTGGGCACGGACGGAGTCGGTGTCCTGCGCCGACGGCACAGCATGGGCGGGTCGGGCCGGCTTGGCGCTGTGCAGGTCGGCCAGCCTGCCGCGCAGGTCACGGACTTCCTGCGTACGCCGCTCGATCTCAGCAGCCATGGTCCGCAGCCGGGCTGCCCCGTAGACGTCCTCACCCCCCAACTCCTGCCACCAGTCCGCGGCGGCGCGCAGGGTGTCCACCGCACGGGCGAGCGAACCGTCTAGGGGTGAGGTGGCCTCGTCCAGCGCCTGGACGACATCGCGGGTGTGCAGGGCCTGGTCGCTGACGAACTCCGCGAGGTGGTCCACACCGAATACCTGCGCCCGCGTCGCGTGGAAGGCACGGGGATCCTCGGTCAGCAGCTCTGACGGGCAGTCGACCTCGAAGCCCTCGAAACGCAGGCCGTCCACCGCGCGGGTAACCGCGCGGCGCTGCTCGTTGGGGTCGGTCATGGCCAGCGGGAGCCGGTGGAAGCGCCCGGTCGGCAACTCGACCGCGATGAAACCCGCCAGGTACAGGCTCGGATGGGTGCCGTTCTCGTTCAGAACGGGACGCGTATCGGGACGCGGCGCGACACCCAGGCCGTCCAGGCGCCGGTCGACGGCGGCCAGCATGGGCTCGATGCCGAGGTGGGCATGGTCGGGGCCGGTGGTCTCCGAGTCCCACCACATCTCGCAGCTGGCGTCGCTCTCGCGCTCGGCCAGGGCGAGCCACGCGCCCGGCGGCTGCTCCTCGGAGGGCTCCTGCGGCGGGGTGATCACCAGCTTCCTGCCGTCGGGCAGCGGTGCGTGGATATAGGTGGCGCTGATGCCGTCCTCCCACTCGCTGGGGAGTCCGCGCGACCGCAGGGCTGCGGTGATCTGCGGAACCCAGCCCACCACGTGTGAGCGTGGTGCGGGTGGCAGCGGCAGGCGGGGGCCGTCGATGCGGGCGGTGACCAGCTCGCCCTCTCGGGCGAAGGCGACGGTGGTGCGTTCCAACACGGTGGTATCTCCTGATGCGTGGAGCAGGCAGAGTTCAGCTAGCGAGAGCCTGCGCGGATCGAGCGGTTTGGGCGGCCCGGTCCCTGGTGGTAGAGGGGGTCAGCGCGAACGCCCAGGGGGCGGCGGTGCCGCAGGCCCGCCGGGCGGTGGCAGCGGGGCAACGGAAGCGCTGGTCCCGGGCTGGGTGGTCCGGGAGAGCGCCGCTCGGCTGCGCATCGAGCTGGCCTCCGGGGAGGAGTGGGGGCGGGTAAGAGCCGGGGCAGGCAGGCTCCCGGCGTAGTGCAGGGCCGTCGGCAGGTACTGGCTGAGGGTCACGGCTGCTTCCCAGCCCTCCTCGTGGCGGGTCTCGCGGGCGGCGTACAGCACCTGCTCGGCGGCCTGCGGGGTCAGGCCGGCGGTCGAGGTGGCGAGGAACTCCTCCTGCAACCGCGCCGCCCTGGCGAGCGCCCCCTCGGCCAGGCGCACCTGGTGCAGGTCACCGGCGTTCGAACCAGATGCCAGGCCGGCCTGCTCCAGGTGCGCGCCCAGGTGGGAGACGATGGCCGGGGCGCTGGCCAGGAGGGTTTCGACCTGCGCCCAGGCGTCGGTGTCGCGCCGGGCGGCGCGGTCGCCGTAGGCGGTGTCGTCCAGCGGGAAGCCCTGCTCGTCGGTGAGGTCGTCGCTGATCCCGTCCCAGGTGTTCAGCACTTCTGAGATCTCGTTGCAGGCGAAGCTGGAGATGGCCAGGCGCTGGCGCCAGACGGCGTGGTCGTAGCGGGGCAGCAGCCGTGAGCGGATGTCCTGGGCGGCGCGCACCGGGTCGGTGCCCACGCTGATGCCGTCCGGAGAGCGCACGTCGACCCCGTCGTGGACCGCCTGGTCGAGCGAGGTGTCGTACAGCGCCCCGGCCAGCAACTGGCCTGGGTGCAGGGGACGGTGGACGACGACGAGCCGTGCGCCGCCGGGGCCGGTGAGCACGGCGGCCTCGGGGATCACGAAGTCGGTGAAGGCGTGGTGGAGCGTGCCCCAGTCCCACAGCTGCTCGGTCAGCGCTCGCTGCCGCTGGCTGTCGTGGAGCGCGAGCAGTTGCATGGACCAGCCGGGCATGTGGCTGGTCAGGGCTGTGGCGAAGGGGTCCAGCGGAATCCGGCCGGGCCGGGCGGAGGGCTCCTCGCCGGGGTTGGTGCGGTTCATCACGAGGTCCCTTCATCAGGTTGGGCAGGCACCGCTGCCGAGGCGAGCGGTGGCGATCGGTACGGAGAGGCCGCAGGAGGTGGTCAGCGGGTGCGGCGGTTGACCGGCTGCTGCGGCAGGCGTGCCGCCGGCATGCTCGGCTGCCGGGCAGGGCGTGGAGCGGGGGACCGGGCCAGGGCGGCGTCGTGCCGCAGGTCGGCCGCCCGGCTACGGGTGCTGATGCGGTGGCTGAGATGGTCGGCGGCGCGGGCCAGCGCGGCGGCCTGCCGGGCGAGGGGGGCGGTGTGGCGCCACGCCTCCTCGTTGCGCAGCGCGTCGACCTGCCCGGTCAACCGCTGACCGCCGCCGGGATGGACGGCGTTCATCAGCGCCTGGACGTTCAGCCACTCCTCGCGTACACGGACGATCGCCCCGACGCGGTCGTTGAGGCCCGTCAACTGCCCTAGGTCCTCACAGATCGGGCCGGAGAGGTAGTCCTGGCGGCGGGCCGCTGCAAGTACCTGCGGCAGCATCGCGGGTACGGACTCCATGACGACCAGCAGGTGCTGCCAGGCGGCGGCGTTACGTGCCATCACCGTGTCCGCGTACTGCCTGCCCGTCAGCTGGCTTGTTGGGACGAGGAAGCGGGGTAGGTCGTCGTACCAGGCGTCGGCCGTGGCCTGGAGCCCGGCAGCGGAATCGGCCAAGGCCGACACCTTCTCGTTCCACCGCGCGTTCATTGCTGTGCCCCCGGACCGTGGTCGGTCAGTGGCGGTTCCTCAGCTGCTGCGAATTCGGGGTTCTCGCCCATGCGGGCGTCGGTGTCGAACAGCGCGCGCTCAACGGGGTGGAGCTGGTGCTGGACGACGAAGGAGCGCCCGGCGACCTTCCACAGGCCCCGGCCCTTGTTGAGGTTGGCTACGGCCTGGGTCTCCACACCGGTCAGCCCCAGCAGGGAGGCCGCGGCGGCGAGTTGGTCGGGCTCCTGGCGGTAGATGATGCGGGTGGAGCAGTCCGCGAGCAGGCCCTCGGCCAGCACCCGGCCGCGCGATCCGGCGTCGCCCGCGGACAGCAGGTCCGACAGCCGGTGGATCACCATCAGGTTGGCGATGCCCAGACCCCGGGACAGCTTCCACTGCGACTGCATGCGTTCGAGCAGGCCGACGTGGCGCATCAGCCGCCACGCCTCGTCGTAGATCACCCAGCGCCGGCCGCCGTCGGGGTCGGCGAGCGCGGACTCCATCCACGCGCTGGCGCAGGTCATCGCCAGCACCAGTGCGGTGTCGTCCCCGGCCCCGCCGAGGCGGGAGAGGTCGATGGTCAGCATCGGGGCGCTGGGGTCGAACTGGACGGTGGAGGGGGCGTCGAACATGCCCGACAGGTCACCGTGGACCAGGCGGCGCAGCGCGTGCGCGAGGTCCTGCGCCGCCGACCCCACCCGCCCGGCGCCCGGGTCGAGAGTCTCGTCCAGGCGCTGCGGGGTGCCGAGCACGGCCGCGATACCGCCCAGCAGCGGCACGGCCCCGGCTGCTTCGGCTTCGGCGACGACTAGGTCCAGGGCGAGGTCGAGCGCGGTGTGCTCGATCGGCAGTAGGTCCCGGCCCAGCACCGTGCGTGCCAGCCCGGACAGGAGTAGCAGGCGGCGCTTGCGCACTTCGCCCGCCCAGTCCTGCTCACCGACGGAGGCCGGGCGGGCTGGGGCGTCCAGCGGGTTGAGGCGGCCGGGCAGTCCGGGACCAAGTGCGATGGTGGAGCCGCCCAGCGCGGCGGCGACGGGGGTCCATTCGCCCTTGGGGTCGCTGCTGACGTAGACGCGGTAGCCGTGGGCGATGGCCCTGGTGGCCAAGGACTTGGCCAGGGCGGACTTGCCCATGCCGATGATCCCGGCCAGGACCGTGTTCGGGTTGGTGAAGCCTTCGACCTTGCCGCTGCTGTAGAGCGCGAACGGGTCGAAGCAGAATGCCGCCTCGGCGTGGACGTCGGGGCCGATGACCATGCCCTCGGCACCGAGCCCGCCCTCGGCGAGGAAGGGGTAGGCACCGGAGACGGTGGCGGTGGTCATCCGGTGTGCCGGCAGCCGCAGTCGGCCCCCGCGCCCCGACGCCGGGCCGGGGCGGCCCGAGGGCGGGTACTGGGCCCGCAGCTCGGGGTCGGCGGCGCTCTCCTCGCGGCGGCGGGGCGGTGCCTGGGCGGCGCGGGCCTGGCGGCGGGCAGCGGCGAACTCGGTGCGGGCGGCGCGGTGCTGGGCACGGGTGGCCTTGCGCGGGACGTACAGGGGGGAGGCGGTGGCGCGGGTGCGGGGCATGAACGTTTCTCCAGCGGAACGGGGTGGTCAGTGGCGGCGCTGGCCGGTGACGGGGGAGTGCAGGTCGGCCGGGGTGGTGCGGCGGCGGACCAGGCGGGCGGTGCGCTGGTGGCGCTGGCAGATCGTCAGCTGCGGTGCCCCCTCGGGCAGGCCGGCCCGGCATGCCTCCCGGGTCGGGACTTCACCGGTGTCGGGGTGCGGGGCGGCGTGGTAGGCGGCGTGGAGGTGGTCGGCGGCCTGCCACAGCCGGGTGCGGGCGGCGGCCAGCTGGTCGCCCTCGACCGGCAGGATGCGGGCGGTGCGCTGGGTGTGGGCGTCGAGCAGGCCGTGCAGGGAGACCAGGTGCTCGTGCAGGGCGTCTAGCTCGCAGCGGGCGGTGACCAGCGGGGCGTGGGGCAGGTTCAGCTCGCGGTGGAAGTCCACGGCGGCGGTGGCGAAGGGCACGAAGTCCTGCGCGGTGGTGCTGGGTGTGCGGGACATGACGGTGCGCTTTCGGGCGAAGGAGCGGGAGGTGGCGGTCGGTGCCTGGCGCTCAGGAGGCCAGGGCCAGCGGGAGGGCGGCGGCGGTGAACGCCTCGGCCTGCTGCCAGGTGAGCTGCCGCAGGTCCAGCTGCGCGCCGACGGCCGCGGTCTCCACCACCGCGCACGCCGAGCGCAGCTGCTCCTCGGTGTCGGCGGAGACGGTCAGCAGGCCGGTCAGGGCGATGTCGGCGTGGCCGGCGATGAGCTGGCGTTCGCGGACCTTGATGTCCTGGTACTCGATGCCGTCGGCCTCGGAGTCGACCTGTCCGCGCCGGGCGCGCTCGGCGGCATCTGCGATCACGCTGGCCTTCTTGCGCTGTACGTCGCGCAGGGCGGCGTCCAGGCTCTGTGGGGCGTAGGACAGGGACAGGGTGCGGCGGACCCCGGTGGCGAACAGCAGCTGGTGCAGGAACCCGGCGGAGGTCTCGGTGCGCGGCCAGTTCTCCACCCAGTAGGTCGTGTGCACGGCCGAGTCGGTGGCGATGTGCCCGGCCTTCTCCACGACCACCACCGGACCCGCCGCCGAGGGCGCGGCCTGCGCCCGGCCGGCATCCGACCAGCGTTCGAGTCCGGCCAGCGCCCCGGGGTCGTAGGCGGTGCGGACCACGGCCGCGATCTCCTCGGCACTGAGCCACCCGGCGGGGGTGAGCCCGCCGGCGCGGACGGCCTGGTCGAATGCACTGGTCAGCTGCGCCAGCACACTGAACGCCCCGGCCAGGCCGCCGCCGGCCTGGTTGATCAGCCGCCGTGCGGCCTTCAGGTCCAGGGCTACGGCGACGTACGCCTCGTGCGGGGCGGCGGCCGGTCCCGCGTTCTCGACCAGCTCGGCGTACAGGGGGCCGGCGAGGGGTGCGTCGGGGTGGCCGTGCTGCTGCCAGTAGCGGCGCAGCGCGTCGCCGGAGTCCGGGACGGTGCGCTCGATGACCTGGATGCGGGCGACTTGTCCGGTGCGGGCCAGCGCCGCAAGGGCCCGGCCCCAGCCGTGGACGTTGGCGCTCTGGGTGCCGGGGTCCAGCAGGGCGTAGGCGTGGGCGGAGACCTTGACCACGGCGGTCAGGGTCAGGGCGTGGGGGTCGTGGACGGCGGCGTACCGGCGGTCGGGGGCGGTGACCACGCGCAGGCTGGCGGCGGTGCCGGGCAGGTGCAGCAGTCCCTCGCGCACCGGACGGCGGGAGGGCCGGACCAACCAGAGCAGTTGGCCGCGCATGCGGCGCAGCTGGTAGCGGACGACGATCGGGGCCCACTCGGCCAGCGTCCGGCCCCCGCGCCGCACCAGCACGATCACGGCGACGCCCGCCCACAGCGGGGTGAGGGTCAGGGCGCCGGTGACGCCGCGGGTGTACAGGACGGCCAGGAGCAGGGTTCCGGCCAGGGCGGTGACGACCAGCTGGGGCAGGGTCAGGCCGGCCAGGATGCCGCGACGGCTGCGGTGGGGGAACTTCACGGTGGCCGGGGCGGTCTCGGCCGTGGGTGTTTCGGGCATGGGGGTTCCAGACAGGTGAGCGGGACGGGCGGGAGGCGGGGCACGGTGTCCGGTCTTCTGGAAGTCATCTCGGGTCCTCCGGTGCGGGTAGAGGTCGGTCGGGGCGGGCGGGGCGGGCCGTGCGGGGGTACGGCCCGCCCCTCGGGTGGTGGAGCGGTCAGGACTGCGGCGGGTGCTGGGGGAAGACCCAGCGCGTCGGTGTCACTGGGCCCGCCGGCGGCGGATCCGCCGTGGGCGTGGACGGCGGCGGGGCCGCCCTGGGGGTGGACGGTGATGGGTCTGCCGTGGGCGTGGGTGGCGCGGGAGCCGGGCTCGCCAGCTGGGACACGTCAGGGCCTGTCGGAGCGGTTGCGCCGTCCGCACCGGGAGCCTGCTGCGTGGTTCCGCCGGTTGAGCCGTTGCCGGGTCGGGTGATCAGCGGCGGGAGGCCGGGCCGCTTCACCAGGGGCATGCCGCGGTCGCCGCCGGCGTTCGCGTCCTCGCCGAAGCGGAACCGGGTCTGCAGGGGCTCCGGGCCGGGGTCGATGCCCTCCTTGCTGAGACGGCTGCCGGTCGGGTCGATGCCGGAGGAGTCGCCGTCCATGCCGGGCACCTTCGCCGGGCCCTGGGGTGCGCCACCGCCGCCGCTGAACTGCATCGCCAGGCTGCCCGCGGTGCGTGCAGCTCCGGCGGCGGTGGACACGCCGCCCATGGCGGAGCGGTGCAGGTCGTCCTGGCCGCTGCCGTCCGAGGCCCAGTGCACGAACTTGTACGTGGCGTAGGGGCAGAGCAGGATCAGCACCATGATCGTCAGTCCGGCCAGGGCGTCGGACAGGGCGGAGGCCCCGTTGGTGGACTCGCTCTGGCCGATGGCCGAGACGCCGAGCAGGAAGACGATGGTCATCAGGAGCTTGGAGACGACCAGGGTGGCGGTGGCCTCGATCCAGCCGCGCCGCCAGCGCTTCGCCGCCTCCCAGCCGCCGCCGGCCCCGGCGAAGATGGCCAGGGTGACCAGGACCAGGACGCCGACCTTGCGGGCGACCATCACGCCCCAATACATGAACGTCCCGATCGCGCACCCCAGGGCGACCAGCGCGGGGATGGCCCAGCCGAGTTGGTACATCGCGCCCAGCTCGGAGACCTTGATGATCCGCCGTACCGAGTCCGCCACCGAGGTGTGGGCGGCGGCGAACAGGCCGTTGGACAGGGCGTCGACCACGGTCACCGCGACCGAGGTGAACGCCAGCGCGCAGAAGGAGAACAGCACACCGGTCATCGTGCCGATGGCGGCCTGGGCCAGGGCCCGTTCATCCCGGCGCCAGGCGGCCATGATCAGTTGAAGGCAGAACGTGCCCACCGTCAGGATCAGGCCGATCGGCATCAGCAGCTCGTAGTTGGAACGGAACCAGGCGGCATTCAAGTCGATGCCGGTGGTGTTGTTGATGGCCTGCGCGGCCAAGTCCACGCCGCTGGCGGCCAGGTTGCCCATGGACTCCGCGATCCACGCGCCGATGCCGTTGGTGATGCTGCCAGCCGGGTTGTTGGCGAAGTCCACGGTGTCGCAGACCGCGCTCATCAGGGGGAGATCGCACACTCCCATAACGGATGCCTCCTAATCTGTCAGGCGAGGGGATCAGGGAGCCGTGGCCGGAAGGACCCCGGCCAGCGCACACGGGCGGTCGGGGCGGCACTGGACGGCCAGGGTCATCGACATGCCCTGAACCCCGCCCCTCGCAGCGCCGCTCCAGCCGATGGACTGGCTGCCGGTGACGGTCACCGCGTACACGTACGCCGTCGTGATCGCCCCCGGATCAGCCGCCATCGCCTGCGAGAACGACGCCGGGAACGCAGCCGTCGCCGCCGTGGCGGTGGCGAACTGGCCCTGCTGCGCCATCCCCTGCCACACCTGCGCCTTGGGGACCAGCGCGTCCACCGAGGAGGCGTCCGCGTACGTCGACTCCGACGTCAGCCAGCCGTTCAGCGCCGCCACCAGCTGCGGCTGGGTATAGGCACGGGTGTCGTAGGACCACAGCGCCACGGCCGCCACCTTCGCGTACACCAGCGGGTCGTTGGTGTCCGGCGGTACCGGCAGCCCGTCCCGTGCCGGAGTGGGCAGTGAGGCGGGGACGGCGGCCGGGGGCCGCGCCTGGGCGGAAGCCCCGTGCGGCTGTGCCGGCTTGGCGGTGCGGTCGGTGCGGGTGAGGAAGGCGGCAAGGCCCGCCAGGGCGAGCAGCACGGCCAGGACCGCGCCGCCCGCCAGGGCCCGGCGGCGCACACGCGCCGCGCCGCCGGGGGCATCGAGGGTGAAGGAACGATTCTTCATGGTCAGTGGACCTGGGTTCCAAGCGCCGAGAAGAAGGTCACGATCCCGTTGGCTGCGCCCAGCAGCAGGGCCGCGCCGGCCGCGACCAGGACGCCCTTCTTGCCGTTGGCCTCGGCCTGGTGGCCGCCGGAGTGGTGGCCCCAGGCCCAGACGCCCGCGCTGACCGCGAGGGCTCCGACCACGAGGATGATGCCGAACAGGTTGATCGAACCCATCACTGACTTGAGCACCGCGAGGCCCGGAAGGCCCCCTTCGGACGGCGTCACGCCCGGGTTGTAGGCGAGCAGGACGGCCTTGGTGGCGAGAGAAGACATGGGGACTCCAGTTCGATTGTGGGCGCGCGGAAGCGGCCCGGGAGGCAGAGCGGAGATGTGGGGAGGGGAGAAAGCGCCGGTCAGACGACTCGGCGGGCTGCAACGATCTGGGAGGCCCAGGAGGCGAGCGTGTCGATCGAGACGACAGCGCCTGTGTGCGGCGCGTTGATGATCAAGCCGGAGCCCATGTAGATCCCGACATGACCCGGGCTCGTGGCAGTGCCGTCGCTCCCGGCGGTGAAGACCAGGTCACCAGGCTGCAAGGCGTCGACCGAGACCGGCGTGCCCTCCGTGACCTGCGTGAAGGTGGTCCGGTCCAGCGTGACCCCGGCGGCGCGGTACGCCTGCTGCACCAGCGACGAGCAGTCGCAGCGGCCCATCGGGTCCGAGCCGTGCGGATCGGTGCACGACCCGCCCCACTGGTACGCGGTCCCCAACTGGCCCATCGCCCACCGCAGTGCCGTCTGCACCTGCGCCGGCGCGGTGGTGGGGATGGTGTAGCCCGAGGGAACACTGCCTGCCGGGATGGGACCGAACCCCGACCCATCCCCGCCCGAATCGCAGCCGGCCGCTGCGGGAGCCGAGGCCGAGGCACTCGCGCCGGGCGACGGCGAACTGCTCCCCGAGGGTGACGGCGAGGCCGACGCCGATGGGGCCGCCGGTGCCGAGGAACCGCCGGACAGCCGCGGCGCGATGGCCTCCTGCAAAGCGGTGGCCAGCGGCTGCCACTTGGCGTAAGCGTCCGGGTAGCCCGACTGCTGGACCGCCTGAGCGGCCTGGGTGACGGTCAACGACTGCCAGCCGTCCACCTTCAACAGCGCCTGGTAGAAGCGGGTGGAGGCGTAGACCGGCTGCATGATCTGCTCGGCCGTGCCCCAGCCCTGCGAGGGACGCTGCTGGAACAAGCCGAGCGAGTCACGGTCCCCGGAGTCCAGGTTGCGAAGCCCGCTCTCCTGCAGCGCCGTTGCCAGCGCCACCACCTGCCCCCGGGCGGGGACGTTCATGGCGATGCCGGTGGCGGTGATGGTCACCGCGTTCGGCAACTGCACCGCCGGGTCGTCCAGCCCCGGCACCGAGACCCCGTTGGCCTTGCCGCCGGACAGGATCTGCTGGACCTCGGCGGCGACCGCATCGGTATCCACAGCCTGTGCACCACTGGCGCAGGCGGCGGAGGCGATACCGGAGGAGGCGAACAGGATCGGCGCCGCCAACAGCAGCGGGCCGGTGGCCACTAGACCGAGCACGGCCATGGTCTTCTTCATCGCCGCCGCCGCTCACCGGGGCGGACGGGCCGACCAGGCAGCGGGTCGGGGCGCGGGTGTATCAGGGCGTGCGGCATCGCCGCCTCCTTACAAGTTCGGTAGGAGGCGCGGTGCCGACTTCTCGTGGAAGGCGGTCGGCACCGCGCCGACGTGACTCCGCCCCAAGGGCGGACCCGGGCATCACCGGGGAGTTGGTAGCTCCCGGACCCCGGTCTACGGATGTGCGCGGCAGCCAGCCGCGCTCGTAATTTCAGGTGGAACACCGCTACTCCCAACGCTCGGCACAACACAGGGGGACAGCTGCGTCCGCCACAGGGGGCGGACCCGGGCATCACCGGGGAGTTGGTAGCTCCCGGACGCCGGTCTGACGGTTGTGCGCGGCAGCCGGCCGCGCTCGTAATCTCAGGTGGAACACCGCTACTCCCAATGCTCGGCGCAACCAGGTGGACGACCGCGCACCCCACTCCGCACACCGGCGTGACGGCAGGGAGAGATACACAGGTCAGCGGGGATGGAGTGGAACTCCGTCCTGCCGGTGAGCCGGAACATTAGACCGGGATCCCGGCCGCACCAAACGACCCCCGAATCAGCCCTGGAGCGCGGCGGAAGCTCATTAGGTGCGGCCGGAGATCGCGGCTAATGTCCACCCAACCCCGCACCCGGACAGCCCACTTCCGGCTGTCCGCCGGTGTCCGGGCTCTCCTTCCCCGTGTCCTGATTCGAGGCCCCGCCATGCGCTACACCCTGCACCGAGGCGACGCCCTCACCGTGCTCAAGACCATCCCCGACGAGAGCATCCACGCCGTCATCACCGACCCGCCGTACAACTCCGGCGGGCGCACCAGCAGCGAACGCACCAACCGCACCGCCCGCGCGAAGTACACCAGCGGGGACGCCACCCACGACCTCCAGAACTTCCCCGGCGAGAACCGCGACCAGCGCGCCTACCGCGCCTGGCTGACCGCCCTGCTCACCGAGTCCTACCGGGCCGCGGTCGAGCACACCGTGGCCATGGTCTTCACCGACTGGCGCCAGGAGCCCACCACCTCCGACGCCCTCCAGATGGCCGGCTGGACCTGGTCGGGCACCATCCCCTGGATCAAGCCCGCCAGCCGCCCCCGCAAGGGCGGCTTCAAGCAGAGCGCCGAACTGATCGTCTGGGGCGTCAAGGGCACCCTCGACAAGGACCGCGACCTCTACCTCCCCGGCCACTTCATCGCCTCCCAGCCCCGCAAGGACCGCGTCCACATCACCCAGAAGCCCGTCGAGGTCATGCAGCAGCTCGTCCAGATCTGCCCCGAGGGCGGCACCGTCCTGGACCCCTTCACCGGCTCCGGCTCCACCGGCGTCGCCGCCCTGCGCGAGGGCCGGAACTTCGTCGGCGTCGAACTCTCCACCCACTACGCCGACATCGCCGAGGACCGCCTGCGCAGGGAACTGCGCCGCGACGACTACGTCCTCGCCGGCCCCGAGGCCGACGCATGACCGCGACCCCCGCCACCGCACCGCCAGCAGGCCGTAGACGCACGAGGGCGGTTGGCGCGGCGGAACTCTCTCGCCGCACCAACCGCCCTCGACCCCGGGTCAGGCCGCCTCGAACGCCCGCCGAAACAGCGGCGCCGCCCGCTCCACGTCCTCCACCGAGGAGACCTTCACCTCCAGGTCCCCCGTCCCCAGGTGCCCGATCCCACGCAGGTCCCGGGTGAACCCCTCCTCCAGCTCCACCGTGTCCGGGTCCAGCCGCAGGGTCACCAGCACCTGCCCGAGCGAGGGCCGGAATACCACCGAGCCCAGGTTTCGCATCCGCCGGTAGGCGATGTAGTGCCGCAGCGGCACCACCTCCACCTCACCCCACGCGCACAGCGCCTCGTCCACCTCCCCGTACAGCTCCCGCAGGCACTCCGGCACCGCCACCACCCCCGGGACGCCCGCCGCCACCTCGGCCGCAACCTCAGCGATCCGCTCCGACGCGGGCTGCTCGACCTCGTCCGCCGCCGCGACCCACGAAACGGAGTCCACCAGGTGCAGCGCCAGCAGCCCCTCCCCGCCGTCGTCGAACACCCGGTAGCGCACCAGGTCCACCGGTTCGCGACGCTCCTGGACCATGACCCGGTCATGGTTGGAGAAGCCGGCCGCGACGCACACCGCCCGAGGCCGACGCCAGTCAACCGCCGCCGCAGCCTTCTCGCCGAGCCGCTCACGCACCAGAGCCTCGAACTCCAGCCGCGCCGACTTCAACCAGGCCACGTAGAACATGGCCTGCGTCACCACCCCGGCATCCACACCGCGCTTGAACTCGATGACCACCGGCGCGTTGTTCTCGTCCAGACCCAGCGTGTCCACCCGGCCCCGGTGCCACCGCCCCGTCGCGTACTCCGACGCCACCAGCCGGATGCCCAGCATCTCCTCCAGCCCAGCCTCGACCCGACGCTGCAGGTCCCGCTCCCGACGCACCGTCGACCCGCGCAACTCCACCTCGCGCCCGTCGGCGCCGCGTCGGAACACTCTCAGGTCCGTCACCGTCTCCCCCTCCCCGTGATCAGTCATGGAGCCCAATCGAGAACAGGAGGCAAATATTCCGGACCCATGGATCTCTTGGCCCGTACAAGATCTCCGTGGCCTTGGTCGTCGCCGCTGGCGGAGCCGTTGGGTTCGCGGCCCAGAGCCGGAGGACCACAAGAGATGGTCGATCCTCCATCGGGGCCATGGTGTCGACCTTGGTGAGGAACCTCTGAATTCAGTGACTCGGCGTCCGCGGTGACGCGAGCCGAATGGCGAGACCAGAACAGTCCTGGGCGACGTGAGGTCACAGATTCGCTCCGGCAGCTTCCTTGAGCCTGGGCTGGGGCCTGCCGTTCCTCCTGCTGGGAATCTACAGATATGCGGTTCGGTCGGCATGCGAGTTCGACCGCGCATAGCCTGCTTGCATGGCAGAGCAACGTATAAGAAACGTCCTTGATGGACAGGTGAAGGGGACCGCCGTACAGGCGGGTGTCATTGAGGCATTCCACATTGGGAACATGGGGCCGGCCGGTCTGGCGGGTGCCGTAGCGCGCAAGAAGATCGGACTGGTTGGGCTTCTCTACCGGGCTGTTGTGTCGTTGGCGTCGTGTGCCGCGATCCTTGGTGCGGTGTCGAAGTCGTCACGATCGCCTCTGGCGGAGTTCGAACACTGGCTGTCCGCGTCTGGGATTCCGGAACAGTGGACCGAAACGGTGCAGCATTGGCAGACCGTCCACAACGATGCTCTGGGTTCTGTTGCCCTTGTTCTGGCGGTGGTCGGTCTGGTGGCTCTTCCGAGGCCCATTCACCTTGGTGGTGACCTCGGTGAAGCCATGCGTTGGCGAGCTCCGTCCACGACCGTGCTGGCGTTGGTGGTCCTTGTCCAGTGCGGACTGGGTGTTGCCGTTCTGGTGCAGTTGACTGTCATCCTGGTCGGGGTGGCCTGGGTGGTTGGACCTTCGCAGCGCCCGATGGTCGGACGGTGGGGTCTGGTCGGCGTCTTCGTAGCTGAACTGGCCCTTGCAGCAGCCTATCTACCCATCACTGTCCTGGCTGGTCTCTTCGGCCGTGACGAGATTCGCAAGTAGGACTAGAGGTCCTCGGTCCACTAGCAGCTTGCGCAAGACGGGATGCGCGGCGCAAGGTGCCTGATTCGAGCTGGTTACATGTCAACTCGCCTGAGAAGCATTACCGTTTGCCTCATGGGTGACGTGACGCACAACGATGTGGGCGGCGACGCGCGGGTGAACAACCTCGTCCAGGTGGGGTATGCGGGACAGATACACCATCATGTCCACGAGGGAAGGGACGGTGCCGCGTTCCGGCCGTGGGAGGTCCCGTCGCCACCGGCGGACTTTGTGGACCGTCAGGACCAACTGGAGTCGGCGCTGACTACTGTGTCCAGTCGCCGACCGGGGCAGGGGCCGGTGGTCATGGCCGTGTCCGGGATGGGCGGGGTGGGGAAGTCTGCGCTGGCTAGTCGGCTGGCTAATGCGTTCGAAGAGCGGCAGCACTGTCCGGACGGTGCGCTCTACCTCGATCTTGATCAACTGCGACATGACGGGGTTGTGGACATCGGCGATGCGTTGGGGCTGCTTCTGCGTTCGCTGGGGGTGCGTGATGACCGGTTGGAGGCGACAACCTCGGCGCGCGCTCGGCAGTACCGCAGCAACACCCGGGGCAGGAACCTGCTGTTGGTCTTGGATAACGTGCGGTTCGCGGCCGAGTCGCTTGCTCTGCTCCCCTCCTCCGCGTCGAGCACTGTAATCGTGGTCAGTCACGGCCGCTTGGTCGAGTGGGAGGGTGTGCTCCCACTCGATCTGCGGCTGGAGCCCCTGGAGGAGGAGCAGGCCGATCTTCTGCTTCGCACGATCGCGGGTGTAGATGATCCCCGGTTCGGTAGCCAGGCGCGTGCCGCGCAGGCGATCGTCCGCCGCTGCGCGGGGCTTCCGGCCGCCCTTCGGGTGGCGGGGTACTGGATCCGGCGCCACCGTCACAGCCACCTTGACCGCCTTGATCTCAAGCTGAGTGACGGCATGCGCGGCAAGGAGGTGGACGTCGTCGAATCGGTATGGGATGCCGCATTCCACGATCTCTCAGGCCCGGCCAAGAAGCTCTACTGTCTGCTACCGCAGCATCCCGGTGTTCATCTCACTGAGGCATCCACCGCCGCCCTGCTTGGTACAGGTGCCCCTGCCGCTCAGGACGCGTTGGCCGAATTGGAGAACTCGGCCCTGCTCATCGAAGGCTGGTTCGGCCTGCGATTCCACGACCTGCTGCGGGACCATGCCATCCGGTGCGCCACCCGTTACGCGGAGGTTGAGGGCGAGGCGGACACAGCCAGACGTCGGGTGGTGCTCTGGTTCACCCGGCAGGCAGCCCGTGCCGATCTGGTTGTGGCCGGGGAACGCATGACATTCGCGTCACCTCCCGACCGTTCGTTGACGGGGGACGCATCCGATCTGCACTTCCCGACCAAGGCGGAGGCCGCTCGCTGGATGGAGCAGGAGCGTGTTGCCCTCTACGGCTCCGTGCGGGCTGCCTGGGAGCTGGGTCTGGACGAGGCGGTCTGGGGGCTCTGCGAATCCTTGTGGACGCACTATCTCGACCACCGTCACTACGGTGAAGTCCTCCGGGCTTTCCGAGTCGGCCTCTCTGCGGCCCAGCGCTCGGGCAACCCCATGGCGGTGATCCGCATGCGCTGTCAGCTGGCCCGCCCGTTGTGGGAGCTGGAACGCTTCGACGAGGCGGACGAACAGCTCGCGCAGGCGCGCAGGGCCGCGGGCAGGCTGGGGGAAACCAAGCAGGAGCGCAAGCTGGCCGCGTCGGTAATCGAGTTCGGAGGTCTCGCGTCGCGGGCCCGAGGAGACATCGAGGCGGCTGAGCGGGCATTCATCGAGGCCCGGCGCCGACACCAGGACATTGACAACCACTACGGAGCGATGCTGCAACTGCACCAGATCGGAAAGCTGAACTACGGTGCCGGTCGATGGGAAGCCGCGGCCGAGGCGCTGAGCCAGGCCCACGAGGAGGCTCGGCAACTCGAACGCGAGCGAATGACCGCGCGTACCGGCTTCGAACTCGCACGGGCGTTGATCCGGCTCGGCCGGTTCGTGCAGGCGCGTCCGCTCCTTGCTGATTCCCTGTTGTCGGCCGAGGCCAGGCAGGCCCGTGCTGAGCAGGCAGCCGTTCTCGACGCGCAGGCGGAACTCGCCGAGGCATGCGGGAACCCGGACGAGGCAGCGCAGCTACGGGCCCGCGCCCGGCAGACCCGGCTTGCCCCGCCCGAGCAGAGATGAGCCGGGTCGCACTGCACGCAGTCCTCTGCTGCGTCAGGTTTCCTCATCCATATCGGACGGACAAGCGGGGGTGAGTTCGAGGGAGTAGCTGCGACGGCCCACGACGCAGACCAGTTGGGTAGGCAGCTGCGGATCCGCCTGGCGCGCGAGCCAAGCGTGGGCGGCGCTGAGCACGGCAGCCGGGTCCGGTCGGTACACCCGACCATGCTGGTCTACCCGCCGGACCCTGGCCATCACCGGGGCACTCCTGCGCCTGCGGAGCACGACGCGCTCCGGCGAGAGGATCACTGCGGCAGTGCGACATGCGGGATAGTCCAGCAGAATCTGCGAAGTCCAGCCGCCGGCGGTCCAGCGGCTTCCCCCGAGAGCGGCCAGCGGCTGCCGACGTCGGTAGATGACACCGGCCCCGGTCATCTCGGACTCGGTGGCGAGGCCGAATTCCGCCGCAAGATGATGCGCGTCGACCGCCGCCACGGGCGAGGGGGACCGCTCGACGACCAGCAGGTCGCCGGTTAGTTCCGTGCGAACACCGAAGACGCCTGGGCGACGTTGCACGGAGATCTCTGGTAGGGGCAGCGGCAGGACATACGGGCCTTCGTGGGGCGGCACGAGTTCCAACTCGGAGTAGAGCAGGGCTCGCAGGCCCGCAAGCGCGGACTGCCGGGAGTCGAAGGCATCGTGCACGGCGGCGCCCTGCTGTTCGGCCAGCGTGCTCTCGTGCGCTGCCAGCACGTCCGGTAGGTCACCGGCAGAGCGCACGTGGGGGGCGGAATGCAGCAGCCGGTGCATCGGCGTGCCCAGTACCAGCTCCGCGCACATTTCGTCGCCGGGCAGCGCGCGCAGCACCGGGCACCCGGCAAGGGCACCGTACAGGGCGGTCGAGCCATGGTCGGAAATGACGACATCGGCGGCCAGCAGCATCGAAGCCCACTCTTCACGCGGGTCGGCGAGAACGAGCCCGGCCCGCAGAGCGGGAGCGAGGAGGCGATGCAGTTCGAAGGTCCCCTCGGCGCTGCGCATGTTCGGGTGCGCGATCAGCGCGAACTGGTACTCGTCGTAGGGCAGTAGGGCGGTGAGTTCATGAGCCAGTTCGGGCCGCAGACTGAGCAGCGAGCGCGGCCCCCAGGTTGAGGCCAGCACTACCAAGGAGCGATCACCGGTACCGAGAGCCTCCCGGAACGATTCCCGGCGGCTCGCGGAAGCGAGCAGGCGTTCGGCCATCGGGTCACCCACGACGCTGGCCCGAGCGGCGGCCGGCGGGCTCAGTTGCGCGAGCCGCGCCAACTGGCTGCCATGCGCAAGGGCGTAGCGCGCACGCGGCAGACCGTCCTCCAGGAGGTAGGCAGGGTCCAACCCGGACGGCAAGGTGGGCGTGCCCTCATGGATCAGGGCCTTGTTGAAGCCGGCTCCGTGGGGAAGTAGTACTTGCGGCCCCTGGAGCATCCCCAATCCCCCCTTGGGGCTGGCGGTGACGATGAGATCGTGCGGAACACCCAACGCCTCCTCCCACGGCACGCTCACGGCCCCTGCCGCGGTCAGGGCCGAGAGCACATCGAGATTGAAGCTGGAGCCCGGCACGAGCGTGAACCGACACCGGACACGAGGATCCCCGTCAAAAACCGGCGCGATCGTGAGCAGGCGATACAACGCATTCGCCGACCGTGCGGCGAACAGAACTGCTCGCTGCTCGCTGCTCGCTGCTCGCTGCTCGCTGCTCGCTGCTCGCTGCTCGCTGCTCGCTGCTCGCTGCTCGCTGCTCGCTGCTCGCTGCTCGCTGCTCGCTGCTCGCTGCTCGCTGCTCGCTGCTCGC
>Ga0302314_10000453_pt1 | contig 76271 bp, 65 predicted proteins | sample III_Palsa_N2_3_FD_200533 | JGI IMG/M metagenome (GOLD analysis project Ga0302314, IMG submission 200533) | Peat permafrost microbial communities from Stordalen Mire near Abisko, Sweden - III_Palsa_N2_3 | ecosystem: Environmental > Terrestrial > Soil > Palsa > Peat permafrost | place: Sweden...
GGGGATTGGTGCCATCGGCGGTAAACACCTTGATGACGCCGCCGGAAGAATTGTCGTACAGCGCGGAGAACGGCCCGCGCAGGATTTCCACCCGTTCGGCGCTGCCCAGGTTGAAGTGCGAGACCTCGCCCTGGCCGTCCGGCTGCGTGGCGGGAATGTCGTCGACATACAGGCGCACGCTGCGCACGCCGAACTGCGAGCGGGCGCCGAAGCCGCGCACCGAGATCTGCTCGTCCTGGGCATAGTTCTGGCGGTCGCGCGCCATCAAGCCGGGAACGCCGGACAGCCCCTCGGACAGATTCACCCCCAAGGTGTCGCCGCTGTAGGCGGCGCCCGGAACCACGTCGATCGAGGCGGGAACATCAAAAGCCGGTTGCGCGGTGCGGGTTGCGGTCACTGTGACCGGCCCCAGGGAAGTAGCCGGCTCGTCCGCGCCGACGCTGCCGGACCAGGCTGCCAACAGGCCGGCACAGACCGCCGGCAGGGGATTCCATGCGTGCGCGGCGCTCCCGCACAAAAGGCGGGCGGCATGGCTCACCCGGCTTCGCGCAAGGCTGGTTTCGGCCACCGTCACGGCGGTACTGCTGGACTGCATGTCCCCTCCCTCATTTTTCTTGTGGAAAAGCTCCCCCGGTGTCTGTGCGCCGGGTCGGCCTTGCAGCTGGTGAGCGCAAGCGGTGGCAGGAGCGACGCATCCCTCCAAGCCGCCGGTATGCGCAGCGGCTTTCGCTACCATCTGCCCGGCGCCGGAGCAGTGTATCGCTTTGCCGCGCCAGTCATTGAGTCGAAGGCGCCAGTCGGCGCGGGCAGGGCAGGCCTTTAACCGCCTTTGCCAAGCGTAAGCGCCGCCTTGCGCACCGCCGCGGCGATGCTGCGGCTCGCTTCCGGATCACGAACCGCCCGCGCGAGGGTGACACCGCCGACCAGCAGGGCCAGGAGCGCCGTCGCCTCATCGCGGCGAGCCTTCGGCTTCCCCTCAAACCCCGCCGCGGCCGCTTCGATAATCTTGTTCAACTCCGCCTCGAAGACCTCACGGACCTCGTCGCCGGCGCGCGCGACCTCGCCCGATAGACTCTGCAGTGCGCAGCTGTCCGCCAGCTCGCAGGTCCTGCGGTTGCCCAGGTAAAAATCAATGAAACCTTCCCGCCAGTGTTGTCCAAGCTGTGCGTGCATCTGCTCGATGCCATTCGCCAGCTGGCCCAGGCCCACGGACACGGCTTCCCGAAAAGCATCCGCTTTCGATTTGAAGTGCGCGTAGAAGGCCCCCGAAGTGACCCCCGCATCCCTGGCCAGGCCATCGACACCCAGCCCGCCGAAGCCGCGGCTGCGAAAACCGCGGCCCGCGCTTTCCAGGATCCGCGCCCGGCTCTGTTCCTTCTGACTTTCCCGATGTGCCATCTCTGTGCGCCTCTGCTGCAAGTGCATGACGATTCCGAACAGCTGCTTGACGATATAACGATCGTTATGTAAATATCATTAAATCACGACCGTTATATAACAGCCGTGCCGGGGCAGCAACGCATCTCCATCGGTTCAACCGCTCAATACAAGGAATTAGCTCCATGCCTATTTCAATCCAGGTCAGCAAAGGTCTGCTCAGCCCGGCCGGCGAGCGCGAAGTGTTTCCCCTGGTGGCCGATGCGCTGCTGCGTGCGCACGGCCTCAGCGGAAACCGCTTCATGACCCCAAACGTCATCGGCCACGTGGTCGTCACCCCGGAATCGGAAACTTATGTCGACGGCAAGCCGCAGTCCCTTGCCATCGTGGAAGTGAAGGTCCCCGCGGTCACGTTTCCGAACGCCAAGGTCAAGCAGGCTTTCGTTGCGGAGGCCACCGACATCATCGACCGGCTCAAGGCCGGCTCCCATCCGCGCGAACGGACCTACGTCAACGTGACGTATGCGGTCGACGGCACCTGGGGCATTGCCGGCAAGGCCTATTCCAACACGGAAATGGGCGAGGCCGTCCAGCGCGGCGCCGCCTGATCCGCGCCGATCTGCGGCCACGAAATCCAGCCGGGGAATGTCTACCGTGCAGCAATCCAACTACCTGTTCTTCACCACCACCTGTGAGCAAGCCCTGGATTTCTACACGCAGTGCGGCCTGGGCCGTGTGGTCGAAGTCCTGCGCCATGGCGCCAACGGCATGCCGGTGCATAGTGAGGCGATGCGGGGCAGGATCATGCACGCGAAGTTCGAGGGGCCGGGCGTGCTGTTTTACGCCTCCGACAATGACGACGCCGAACCGATGCGCGGCTCCGCGCACATTCTGATGACCGACAGCCACGACCAGACCTGGCAGCTGTTTGAACGCCTGGGCCAAGGCGGTAGAGTGACCACGCCCCTTGGCGTTCAGCCGTGGGGCGACTACTTCGGCAAGCTGACTGATCGCTATGGCGTCCAGTGGATGCTCAACTGCTCAGTTCGGGACGCACACCCCGGGACATCAGGCGAAAACGAGCGAGGTGACCTGCCATGAGGCTCCGGCACCTCACCCCGGACATGAGCCTTGTAATTGGGGACGAGGCATGCAGGATCTCGGCAACACGCTGTCAGGGGGCCGCTTCTTCGGCACGGCCAACGCTCGCCATCACTCCGATTGTCCTGGCAACGATGGCATTGATCGGGTGGACACGGCTGCGAAATCCTTGCGATCCACGATCCGCGTTATCCGGCCTGTCTGCATCTGCGCCGCACGATCGCACATGTGTGCAATCACATCGGCATCGTGGCTGACCAGCAGCAGAGTTATAGCGTGCCGCTGTTTGAGGGTCGTCAGCAGATTCAGGATCTCGGCCTGAACCGAGACGTCCAGCGCTGAAGTCGGTTCATCCAGCAGCAACAGCGATGGGCGCAGCAGCAGAGCCCGCGCGATGGCGACTCTCTGGCGCTGACCGCCGGAAAGCTGATGCGGATAGCGCCCGGCGGCATCGGCGGGCAGTCCGACTTCCGCCAGGGATTCGAGCATGCGCGCCGCCGGCTTGGCCTCGCGCCGGATTTGCAGCGGTTCCAGCAGTGCGCGGCCGATGGTATGGCGGGGGTGCAGCGACGCATACGGGTCCTGGAACACCAGCTGTACTTTGCGGCGCAGATCGCCCGTGAAATGCCGTCCGGGTAGCAGGGGCTGGTGGAACAGCCGCAGTTCGCCGCGCCAGCCGGTGTTCAATCCGGCCAGCACGCGCAGCAGTGTGGATTTGCCGCAGCCGGAAGGGCCGACCAGTCCAAACGTCTCACCTTCCCTGACCTCGAGGCAGATACCGTCGAGCACCTGCTGCGGTGGTCCGCGCCGCACCGGTATGGCGAGGCGCAGGTCCCGGGCTGCGACGATGCTCATGCGCCCGTCCCTTCGGTCCAGCCGCGGTCCAGCGTAGGCAGCAGATGCCCGTAGCTGGCGGCGCCGGGGCGGCAACGCCACAGCGCGCTGGTATAGGGGTGAGCGGAATGCGCCAGCGCCGAGGTGGCGCAGCGGTCGACCAGGCGGCCGCGATACATCACCAGGGTGCGCTGGCAATAGCGCGCCACTTGCTGCAGATCGTGGCTGATGAGCAGCAGGCCCATGTGGTGGGTTTCGGCCAGTTGCGCGATCAGTTCGAGCACCTGCTCGCGCACCTCCGCGTCGAGCGCGGAGGTGGGTTCGTCGGCGATGAGCAGACGCGGCCGGTTGACGAGCATGATCGCCAGCATGACGCGCTGCCCCATGCCGCCCGAAAGCTGGTGTGGATAGGCGCCGTGCAGGCGTCGCGGGTCCTGCAGCGCGACGGCGTCCATCATTTCCAGAGCTCCCTCGCGGCGCCCGGAGCCGGAGAGATTCTGGTGGAGCCGCAAGGCCTCCTCGATCTGCGAGCCCACGGTCAGCGCCGGATTGAGGCTGTAGCGCGCATCCTGCAGCACCAAGCCCAGCTGCCTGCCGCGATAGCGGCACCATTGGCGCGGGCTGAGTTGCCGCAAGTCCTCGCCGTCGAAGTGCAGCCGCGCTGCCTGCATCGCCAGGCCGCGGGGCAGCAGTCCCATCAGGCTGCGCGCAGTGAGCGACTTGCCGGAGCCGGATTCGCCGACCAGGCCGACGCGTTCAATCCCCATCTCGAAGGAAATGGAGTCGACCAGCACGCGCGCTGGCCGCGCATCGGTGCGGATCGACAATTGCTCCACCGCCAGCAGGGGGGCATCAGGCACGGCGCGGGTCTCCGAGGTCGCGCAAGCCGTCGGCGAGCAGGTTGAAGCCGAGGCTGACCAGCAGGATCGCGCCGCCGGGAATCGCCGCGATCCACCATTGATCGAAGATCACCCGGCTGCCGTCGGCAACCATCGTGCCCCATTCCGGCGTGGGCGGCTGCACGCCGAGGCCGAGGAAGCCCAGGCCGGAAAAGGTCAGGATCGTCGTCGCCAGATCCAGGGCGAAGCGTACCTGGGCGAACGGCAGGCACATCGGCAGCACGTGGCCCAGCAGCAGGCGCGGTCCGCGGATGCCGACCATACGGGCTGCTTCCAGGTATTCGCTGTCGCGCAGCGCGCGCACTTCTGCGCGCGCCTGGCGGGCGTAGGCCGGCCAGGTGGTGAGCGCGAGCGCCAGGGCACTGTTGATGACGCCGTGCCCCAGCAAGCCGACGAAGGCCAGTGCCAGCACCAGCTGCGGGAATGCCATCACGATGTCGGTGCAGCGCATCAGGATCCGCTCCGGCCAGCTGCCGTAGTAGCCCGACACGATGCCCACGCACAAGCCCGCCGGAGCCGCCAGCAGCATCACCAGCAAGGCGACGCCCAGCGTCGGACGCGCGCCGTACAACAGACGCGACCAGGTATCGCGGCCGAGATCGTCGGTGCCCAGCCAGTGGCCAGGGCCGGGTGGGAGCAGGCGGTTGGCCAAATCGGTCAGCGACGGATCGCACGGCGCCAGCCAGGGAGCCAACAGCGCCAGGAGCAGGATCGGCAGCAGGATGGCAGCGCCCAGGCTGGCGGCGGGAGAGCGGAACAGGCCGCTGCGCAGGAGGCGCAGCCGGACCGTGCCGGCAAGCAAGGCAGAGCTAGCCGGGTTCATCGCAGGCGCGGGTTCAGCAGGCGCACCAGAACGTCCGTAGCGCTATTGATGGCGATGAAGCAGAGGCCCAGCAGCAGCGTGCCGCCGAGGATCGCCGGCGCGTCGGCGGCGAAAACCGCCGTCGTCAGGTAACGCCCCAGGCCGGGCCAGGCGAACACGGTTTCGGTAAGCACGGCGCCCTGCAGCAGATTGGTGTAGGCCAGCGATGCCACTGTCAACAGCGGACCGGCGACATTGGGAACGACGTGGCGCAGCAGAACGCGCCACTCGCCGGCGCCCTTGGCGCGGGCCAGGGTGACGTAGTCCTTGCCCAGCTCTTCGAGCAGCGCCGCCCGGCTCAGGCGGGCCACACCGCCCAGTGCGTAGCCGGCCAGCAGCAGCACCGGCAGCAGCAGATGGCGCAGCGCGCTGGCGAAGGCGCCGGGCTCGCCGCTGCGCCAGCTGTCGAGCAGTACCAGGTTGGTCTTCATGTCGATGGTGTATTCATAGGCATCGTCGAGCCGGCCGGGGCCGCTTGCCCAGTGCAGATCCGCATAGAACAACAGCAACGCCATCAGGCCGATCCAATAGACCGGGATGGAGTTGCCCAGCAGCGAAAACACGCGGCTGGCGCCGTCGGCGATCCCGCCCGGGCGCCTGGCGCTGACGATCCCCAGCGCCAGACCGGTGCCGGCGGCGCACAGCCAGGCCAGCGTCGCCAACTCCAGTGTGGCGGGAAACACGCGAGACAAATCGGCACCGACGGCTTGTCCGGTGGAGCGCGAGACGCCCAGGTCGCCGTGCGCTAGCCTGGCGACATAGTCCGCCAGCTGCTGCGGCCAGGGCTGGTCGAGTCCCAGCTGATGACGTGCCTGCGCGTAGCTGCTGGCGCTGGCATGGTCGCCGACCAGCTGCAGGGCCGGATCGATCGGCGACAGGCTGGCCAGGGTGAAGGTCAGCAGCAACAGCCCGCCCAGGGTGAGCAGCAGGTTCAGCAGGCCCGCCGGCAGCGCCCGCAGCAGGCGCCGGCCGTATCGTGGCGGCAGCTGCACGCTCTGCGCGCTGCTGGCGCTCACGATTTGCTGACCTTGTCGTAGTACACCATGTCGGCGTCCAGGCCCTGGCGGTAGCCGTGGACATTGGCGCGCATCACCAGCTGGTTGCGTGCCTGCAGCGCCAGCACGAAGGGCGAGCTGCGCTGTACCTGCGCCTGGATCGCCTGGTACATCCGCATGCGTTGTTGCGGGTCGGGCTCGGCCACCGCGGCCAGCGTTTGCGGGCTGAGCCCCGGCGCCGCCCAGCCGGCGCGCCACGCCAGGTTGTGCAGCTGCTCGCCGGCCAGCGCGAAGGCGCTGGCGGTGGAATGGGCGTCGAAGTAGTCCGGGATCCAATAGAGCCAGGCCGCCTGGTAGCGGTGCGAACGCAGCTGCCCATAGACCTCGCTGCCCACGCTGGCCTGGATTTCCAGGCTGATGCCGGCCTGCGCGAAGCTGGCCTGCAGCGACTGTGCGATGTCGATGAACGGCGGCTGGTTGAAGACCGAGAGGCGGATCTTCACTCCGTGATCGAGACCGGCACCGGCCAGTATGGCGCGGGCCCTGGCGACGTCCAGGTGGTAGGGCGTCGCCTCCAGTGCGCCGGGAAGGCCGTCGGCGAGAAACGCCTGGTGCACGCTGAACTGCTTCTGCAGCAGATGGTCGGCGAGACCCTGATAGTCGATCAGCCAGCGCGCCGCTTCCCACAGCGCCGGATTGGCCAGGGCCGGCTGCTCCGCGCTGGCGGTGTTGAAGATCAGGTAATGAACGGTCGCCGAGGGGAACTGCACCGTCTTCAGCCCTGGCCGATCCTTGAGTGCGGCGACCTGGTCGGGGCCGAGATCGCGCGCGATGTCGGCGTCGCCAACATCAACCAGCAGGCGCCGGCTCGCCGCGTCGGCGATGTTGCGGATGATCAGGGTCTTGAGCAGGGGCGCGTCGCCGGGCGAGCGCGGATTGGCGTCCAGCACCAGGGCTTCGCGCGGCAGGTAGCGGCGGATGGCGAAGGGGCCGCTGCCGGCCGAATGGCTTTTCAGCCAGCCGTTGCCCAGGTCGCCGTCTTGCTGGTGGCTCAAGGCTTCGCGCTGATCGACGATCGAGGCGACGGTGGCGGAGAGGATATTCAGCGCGAAGCCCGTGCCCACGTTCGCGGACCAGCTCAGGCGCACATGCCGGGCGTCGATGGCGGTGATATGGCCGTCGACGTCGGCGGCGCTCCAGCCCAGCTCGTTGAGGATGAAGGCCGGTGAGCGGTTCAGCTTCACCGCCCGGCTCAAGGAGAAGGCCACGTCCTCGGCGCGCACCGGGTCGCCGTTGGCGAAACAGGCGTCCTGGTGTAACTCGAAAGTCAGGCTATGGCCGTCCTGCCCGGCGCTCCAGCGCTCGGCAAGTACCCCTTGCAACTGCTCTGGATGTTCGGGGTCGGGCTGTACCAGGCGCTGGTAGAGGCTGCCGAACAGCTGCTCGCCGGACAGCTCGAAGCCCTCGGCCGGATCGAGGCTGACCAGGTCGTCGAGCGACTGCGCCACCACCAGGATGTCCTTGGGCGTGTCCGCCACCGCGGCGCCGCCCAGGCACGACAGCAGCAACACCAAAGCGCGTGCGGTCGATCCCAGGCGGCGTGTCGCCAAAGCGGCTACCGGCATATGCCTCGTTTGCCGCGAGCGGGAAACGGCCGGGGCGGCAGGCACCTCACAGGAAGTGATAAGTCGCTCCCACTTCGATGTAGCGCCCCTCGTTGGTGTACAGCGAGGGATCGTACGGGGTGGCCGTCGGGTATTCCAGCCAGGTCGGATCGTAGGGCGGATGGCGGTCGAGCAGGTTCTTGATGGTGGCGGATAGCGTCCATTTCTTGAAGCCGGTATAGCTTTCCGCAAGGTTGAACTGGCTATAGGACCCGACGCTGCCGGGACCCGGTTCCAGCGTCAGCTCATAACCGCCGACGTACTGGTAGGTCAGGGTAGAGTGGAATTCGTTCACTTTCCAGGCCAGGGCAAGATTGCCCTTCCAGTGCGGGAAGCTGGCGCCGTAAGGTGTGTTGAGCGCGCCGTCGTTGCCGGCGAAGTCGACAGTCTGGCCGCCACTCTCCTGCTTGAAGTGCCAGACATAGGCCCAATCGCCGGACAGGCGGAAGCCGCCGAAGGCGGTCGGCAGCGTCTTGTTGAAGGTCAGCTCGAAGCCGTCGGTCGTCAGTTGGTTGAGGTTCTCGTAATCCATGTTGACGTAGGCGATGGTGCCGTTGGCATTGCGCACCACCACGCCCGCCGCGTTGGTGTCGACCAGCGTCTGCATGTTCCCGGTGCCGATCACTCCCTGGATCGCGATCTTGTACCAGTCGAAGCCGATCTCCGAGGTCGCGTCCGGTGAAAGCTGGAAGCCCAGGTTGTAGTTGCGCGTGCGTTCCGGCTGCAGATCCGGATTGCCGCGGACCAGTACCGAGTAGGTGTTTCCCTGCGGGTTGGACGGATTGTAAGTGGGGCTGTACGGGTCGACCGCTTCCTGGATGCCCGAGGTGGTGGATTGCGAATTTTCCGCCAGGGTCGGCGCGCGGAAGCCGCGCGAATACGAGGCGTAGGCGGTCAGCATCCGGACCGGCTGGAAGCGCAGCGCGTAGCGCGGCGAGAAGGCGTCGCCGAAATCGCTGTAATGGTCGTAGCGGCCCGACTGGCTGAGACTGAGTTGGGTGGTGATGGGGATGTCGAACTGGTAGTACGCAGCCGTCACATCGCGCTCGCCGTCGATCGCCTGCAGCGAGTACGGAATGGCCAGCCCCCCGGCCTGGTTCGGATATTCGGTCACCAGGTCGCTTTCATGAAGGAACTGCGCGCCGATGCCCATCCCGATGTTGCCGCCGGGCAGGGCGTAAAGATCATTGGTGGAAGCGGTGAGGTCCACGCTGTCGAGCTTGGAAGCACCCTGGTTCTGGTCGCTGGCGTAGAGGCCAGCCAGGCCGTTGGGTGTGGCGTTCGGATTGGAGAAATCGAACTGGCCGTTGGCCAGGATATTTTCCAGCGCGGCGACATTCAGCAGCCCCGATTCGGTATTGTGGACCAGGCTCTGCGAGTGGCCAAGCGTCGCGGCCCAGTCCCAATCGCCCAGCCTGGGCAGGGTGAACTGACCGTCGAGACCCGTCGAAATGCGGAAGAAATTGGAATTGGCCTGGGTGATCTGCGGCGCTCCCTCGAAGCGATAGGTCAAGGGCACCGCGGTGCCGTAAGGGTTGTTGGGGTTGCTTGCCGGCACCAAGTTCGACACCTGGGTAATGCCACCGGTCTGCGGGTCATAGGCTTCGACGCCGTCGCCGATGCCGTTGTAGCCCTGCAGCAACCGGGTCGTGGTATGACTGCCCCATAGGTCGACGAAGCCTTCGGTAGACTCGCCCAGGTTGAACTGGGCGTGGATCTTGGGGACGATGCGCTCCTCGTCCGGATGCAGGGAAATGGAGCTGGCGGTATTGGCGCCGCAGGCGCTGCCGCTGGAAGGGCCATTGAGGATGGTGCTGCCGGAAACCACCGCACCGCCGTAGGGGCAGGGGCTGAGGACGCTGCCGCCGTTGCCGACTCCGCCCGGCTCCCAGTAACTGGCGCCCTGCGTGTTGACGCCGAAGGTGCGGTTCGAATAGTCCTGGTTGCTGGTATTGCTGCGGTCGGCGAGGGTATAACCCTCCTGCTTGAAGAAATCGACGCTGTAGCTGATGTTGTAGCGGTTCGCGCCAAGATTACCGAAGCCGCCTGCCAGGCTGAAGCGCTCGGTGTCCTCGTGGCCCTGAGTGGCATCTCCGAAGCCGGCGGTAAGGGACAGACCGTGCTGGTTGTGCTTGGTGATGATGTTGACCACGCCGGATATCGCGTCGGACCCGTACTCCGCTACCGCGCCGGTCTTCACGATCTCGATGTGATCGACCATGTTGAGCGGGATTGAGGTTAGATCGACGAACGTATCGGTGCCGTTGGACGGGAAGGCGAAGGGGGCGGCGCGCTGGCCGTCGATCAGTACCAGCGTGTACTTTTCGCTGAGGCCGCGCAGGGCGATGCCGGCACCGCCGGTCGCACCGTAGTCGAAGTTTTCACTCCAGCTGCTGGCCGAGTTGGCGGCGGCATTGCTGAGGAATTCGCCGACGGTGGTGTATCCGCTGCCCTGGATGTCCACGGCGCTGATCGACTGCACCTGGTTATAGCCGACCTTGTCCGAGCCCTTAATCAGCGAAGCGGTCACCTGGACTCTTTGCAGCAGGGGCGGAGTCTCGTCCTGCGCACCGGGCGCGCCATTGCTGCTTGAACTCTGCGCCGTTGCCGCAAACGCCCAGGCAAAGACCAAGGAAACAGGAATGCGCAATAGCTTTGCTGCGGTAGGTGCTCCCGGGTGTTCTATTTTCATGATTCCAAAACTCTTTTGGTGGTGTCAGTGTTCGGCGGCGGCAGCTGGGGAATCTGGATTAACTGACTAATTAGTTAATAACGTGGCAAAATAAAATGGCGTTCGGATGATCCCGGGATAGAAAAGGCTCACCCTTGCGCCGTTTGATGGAGAGGAAAAGTAGGGCATGACAGCGCCGCCGTCTACTAACGCTTTCTTATATCGCTATGCCAAGACATTGATCGACAGGGGTTTAATGAGGAACGAGAGGCGCTGCCAACAAAGAAATCGTCACATGAAGCGAGTCCATGAAACGAGAAAATAGCGGCGACATGCGGGAAATCCTGCTGCATAACGGCGCGCGGCTGTTCGCCACGCGTGGTTACGCGGCCGTCCGAATCGCCGATATCGTCAGCCAGAGCGGCGTGACGCAGGCCGCGTTCTACTGGTATTTCAAGAGCAAGCTGGAGATGGCTCTGGAGATCATCAGGGCCGGCCGCGAATGCATGGTCGCCGTCATCCGGCGCGGCTACCGCGAGCACGCGGTGTCGCTGCCGGACATGGCGAGCAATACCCGGCGCTGGCTGTGCGAGCTGATCAGTTTCGCCGATCAGAACCGCCACTTCATGGCGATCCTGTATTCACGCATGCCGGGTGCCGATCCGCTGGTGGACCAGGCGGTGATCGAAGCCAGGGAGGCGCTTTACCAGGCGCTGCAACGCAATATCGCGCAGGCCGTGCAGGAGCACATGCTGCCGTCCGTCCAGGGCATCGACCTTCGGGCCATGTTTGTCCATCGCCTGATCGAGGGAGGCATCGAATGGTGGCTGTTCGGACACCGGGGCGAACTCGATTATTCGGCGCCGATCTCGGCGGACGAGATGGCCGCTCGGTTGACCCATTACGAGTTCTTCGGTCTCTGCGGGGAGCCTCTCAAACCATTGCCTGCATTTCCGGTCGATTAGTTTAGTTGCAGAACTTCAAAGACTCTCCTTGACCGTGCTGACTGATCGGCGACATGAATTTAAAACCCAAATCAAAAACCGTAAGCCCATAATAAATATAGAGAACGCAGGCCGGGGTGGATGCCTGCGCCTTGGCAGGGGCTCGAGATGACAAGTGGGCTTGATTTGACCTGGCGCTATCGGCCTGATTCCATGATCGAGCGGCGAGAGGCGGGGCGCAGATGGTGTCCCGGCCGCTCAAGGTCCAATTTGAGGGCCAGACTCGCGACACTCGGGGAGCCCTCAATACTTCTCTTCAATCCGGAGCAGGGATCGTGGAGATCGATCGGCTCGATTAGGCAATCGAAGAAAGCGGACGCCAGAAGATGGAAGGCCGACTCCATCGAATGGAAGGAAGGGAAAGGGGAGGTGGATGTTCAATACGGTGACGGAGGGCCCGGCCTGGAGAAGTTTTACTATTCGAATACTGCACCTTCCCGTGACGAATCCCGGGCCGCCGCGCCGGGCCAGGTGGTTCCGTCGCTTGAGGTTTTTGTTCGTCAGTCGCTGAATCAGCCGCCGGTGCTGTTTGCTTCATCAGGTATCCGAGAGCTAGCGTTGTGGAATCCCAACCCCCAGCTGGCGAAGCTGGATATGGGCACGGCGGAGGCCTATGAGTGGACGGATCAGGATGGCCGGGCCATCAAAGGCGTGCTATTCAAGCCGTCCGACTGGACTCCGGGGCGCCGATATCCGCTGGTCATCGAAGCCCGCAGCTACCACCAGGATCGATTCTTCGTGGATGGCACGTATCCGACTGCTGTAGCCGCCCGCGCTATGGTGGAGGATGGGATGCTGGTGCTTCAGGCCGGGGAGCCCGCTATGCGGGAAAAGGACATGTTCGTCGGCGCCACCGCCCGGGCGCTGGAAGGGTACGAAGCGGCGATCCGCAAACTGTCCGCGGCGGGAATGATCGATCCGGCCCGGGTCGGCATAATCGGGTTCAGCCGCACCTGCGACAACGTGCTGTATGCCATCGCCAAGCGACCCAATCTATTCGCCGCTGCGACATCGGCGAATGGGCTTACATACGGTCCAATGCAATATCTAAGTGCAGTGGACGAATCTTTGGATCCCAGGCTGTTGGAGCAGTTTGAGCGGCACTATGGCGGGAAGCCTTTGGGCAGCGGCCTGCAACAGTGGGTGAGTGAGAATGCGGTATTTCAGGCCGCGCACGTGCAGACGCCACTTCGTGTGGAAACTCACGATCCGGAATTTGGCGCTCAAATTCTGACGGACTGGGAGCCGTTCGCGGCTCTTCGCAGCCTGGACAAGCCGGTTGACCTGATCGTTTTGCCTTACGCCACGCACGTCGTGTCGATGCCGTCCGATCTTGAGGAGTCGCAACAGGGTGACGTCGATTGGTTCAGGTTCTGGCTACAGGGTTACGAGGATCCTGATAATACAAAGGCCGAGCAATATCGGCGATGGGAGCGTCTGTGCCACGTGGAAAAGGCGCTTAGACCCGGGGAACCGAGTTCCTGCGTAGAAACGAAGAAATAGCTGTGAGCGCCACGCAAAAGGATCGAACTAGGAACTGGGTGGCACGCCGCTGAAGCAGGAGTACGCGACGTCTCTCCGTCGAACATGTGGGGCTTTGCGCAACACATCTGGCCGAAGCCGACGCGCGCTCAGGAAGTTGCGGCAGCGCCCCAGCAGCATGCCGTGCAGAAATCCCTGGAATCGCTTGTGACTGCGGTCCGATAGAGAGGTCGCCCGATTCATGACACCTGCCGCGGATTCTCCCTAACGCGGTAGTTTCTTGCGCTCCGCCGGTTCCTCCCTAGCCGGCGGAGTGCTCTTCTAAATCCAGGAGGCACCATCGAAGACGTTTATGGAGCCATCGGAAACCACTATGTGATTACAGTGCAGGGAAGGGGGCATGCCTTCGCCGGTCTCGACTCTAAGATCGGCTCGTAAGAGGTGGCTATCGAATTACGCTGTATGGAACGGACGATATCCTGCCGTTATGGCGCGTAGGGAAGGGCAGCCTATGTTCGTTATGTCTGCTTTCGGGGTGCTAGGCCGATTTCCGTATGAAGCCGACACGCCGGCGTCGTAGGCCTCTCTGAGATGATGGATCGTGCCGATGCCGGGGAGTAGCAGCGTCGTCACCTTGGCCTTCTTCACGGCGCCGACGACGGCCGCGATCCACTCCAGGTCTGTGTAGGCGCCGAAGCCGTAGTTGAAACTGGAGACTTGCAGGCCGTCGCCATGCGCCACTTCGATCGAATCGACGCCAGCGGCGTCGAGGACCGCGGCGATGCGGCGCGCGTTCTCCACGCTGTATTGGTGACGGATGGCGTGACTGCCGTCGCGTAGGGTCACGTCCGAGATGTACAGTTTTTGCCAATAGTCATTGCGAGTGCCGTTGTGTCCGTGATTCTGCCTCTGGCGGCCTCAGGCCACCGCGAGGGGGCGCTATTGGTCCCCGGTCTGTGTTTCCTGGGCCTCGCCAGCTACGGCCTGCTGGCGCGATGCCGCCTAGCCTGAAGCATCTCCCTTACAGGCAAGCCCGCCGCATGCCTTATTGGGGTTTCTTGCCGGTCTCGACCCAGGTGTGCAGATCATCCCAGGCCTGGGTGACCTGCTCCGGCGTGAAGCCACAGTGGGCATAACCGATGGTATTGATACCGGAGAGCAGCGGCCGGCGCATGGCCGGCACGGCACGCTGCACCAGGTTGTCGCCATTGCCCGCATTTGAAACCGCCTCGCGCAGCATAGGCTCCTGCAGGCCGCTGGGCACTTCGGGGTCGATGAGGTTGTAGAGGGTGAGCAACCGCGTCCTGAAGACGCCGGTGGACTTGTACCATTGATCGGCATAGGCCAGCGCGGCCGGATCGGCGTGAATGCGCTGGATGCCGGCGTTGAGGGCGGCGTTTTCCGCCGCCGAGAGGTGGGGGCTGGAATAGACCCTGGTGCTGTTGTCGTAGGGCGAGCCGCCGAAGCTGCCAAGGATGTCGTCCATGCCGAGGCCGACGGTCATAATGGGCGCAATGAATGAGGCCTGATCGGTTTCGGCGCCGCTGGCCGCGGCGATGTTGTCGATGATGCGGCGTTCCGGACTTTGCGGATTGGCGGCCGCAGCCTCGAACAGCTCGCGGATCGGCGCCACGATGCGCTTAAACTGGATCAGCGAGGGCAGCGGCCACAGCCACTCCAGCGGACCCCAGGTCAGGGTCGGAAGCTCGGACCTGGCGATGCTCTTCTCGCCAGGCAGTTCGTAGGCGGTGCCGCGGGTGAAGTAATTGTAGGCGGCGCGGATATCGATGACGTATCCGATCTCAGCCTGCCATTCGCCGACCACGCCGCAGGCGGCGATGGCGCCGGCGAACGCGTCGGGATGCTTCTCGATCAGGGCCATAGTGATGTTGCCACCCATCGAACCGCCGATGACATACACCCTTGATGTGCCCAGCATGTTCAGAAACTGCTGCAGCCGGTAGGTGTTGTCGACGGCCGATTGCACGCCGATGCCAGCCTTGTCGTAGGCGCTGCGGCCCACGGCGTAGCGTTCCGCATAAGGGGTTCTGGCCAGGCCCAGGCTGTCGTCACGGAGGATATTGTCCGGCAGCTTGAGCGGGGTGCCGGGAGGGGAATAGCCAGGGGCGAGCAGCACCGCCTGCCGGTTCCAGCGCCAGGGAAAGGCGAGGGTGAAGGCGCGGCCCTGAAGTTTGCCGGATAGCAGCATGCCGCCGTCTTCGGTGTGTTCGGCCTTGAGCGCGGTGGCGCCAGCCTGCTCCGCGGCATGCAACAGGGCGGCTTGCTCGTCGTCGAGTTTGGCGCCGCCGCAGGCGGCGAGATGCAGGCTCGCGGCAAGTGCCGCCGCGATGGCGGTCAGCTTGAACAGCAACTGTAATTTCATGGTCATTTCGGGTTTTCTATTGGCTGGCGGGGCTTTCGTGCTTTGCTGGCATCAGGCGGCGCTGCCAGAAGCGCCGTATCTCCGCATAAGCGGCTTTCTGTTCGGGCGTGTCCATCATGTAGGCTTGGAACACGTGAGTCATGCCTTCGTAGATGTCGAGTTCGGCGTCGCCGCCGGCGGTCTTGATCGCCTGGTACAGCCGCACTGAATCGCTCAGCACCCGCTCCTTGGTGCCGGCCTGGATCAGCACCGGCGGATAAGGTTTGGAGAAGTCTCCGTAGACCGGCGAGACATAGGGGTTCTTCCAGTAGGCCGGGTCGGCATACAGCGCGATGCCGGCGCGCAGTTCCTCGGTTCGGTTCAGCACCGGATCGGCGTCGCGCAGCGTGACGAAGGTGTCGCCGCCCATGCCCAGATCCGTCGCCGGCGACATCAGCACCAGGGCGCCGGGCAGTTCCAGTCCCTCGTCGCGCAGCTTGAGCACGCCGGCGGCTACGATGTTACCCCCGGCGGAATCGCCGAACATGCCGATGCTGCGGGCCGGGTGTCCCTGGGCCAGCAGGGCCTTGTATATGGCAATCAACTGATCGGTGACCAGCGGCCAGCGGCCGCGCGGCGCAACCGTGTAGTCCACGGAAATGATGCGCTTGCCGCTTGCCTGAACCATCAGGGCGGCGCCGCGCACCGCGGAGCGTGCCGAGTCCTGGACGAAGCCACCGCCGTGCACGTGGATCAGGATGGTGCCGTCATCCTGGTACTGCAGCGGCTTGATCTCGACCACACCGACGTCGCCCATGCGCATGTCGGTGGCGGACACATTCATCTGCTTCAGGAACGGTGCGTTTTTTTCCTCGACGCCGACCTGAAGCGCCCGCTGCCGTGCTTCGAAATCGGCGGCGGTGCGGGCGATCGGCCTGGCGGCCTGCTGCCTGACCACGATCGGCAGCATTCGCGCGTAGAAGTCATGCGCCTGCAGCGAGATCGATGGCGGCAAGTAGTACGGCTGGTCCGGGTTTGGTTCCGGAGATTGGTTCTGGGTCTGCTGCGGAGTTGGGTTTTGAGGCTGTTTTAGGGATTGATTCGGCGGTTGGCTCTGCGGCGGATTCCGGGGCTGATTCTGCAGCGGCATCGGTTGCTGCGGCGGGGCGGCGTCCCCTTGTGGATCCGCCGCTGCTGCAGTGCTCCAGCTAGTCCAGCCCAGTACGGTAAGGGCGATCACCAGCCCGCTGACGCGGCTGCTATATGGGTGCATGCACTACTCCTCCGTTTATTCCCAGGCTTTAGCAGTCCGGGCGTTGTTGTGGAGCCGAGACGTGTGAAGCGCCTTGTGCGGCGGTTTTCCCCAAAAAAAGGCCATAAAAAATCATCTGAACCGCCGCTTGGAGCAGCTGGGACGTCTTAGCTCTATAAGACCCCCGGGACACAAGATCCGGACACATATGGAGGAGCGCCGGATGCGGTTGATGCTGCTGCAGCGGCTTTGTTTGCTTTTCACTTCGCTGTGCCTGCTTGCTTGCGCCACGCTGCACCCCGCTTGCGCGCAGCCGCAGGCGGCACCCTCGATGCAGGCCGCCTGCGAGGCGCTGAAGAGCGGCGACTTTTCCGGCGTGAAGGATGCGCCGACCCGGGTGATGTCGGCATCGACCGAGCCGGCTGGAGAAGTGCCGGCGGCATGCCTAGTGCGCGGATACGTTTCGCCGCAGGTCGGCTTCGAGCTGAAGCTGCCGCTGTCGGACTGGAACGGCCGGCTGGTGGAAGTCAGCTCTGGCGGCGTTGCCGGCTCCGCCCAGGGTCCGGCTGACCGGCAGGTATGCGACGAGGCGGTGCGGCGCGGCTACGCCTGCATCCACTCCGATCAGGGGCACACTTCGGGCCCCGGCGAACGAGGCGCGATCTCGCTCGACGGCCTGTGGGCCTAGTCAAGCTGCCGTACACCAGGGACACCCCGTTATTGCCGCCGGGCCTGATCGGCCAAGTGCGTCTCGTCACAGAAAACCATTGATGGAGAGGTCGATGAAGCTTGCCCAGCTGGTTCCCGCTGTACTCCTTTGTTCCGGCGTCGTAGCTACAGCGCAACCGACAGACCCGGATCAGCGCGCCGCCGCCACCGAGGGGCAGATGACGGATGCCGAGCGCATCCATCTGCTGCACAGCAACTTGCCCATAAGCGTCGAGCCCGGCAAGCCGGCGCAGCTGATCCCCGGAGTTCCGATCACCCCAGGTTACGTGCCGGGAATCTACCGCCTCGGCATACCGGACATTACCGAAACCGATGCGAGCCTGGGCGTTGTCAATCCACTCGGCCTGCGCGAGGGCGATGTCGCCACCGCCCTGCCGTCGGGTCTGGCCCTGGCTTCCACCTTCGACCCCGCGCTGGCCTACCAGTCCGGCGCCATGATCGGCTCCGAGGCGCGCGCCAAGGGTTTCAACGTCCTGCTCGGTCCCGGCGTCAACCTGGCGCGCGATCCGCGCAACGGCCGCAATTTCGAATATCTCGGCGAAGACCCGCTGCTGGCGGGCGTTCTGGGCGGCGAGGAGAGCCGCGGCATCCAGAGCACGGGTGTCGTCGCCACCATCAAGCACTTTGCGCTCAACGACCAGGAAACCCTGCGCCGCACAGTCGATGTGCGCATCGACGAAGCGGCCATGCGTGAAAGCGACCTGCTGGCCTTCGAGATCGGCATCGAGCGCGGGCAGCCGGGCGCGGTCATGTGCGCCTACAACCAAGTCAACGGCGCCTATGCCTGCGGCAACGACTTCCTGCTGAACCGGGTGCTGAAGCGCGACTGGGACTACAAGGGCTGGGTCATGTCGGACTGGGGAGCGGTCCATGACGTCGGCTATTTCAATGCCGGCCTGGACCAGCACTCCGGCGCGCAGCTCGACCAGAAGGTCTGGTTCGACGAGCCGCTCAAGGCGGAATACGCTGCGGGCAGGGTATCGAAGGAGCGCCTGTCCGATGGCGTGCGCCGCATCCTGCGCTCGCTCTATGCGGTGGGCGCGGACCATCCGCCGCAGAAGACCGCGATCGACTACGATGCGCATGGCAAGGTGGCGCAGGCCGCGGCGGCCGGCGGCATCGTCCTGCTCAAGAACGACCATGCGCTGCCGCTGGCCGGCTCGTCGCAGTCCATCCTGGTGATCGGCGGCTATGCCATCGCCGGCGTGCTGTCCGGCGGCGGCTCCAGCCAGGTCACCCCGGTCGGCGGCGCAGCGGCGGTCATCCCCACGGACGTGCACCATCTGGTGAAGCGGCCCGTTGGCCAGCTGCTCATTGCGCCGTCGCCGGTCAAGGCCCTGAAGGACACGCTGGCGGGTGCGACGATCGCCTACGATCCCGGCAATGACACCGCTGTTGCCGCCGCGCGCGCTGCGCGTGCCGATGTCGCGATCGTCTTCGCCACCAAGTGGCAGACCGAAGGCATGGACTCCGGCAACCTGTCGCTGCCGGCCGGTCAGGACGAGCTGATCGAGGCGATGGCCAAGGCCAATCGCAATACCATCGTGGTGCTCGAGACCGGCAACCCGGTGCTGATGCCCTGGCTCGCCGATGTCAAAGCCGTGGTCGAAGCCTGGTATCCGGGCCAGAATGGAGGCAAGGCGATCGCCGATGTCCTGAGCGGCGTGGTCAATCCCTCGGGCCGGTTGCCCGTCACCTTCCCCGCCCAAGAGGAGCAGAACCCGCGTGGGCCGCTGCCGGACCTGGGCGAAGAGGATGCCTCGCACCTAAAGAACTCGCGCAACGCGGCCGACTACCCGGAAGGCTCGGACGTCGGCTATCGCTGGTATTCGGCACAAGGGCAGGCGCCGCTGTTCCCGTTCGGCTACGGCCTCAGCTACACCCGCTTCGATCACGGCCCGCTCGAACTGCGCGGCGGCGACACGGTGAGCGCCACCTTCACGGTGAGCAACGTCGGCAGCCGCGAGGGCCAGGACGTGCCACAGCTTTACCTGGTCAACGCGGCGGGCAAGGCAGTGCAGCGGCTTGCCGCATTCCAGAAGCTGGCGTTGAAGCCCGGCGAAAGCCGCGAGCTGAGCCTGAGTGTCGATCCGCGCCTGCTGGCCAACTGGGATCAGCATGGCTGGCTGATCCGTGCCGGCAGCTACGGTTTCGCGCTTGGCGCATCGGCGACGGAGCTGGGCCCGGTTGCAACGGTGCAGCTCGAGCAGCGCCGCCTCAAGCCCTGATCCGCTACGGCGAACTGTCGCAGGAGTGCATGGCAGATGGAAATACGGATGGCCGACGCTGGCGGCATGTATCCATGCCTGATCGGCGATATCGGCGGAACCCACGCCCGCTTCGCCCTTGTGCGCGAAGCGGGCGCCGCCCTGGAACTGCAGCGGACGCTGGAGTGCGCGCGCTTCGATGGGCCCGGATCGGCGATCGGACATTACCTGCGCGGGGTCTCCGCGCCGGCGCCGGAAAGCGCCGTGCTGGGGGTGGCGACGCCGGTGGCGGACGACGACGTCTGCATAGTCAACCACCCGTGGCGTTTCTCCGTCGAAAGCCTGCGCCGATATCTGAAGCTGGAGCGCCTGGTGGTGATCAACGACTTCGAGGCGATGGCCTACGCCATTCCGGCGCTCGATGCCGCCGCCGTCGAGCGGATCGGCGGCGGCGCGGCGGTGGCCGGCGCAGCGATTGCCTTGCTGGGACCGGGAACCGGACTCGGCGTCGCCACCCTGGCTCCCACCGGTGAGGGTTACGTGACGCTGGCGGGTGAGGGCGGACACATCACGCTGGCGGCCTGCAACGACGCGGAAGCGGACGTCATCCGCATCCTGCGCCAGCGCTACGGCCATGTGTCGGCGGAGCGCCTGCTGTCAGGTTCGGGTCTGGAGGACCTGTATACCGTACTGTCGACTGGACGCAGCTCCGCTGTGGAGCCGCTGCGGGCCGAACAGATCAGTGCCCGCGGCACGGCGTCCATCTGCCCGATTTGCAGCGAAGCCATGCAGATGTTCTGCGCCATGCTCGGCACCGTGGCTTCGAACCTGGCCCTGAGCGTGGGCGCGCGCGGCGGCGTCTACATTGGCGGCGGCATCGTGCCGAGGCTGGGTGGCTATCTTGCCGCTTCCTGCTTTCGCCGGCGCTTTGAAGAGAAGGGTCGCTTCGCCGGCTATCTTGCGGCGATTCCCACGCTGCTGATTCGCGCGGAAAATCCAGGCCTGATCGGGGCGGCGCGATACCTCGACCGGCTCGGTCCCGCGCAGCAGCGTATGCCGCATTAACTGCGCCCCTTGTAGGTTAGACCCCGCGGAGATCCAGCTTGGCGACACCACATGCGAGTGCGAAACGTTTCCGGGAATGGCACCACGGCCAGGTTGCTGTGACATTGGCGGTGATGCTCCTGTCGTGGGCCACGGCGGCGACTGCGGCTTCCGCTCCGGCGCAACCGCCCGCCTCCGCCGCGCCGCCAAATCTGCTGATCTGGCCGGCGGATGATGCCGGAGCCGGGACTGGCAGCGGCGAGCCGAAGGAACAGGAATCGGTTGCGAGCTGGCACCAGCGCTTCGTGCGCAACGTCACGCGGGCTTCGGTGGACGTTTACCTGCCCGAGCCATCCAGGGCCAACGGCGCCGCCATGATCGTCTGCCCCGGCGGCGGCTTCCGCTTCCTGACCATGGAAGGCGAGGGCGAGCAGGTGGAGCACTGGCTCAACCAGCGCGGCATCGCCGCTTTCATCCTGCACTACCGACTGAAGCCGACGCCGCGTTCGGATCTGTTGTTCTATATCAGGATGCTGATCGAGCTGCCGCCGCTGTTCAGCGGCAAGGGGATCAAGGACAAACAGTCATTTATGTCGCTGGAAGCGCCGGCCATCGCCGACGGCACCCAGGCCGTCCGCTTCGTCCGTAGCGAGGCTGCGACCTGGCATCTGGCCCCGGACCGTATCGGCGTCCTGGGGTTCTCGGCCGGTGGGGTGGTGGCGGTGGGGGCGTCGCTGGCGGCAGAGCCGAAGGATCGTCCGGATTTTGCCGCCGCGCTCTACAGCGGCCCTCTCGATATCGGCTCCGTGCCCGCGGATGCCCCGCCGCTGTTCATGGGGGCGGCGGCCGATGACCCTCTCACCGCGCTCGGCACGCAGCCGATCGCCGCCGCCTGGAAAGCCGGCGGCGCGCCGGTGGAACTCCATGTCTACCAGAAAGGAGGCCACGGCTTCGGCATGCAGAAAAAAGGCACCGATAGCGACCGCTGGGTTGACGATTTCAGCGCCTGGCTGGAAGCTCGAGGCCTGTAGGACACGAAATTCCGGCGGGGCAGGACGCCCGACCGCCGTCCAGCGCTGTTCATACGTCTAAGCCTTAGTAGGGGAAGACAAGGGCCGGGACCGCAGCACCACATGGGCGAACGTTTGCAAGACGACCGGAAACAGCGATACCAGGGTGGGTCGTCTCAGCACGGCCGTCCGGGCGCGGCGCGCGCAACCGAGCTGTCGCAGCTGTTCGAGCAGCACAACCGCACCCTGGTCGCATTTCTGGCCAACCGCATGGGCAACGAGGCGGAGGCCAAGGAAGTGGCGCAGGAAGCTTATGTGCGCATGCTGCAGCTGAACGAGCCGGGAGCGGTCAGCTTCCTGCGCGCCTACCTGTTCCGCACCGCCGCCAACATCGCCCTGGACCGCATCCGCCATCGCGCCTGCTCCGAGCGCTTCGACGTGGTCTACGACAGCGACGATCTGACCAATCAGCTCGGGCCTGATCGCGAGGTGCTGGCGCGGGACGAACTGAAGATGGTCCGGCTGGCGCTGCTGGAATTGCCGGCGAGCTATCGGCGGGCGTTCCTGCTCAGCCGCTTCGAGGAGAAAAGCACGGAGGAAATCGGCCGCGAGCTCGGCATCAAGGATACGCAGACACGGTTGTACCTGCGGCGCGCCGTGGCGTACTGCCGGCTGCGCATGGATGGCCTTTCCGAGGCCGAAGCGAAGGAGCGCGTATTTCCATGAATCCCAACGACATGCCGGGCAGCGCGGGCGATGCCCAGCGCCTGGAAGCGGCAACGGAGTGGATGTTGCGGCTGCGCGACGATACCGCCAGCGAGCAGGAGATCGTGCGCTGGGTGCAGTGGTGCGAGGCCGATCCGCGCAACCAGCAGGCCTTCGATCGCGTGCGCGGCTTCTGGCAGGTGAGCGGCGCCCTGGCGCAGGAAGTGGTGAATGGAGACTTGGTCGCGGCGACAGCAGGTACGCGTCCGGCCGAGCGTAGCAGCGCGCCGCAGGAAGCCGGGCGCCGCCCGCGCGCCCGGTGGAGCGGATACCGGCGTCCGTTGGCGCTGGCCGCCGCCAACGCGCTAGTGATATTCACGCTGGTCGCCGCAGCATCGTTCCTATACGTGCGGCGGCATTCAGCCGGCGACGACGATCTTGTCGCCGCCGCCTCGGAGGCGGTGCATGAGGCCGAACTGTCGGATGGCTCGAAAATGGAGCTGGCGGCAAAATCGGTGGTGGCCGTGCATTACAGCGAAGCCCGCCGCGCCATCGAGCTGCGCGAAGGGGAGGCCTATTTCACGGTGGCGCCCAACAAGGAGCGGCCGTTCGTCGTCGCCGCCGGCAATGTGCGAGTGCGGGCGGTGGGCACCGCCTTCAACGTGCGCCAGTCGGGCGGGCGCGCCGTGATCACGGTGACCAAGGGCAAGGTCGATGTCTACCGGATCGATCCAGGCGTGGACGATAGCGCCACGGCCGGCGGTTCCACGCGGCAGCAATCGCACCTGATTCGGGTCGCGGCCGGGGAGCAGGTCAGTTGGGACGAGCCCGGCGCACAGGACCCCGTGGTCGCCGCGGTAGACCCGGCGGTGGCACTGGGCTGGCGCGAAGGTCGCCTGGCTTACGACAATGAGCCCTTGGGATCGGTCATTGCCGATTACAATCGCTATTCCCGGCGTCAGGTGGTGATCGACAGCGATACGGTCAGGAATCTGCGCTTCTCGGGCACGCTGCTGACCGGCTCCACGCGGGAGTGGCTGCGGGCTTTGCCGGGTGAGTTTCCGGTGCAAGTGCGGGATCACGACGGCGTCGATGTGATCGAGCCTTTGCCCCGGCAGCCTTCGTAGAAAAAGGTCTATCGCGTTCGCTGCGGTCGCATAACGTTTCCAATACCGATACCGACCGTTACGCTGCACGGGTCGAACGTCTTAGCTCCATAAGAACGGGATTTCGAATCCCGAATATCAATGGAGGAGAGAGAAATGCGATTTGCCATGCGGCGTGGCTTTGCCATGCTGTTCGTGCTGATGGGGGGTGCAGTGGTCGGAGCCGGCGCCAGCCCGGCGGCCTTTGCCGACGATGCGCTCGACAAAGTGATGACCGTCGACATTCCGGCACAGCCGCTGACCAGCGCGCTGATCATGCTATCCAATCAGAGCGGTACGCAGATCCTGACATCCGCCGGCTTGGTGGGCGGTCGCAGCACCGATGGCGTTCATGGCCAGATGTCGCTGCGCGATGCCTTGTCCGGATTGCTCAAGGGGAGTTCGCTCGGCTTTCACGCCGCCGGTGAAAATACCATCGGCATCGACGGGGTGTCCGCCGGGAGGCGGGACCGGGGCGGGGCTTCGCATGGCGGCGGCGACGCCGCGGCGTCCGGCGAAGCGGTCGTTGCCGTTGCGGAGACTGCCGCGCCCGCGGCGACACCCGCTACCTCCGCGACGGCCGCGGACGGCGACAAGCACTCCGTCTCCCTCGGCGAAATCGTGGTGACCGCGACCAAGCGCGAACAGTCGGTGCGCAAGATTCCCGCCACGGTCAACGTGCTCAAGGGCAAGGACCTGGAGGAAATCGGTGCCCGCGACATGGAGGACTTCCTCAAGTACGTCCCCGGCGTCAGCCTGCAGGAAAGCACGGTCAGCAACGACCGCACCGTATCGATCCGCGGCATCGGTCCGCAGCCGGGTGCCAATACCACCACCGGCGCCCTGATCGACGACGTCTCGATGTCCGATCCCTATTCGAGCTACGTAGTGCCCGACCTGGATCCCTTCGACCTGCACGACGTGGAGGTGCTCAAAGGGCCGCAGGGAACGCTGTTCGGGGCTTCGGCGCTCAACGGCGCCATCCGCTATGTGCCGAACAAGCCGCTGCTGGGGGAATGGGAAGGCAAGGGCTTTGTCGACTGGCTCAGTGTGACGGACGGCGGCTCGGCGCCCACCTTCGGCGGCGCGATCAATATCCCCGTGGGGAAACAGCTCGCGTTCCGGGCGGTGGACGTGGTACAGGAGATTCCCGGCCTGTACGACGACGTCAATGCCAACGGCAAGAACGACAAGAACTCGGACAACGGCTACAAGCGCATGCACCGCTTAATGGGGCTGTGGCAGCCGCTCGACAAGCTGAGCATGAATGCCTTCTACCTGCAGCAGGTGTCGCAGCGCAACGACATGAGCATCGCCAACAACCTAAATAGCCAGCTCACACGCACCGATGCGCCGGGGCCCAGTTCGGCGCGCGAGGGTTTCGCCTTGTGGAACGTGGATATGCGCTACAACCTGGACTGGTCCACGCTGATTTCCGAGACCTCCCGCACCACCAAGCTGCAGGACATCAATATCGACTCGAGCGCCCTGTTCGAGCCGCTTGCGGTGCAGGGCATCGAGAGTCTCGGCAACGCCACGCTGGTCAAGAGCAAGGCGATCACGCAGGAGTTGCGTCTGGTTTCCGCGCCGGGCGACAGCCCCTGGGTGTGGCTCGGCGGCGCCTACCTGAGCCGCTACAACGCTAACCTGAGCAACGACCTCTATCTGTCGAATCCCCAGTTGCTGCCCCTGCTGCTCGCGGCCCTGAGTATTCCGCCGGGCTCGGTGCCGCCGCAGACTTCGCCGGATATCCTGCTGCAGTCCATCCACTTCGCGCCATTGAAGGCCACCGAGGAATCGATGTTCGGCGAGCTGACGCGCAAGCTGGGATCGGCGTCGTTCACCGTCGGCGGCCGCTTCTACCGCGAGTCCCTAACCAACAACGTGGAGATAAGCGGCCTGCTCGCCGGTGTGGCCCCACCCAACTACGCCGGTGGCAAGTCGATGAGGTCCACCGGCTTCAATCCCAAGGCAGCGGCGACCTACCAGGTGACCGACAACGTCCTCTGGTACGTCAATGCAACCCACGGCTTCCAGTTCGGCGGGCTCAACGCGCCATCGCCCCATCCGGCCGACCAGTTTCCGCTGGTGTACAAGCCGAGCACCGTGTGGAGCTATGAAACCGGCGTGCGCACCGACGCTTTCCACAAGACGCTGCAGTTCGACCTCACGGCGTTCCTGCTCAACTGGAAAGACATGCAGATCTCGCAGAGGACGCCTGACGGCCTGAGCACCTATACCGCCAACATCAGCCGGGCGCGCAGCAAGGGCCTGGAAGCCTCGGTGCGCTATCTGACGCCAATCCCTGGCCTGACGCTGATCAACGTGGCTTCGTACATCCACGCCAAGGTGGCCGAGTCCTATACGACGGCCAACGGCACTTTCATTCCGGCCGGCACCGATCTGCCGGCGGCGCCGCGCCTGCAGACCGCGACGACGCTGGTCTACAACAACATGTTCGGTCCCCTGCATGCCGGTGCCGCGCTGACATTCTCCCACCAGGGCCGCGCCTTCAACGATATCACGCATGACGCCGGCATCTACGGCTACAACACCCTGGACTTCAACCTCAACGCCTCCTGGCCGAATCTCTATTTGTCGCCGGCGGTCTCGCTCAACTTCATCAACCTGACCAATACGCGTGCGCTGGTTGGAGCGGACACCACCCAGATCGGTAACACTATTGAAGCCTCGCAGGGCATCTACAACCGGCCGCGCGCCATCGCCATGCGCATCAGCGGCACCTTCTGAAGGCCCGGCGACGGCCCGTTCGGATCGCCGCTGCGATTGTCCCCCGCTCCGATGATTTGTCGAAGTGCGAGCGTCGCGGCGCGCGGTTCGAACGTCTTAGCTCCATAAGAATGGGATCTACGAGTCCCGGACAACAAAGGAGGAGAGAAAATGAGATCTGCCATGCAGGGTGGCCTTGGTTTGTTGTGTGCGCTGCTCGGGGCGGGAGTGCTTGGCGCCGGTATCAGTCCGGCGGCTTTTGCAGGGGACGCACTCGACAAGGTAGTGAACGTCGATATTCCGGCACAGCCGCTGACCGGCGCGCTGATCATGCTGTCCAAGCAGAGCGGCGCACAGATCCTCACGCCTGCCGATCTGGTGGGCGAGCACAGCACGGCGGGTGTTCATGGCCAGATGTCGATCCGTGATGCCCTGTCCGGGCTGCTCAAGGGTAGTCCGCTGGGTTTCCATGTCGCGGGCGAAAATACCGTCGGCATCGACGCGACGTCTGCCGCGCAGCAGGACAAGGATGGGGGCCCGCATAGCGGCGCCGGCGCAGCGGCAGCGGGCCTGGCGCAGATTCCGGTCGCAGACAACGCCTCCGGGGGCAACGGTTCGGGCACGGGCAAGACGCCCGTCTCACTCGGCGAAATCGTCGTCACAGCCACCAAGCGCGAACAGTCAGTGCGCAAGATCGCCGGCACGGTGGACGTGCTCAGGGGCAAGGACCTGGAAGATATCGGCGCGCGAGAGATGGAGGATTTCCTCAAGTACGTTCCCGGCATCACCCTGCAGGAAGGCGCTACCAATACCAGCCGCACCATCTCCATTCGCGGCATCGGCCCACAGCCAGGTGCGAACACCACAGTCGGCGTGCTGATCGACGACGTCTCTATGTCCGATCCCTATGCCAGCTATCTGGTGCCCGATCTCGATCCCTTCGACCTGCACGATCTAGAAGTGCTGAAGGGACCGCAGGGCACCCTGTTCGGGGCTTCGGCGCTGGTCGGCGCTATCCGCTACGTACTGAACAAGCCGCTGCTGGGCGAATGGGAGGCCAAGGGCTTTGCCGACTTGCTGCACGTGCAGGGCGCCGGCTCCGGCCCGACCTTCGGCGGCATGGTCAATGTTCCGCTGGGCGAAAAGGCGGCAGTGCGGGCGGTCGACGTGGTACAGGAAATTCCCGGTCTGTACGACGACGTCAATGCCAACGGCAAGAACGAAAGGGACGCGGACAACGGCTACAAGCGGATGTCGCGCATCCTAGGAACCTGGCAGCCTCTCGACCAGCTCAGCGTGAGCGCGTTCTACCTGCGGCAAACCAACCATAGGAACGACCTGAGCATCGCCAATAATCTGAACGGCGACTTCATGCGCACCGATACGCCCGGGCCGAGTACGTCGAGACAGGCCTTTTCCGTTGCCAATCTGGACATACGCTACAACTTCGACTGGGCCACGCTGATTTCCGAGACCTCGCACAACGCCAAGATGCAGGACCTCGATATCGATTCAAGCGCCGTGGCGGAAGCGCTCGCCACTCTCGGCGTGCAGACCCTGCGTACGCATGGCTTGATCAACAGCCGTTCGACCGCGCAGGAGCTGCGGCTGGTTTCGGCTCCGGGAGACAGTCCCTGGGTGTGGATCGCCGGGGCTTACTACAACCGTTACAAGGCCTCGCTGGTCGACGATATCTATCTGGCAAATACGCAGGAGTTGGCTTCGGTTCTTAATGGCCTGGGCCTGCCGCCGGATCTGACCTCGATCGTGACGCCCTCTTCGCAAGGCATCTCGGTGATCTATGTCAACTATGATCCGCTGGAGGCCAAGGAAGAATCGCTGTTCGGCGAGCTGACGCGCAAGTTGTGGGACAACCGCCTGCAATTCACTGTCGGGGGCCGTCTCTACCGCGAGGAACTGAACACCGATGTGGTGCTCGGCGGCCTGACCGCGCCGCTGGGCCAGCTGGAGAACTACAACGGGCTGAAGACGATGAAGTCCGAGGGTTTCAACCCCAAGGCGACGGTGTCGGCCCAACTAACCAACAACATCCTGTGGTACGCCAATGCATCGCATGGCTTCCAGTTCGGCGGCCTCAACTCGCCGGCGGCCATACCGACCGACAATAACTTCCCTCTGGACTACAAGCCGAGCACGGTGTGGAGCTACGAAACCGGCGAGCGCCTGGATGCGTTCCACAAGATGTTGCAGTTCGATCTCACCGCATTCCTGCTCAACTGGAAGAACATGCAGATCCAGCAACAGACGCCCGACGGCGTGACCGATTACACGGCCAACATCGGTGCGGCACGCAGCAAGGGGGTCGAACTGTCGATCCGCTACCTGACGCCTATTCCGGGCCTGCTGCTGATCAACACCGGTTCGTACATCCATGCCAAGGTCGCCGAGCCTTACACCACCTCCAGCGGAGTGTTCGTGCCGGTCGGTGCCGACCTGCCGGCAGCGCCGCGCCTGCAGACCACCACCACGCTGGCTTACAACATCGCGCTCGGAACCGTGCGCACCGGCGCGGGCGTAACCCTCTCCCACCAGGGCCACGCCTTCAACGACATCGAGCATGACGCGACTATTTATCGCTACAACACTCTGGCCTTCAACTACAACCTGAGTTTTCCGCATATCTTCATGGCGCCGTCGTTCACGCTCAATGCCACCAACCTGACCGATACGCATGCCCTAGTCGGGGCGCAGCTCAACCATGTGGGCAACGTCACCGACGGCGCCTTCGGCGCTTTCGTTCGCCCGCGCGCCATCGACCTGCGTATTAGCGGCCAGTTCTGAGAATCTGAGAAATGACAACCGATCGACGGCCGCTGCGGTGACGACCCCCATGATCGCCATCGACCTCTTGTCGATGTTCTGCAGCGCCTTCTGGATGCTGCTGCCGCCGCGTCTGGCGCATGGGCTCGTCGGCGGAATTTCCGTCGGTATGGGATTCAGCGTGATCGGCAGAACACCGCTGCCGGAGCGCGCATTCGGCATGCTCACGTTCCTTCAGTTCTGGCTTGCCGGCCGGGCCGTGATGCTGTTGCCTAGGATGATCGAACGATTGGGGCGGGCGTCGTGTTCCTGGGGCTTTCGGCCATTGCCCTGCTAGCGCTGATGGTGCTGCCCATGGTGCCCTACTATGCCGAAGCCAGTGCGCCGCTGCTGCTGGCGCTGCTGAGGCTATTCCCGTTCCAGGCGACCAAGATGAGCCTCTACAGCTATCTGTTCGGCCTTGGACGCTCGCTCGATATTTCCACAGGCTTTTTGTCGACGGTCGTCGGCGCTTCCGCCTGGCACGGCTGCCTGAGGTTAGTTGCCGTCGTCGCCATCGGGCTGCGTTACGGTAGGGACCGGCCGCTGGCTGCCATGGTCGCCGCCGCGGTCATCGCCTACATGGCGGTTCTGTTCTTCGGTGAAATCTGCGCGGTATTCGCCATAGCAGAAATCATCGTGGCCATGATCTGGGCTTTCGTCGCACCCCATCTGTTCGGCATGTGCTCCGCTTTCGATTCAAAGGGGCAGATGGGGGCCTGGAGCAGTTTCTTTTCCAAACTGGGCACGGCCACCGGACCAGTCATCGGCGGAATCGTGCTGTCGGAAACGCATTACGAACGGCTGATTTGAATGGCACTTGCCGGGAAAGTCGGGAGCGGCCTTTGCGTGGCATGGCCAGCGCTGATCCTCGACCGGCAGGCGGCGGCATGAACGCGGGACAGGCAGGCTCATCACCAAATAACTCGGTGGCCAGGTGGGCACGCCGGACTGCGGGCAGGAGACATACACAATGAATCGAAAAGCTGGCATTGCGGCGCATATCGTCATGGGGATCGTCCTCGGCTTGTCGCCATTCGCCGGAGGCAGCGTCGCTCAGGCCGCTACCGGTACGACTGTCGAAGGCCTGCCGCCGGTGATCACCCAGTACGGCGCGGTGCAGGGCAGCCTATCCGCCGACGGCTCGGTCCGGATCTGGCTCGGTCTGCCTTACGCCGCGCCTCCGGTTGGCGAGCGGCGCTGGAAGGCACCGCAGCCGCATGAGCCGTGGAACGGTATATTGAATGCGCGCTCTTTCGGCAGCCCCTGCATGCAGATGGGCGCCATGTATGGCCCGCCGCCCGAGGGAAAGGCTTGGGGAATTTCCAATGTGGAAGTCTTCGGCAAGCCGGTTGGTAGCGAGGATTGCCTGACTCTGAATATCTGGCGCCCCAATAGCGAGGACCGCGACCTGCCGGTTCTGCTCTTCGTGCACGGCGGCTCCAACGTCGCGGGATATTCCGGAGACCCCATGTATGACGGGGCGAAACTGGCGGCCACCGCCCGCGTCGTCGTCGTCACCATCAATTACCGGCTTGGAATATTCGGCTGGTTTACCCATCCCGCGCTCCAGGGCCCAGACCCGCTGAGCAACTCGGGAAACTTCGGCAATCTCGATATCATCCAGTCTCTGCGCTTCGTTCAGTCTAATGCCACGGCGTTCGGCGGCGATCCCGGCAACGTCACGTTGATGGGGCAGTCGGCGGGGGCCATCAACGTCTACAGCCTTATGGCATCGAAACTGGCAGACGGCCTGTTTCAAAAGGCGATTGTGCTGAGCGGACTGATCGGCTCGGGCGCCAAGGAAAAGGATTACTCGTTCGCCAACGATCTCACCGCGCAACTGGCGATTCAGGATGGGCTGGCCGCGACGCCCGAGGCGGCGACGAAGGTTCTGGCGAAGAAAGGCGCGCCCTGGGTGAGGCAGTACCTGCTGTCAAGAACCAGCAACCGGATACTGGATGCCTTGCACCGCAGTCCATCGCTGCGCAAGCCGCCGCCGCCATTTGGCGACGGCGTGGTCATTGCCGCCGATATGCAGGCGGATTTCGATAAGGGACGATTCATGCACGTTCCCCGACAAGCCGATTCGCGGAAAGGCGGCCATTGCCCTGACGGCGTGGCTGACTCGGGCGGGAATTACTGAGGGGCCGATCTTCCGGCGGCTTTGGCGGAACCGTGTCGGACCCTCCCTTTCCGGGGCGTCCGTCGCGTCGGTTGTGAAGCGCCGCGCCAGGCTAGCGGACATTGAAGGAGATTGGGCTGGTCACAGTTTACGATCGGGCTTCATCACCGAGGCTGGAAAGCGGAAGGTTCCCCTTGGGGATGTTATGGCGCTGACGGAGCACCGGCAGGCGGCCACAGTTATGGGGTACTACCGATCGGGAGAGCTGTTCGAGTCCGAGGTGGCACAACTACTAGGATGAGCGCGGGATACCGCTAACTTCACATTCAGCAGCACGTTCAAGATGTCACGGTAGAAGTTCTCGGCAAATACCGACAAATCTGTGTAGCCCATCGTGTTGCGCAGCTTGACTTGCTCGGCGATGGTTGACAGCTCGCCGATAAACGCGCCTCTGGTGATCATTGGATTTGGTCCTTGCTACCGTTGTTTGGGGTTGTTGCGTCTGCGTCTGTTGCGAGGGGCTTTCCCGAAGCGTCCGTAGCCTCCACGACGCTTACGCTGGTTCGCATAATAGATATTATGTAAACTTGAGTAAAAGATACTTTTAGTACAAGGTACTTTTATGAAAGGCCCCATAAACACAAACGGTTTCACCGCCTGCTGGAAGACACGAAGTCGCGCTCGCTGAGACATCAACTTAGGCTCGCGACAAAAAGGTTGGCCGCGACAACAACTTGAGTCTGTCTAACTTGCTGAAAGACCCTGCTTTTTGCTGACGGCGTTCCCCGAAAAAGACGCATCTTCCTGTCGCGATCCAAAAAAATCAGGATTCCCAATAGATTGCAGCGGGGTTCGAGGCGTTTTCCCGCCTCAAGATTTCCCCGAAAAATTGGGCTTGTAGACGACATTTCTTTGGCGGTAGCTTCCGTAGGAAGCTAGTTGAGCAGCCAAGAAAGGAATCCAAAGATGCGCACGCCTCTCGAAGCTACGGATTTGGGAACCCACCTCTCGAACACCGACATCCGATCCCAAAATGTAATTTGGCTTTTCAACCTATCCATTCAAAATGTTGAGGTTCTAGATCGAGATAGCTTTGGATCGGTGATTGAGCACCACTGGGAACGTCGCTTGTTTGTTGGCGCCTTGCAGTTTGGCGTCGACGTATTCCGCGGGCTTATGCTACTGCAGGAACTCTCGGCACGAGATAAATTGAAGGCGAACATGATTGGCCGCACTTGTCCGTTCACGCTTCAACTGCCGGCATCCCTAACTCTTCGATCTGTAGAGTGCATCTTAGGGAACGTGGTACAGACCCAGACACTTTCATTCACGCCGCTCATTGTTCGAAGCTTTGCCCCGACTGTGTAGACAGATGCACCGCAGACGACAACCTCACACCAGGAATCCGATCAAGGACCCTTGACCCTTCTTATGGTCGGCATACCGCCTCAGGTCGTGCCGCGAGCCCTACGCCGGCGCAGCGGCGCGGCAGGTGCTGCACGCTTGTGGCTGGCGGCCAATGCACCTTCAGCGAAGCTACGTTTCTCTCGCTCGCCGGTTAGCTCGCGCTGTGCCGATTCGATGGCCCCCCGCAGGGCCGCACGCTCCTTCGCGCCAGCGGACAACCGTTCCTCGAGGTCCTGGATCCGCCCCTGGAAGCTCTTCTGCGCCCGGTCCTGTTCGCCACGCCACCGCTTGGCCTCATCGCGCAGGTGGTCGATCTCGCCCAGCCAGCGCTTTTCGTTGCCCTGCCATTGCTCTCGGACACGCTCTAGTTCTGTACGTGCTGCCGCGGCCGCGCGCTTGTGCTCATCTTGAGCGCGCTTCAATTGCTCGACAGCGAGGCTTGCTTGGCTGCGGGCGCCGTCAACGTTGGCTTGTTGCTGCGCGACCTGGCGGGTCAAGTCCTGGTTGGCCTCCTGCACGCGGGCGAGTTCGCCGCGCAGGGTGTCGATCGTCGACTGTAGGCCGGCCTTTTCGATGACCATCGCTGCTTGGGCCGCTTCGAGGGTCTGTTGGGCTTCCTGGGATAGGCGCTGTTGCTCGGCCAAGTCGCCCTGAGCCTCTTTGAGGGCCTGACTCCTGATGTCGTCGTAGAAGCGAGCGCAGGCCTGCAGGAACGCCGGCGGCAGGCCGGGCGCCTGTACGCCGCCAACCCGCTTTCCCAATGCCTTCCACCAGGCGTCAAGATGCGGATTGATCGTGTTGGGAGAGCCGCCGCCGAGCTCCTGGCGCACGCGATCGATGGTGGGGCGTTCTTCGCGCGCAAGTAGAGCGTCGGCGGCCTCGAAAACATCGTGTTCAGTTACTCTGCGTGGCATCCGAAGGTCTCCGATATCCAATTTCAACGAATCGACAATCGTACCGACGATAAGTGATGCTTATCGCTAGTACACTCTCATTTCTGTTATATTTTATACAGCATATGTATTGAGAACGACGAAATGGCTGCCGCCAAGCGACTCTCGAAAAAGCGTCAATCTGCTGAGGATCTGATCCCCTACCCGCCAAATCAGCCGTTGTCGACTGAAGAATTGGGCGAGCAGGCCCGGCGCGCCGCCGAGGAAATCCTGATCGCCGGCCAGGCGGAAAACACGCTCCGGGCCTATCGCAGTGCCATGCGCTATTGGTGCGCCTGGGCCCAGGCTCGATACGGCAAGCCCCTCGCCCTCCCCGTCCCGGTACCCGTGGTTGTGCAATTCATCGTCGACCATGCGGCGCGTGTGAAAGACGGCAATGTCGTCTGCGAGCTGCCGGCCGAAATCGATCGGCAGCTAGTGGATGCTGGGTTTAAAGGCGCACTCGGGCCGCTGAAAATGGCGACGGTGACGCACCGCCTGTATGTGCTGTCCAAGCTGCATCAACTCAAACGAGCAGCGAATCCCTGCGAGGACGCCCAGGTCCGGCACCTGATTTCGAGAGCGAAGCGCGCGGCGTCCAAGCGTGGTGAAGCGCCCACCAAGAAGACCGCTGCGACCCGCGAACCGCTTGAGGCCATGCTTGCTACTTGCGACGATTCCTTGGAGGGTGTTCGGGATCGTGCACTATTGCTCTTTGCCTGGGCCAGCGGTGGGCGCCGACGCTCAGAGGTTTCGGCGGCCACGATGGAGCAACTCATCAAAGTTGATGAACAGACCTATCTCCTACGGCTGCACCGATCGAAGACCAACCAGTCAGGATCGAGGTCCCGAAATGCCCTCGCTGTCCTGGGCAATATGATAAATATCCATCAGATCGGCGCTCTGAGCCTGTAATGCAACCACGGCACCTGATTCGCATGACGTTCCGCAGCAGACGTTTCGGTCATTTCTTTGGTTCAGACGCTAGCAAGTCGACGATCTGCCGGACCTTCTGTTTAGTGTCCTCCGACAGACCTTCGTATCGCCGAAAAAATGCCTGGTTGGCCAAGGGAACGGCCAACACTGGCAATGACACACTGATTTCCAATTCAGGGGTACGCTCGTTGCAGGTGCAGGGGGCGATTTGATTTATGCGGTCGGATCCGCAGGCGAGGTAATCGGAGGCGCAGGTAGCGATACCATGAATGGCGGCAGCGGAGCCGACACCTTTCTGTTTAACGCCGGATTCGGCAGCAACACAATTGTCAATGCAACCAGTAATGACGTCATAGAATTCGGATCAGGCATCGATGCAGATGACCTGACGTTCAGCGTGGTGCAGGGCGGTACTAGCGCTTCATCGGTGGTGATTTCTGGCGCCGGCGGCTCCGTAACAGTTCAGGGCGGCGTGGCATCCGGGGCGAACACCGAGATCGTTTTTGGCGATGGGACTTCCGAGATTCTCCAGCAGGCGATAGCTCCTAGCGGGCGTCAGACGATCGCCGGCGCCAACGGCAACCTCATCATCAGCACAAACAATGCCGATTCGGTCGTCGGAGGCGATGGCCAGGACACAATCTCCGCGAGCGGCAGTAACGATAGCGGTCTCGAGCTGGAATCTCCTTCTGCAAGCTAATGAAGTCTGCATCTAGCTCCAGCAGCGGCATCAACTCTTCCAAGGCCATATCGCGCGGAGAGTTAATCGGGGCGTATTGGCGTCCGCTCCAAACCACGCCGATGCGGGGCCTGGAAGACTTCCCGAGCCGTGCATTCCAGTCATTTACTCTCTCAGAGTCGGCCTTGAGATACGGCGTTGTCGAGGGGACTGTATCGAGAGTTGTTCCGAACGCCAACGGCAAGCTCATCAAAGGACAACGTAATTCGTGGAACGGCATACCACCACCGTCGAGTATCGGCATGCTGATCTGGACCCCGATTTGACGATCACTGGCATTCGTCCCATAGTTGTCTGGATTGATGATGTTTCCAGATGAATAGTTTCTTCCGACTGATGCCACGAGATCGATCGTGGGCACTCGCTGGAATTCGGCTTTGTAGATTTCTGCCTGCGCGGCCTTTACCGCGGCAAAAGCCGCTCGAACCGAAGGGTTCTCTGCTTTGGCCTGGGCCATCCACGGTTCGATGCGCTCCGGATCAGGCTTTGGCGCAATCACACCCTCCCTGAGGGAAGCCAATGCCGCCGGAATCGGGCCTATAATTGCTTCTAGAGCGGCGTGCTTCGATTCAAGATCGTCCAGAGCGGCAACGCGTTGCGAGCGGGCCTGCTCGGCCTGGGCTTTGGCTTCATGTACGTCGGTAACCGCTACAGTGCCAACGGCGTCGCCTTTGCTGGCCTTTCGGTCCAAGTCAAGGAGCGGAGCGTTGGTCCGCCACAGGGGCTGGGCAGACAAAGTAGCGCCCGGGTAGCGCATCCGATCTGGGTGGTCAGGGCTATGAGTGTCGCGCGGGCGGACCGCGGATGGACCCGTGATCGCTGCGTGGATGGCGGCGCCGCTGCGCTCGAAGGTAAGCATGTCGTAGTGATAGGGTGCGGGATGTTAGGCAGCCCTATCGCCGAAGGCTTGGCGCGCGCCGGCGTGGGGTGCTTGACCCTCATCGATTCCGACGAGCTCGATGCCGCTAACATCGGTCGCCACGTACTTGGCGCCAGCTATCTGGGGCAAGGCAAGGCTGAGGCCCTGGCCCACCACATCCGGGCGACCATTCCCACGACCAAGGTCATGCCCATCGGCGAGGACTTGGTGGCGCAGGAAAAGTGCAACGTCTTTGGACCTGGCATCGACCTAGTGATCTGCACGACCGCCGACAAGCGCTGCGAGCAATATTTAATGGCCGAGCGCTTCTCGCATGGGGCGCCAGGGGTACTGCTCATATGTTGGCTGGAGCCCTATGCGGTGGCTGGGCATGCCCTAGCATCCTCTTCTCCCTCGGAGAGTCTTGCAGACCTATTTTCGTCTCGCGGTAACTTCCTGAAACCCTGCGTGGATTGGCCCAATGGGATTCCGGCTCATCGGGTTCCGGCTTGCCAAGCCGCTTTCCAGCCGGCGGGCATGGCTGCTGCCGTGCCGGCGATCGCGATGTGCACCTCCGCAGTCCTGGACTATCTCCTCCATCGCCGCACGGGGAGCGCCCATCTCTCCTGGTGCGCCGACGCAAAAGCCGTGCAGTCCGCGGGCGGCCGCCTCGCCGCACACCAGCAGTCCCTGCCGGGGCTTGCCGTCTCGGAACGACCACTCTTCTCATGACAACCGTGTTCCACGATTCCAGCTCGGACGGAATCATCGAATTGACCGCCTCTGTTGTGGAACTCCTGGCGAGCTTCCGGCAAATCCGGTGGCGCGAGGTAGAGCGGGGCGGATTACTCTTTGCGAACCCGGACTATGTCGATCGAGTGGTGATCGACGCGGCGTCGCCACCACATCCGGATGACCGGGCAACTCGCAATTCCCTCTCGCTGAACCATGATCGATGTATCGCGGAAATCCGCCGAGCCAACCAAGATGGGCGCTGGTTCGTTGGTTATTGGCATACGCACCCGGAAAAATGCCCCAGAATCTCCTTATCGGACCGAGTATCTCTCGACGACAATTTGAGAGCTGGGGGACACCAGTTGTCGGCATTGCTGGCGGTTTTGGTAGGAACCGATCAGGGAGCTGACGGGTTTTCTGCCTACGTCATTAGGGATGACTCGTGCCAGAAGCTGCGGGAGCAACTCGAGGCAGAGCAGCGAACCGGAGAGCCTTTTTGATTGAGATCCCCGTTTTCGAGTCGGTCGATGAATTCGCGCACTTCGGAATCGACTACCCCTTGCGCGGATGCATAATCGTCATGCTCAGAGGATACGAAAGCCGGGACCCGAAGCACTTCTATACCAACGAACGGGTCGGCTGGGCCTTGGGGGCGTTAGGGCGCGCGGTCGGTGCCGAGCAGCGTATGAAAAGGCTGATGCAGTTCGACTCCATCGCCGACGCCCATGCCTGGATGCGCGATCATCCACTGAAGCAGCGTGCCCCTGGGTATACCACCGGCTACATGGTCGAAGAGGAAAAACGCGGACGCATCTACATGTTCGAGCCTGCAGCCTGGATCGATGTCGAACGGCTGAAGGCCAAGGTCGAGGCTTGGAACAAACGGGTCGGCGTACCGAACGGCAATCCTCGAATGATGTCGACAAGTACAGTATTTCCAGCTTGTTCTCGCCAAATCGTAGTACGCGGCCCCTTATCTTTTGCATAATTCGGCATTTAATTATGGTCTTTCTAAAGAAATGGCAGTTACGCAGGCCTAAGATTGTGCCATGTGCGGCCATCAGATTTCGTAACCAAAATCTCGAATTGGCTTTCTAGCTTGACCCGTGACGCTGCCCGCTTGGCCTTGGCAAGAATATCCTGCTTGTCCTCGATGGGACCCGAGCTTCCAGTCCGCTCGCTACGCTTTGGAGGCGGCAAAAGAGAAAGAACCGCAGGCACTTTCGGCTTTACTACCGGCTATCGGGGCAACCGCCACGGATGGACATACTCTTGGCAATACCCAATATAGCGGCACACCATTGGTGCAACGTGGATTTTCAAGCTATACCTGGACGGTGCAATTGACTCAACCTCTGCTCAGTGCTCAAGGCAAAGCAGTTTGGGACGAGTCCAAGGCCATTGCGGAGCAGGCGACGGCGCAATTCCAACTGGCAGAACAAGATCTTATCTTGCGGGTGTCTCAGGCCTACTTCGATATCCAGGTTGCCAAGGAAGCCCTATCGGCTGCCGATGCACAACTGAAGTCGACCGAAGAGCAACTGGCCGTTGCTCAGCGTGGATATGACGATGTTCGTGTGCAGACCAACCCTACTGCCGGCAACGGCCTCGATGCGATCAACGCATTCGATCACCGCCTTTTGGAAGGCCCTGACCGTTGCCGGAGACTGCACCACGGTACGGCCAGGATTCACTGCCCTGATTTCGGCGATAGCCAAGTTTTTATCCGGCACGGAGCTCATGATGCGATCTTCAGTGACTGCGGCCGTAGCCGAGATAATCAAGGCTACCCCGTCCGTGGAAACGACAGACGGGCAGCGGACCTCGAATTCGGCGGCTGGCCCATCCACGTCGGCAAAATCACAGGATCCGCTGGTGCGGTCGTACTGGAACAGTTCCAGCTTCTGCTCGTCACCCAGAAAGTACCCGAGCAGAATCAGGGAAGGCATCTCCGCCACCGCGAACACCGCCAGGGTCCGCTCCTCATGTTTGTCCATGCGCATTGCGGTATGTACTTCCTGGCGCAGCGCATTGGCCTGCCCTTCCCACCAGAACTGGGTGCCGTCCTGAGCGTGGTTGTCGGGCAAGGCGATTTTGAAAGGGGCGCCCAGAGGCAGATAGCCGGCCTGCACTGCGGCCCGCACAGCTGCGGTTTGGTCGATGTCGCAGGCTCGGCCACGGATGTTGCCGGTGCAGATCAGCAACCGCGCCCTGCGGTTCCCTTGGATCTTCCCGAGCATCTCCACAGCCGCTTCATGAGCCAGCTTCCAGCTTCGGAGGAGCTCCTCCGGGTACAGCCTGGCCCCGCCCTTGTCGACCTCGTTATGGCAACCCGGGCACATCATGATCAGGTTTTCGGGATTGTCCACCAGGATCTTGGATCGCACCACATCGCCGCGCGGACCTTCCTCACTCGCCGCGACGTTATGCGCCAGTTCGCCGAAGGTCCCCGGACTAAGATAGTTCGAGTCGCGATGGAGAACCTTGCCGCAGCCGGGCGCTGAGCAGATCCCACCGGAGCGCGCCCATAACCACATCACTGGCGCTGTTGATAACAAAAAGATCATTGCCGGATCCACCCACCAGGGTGGCAATTCCGGAGCCAGCCGTCAGGGTATCGCCGCCGCTATTGGCGACCAGGACATTGCTGAGTGCGTTGCCGGTGCCAGAGATGCTGCCCGATCCTGTAAGGGCCAGGTCGGCGACGTTCGTGGCGAGCGTATAGCTCACCGAAGATTGGACCGTGTCAGTGCCGTGACTGGACCCCACGCTCACTACATCCGACGCGTTGTTGACCTCGAATAGATCGTTGCTACCGGTTGTTGTTCCACCGACGAGGGTGTCTGCCCCTGAATTTGAAATCAGGGTGTCGTTGCCAGTGTTGGCATTGCCTTTGATGGCTGCCGTTCCGATTAGGTTGAGTATATTGATGTTGGTGAACAGGGATGCACCCACAGACGACTGGACGGTGTCGACGCCATAGCTCGATCCGACACTCACAACATCACTGCTTTTATTGACGATGAAAAGGTCGTTACCGCTTCCGCCAATCAGAGTATCCACCCCTGTGTTGGAGATCAGGGTATCGTTGCCGCTGTTGGCGGTCCCTTTGATGGCCGCCGCCCCAGTCAGATTCAAGATATTGACGTTGCCGACCAGTGATGCACTGCCCGAGGACTGTATGGTGTCAATCCCGTAGCTCGACCCAATGCTGACGACGTCGAGTGCGCTATTGATCACGAATAGATCATTGCCAATGCCACCGACCAGGGTCGCAACACCGGACCCAGCTGTTAACGTATCAGCGCCACTATTGGCAGTAATTGTGTCGGAATCTGACTATAGTTTTGACTACCGCCAACTCCCACAATGTTGGCACTACCAATCAATGTTAACGTCGCGGCACCACCAGCCAATGTATAGCTCACCGACGATTCGAAATTAGTTTCAGAATTGATGCTAGAGAGCACGACATCGTTTGAGTTATTAATAACAAATGTTGATGTAGCCAGACCACTCAATACATCGATGCCGCTGCCCGAAACAATTGTGTCGTAACCACCACTAGAATAAATATAATCATTGCCGCTGTTACCGGTTCCAACTTGATCGTTTGGACCCGTCATATCAAGCTGATTGCCACCTATATCACTACTTGTGACACCACCAAATAGGCTGTCACTGCCCGCTCCACCAATCACAGTTGAGTTGCCAGTCCCGGCAAACAGAAGGTCGTTTGCCGCCACCACTGATCATCGTAGTAGCGTCGGTACCGGCATCAAATTCATCGTCGCCGGATCCGCCAATCAACGTATCAGCGCCGCTACCGGCAACGAGATCATCATTACCTGATCCAGCAATTAAGCTGTCATTTCCGTCATTACCGAACAGTGTATTGACTGCGTCGGAATTCCCGGTGGCTGTCAGATTAGCCGATCCCGACAATATGATCGTATCGATGTTGGTTTGTGTGGCATAGCTGACGGATGACTGAATAATACCGTCGCTAGCAGTCGATGTATCCTGCACAACATCGTTTGAGTTATTGACAACAAAAATGTTGATCCCCGTCCCGCCAATTAGGGTATCGACACCTGTACCGGCCACCAGGACGTCGTCGCCGGAATTGCCGGTAATCACATCATCGCCACTGTTTCCAGTCGCTGTAAGGTCTTGGCTACCTACAAGAATTAGTACATTAGCGTTGTTTGGCAGAGCTATATTGGCCGACGATTCGATCGTGTCGTTACTCGTGACATCCTGTAGCACGTCGCTTGCGTTGTTGACGATCAACAAGTCGCTACCGTCGCCGCCGACTAATGTGTCAGTTCCACTCCCTGAGTCAAGCGTATCATTGCCTGAACCTGCGACCAGAGAATCATTGCCAGCATTATCGATAATCAGGTCATTGTCGCTATTCGCTACAGCCACCAGATTTGCTGTACCGGCAAGAATCAGGGTATCGACATTCGATGGCAGCACATAGCTCGCCGACGAAATAATGGAGTTATTGCTCCCGGGCGACGTTGCCTGGACGACATCACTTGAACTATTAACGATATAGGTGTCAGCTCCAGCACCACCGATGAGCGTGGAGATGCCCGCTCCGGCCGCCAAGGTATCTGCTCCGGAGCCGGCGATGAGGGTATCGTTGCCCGCGTTACCAGATATGAAATTAGCTGCATCGCCGTTTCCAGCGGCGGTCAGATTTGCCGATCCGGTTAGTTGAAGGGTGTCGATATCTGCCGGTAAAACATAGCTGGCCGAAGATTCGATGATATTGCTGGATCCAGCTGACCCAGAGGCGACAACATCACCACTGTTATCGAGAACAAAGGTGTCGCCGCCACTACCGCCGACCAGGGTCGCAATGCCGGTGCCTGCAGTCAGCGTATCATTGCCCGCATTGGCAACGATGACATCATTCTGGGCGTTTCCAATGCCCGACAGATTGGTAGAGCCTGTCAGAATCAAGGTATTAACGTTGCTGGGCAGAACATAGTCCACCGCGGATTGAATCGTGCTGTTTCCACCCGAGGAAGAGTCCTGCACCATGTCGCCGACGTTATTGACGACAAAGAAGTCGTCGCCGGCACCGCCAATCATGGTGGTAACGCCGGAGCCGGCAATTAGCGTGTCAGCCCCGGAGCCAGCCTGAAGCGTGTCGTTACCGCCATTGCCCATCAGGGTGTTATGAGCGTCGTTGTTGCCAGTACCGATCAGAGCGGCCGAACCTGTCAGGTCCAATGTATCGACGTTCGCCGCCAGAGCGGTATTCACCGATGACTGCACAATATTATTGCTTGAACTCGATGTATCCTCTACGACGTCGTTGACGCCTACAAGGACGAAGGTCTCGTTACCGCTACCACCGTTTATGGTATCACCTGATCCTAAGGCTTCCAGCGTGTCATTACCATTGCTTTGTAAGACGTCATCGCCCGATCCAGCGACAAGAGTGTCAGAGCCGGTGCCCAGCAGGCTATCTGTTCCGGTTGTGCTGACGATAAGGTCGCTGCCTCCGACGGTATCCACCAGAAAGCTGCTGCCAATTCCGCCGTAAATCGTCGTGAGGCCAGTACCTGCATTGACGTAGGTGGGCGCCGTTTGGCTTCCGCCATCACCCGCATACAAAACGTCAGTGCCAGAACCACCGAAGATGCTTTCAGCGCTTGAGCCGCCATAAACCGTGGTGTCACCCGCTCCGACTACGATGCTGGTAGTACCATCTCCGCCATAGATGACTGCGTTACCGGCCCCTCCAAATAGCTGATTGTCTCCGGCACCGCCATAGATGGTCGTATTGGCTGTCGAATCCGTTGAACTCGCAACCACTTGTGTAGTATTGCTTGTGGTGCCGCCGTCACCGGAATAGAGGATATTGTTACCTGACCCGCCCTGAATAAAGTCACTACCATCTCCACCGTAAACGACAGTAGTGTTGCCTATAGTGCTATTCGCGTAGATCGTATCTTCACCATCTCCGCCAGCATCGATGGTGTCATTGCCACTTCCGCCCACGAGATAATCGTTGCCACTGCCGCCGTAAATAAACTCGGTACCTGCTCCGCCGTAGATTGAACTGTTACCACTTCCGGCATTCAACGAGTCGTCGCCATCCGCTCCAAAAATCAAATCGTTGCCGGAGCCACCTTCGATATAGTTGTTGCCGGTTTCTGAGGTCTGCCAACCTGCGATGTCCGATAATGTAGTCGCTGTTTGATAGCTGCTTCCTGGATCACCGGCAAAAATCGTATCGTTGCCGGCTCCGCCAAAAATTGTATTGTTTCCTCCAGCTCCTATTAGAAGGTCGCTTCCTGAGCCTCCATCTATATAGTCGTCGCCACCTCCACCATCAATGGTGTCGTTGCCTGAGCCCCCTAGTAGCGTATCGTCGCCCTCACCACCGCTTACCCAGTCACTCCCCGTCGCACCCTGAAAATAATTGTCGCCATTTGACAGGGCGAAAAAACCTTGTCCAGCGCCACCGAAGATCGTGTCATTACCCGTCCCGACAGGCTCGTATGAGCCGGTAGTCGTATCCTGAAAGGTGTTGCCTTCATAAGTAGCGGGGCTAAGCCCAGGTCTGCTATATGGCGCCGGCCCGGCAACGACGCCTGTATACAAAAGTGCGAGCGCAAAAGAGTCGGACGAATCAGGTGTGGTGCTCATCCCCCAACTGGAAGAAACGCTCGTAACTGCCACACCCCCAAAGAATACATCGAGGCCGGGACCGCCTACGATCACATTGTTTCCAGTTCCGACAAGTATTCCATCCTCGCCGTTGCTGCCCACAATCGTGTTATCGCCATTACCGGTCGCGAAAAGATCGCCTTCAACATTGGTGGGTGTACCACTCTCTCCCTGACTAATTTCAGTTGCCAGGTTGGTAGTTTCCGTAAGGCCATAAATTTTATTATTGCCGTTCCCGACCAGAACCTCGTCCGGAAATCCATTAAGCGTGATGACGCTATTACCTCCTGTGGTCAGTACGTTGGTTGATCCGGATTGATCATTGATTACATCATTGCCACTGCCGCCATAGACATAGTTGCCAAATGGCGCTTTAGGGAGGCCAGCGACGGTAATCAGATCGCTATTTCCGTCTCCGAAGTAATCGTTTTCGTCGGGGTACTCTATGCCAGTGATCGTGGCCGAGGTTTGGGGATCAGCGTTACCTGGTACATAGGCGATTTCTATTTCATTGCTTGTCGCCGAAGGGACGGACGTATCTCCAAGGGCAGCGCTGAACTGTAAATTGGCACCCTGGCTCAATTGGGTGGAGCTTTCCAATGTAAGCGTGACACTATCCTGTCCAGCTGGAATGATGACCGTGGCAACATCATTTGTGAAAGCGATTGTTTCTGCCCCGTTAACTAAATCAAAATCGCTCGAATCCGCTCCTGATAAAGTAATCGTTAGTGTCTGCTCAGTTGGACCTGGAGTTCCCAAAGAGGCCGTAAATGTCTGCGATGACCCACCGTAAATCGTGCTGCCACCAGGCATAGTGCTATTAGACAAGGTCAGCGTCGATGGAATCTTAATTCCGAGAAATCCACTCTGATTATTCTCCGCATAATCGAGATTAAATCCCTGGATATCGATCTCGTCGCCATTGCCCAACATGTTGCCGGTAATTTTTAGCGTCCCCAAATCGGCACCAACTTCTGCCGCTTCTGGAACGAACTGATACTGGATGCCGTTACTATCTTCCCAGTTGTCGTTACCATTCTGTACAAGACCTGAACCTAATGTTGTTGCCGACCCATCAGTTCCATCGACAACAATTGTCCCATTTCCGGAATAGTCGATTATCGTGTCGGTCGCAGGACCGACACCGCTTTGCGGCACTACGAACTGAAAAGTATGAGTAACACCCGGTCCGGCGGTTTCCGTTTGGTTGATCGAACCATTCGCATTGAATATCTCCGTACCAGTTGCGCCATCGGTATCGCGGTAATCAACTTGTTCGATTATTCCGGTACTAGCGCTAAACGTCTCATTTATGTACGCCCCATCTCCAGCAACGTACTGCCATACATTTTCATTATTACCAGATGTCGTAATGATGCTGCCGGTCGTTGTAGACCCAGTATTCGACTGAGTTAACGCCGAAACCTCATTAGATAGTCCATCGCTGCTCTCAGAGCCGATCGTTATAGATGATCCGCCTGAACTGACGGTAATGCCTCCTCCAGAAGAATTGATTTGCAGTTCAGACGGATCGGTGGGCGACGAAGCGCCAACGGCATATCGGCCATTTGGCAAAATGGCATACTGCTGACTCAGCGGTATGAACGTGCCAAGAAAATGGGCCTCTGCTGCCTGAACCACGGCGTTGAGCAGTACACCATTCGATACAACTCCCGCAGCAACTCCAATAAGTTCTCTATTGAAGCTAGACGACGCAGACGGAAGTATCGTAGGGGCAGCATCGAGATAAGGCTGATGGAAAAGAGTTGAATACTTCAGCGTTGCAATATCGCCGTCAACATTGGTTTCAATAAATTGATGGTTACCTTGGTACGTTGAGATTAATCCAGCAACGGTTGAACCTGGATTCGAACTGAGTAGGGCATCCAATACTCCTTGAGATACAGGCAAAGCATTCTGTCCGAAACCACTCAATTTATTTTGCAGCGCAAAATCCTGCGCCATTCCTCCGCCAAGGCTATGACCATCTGTATAGATTGTAGCGTTGGGATACTGCTTTTTTAGAGCGGCTAATACAGTTTGCGCTGCCGATGACACTTGCGCGAATGCACTGTTACCGGAATTGAACAAATCACTGTACCAGTTTTCAAAATTATTCAATCCCTGCCCCGCAGTTGGATCTGGCGGCGATGAACCCTTAAATGCAATTACGATCTGATTACTTCCGTTAATAAACACGCGAAATTGGTTGACGAGCACATCGCCAATACCAACTTCAACGCCATCCTGAATAAGTAGCTGGGAAATCGACTGATTCGTACCAGGAACGTTGTTAATCTCCGTCCATCCCACCGGAATTGGCGTAGTTGAAACAGCACTACCTATCGGCAAATAAGCCAACTGCGAAAGAAGTGCTGCAGTTTCGGCATTCAAGGGAACAGGCGTTGTGGAAGTAGCCATAAGCAATTATTCCCTTTTCAATTAGCGCTTTAGAAAGTCAACGAAAATGTGACTGCCGCTATTACTAGTTTTCCAACGCAATCCGGCAAGTACATCAGGCTGTTCAGTCGCAATTCCATCAACGAACCATCCATCACTCCACGGCCTGAAGAATCGGTACGTCGCAGCAAGTGAGCCATCCGCCGCGTATTCAATTACCGTAGGAATAAAGAATCTCAGCATGAGCGGGGACTCGGTAGATCCAAAGAGCACCAGCGCTCCATCGGGATAGGCCAGCGCACCACCCTGCAAAGTCATATTTTCAGGTGAATATGTCTTTTTGCTTGTAGTCTGAAGTTCCGAGCCGAGGTCGATAACTTCGGTTTTCCGATATGCGGTCGCACCAGCTTGCGTGCAGACATAGCGCAGAGAGTCATCCGTGGGTGCGATCCGGTCCGCTTGGTGGCAAATTGGTTCTAGCTCTTTTTTTGCCAGCAACTCGCCATCTTTATCCAATCGAAATGCCGTCCAGTCTATCGTAAGGGACAATCCACCATCTGCTCTAACCTGCGGACGGCTTATGCGGGCAGTATTGGCAACTTGGATGAGCTTCTGTGATTCAACGGAGCCATCTTCGTGCAACCGCATGATCACAACACCCCAAGCGGTTTTTCGTTCTGGATCGTCATAAATGACTTGTCCAGTAACTACAAAACCATCTCCCCACTGACCGCAAGTATTGAGTTGGGTCGAGAAGCTTTTTTGAATGCCGTTGTTGAAATCGTACTGATAGTACAAAACCCGGCTAACCTCGTGGCCATCCCTGTCAAGTCGCACTATGATCCCGCTGCTTCTGCTGGTGGCGTGATCGAGCAAGGTTCCGCAAAGCAAAACGCCGCCATCTCGTGCCGCGACTGCGCCATAGAAGCCGGTCTCGATCCAACGATCGCCTTGCTGTCGTTGAGGTGCATTGGGATTTTGCGGTGCCTCATTCTCCCAAATAATTTTCCCGCTTTCATCAAACCTGATCGATACGGTTGGTGCCTGGTATTCCCACAACACATTGCCGTTGCCATCCACCTTGACAGCTGTGGCGTGCCAACCTACACCGGCAATCAAATAGCGATTATCCGTAGTCTCAACTATCGTTGTCGGTCTCTGAATACTGACTTGTGCTAGTTCAATTTCCCGCTCTAGTCGAAGCCGATTTATTCTGTGACTCAAAAACGCACTTCCCACAAGTAGGACAACTATGCATGCCACTAATGTCCATATAATCTTCATTATGCGCCTCGCCCATTTACATCGATTTCGTTTCTTCAACATCACAATCGGCATCTAATTGCCCTGCGGAAAAGTGCGCACCATTTGATAGTCAATTCGAATTACTCATCACACAGTCACATTTCCCATGGCGCTTGGCATTTGTAGTTCGGAAAATGCTGAGATAGCGTCGATTAGAGCCTCGTTAGCACACTTTTCAACTGCTTTTCTATTCAGACAAGTGCCCATGCCGACATGTTGTCGCCGACTAAATTGCTTTGCTCGTTGATGAAGCTGTTCATCCCTTATCAGCACATCGATTAATGATGCCAGCTCCGTTCCAGTACGCACTCCGTGCAAAGTAAATCCCACCCCTATTGATTCAATCCGCCTTGCAGCCATGTGCGCCTCTACCTGCGTAGGTGATATCAGTTGCGGAACGCCGGCCAGCAGGAATTTCGCCATTGTTCCTTCGGCGCCGTAAGACACACATAGCGATGATTCAAAGGCAAGGTGATCGAGATCTACTGGCTGAGTAAAAAACTGCATACCGGAGCGACGGTAGGGATTTAGGCTCTGCCTCGTAAATCCAGGAGAAAAGCACACAACGCTCGCCGTACTGACAAATAATCCACTAAGGATAGCTTCGACATTTTTCGTGTCGGGCCGCAAGCAAGCAAAAATCCGGCCTCTTGATCCCTCAGGCCATTCCGCGCGTTCCACGTATATCTTCCCCAGCAAAGGTCCGACGTAGCACGCATCTTCCCGAGCACCGTAGTGATCCAATTCCGGGAGGGTGGCAAGTAGAACAGCGTCCCCAGAGATCGCATCACGCAGAGCGTGCGGACCTGCTTTTTTGAACGACCGTGCTATGGCACAAGCGTTGGTGATCGCTATGCACTCTGACATCGAAGCCTTTTCTTGCGTAGCCCAAGAGAATCCAGGGAATGGGGGTAACGGATCTGTTGCCGGAGGTAGCTCGAAGCCATTTCCTACAAGGATGACCGGCAAATCTGCTATGTACGCAGCCAGCCTAGCGGTCGGTGAGTAATCAATTATTAATGTATCTGGTCGAAACATCCTGTATAGATTGATCCAGCCCTGAGTCAGCCCCCACAATGTGTCTCGGTCAGCCCATCCTTGGGATAGCAAGATATCGGCATAGCCCGTTGGTCGGTGCGGCAGTGGAATGCCCTGCGGTAAATGCGGCGCCTGCACAAAAGATATGCCCGCTGGTCCCAGAACTATAGCGGCAGCTGCCAGATCCCTGGCTGCGACGAGCACCGCATGGCCACGCTCCTTCAATTTCTGCGCTACCGGCAGTAATCTGGCCAGATGGCCCAGATTCATACCCAATTCCCAAGTGAGCATGATGCGGCTCATAAAGTTACTCCAGTGTCCCTCACTGGCGCCGCTTTGATATCCAGCACGAGTGTGTTACTGCCGCCAATCCGGACGATTTCATCGACCTGTAAGCTTTTGGGTAAGGCATGAGTAATAAACAACATCGTTACCTTGCCCTTGAGCTGGTTAATCGTGGCGCTGAAATGCTCCGCAGTCTGAGCATCCAAGCTGCTGGTGGCTTCGTCAAAGATCAGTATCTTGGGCTGCTTGAGGATGGCTCTGGCGATTGCGAGGCGTTGCTTCTGTCCACCAGACAGCCCGACTCCTCTCTCGCCAATCTCGGTCTGGTAACCCTGCGGGAGCTTTTCAATGACCTCATGCACCTCCGCCACCTTGCAGGCATGAACAATCTGCTCAAAGGTGGCATGGGGGTTGGCCATCAGCAAGTTTTCATAGAGAGTGCCCGAGAACAAAATAGTCTCCTGTGGCACCACGCCGAAATAACTGCGTAGCTCATTGGCCGCCAGGTAGCGTATATCATTGCCGTCCAATCTCAAGATGCCGCTGGCCGGCTGGTAAAAGCCCTGCAGCAGCTTGGCCAGGGTGCTTTTCCCGCAGCCCGATGGACCCATGATGGCGACGACCTTGCCGGGTTCGACGGTCAGATTGAAATCTTGATAGAGAAACGGCAGGTTCTCGGCGTAACGAAAGCTCAAACCCTCGATGTCAATTTTGCCTACAGGCTGCCGCTGTCGGTTAGGACTGATCGAATAGGGTTCGGTGGGAGTGTTCATGATGTCGCCCAAGCGGGTGACCGACATACTGGCCTGCTGGAACTGCTGCCACAGACCCACCAGACGCAGCATAGGCTGGGATACCCGGCTCGCAAACATCTGGAAAGCGACCAGCATACCAATAGTGAAGTCGGTTCCGTTCATCACCAGATAGGCCCCGACGACCAGAATCAGCAGCGTCGTGAGTTGGTCAACGCTATTCGCGACAACGTTGTACGTATTGGCGATCTGGCGCACACCGAAGCCGGAACGCAGGTATTCGGCCAAATAATCGCTATAGCGACTGCGCAGCTGGGGTTCCATCTGCAGGCTTTTGACGGTTTCCAATCCAGAGACGTATTCCGTAGTGAAAGCCTGGTTTCTGGCACCGAGCAGAAATTGCTCGTTGAGCCTGCTGCGGAATATCGGAGCGACAATGAAGGTGAGGATGACGATGCAGCCAATCAGGGACAGAACCAATAGCGTCAGCGGCACGCTGTAGCTGAACATGATTCCTACGAAGATAAACAAGAACGGAAGATCGAGCACCAGGGTGACAGCGGCACTGGCGACGAATTCACGGATGTTTTCGACGCCGCGCAGGCGCGCGGCAATGACCCCGGTAGGTCGGTGTTCGAAGTAACGCGGCGGCAGTTTGAACAGGTGCTCGAAGACCGCAGCGCCAAGTACGGCGTCGACCCGATTGCCGGTGTGCAGAACGAGATATTGCCGGATCCAGGTGAGCAGGGCGGTAAAGACCATAAATACGGCCAAGCCGACGCCGATGACAATTAGGGTGCTCTGGGTGCGATGGACGACAACTTTGTCGATAACGACCTGGGTGAATAATGGGGTCGCTAGGGCTAGTAGCTGGATGATGAGGGAAGCGGTGACGACTTCACGCCAGACGCTTCGATATTTGAGCAACTCAGGAATAAACCAGCGAAAGCCGAAAGCCTTGCCTTTGGCCAACGCGCGGTCCGGGTCATTGACCGCGATTCGGTCCAGAGCCAGGAGATAGGCAGCACCTGTGAATTGCCGGCCGAATTCTTCAATGCTAAGTGTGGCAGGTGCGTTGGTTCCAGCGAGGAATAAGACCATGCGATCTGCATGGGCTTGGACTAGGATGGCCGAGCGCGCTGGCGGCAAAATGGGCATTGCCTGGGCGTTAGGTTCCGTGAGGGAATCCTCCCGCGGCGTTTCGCCATACATCAGGATCAGACACGGCAGCGTAAGGGCACTGAGGTCGACAGCGACACAGTCGATCCGTTTGATACGCAAGCCGATGCCTCTAGCCGCGCTGATCAGGCTATCGGAGTTATACGGCGGGGGAAACTGCTGAATCAGTAACTCGGGATCGAATGGTTTGCGGTTGAGGGCGCAAAAGCTGCCCATTACCCAAACCAGGTCGTGCAACTGCAAGGTATAACGGATATTTGAAATTCGGCCCGGACTGGAGCGGATACGCGCAATCCATCCATTGAGCCAGGGTCTCATCTCGGATGTCTCCCGGCTCGCTCATTATTCGACCTTTCCGTGGATCGATCCCGAAACACCCGTGACATTCCCCGCCCCCTGTTACGGCCACTTCGTCACGAACGACAGGAGCCACCGCCCCTGTTCCTTGGCCACTTCTACACCCATTCGATAGCCACGGCGAAGGCAGGGTCTCGCGCCAATTGCGTGCGCGGAAAACCAACTTCAAAGGATTATCTAGCTGGACATTCAGCACCAACCGAAAGATCGCCGAATTTCACGAACACGTCTTCCAAATATTTTTATAGCCACTCCGATAATTCAGTGTATCGGAGATTCAAGAGCGGGATGTGCGCACCCTAAAAACATTTTGTGACGCAGATCACGCTTTTGGATACGAACGAGTAATAGCCCGTGTGACAAATAAGAACTGGAATGTACCGTACCTATTCTAGGGGGTCCTACGATAAATCCGAGAAATTGCGGGCAAAGCAAATTCCGAGCCGCGCCGCAATGAGGGGCACGGCACGATTGGGAACACAGTCAAAGTAGGTTTAGCTAGCGCATTCAACGCGGCCATCCTGTGAGATCAGATTGGCTTCGAGCAGATCAATGACTCCGATAAATTTGTTACATTGAATGCAGCAACTCAGACTTACTTGTACCGACTGCCAGCCACAACGACTATCCACACAATCCTGGCTTGGAATACCAATGAAAGTTCTTTTTGTCCATCAAAACTTCCCTGGGCAATACTTGCATCTCGCGCGTCACCTGGGCTCAACTCCCGGAAACGAAGTTGTGTTCATCACACAACGTCAAGACGTTGAATTGCCGGGGGTCAAAAAGATCGTCTACAAGCCTAGACGGACTATCGCACCCCAGGTGCATCACTACCTGCGAGAATCGGAGGCTGCGGTCTTGAATGCACAGGAGGTTCTGCGCATCGCCATCGAGTTGAAGCAGCAAGGATTTATTCCGGATGTGATGCTCGGCCATAATGGCTGGGGAGAGATCTGGTACCTGAAGGACGTGTTTCCCAGTTCCCCCCTCATTGGCTATTTCGAATTCTTCTACCGCATGCAGGGGGCGGATGTCGGGTTTGATCGAAATGATCCCATCACCCCTGATACGGCTCCCCGCGTGCGGACCAAGAACCTGGGCAATCTTTTGGCATTGGATACGGTCGATTTGGGCCAATGTCCGACCCATTGGCAGAAGTCGGTATACCCCAAGCGTTTCCACCCGATGCTGCATGTCATCCATGAAGGGATAGACACTCAGGTCGTCCAGCCCGACTCGAAAGCCCGCATTCGGCTGGCGGAGCAAAATGTCGAGTTGAGTGCAGGAGATGAAGTGGTCACTTACGTCGCCCGCAATCTCGAACCCTACCGTGGTTTTCCGTCATTTATGCGCAGCCTGCCGGAAGTCCTGAGGCGACGTCCCAAAGCTCAGGTGCTGGTGGTTGGGGGTAATGACGTTAGTTATGGAGCACGGTTGCCTGATGGGCGAACATTCAAGCAGGAGATGCTCAAGGAACTCGAAGGTAGTCTCGATCTGAGCCGAGTGCATTTTCTGGGCAAAGTGCCCTACCAAAGCTTTCTGAAAATCCTTCAAGTTTCAAGGGTGCACGTTTACCTGACGCATCCATTTGTGCTGTCTTGGTCAATGCTCGAAGCGATGGCGGCAGGCTGCCTCATTGTGGGTTCGCGGACGCCGCCGGTGGAAGAAGTGTTGCACGACTGCCAGAACGGCCTGCTGGTTGACTTCTTCTCCCCCGCAGAAATTGCGGATCGAGTCATCGACGCGCTGGAGGATCGGCGGGCACATGAATCAATGCGTCAAAATGCCCGCCAGACCGTGGTTGATAACTATGACCTGAAGACAATATGTCTACCCGCGCATCTGCGGCTTCTAAAAGCAGCGGCCAAGCGGAATCTCGTGTTGACTGCGTGATCAAGGATTGGCTCGGAAGGAAATGATTGAGCAACCTTGTCTTCCTAGAGGAACATTTGACTGACGTAGTGCTCAGAGTTCTGCCCGAGCCATGACAAAAGGGTCTTGTCGTCAATATGTTTACCCACGATAACGGCATGAAATCGCCTGTTTGATCATGCCGCGCTTTGGTCAATCGATGCTACTTGCGAAGGATTAGTCGTGCGCTCTACCACGGCCATTCTTAGCTGATCTGTGGCCTGAATGAAATTCACAGCCGCTTCAATTGATGGCTCAAGGTTTGGATCGCTGGCCTCCCGAATGCTCAAGTTCCTTAAATCCTGGAACAAATCAATCTGATCCGGATCTAGCAACTTGAGTTCGGTCAATGCACGCGCGAGCCCCGAGGCGCGTCGAGGCAAGACGGATTCCGGAAGATTGCGACTTCTCAGCAGATCCCGCACTGAATCCTCCAGCTCAGTCCAAGTGTCCCTAATCAGCCGGCGGGTATCACTGTGTGGGAATGTCAGCGGCTGCACTACTGCATCATGGTTTGGCGCCGGCGTCTGCACATTGGCTGGCGGAAGCTCCAATAGAGCCTTCTCAAACTCAAATTCCGCAGCGCCGACCTTGCCCTTCTTCATTTGTCGGACCAAAGCCTTCAATTCTTTTCTGAACGAAAGCATCGCCACGATTGCCGCAACAGGCCATAGAGAAGCTTTGGCCAATTCCGAAATGAATGTCAGCCAGTCCATAGGGGCGCACCAGTATCAGATGCGCTCATTGTATAACTGTACATTTGTACAGTCAATCTAATAGTGATGCACCTGGCCCCGCTCCCACTCTTCAAGCTACCAGCGGCATCCTCCGCACCACCTCATATTCCCTCACCCAGCTGCGCACCCGCGCCGCCACCTTCTCCGGCGTAATGCCCTCCATGCACGGACAAGCCTGTCGCCCGGCATCATCGTCGCAGTCGCGGCGCAGGAAGTCACAGCTTCCCGCCATCTGCAACGCCTCGCCCTTCGTCCCCAGCGGATACCAGCGCCGCGCATCCATGCTCGCCCGCCGCGGAAACAGCCCCAGCGCATGAATCCCCAGTGCCGCCGCGAGATGCAGCGGCCCCGTCCCGCTCGCCACCAGCCCGTCCGCATTCGCAATCAGCGCGATCAACTGCTGCGGACACGTCGCCCCCATCAAAACCATCACCTGCCGATGTGCCAGCAACTCCGGGCATTCCGCGGCAAGATTGCAAAGCTCACCTTCCACACCCGTCAGCAAAATGCGGATGCGTTCTCCCTCCAGCAACTGCACCAGCCGCAGGAAATGCCTCGCCGGCCACTCCCGCCCGTTCTTCATAGACTTCGGATGGATCACCAGATTGAAGAAATCCCCATCCAGCCGGCTGCGCAACCCCTCCTCCAGCGGCGTCACCCGCGACAGCCGCGTCAATGCCTTCAACTCCGACAAAGGCAGGCGACACCCCAGCCCCAGGGGCTTCAGGTGCCGCAGAATCAACTGCGCCTCATGCAGCGCCGACCACTTCCTGCGCCCCCATACAAAGCGATTGCACCAACGCACCGTCGCCGGCCGATCCAGATCGCCGATCCGCACCGGCACCCGCGCCAGATAAGCCGCCCGCGCCAGCCCCACATCCGCCAGCGGATTCAGGAAAGCCGCCACCCCGCGCTCCTTCAGCAGCGCCGGACGCTCCAGTACCGCCCGATCCTCGATCACCTCATCCACCCACTCGCAACTCTCCAGCAGCGGCGCCGTATAAGGCGACGCCACCATGCACACCCGGACATCAGGACGCTGCCGCTTGATCATCGCCACCAGCGGCAGGCACACCACCAAATCGCCTAGGCCCCCACGTCGGCCCAGCGCAACCGTACTGCCCAATGCCAAATTCATAAAATTCCCTGCTGCGAAGCCCATATAAAGGCCCCATCCCCTTCCGGCGTCGGCCTGCAAGAGCCCTCAAAACGCTCCAGGTCACCACCCGCAAAAGGCCTGTCCCCCCGCTTCTTCGCAGCGTCAATCAGCGCGACGTGCTTACACCCAGCTTACACCAATACACGCATGGCTTTAAGCACGCAAGGGCCGCACTCCCCGGATCGAGCAATGACGTGGCAAAAGTTACCGAAGCCTAATCATTCAGCGGCATCCCGCGCCGAAAACTGAGTTTGGGTGAGCAGGAACTACGCACCCTGTCCGTAATTCGCAACGCTAGTCCGGACAACGCATGGCAACACACCATAGGCGGCAGTAAGGTATCGTCGATAACTGAGGCGCGCCTGCGCCGGGGCTCGATTTGATGAGGCAATAAATTACAGGGTGAAAGTTCGGCGCCAGGCGCCGCCTAGAGCGGAAGTTCGCCGCCGGAGGCAGAACGGCATGTCGAAAGGATGACAGGGAGCACTCCAACGCCAGTCAAAGCGGCGGGTGCAACCTTCTGTTTTTATTGGATTAGTGCTCGCGCAAACGGGGATGGCAGTCAACTTTTATAAGCCGACAACCGCTCAATGGCCTACGAACCAGACATCCTCGCTGTTGGCCTCGATGCTGTGTTCTGCGGCATCAACCCTGCCACCAGCGCCGCGGCGTCCGGACACAACTTCTCGCACGGCAGCAATCGCTTCTGGCGCGTGCTGCACCTGGCCGGCATGACCGACGTGCAATTGCAGCCCTGCGACGAGCGCCGCCTGCTCCACTATCGTTATGGCATCACCGCCGCGGTACGCCGGCCGACGGTGCGCGCGGAAGAGATCCCGGCATCCGAATTCCGCCTGGCCCGAATCGGGTTTGAGGCAAAGATGCGGCTGTACGCACCGCGCTCGATCGCCTTTCTCGGCAAGCGCGCCTTCTTGGCCATGACCGATCAGGCCGATGTGCCTTGGGGTCGGCAATCCTTTGGATTCGCTGGCGCGGAAGTCTGGATCCTGCCCAACCCGAGCGGTCTAAACCGGAGTTTCACGTTGGAAGCGCTGGTCGAGGCCTATTCGGAGTTGCGGATGTGGCTGGCCCGTTGATCGGCCATATGACACGCCCTAAGGGGCGAGCACCGCTTCCGCGTACAGGGGCAGATGGTCGGATAGCCGCGACCAGGGTTTTGCCCTCAATACATCGCTGTGCACCAGGCTGGCGTTCCTGAAGTAGATGCGGTCGAGCTGCAGCAGCGGCCACCGTGCCGGGAAAGAGGCCGCGGCCTGTCCGCCGCCTTCGATGAAGGCCTCTTTCAAGCCGGCGGCGCGCTGCAACACCTGATGTGCCCGCCCGCGCCAGTCATTGAAGTCCCCGGCGACGAACAGCGCAGCCTCCGGCGGCACCTCGGAGGCGATGATGCCGCACAGTTGCTGCAACTGCCGCAGACGATGAGCCTCGCGCAGGCTCAGATGGGTGCAGATCAGGTGAACCTCCCGACCCGTCTGCGGCATGCCGACGACGCAATGCAGGACGCCGCGCCGTTCCATGCGGTTCAGTGAAATGTCGTGATTGCGGTAACGCACGATCGGGTATTTGGACAGGATGGCGTTGCCGTGATCGCCATGCTGATACACCGCATTGCTGCCGTAGGCCACGTTGCCCCAGATCGATTCGGCCAGGAACTGATACTGCGGCTGCGCCGGCCAGTTGGCGTGGCGGGCGGCGTGCCGCTGGTGGATGCCGATCACTTCCTGCAGGAACACGATGTCGGCGGCCACATCGCGCACGGCTTCGCGCAGGTCATGCAGGACGAAGCGGCGGTTGAAGGTGGTAAAGCCCTTGTGGGTGTTCAAGGTCAGCAGCTTCAACGGCCCGGCCGCTTGCACGGCTGGTTTGGTATTGGTTTTATTTTCCAAAATCAATAGTTTGAAAACAAAAATTCAAGTTGATTTCCGATCCTGATCCGGCAGCGCAGGCCGGCGCCCGCGCGGGCTGATGCGGGCGTATCGCAACCTCGCCGACTTTTCAGATGCAGGCGCAATAAATGATGCACAGGTCGCAGAAAGCCATTGCGCCCCATGATAAGGTGTTCACGTCTCCCGTCGCCGAATAATAAAGCCGGAGCTGTTTATGGATGCTGCGGTCGATCCCGCGCTCTTCGTCAATTACATCCCGCTCAACGCCCTGAGGCCTGAAAGCCAGCAAAACCTGGCGCGCAAGTCCACGCTAGTGGAAGCCGGAGCGGGTGATTATCTGTTCAGGATCGGCGATGTGGCCGAGGCGGCCATGTTTCTGGTTGCCGGGGAAGTGCAGCTGGAGGATGCGAGCGGCAAGAGCCTGGCGGTGATCCGCGCCGGCGAGCCCAGTTCGTTTCACCGCATTGCCCATCAGTCGCCGCGCAAGGTCGCGGCGCGCTGCCTACGCGAGACGCGCTATCTGGCGGTGGACGCCAGCCTGCTCGACGTCATGCTCACCTGGGACCAGAGCGGCCGCTTCGAGGTCGGCGAGCTCACCTCCAGCGGCGCCGCCAAGGACGGCGACTGGATGACCAAGCTGCTGCAGATGCGCGTGTTCCAGCTGATTCCCCCGTCCAATCTGCAGGCCATGTTCATGCGCATGCAGGAAGTGCGGGTCGATCCGGGCCAGGTCGTGGTGCGCCAGGGCGAGCCCGGCGATTTCTTCTACGTCATCATGGAAGGACGCTGCATGGTGACGCGCGAGGCGCCGAACCAGAAAGCGATGCGCCTGGCCGAGCTGGATTCCGGCTCCTGTTTCGGCGAGGAATCGCTGATCGCCGATGCCGAGCGCAACGCCACCGTCACCATGTTGACGCGCGGCCGGCTGATGCGTCTGTCGAAACAGGATTTCCGCCTGCTGCTGAACGATCCGATTGCGCGCCGGCTCGCCTATGACGAAGCGCAGAAGCTGGTGCAGGCCGGCAAGGCCAAATGGCTCGATGTGCGCCTGCCCAGCGAATACCAGCGCGCGCACCTGCCGGACAGCATCAATCTGCCGCTGTACATGCTGCGCATGAAATTATCGGCGCTGGATCCGCAGCAGACCTATATCGCCGTGTGCGATACCGGCCGCCGCAGCTCCGTGGCGGTATTCGTGCTCAGCGAAAAGGGTTTTGACGCCTACACCCTGGAAAACGGCCTGCCGGCCAGGAACTGAGCGTCCCAACCGAGCCGGCGGTTTCCTACATGGTGTGCGTCGGCCGGTCCGCGACCACGCCGGCCAGGTAGACGTCGATCTTCTTCTGCGTTTCACCGCCATCCTGGCTGCTGAACTGCACGCCGATGCCCTGCTGGCGCTTGCCCTGCGCGCCGCGCGGCGTCAGCCAGACCACCTTGCCGGCCACCGGCAGCCGTTCCGCGCCATCCATCAGGGTCAGCAACAGGAATACCTCATCCCCCAGGCGGTACTGCTTGTTGGTGGGGATGAACAGGCCGCCGTTCTTGATGAAGGGCATGTACGAGGCATACAAGGCGCTCTTGTCCTTGATGTTCAGCGTCAGCATGCCGGGAGCGCCGCCGGGGCGCGTCATCGTGCTCATTTCTGTCGTCGCTCTACCCTATCCATGGCTGGTGCCGCACCCGCTCTGCGGGCCATTCTGGCCCATTCTTGCCCAATATTGCTAAGTCCGCTGGCCTAACGCAACCAGCGCGCGCCAGCGGATCAGCACCGCCTCCAGCACCAGTTGCGCCTTGGCATTGAATTCGAGCCGCCGCAGGTTCTCCTGCACTTCCGCGACGTAGCGGTCGAGCGCATGACGCGGCAGTGTCCGGGCCAGCGCCTCAATGTCGCCGCCCGGTCCCGGCAGCAGCCCGGCGCGCAACAGGTCCAGCAGCCAGCCGTAGAGCCAGCGCAGGAAGGCCTGGGCCTGCGCCTCGCCCACCCCGGCCGCCGCCTTCAGCGGCTCGCTGCGCCCGGCCGCCAGATCCAGCAGCGCCGCGCGCCAGCCTTGCTGTAATTCCAGGCTCTTGTCCTGCAGCAATTGCAAGGCCAGCAGCGGGGCGCCATGTGCGGCATCCAGGGCCGCGGCGGCTTCCGCCGGCGCGGCGGCGCCGGATTGCGCCAGCCAGCCCAGGGCCTCGTTGCGCGCGGGGATGGCGAAGCGCAGCTGCTGGCAGCGGCTGCGCAGGGTGGCCGGCAGGGCCAGCGGACGCTCCGAGATCAGCAGCAGATGGGTCCGCGGCGGCGGCTCCTCGATGGTCTTGAGCAGGGCGTTGACGCCGTTGCGGTTGAGCGAATCCGCCGGATCGATGATCGCCACCTTGGAGCGGCCATCATGGCTGGTCATGCCCATGCGCTCGCACAGGACGCGCACCGCGTCGATGGAAATATCGCGCTTGTCTTCTTCGACGCGCAGCGCGGTATAGCCCGGATGCGCTTCGGACAGCACCTGCCGGCAATCGTCACAGCGTCCGCACGGCAGGCGCTGCGCCAGCGGCGTCTTGCACCACAGCGCGGCCGCCAGGATGCGGGCGAAGGAGCGCTTGCCGGTGCCGCGCAGCCCGCTCAGCAGCAGGGCATGGCCGAGCCGGTCCTGCTCGATGGCCTGCGCCGCCAGGCGCCACAGCGGCGCCTGCCAGGGCAGCAATTGCAGGGCTACACTCACAGCCGGGCCTCCAAAACCCGCAGCAGATCGGCGGCCACCTGCTGCTGCGGCTGCGCCGCGTCGATCACCGCGTAGCGTCCGGGCTCGGCCCGGGCGCGGCGCAGGTATTCGTCGCGTACCCGGCCCATGAATTCCAGGGTTTCCGCCTCGAAGCGGTTTTCCCCGCCGCGCCGCTTGGCGCGCTGCAGGCCCTGCTGCGGATCGATGTCGAGCAGCAGCACCAGGTCCGGCCGCAGAGTGCCCAAGGTCAGGCTTTCCAGCCCGGCGATGGTGGCGTCGCCGAGACCGCGCCCGGCGCCCTGGTAGGCATAGCTGGCATCGACGAAGCGATCGCAGACCACATCCTTACCCTGCGCCAGCGCCGGACGGATCAGGGCATGCAGATGCGCCGCGCGGGCTGCGAAGATCAGCAGGGCCTCGGTGGTCGCGTCGATGCCTTCCGGCCAGTCGCCCAGCACCACGCCGCGGATCGCTTCGGCCAGCGGCGAACCGCCCGGCTCGCGTGTCAGCACCACCTCGCGGCCGCGCTGCTCCAGCCACTCCTTGACGGCGCGCGCATGCGTGGACTTGCCGGCGCCCTCGCCGCCCTCGAGCACGATGAATTTTCCGGTACAGGTCATGATGGCAACGGCGCGAGCAGCGTGGAGGGGCCCCGCGCGGAGCGTGGGGATCCTAGCGTCGCGAGTCGACGCATCCATGAGACCGGGCGATCTCGCCTATAGGGTGAACTATGCAGTCTCATGGATGTAGGTGCGGCTTGATCTGGTAGCGCATCACCGCAGCATTGTGCTCCTCCAGCGTGCTGGAAAACTGGTGGGTGCCGTCGCCCTTGGCGACAAAATACAGGGCTGTGCCCTCATCGGGGTGCAGGGCCGCGTGGATCGCCTCGCGGCCCGGCAGGCAGATCGGCGTCGGCGGCATGCCGTCGCGGGTATAAGTGTTGTACGGCGTGTCGGTGCGCAGGTCTTCGCTGTGGATATTGCCGTCGTAGGCATCGCCCAGGCCGTAGATCACGGCCGGATCGGTTTGCAGGCGCATGCCGGTCTGCAGGCGGCGCAGAAACACCCCGGCGATGACCGGCCGTTCGCTCGCCACCGCCGATTCCTTCTCCACCAGCGTCGCCATGATCAGTGCCTGGTCCGGCGACGCATACAGCAGGTTCGGCGCGCGCGCCGCCCACTCGGCGGCAAGGATCTTGTCCATCTCCGCATAGGCATTGCGCAGGAAGCTCACGTCGGTGGTCTTCTTGGGAAAGCGGTAAGTGCTCGGAAAGATGCGCCCCTCGGGGTCGATGCCGGGCTTGCCGATGGCCTGCATGATCGCCGCATTGTCGGCATCGGCCAGGGTGTGGCTGATGTTCGGATCGGCCTGGATCAGCTTCCAGGCCTGGGCGAAGCGCCAGCCCTCGACCAGGCGCAGCTCGTGCAGCACGGTTTTGCCCGAGGTCAGCACAGTCAGCAGCCCCAGCGGCGACACGCCGGGCTCGAGCGCATATTCGCCGGCCTTGAGCTGGGCTGCTTCGCCATGCAGGCGCGCATAGAGCACCAGGTAAAGCCGCTGCCGCTCGCTGTCGAACAGGCCGCGCTCCTCCATCTGCCGCGACAGCGAACTCAGGCGCTGCCGGGCCTCCAGTTCTACCGTTGCGCCCGGGCCGACCGGCAGCGGTGCATTGAGCTGCATCCAGGCATCGGCGCCAACACCGGCCAGCACGCCCAGCAGCAGGGTCAGGAGCAGGCCGAAACGTGATTTTTTCTTCTTTTTGGGTCGGGTCATATTCTATGTAGCAGTATACGGATGCCGCAGCACGCTCATCAGCCGCAGGGTCAGCGGTCCCGGCGCCGGCCACAGGCGTTGTTCCAGGGTGCGCAGCGGCCAGATGCCGATCAGGCTGTTGCTGACGAACGCCTCGTCGGCGTCCAGCAGTTTCGACCACGGCCGCGATTCGATGTGGACCTCCAGGCCCAGGGCGGTGGCGCAGGCCAGCACCTTGTCACGCATCATCCCTGCCACGCCGCAGCCGTCCAGCGCCGGCGTATGCAGGCGTCCGGCCTGGATCCAGAACAGATTGCTGCGCGTGCCGCATATCGGGGCGCCCCGCTCGTCGCACAGGATGCCCTCGGCCGCGCCGTCCGGCCAGTCCCGCGATGCCAGCACCTGCTCCAGCCGGTTCAGATGCTTGATGCCGGCCAGCGCCGGCTGGCGCCCGAGGCGCAGGCCGCAGCGGAAGGCGCTGATGCCCTGTTGCCAGTGTTCCGCCGGATAAGCCGGCAGCGGATAGGCCAGCAGGAGACGATCAGCCTGATCCGTTTGCGGCGCATAGCCGCGCCCGGCGCCGCTGCGCAGCAACAGGATCTTGACCACGCCGCTGGCCGCGGTAGCGCTGACCGACGCGGCCTCCGCGAGCAGCAGCTCGGCCGCGGGCGGTGTCAGGCCCAGGGCCTGTGCGTCATGCGAAATTTTTAGAAATTGCAATTTAAAATCAATAAATTGCCCGTCATACTTCAACAAGGTTCTGAAGATACCGTCGCCATAGTGCAGACCCCGACTGCTCAGCAAAGAATCGGCCAGCGGCACGCCATTCAGCAGCGCCTGAACGGCATCGCTCATACCTGTGCCCCCAGGGCCAGCAGCAGGCCGCGCGCCTTGATGCGCGACTCCGCCAGCTCGGCCAGCGGGCGCGAATCGGCCACGATGCCGGCGCCGGCGCGCAGGCTCACCGCCCCGTCCTCGCAGACCAGGCTGCGGATCAGGATGTTGCTATCCATGCGCCCGCAGCGGGACAGGTAGCCCATCGCCCCGGTATAGGGGCCGCGCCCGACACCCTCCAGCTCGGCGATGATCTCCATCGCCCGCACCTTGGGGCAGCCGGTGATGGTGCCGCCCGGGAACACTGCGCGCAGCACCTCGCCCGGGCCGACGCCGGAACGCAGGCGGCCGCGCACATTGGAAACGATGTGATGCACATGGGTATAGCTTTCGATGCACATCAGCTCGCTGACCTCGACGCTGCCGGGCACACAGATGCGGCCGAGGTCGTTGCGCTCCAGGTCGATCAACATCAGGTGTTCGGCGCGCTCCTTCAGGCTGGCCAGCAGACCGGCGCGCTGACGCTCGTCTTCCAGCGGATCGCGCAGGCGCGCATGAGTGCCGGCGATGGGCCGGGTTTGCACCACCCCGCCTTCCACATTGACCAGCCGCTCCGGCGAGGAACTGAGCACCGCGCTGTCGCGCCAGCGCGCCAGGCCGGCGAATGGCGCCGGATTGGCGCGGCGCAGGCGGGCGTACACATCCAGATAGTCCACGCCGGCGCGCAAGCGGGCGCGCCAGGCGCGCGACAGGTTGACCTGGAAAATGTCGCCGGCATGCAGGTATTCCAGAATCGCTTCGACGCCGCGCAGGAACTGCGGCTCCGGATCCTCGGCGATGTCGGCCAGCAGCGAACCTTCGGGCGGTTCCGGCGAGGCCGCCAGCACCTGGCAGTCCGCTTGCAATTGCTCCAGCTGCGCCGCTTCGCTTTCCGCCACCAGCAGGCTGCGGCCGGTCTCGCGGTCGACGATGACGGCCGCGGTGCAGCGCACCGCCAGTGCATCCGGCAGACGGTAGGGCGAGTCCGGCAAGTGCAAGCGCGTTTCCACGCCGCGCGCCGCCTCGTAACCGAGCAGCAGGAACCAGCCGCCGCAAAACGGCAGGCCATGGCTGGGGGCGCAAAGGCTCTGCTCGAATCCACTGCTGAGGCGGTCGAAGAAGGCCGCATGGTCCAGACCCTCCCGCCCCGTTTCCAGCGCCTCCTGCGGAAACGCGAACAGGATGTCGTAGCGCCCGGCCAGCGGATGCCCGGCCACGCTTTCGAGCAGGAACGGATAGCGCTCCGGCGCAAGCCGGTGCAGCGACAACAGATCGAGCTTGCCCTGGATTTCGGCGCGCAGCATCAGGGGTTACCTGCGGTGATGCAGACCCCAGGCTTCCGCGCCTGCGTCTGCTATTGGAAACGCTTGAATATCAGCGTGCCGTTGGTACCGCCGAAGCCGAAGGAATTCGACATCACGATATCCAGCCTGGCCTTGCGCGCCGTGTGCGGTACGTAATCCAGATCGCAACCCTCGCTCGGGTTGTCCAGATTGATGGTCGGCGGAATCACCTGGTCGCGCAGCGCCAGCAGCGAAAACACCGCCTCGATGCCGCCCGCCGCGCCAAGCAGGTGCCCGGTCATCGACTTGGTCGAGCTCACCGCGACTTTTTTGGCATGATCGCCGAAGGCACCCTTGATCGCGGTGCTTTCGGCCTGGTCGCCCGCCGGGGTCGACGTGCCATGCGCGTTGATGTAGTCCACGTCCTCGGGATTCAGGCCGGCATCCTTCAGGGCGTTCTGCATGGCGCGCCGCGCGCCATTGCCGTCTTCCGGCGGCAGGGTGATGTGATACGCGTCGCCCGACATGCCCAGGCCGACCAGCTCGCCGTAAATGCGCGCGCCGCGCGCCTTGGCGTACTCATATTCTTCCAGGACCACCACGCCGGCGCCGTCGCCCAGCACGAAACCGTCGCGATCCTTGTCCCAGGGACGGCTTGCCTGCTGCGGCGCGTCGTTGCGCGTGGACAGGGCGCGCGCCTGGCAGAAACCCGCCATGCCCGCCGGACTCGATCCCGCCTCGGCGCCGCCGGCGATGAATACCTCCGCATCGCCGCACTGGATCATGCGCAGCGCCGCGCCGATCGCATGCACCGAAGTGGTACAGGCGCTGACCGCGGCGAAGTTCGGGCCGGTGATCTTCAGGTCGATGGAGATGTAACCCGAAATCATATTGATGATGCTCGACGGCACGAAGAACGGCGACACGCGCCGCGGTCCGCCCTTGTGCAGCGCCCCGACCTCTTCCTCGATCGAGCCGATGCCGCCGATGCCCGAGCCGACACAGATGCCGATGCGGTCGCGATTGGCGTCGGTGATCTCCAGTCCGGCGTCGCGCACGGCCTGCTTGGCCGCGGCAACACCGTAATGGATGAATGGATCGGTCTTGCGGATTTCCTTCGGCCCCATCCAGTCTTCCACGCGGAAGCCGCTGACCAGTCCGGCGAACTTGGTGCTGTACGCCGACACGTCGTAGGCCGTGATCGGCGCAATGCCGCTATTGCCGGCAACGATGTTCGACCAGGCTGTATTGAGATCGGAACCGACGGGCGAAACAATGCCCATGCCGGTGACGACCACGCGGCGTCGAGTCATGGCGGTGATCTGGATTTGAAGAGGGGGTTTGCTGCGCCTTCCGATGAATCAGGAGGCCTGGTTGGTGTGCGACTTGATGTAGTTCAGCACGTCGGCGAACGTGACGATCTTTTCGGCTTCTTCGTCGGGGATGTCGATCTCGAATTCCTCTTCGAGCGCCATCACCAGTTCTACGGTGTCGAGCGAGTCGGCGCCGAGATCCTCGACGAACGAAGCCTCGGGGGTAATCTGGTCTTCGCTGACCGACAGCTGTTCAGCGATGATCTTCTTGACTTTCTCTTCCAAGCTGCTCATGAGACTCCCTCGTTCGGGGTGGTAAAAAACGTCGCTTAGTGTAGCCAGATTCGCCGCACGTGTCGCCAGCAAATCGGGTGGTTTTTGCTAATTTAACCGATTGATTTCCATTAAATCATATACATGCCGCCATTGACATGCAGCGTCTCGCCGGTGATATAGGCGGCTTCGCTGGACGCCAGGAAGGCGGTTGCGGCGGCAATGTCGGCCGGTATGCCGAGGCGCCTCACCGCCATCTGCTGCAACAGGGCAGCGCGGGTCTCCTCCTTCAGCTCTTTGGTCATGTCGGTTTCGACAAAACCGGGGGCCACCACATTGACCGTGATGTTGCGCGAGCCGATCTCGCGCGCCAGGGATTTGGAGAAGCCGATCAGGCCGGCCTTGGCGGCGGCGTAATTGGCCTGGCCGGCGTTACCCATGGTGCCGACCACCGAGCCGATGCTGATGATGCGGCCGTGGCGCTGCTTCATCATGCCCGGCACCACCGCCTTGGCCAGGCGGAACACCGCGCTGAGGTCGGTTTCCAGCACCTGCGACCAATCCTCGTCCTTCATCCGCAGCAGCAGCGTGTCGCGGGTGACGCCGGCATTGTTGACCAGGATGGTGATGGGGCCGAAGGTCTTGCCGATTTCGCCGACCACCGCCTCGATCGAGGCCGGATCGCGCACGTCGAGCACCCGCCCGGCGCCGTTCCAGGCCTGCAGCCCGGCGCCGATCGCCTCGGCGCCGGCGGCGCTGGTGGCGGTGCCGATGACCCGCGCGCCGTCCTGCGCCAGGCGCGTGGCGATGGCCTTGCCGATGCCGCGGCTGGCGCCGGTGACCAGGGCCACCGCATTGTCGCCGAACCGCCCGCTTCCCTGTGTACTCATGCCTGTTGCTCCGTTGCGAGGCTGGCGCGCGCCTTGTCGATGCCTTCCGGCTCTTCCAGAGCAATGAAAGTGCCAGCGCCCAGGATGCGCTTGTTGAGATTGGTCAAAACCTTGCCGGGCCCGCACTCGAAAAAGGCCCCGACTCCCGCCTGCGCCATCGCAGTCACGCTCTGCGACCAGCGCACCGGATGATGCAGTTGCCCGATCAGGGCATCGCGGATCGCGTCCGGCTCGGCGCGGGACTTGCCGTCGATGTTATGGATCACCGGCAGCTTCGGCGCCCGCACCTCGACCTGCAGCAGGCGCTGGCCCAGCTGCGCCGCGGCGGTGCGCATCAGCGAGCAATGCGAGGGCACCGACATTTGCAGCGGCACCACCTTGCGCACGCCCAGATCCTTGGCATTGGCCAGCAGCCAGTCCAGTCCGGCCTTGCTGCCCGCCACCACCACCTGTCCCGGGGCGTTGAAATTGGCCGGCTCCAGCGCGCCCGGGCCGGGGAACCCGGCGCAGATCTTTTCCACGGCGGCATCATCCAGGCCGATGATCGCCGCCATCGCGCCCTCGCCCGCCGGCACCGCGTTCTGCATCAGCTCGCCGCGCAGCTCGACCAGCCGCAGCGCGTCGCCGAAATCCAGGGCTTCCGCCACCACCAGGGCGGCATATTCGCCCAGGCTGTGCCCGGCCAGCACTGCCGGCCCGGCGCCGCCGCCGGCGCGCCACACCCGCCATACCGCCACGCCGGCGGCCAGCAGGGCCGGCTGGGTGCGCTGGGTGCGATTCAATTCCTCTTCCGGACCTTGCCGGACCAGCTGCAGCACGTCCCAGCCGAGCACGGCGGAGGCTTCCCTGAAGGTTTCTTCCACCAGCGGCTGGCTCGCGGCCAGCGCGGCCAGCATGCCGACGGATTGCGAGCCCTGGCCCGGAAATAACAACGCGTACTTCATGCAGCGAGATCTCCTAAGAAAACGACATGCTATCCACACAGAAGGGCCATGCGCAGCCGTACTGCCCAATTCAAGCTATTGCCCAAGCCACCGCTCAAACCGCTGCGCGCCCGGCGCCGATGCCATGGCGAACCCTGTTCCAGGCATAGGCCAGCAGGGCGTAAACCAGGGCGCTGCAAATCCCGTAAAGATGCGACTTCGCCACCACGCCCCCGCCGATCAGCTCGGTTTCGGAGGCCGGCGCGCCGATCACCAGTTCCCAGGTGACCCTGGCCGCCAGGAACACCAGGCAGGCCACGGCGATTTCATCGCGCCGCAGGGCCTGCCGTCCCAGCCCCAGCGCGAACAAGCCGTAAACCAGGCCGGACAAACCGACATAAGTCCGCACCTCGGGGGCGAAGAAATACAGGCACACACTCATGCCCGTGCCGATCACCAGCAGCCGGCGCAGCCACTCCGCCACCGACAGGCGTTCCGGACACAGCAGCATCAGCAAGGCCAGGCTCAGCACATTGAGCAGCAGATGCCAGTAACCCAGGTGTACAAAGTTGCCGCTGAACAGCCGCCACCACTCCCCGGCCGCGACGGCGGCGCGATCATAACGCAGGATTGGCGACAATTGCGGACCCGCGATGGTCAGGAGCAGGCACAGCAGCGACAGGGCGGCCGGCGGCCCCCATACCCGCGGGGAACTTAAGGACGGCTCTGCTATCATAAATGCCGGTTATCGCTTCTATTTTTCATTACAAAATCATGAACAAATCTATCCTGCGCCGCCGTGCGGCGGGCTTCACCCTAATCGAAATCATGGTCGTGGTGGTGATTCTCGGCATTCTTGCCGCGATCGTCGTGCCGCGCGTGATGGACGCGCCGGACAAGGCCCGCATGACCAAGGCCAAGCAGGATATCTCGGCGATGCAATCGGCGCTGAATCTGTACAAGCTCGACAACTACGTTTACCCGAGCACCCAGCAGGGTCTGCAATCGCTGGTCGCCCCGCCGCAGGGCGAACCGGCCGCGCGCAACTGGAAGCCGGGCGGTTATATCGATCGTCTGCCCGATGATCCCTGGGGCCATCCCTATCAGTATCTCAATCCCGGACTGCACGGTGAAATCGACATCTTCACCCTGGGCGCCGACAACGCGCCCGGCGGCGAGGGCGTCAACGCCGACATCGGCAGCTGGAACCTGGGTGATTGAGCAGGCAAGCGAAGCAAGGTTTCGCTTGCCCGCGAACGCCAGGCCACGGATGGCCTGGCCGGGCTTTCCCGGTGCCCCTCAGTCGCGCCAGGGATGGCCTCGATGCACACACAGAACATTGTCGCTTTGAGGCTTGATCCGTGCGGCAACCTTCCCCACTGCGTGGTGCCTCCGGCTTCACCCTGATCGAAATCCTCGTCGTCATGGTCATCGTCGGCATTCTCGCCACCTTCGCCACCCTGAAGATCGGCAACCGCTCGATCGACGATCGCCTGCAGACCGAATCCGAGCGCTTCGAGCAGCTGGTGAAACTGGCGCAGGAAGAGTCGCAGGTGAAGGGAATTCCCATCGGTTTGCGCTTCACCACCAGCGGCTATCAGTTTCTGAGTCTCAACGACAAGGGCCAATGGGCGGACTACGGCCAGGGCGCGCTGCGCGACCGCCCGCTGATCGCGCCGTTCTACGCCGAAGTGCAGGTGGACGGCCGCTCGGTGGCGCCGGCGCAGGACCAGCAGGCCGGCGCCAGCATCAACGATCAAAGCCAGAAAATCCTGCCGCAGATCCTGCTGCTGCCGGGCGGTGAGAGCAGCGCTTTCGCCGTCGACGTCAAGGCGCAGAACTACCTGTCCTACTTCCACATCGAGTCCGATGTGCTGGGGCGCATCCAGTTCGAACGGCGGTCCCTACAGTGACTACCGTCAAAGCAGCGGCTGGCGGCAGCCGGCCGGTCCAGTACGGCTTCACCCTGCTCGAGATGCTGGTCGCCGTCACCGTGCTGGCGCTGGCCCTGACCGCGATCATCTCCGGCGGCTCCAGCTACGCCCGCTCGGCCAGCAGCCTGCGCGACAAGACCCTGGCCCTGTGGGTGGCGCGCAATCGCCTGGCCGAGATCGAGCTGCTGCCGGTATGGCCGCAGACCGGAACCAGCAGCGACGACGTCACCATGGGCGGCGCTACCTGGACCTGGCGCGTCGACGTAGAGGGCACGCAGGACCCAAGCTTGCGGCGCGTCAATGTCGACGTGGAAAAGAAATCGGATGCGCAGAAGCACAACTACATCGAGCTGAGCACCTTCCTTTCCAGCACGGGACGGCAGACGCAGTGATGACGCCCCCGCTCCGCTTCCGCCCGCGGCGTTCTTCCCGGTCCGCCGGCACCCGCGCCGGAACGCGTGGATTCACCCTGCTGGAGCTGCTGGTGGTGATCCTGATCTTCGGGATCTTCGCCCTGATGGCCTATGGCGGCCTCAACAGCGTGCTCAGCACCCGCCGCCATATCGAGCAGTCGCTGGCGCGCACCGCCGAATACCAGAAGGCCTATCTGCGCCTGCGCGACGACTTCGTCAACGGCTCCGGCCGCACCGCGCGCGATGGCGACGGCGTGGCCCAGCCGGCCTTGATTTACGACAGCTACAACAAGCGCGTCGAATTCACCCGCGGCGGCTGGAGCAACCCGGCCCTGCTGCCGCGCGCCACCCTGGAGCGGGTCAGCTATTTCCTCGACGACAGCCAGTCCGACAACTACCGGCTGATCCGGCGCAGCTGGCGGGTGCTCGACCGCGCCCCGCAGAGCGATCCGGTCGACCTGAGTTTGCTGGAGCATGTCAACCAGGTGCAATGGCGCTTTCTCGACAAATACAACAACTGGCAGGATCAATGGCCGCCGAGCGGGACCGTCAGCACCAGCAGCGGCAACAGCGCGGCCGCGATCCCGCCGCCGGTGGCGGCGGAGCTGACCCTGCGCACCGACGACTGGGGCGATTTGCGCCTGCTGTTCCGCTTCGGGCCGGATGGCTTGAACATCAGCTGTGGCAGCAGCAGCGGCGGCACCACCGGCACCGCCGGCAGCAGTTCCAGCAGCGGAGGATGCTGATGAAATCCCAGCGCGGCATCGCCCTGATCACCGCCATCTTCGTCGTCGCCCTGGCCAGCATCGCCGCGGTGGCGATGTTCGAGGCGGCCAATATCTCGGTGCACCGCAGCGCCAACCTGGTCCAGTCCGAGACGGAGCTGTGGTACGCCACCGGCATCGAGTCCTGGGTCAAGGGCATCCTGCTGCAGGATTACAAGCTCACCGGCAACAAGACCGTGGGGCTCAACGGCATCTGGGCGCAGCCGGTGGATTTCCTGCCGATCGACGGCGGCGGCATCCGCGGACACATGGAGGATCTGCAGGGGCGCTTCAACCTCAACAACCTGGGTGTGGGCACGCTCAACACCAATGCCAGCAGCGCCACGCTGGCCACCGGCCCCATGCTGTACATCCAGCAGTTCGACCGCCTGCTCGACAACCTGCCGAATTTCAACGGTTCCAAGTACCAGGGTATGGGCTATGCCATCCGCGACTGGATCGACGCCGATGACCAGCGTTCCGGCAGCTACGGCGCGGAGGATCAGGATTACCTGTCGCAGGATCCGCCTTATCGCGCCGCCAACCAGCCGATGCGCAGCGTCAGCGAGCTGATGCTGGTCAAGGGCATGACCAAGGAGCTGTACGCGGCCCTGCTGCCTTATGTCGCGGCGCTGCCGGTGACCACTCCCGGTTCCACCGTCCCCATCCTGCCCGCCAATACCGCCGCTTCCACCGGCACCGGCACGGTCACTCCGATCAATATCAACACCGCTCCGGAGCCGGTGCTGCTGTCGCTGGCCAACAACATCAACCGGGGGGCGGTGGAGAAATTCATCGCCGCGCGCAAGACCCAGCCGGCCACCGCCACCACCGAGATCACCGGTTCAGGTGAATTCGCCTTCATCCCCAGCAGCACCACCAGCGGCACCGCCGGCGGGCAGGTCGCCTTGAGCGTCAACAGCAACTATTTCGAGCTGCAAGCCGAGGTTTTCATTGGCAGCGGTCGCCTCGCGTTGTACAGTGTTCTCTACCGGCCGAGCAGCGGCGTATCCGTTGTGCTCGCTCATAGCACCAATACCGAATAATCAGCCGTCCTAGCCCGCCGCCTTACTGTGCGCGAAACCCTGTATATCCGCTTGCGTCAACCTTCCGGTGACGCGCCGACACCCTATGCCGTGGTCAGCACCGACGGCCTGGGTGGCGCGCCCGCCAGCGTGTTCGTGCGCGAGGCCCCTCTGCGCGAAGTCATCGCCCAGGCGGCGGGCCGCAGGCTGGTGGTGTTCGTGCCCGGCGCGGAGGTGCGGCTGACCCAGGTCAAGGTGCCCGCCAGGCAACCGGCCAAGGTCCTCCAAGCGGCCCCGTTCGTGCTGGAAGACCAGCTCGCCGACGATGTCGAAACCCTGCACTTCGCCCTGGGGCCGCGCCAGCCGGACGGCGCCTTCCCGGTGGCGGTGGCCTCGCACTCGCACATGCAGGAGTGGCTGGCGCCGTTCCGCGAGCACGACCTCCTGCCCGAAGCCCTGATCCCCGAAACCCTGGCGCTGCCCTGGGACGAGGGCGGCCCCTGGACGGTTCTGCCCGAGCCCGATCACCTGACCGCCCGCACCGGCGCGTTCAACGGCTTCAGCTGCGTGCCGGAGGATTTCGAGCTGTTCCTGCAGCTGGCCGAAAACGGCAAGCCGCACCCGCTGCGGGTGCTGGTGCCGATGGGTTCGCAGATCGATTACACCCCCTTGCAGCGCCCCCTGGAACTGCTGCCCGGTTTCAAGCATCCCCTCGAGGCGATGGTGCGGCATTTGCGCCTGGCGCAGGCCATCAACCTGCTGCAGGGCGGCTACTCGCAGCGCGAGAGCCTGGATCGCTTCTGGCGCCCCTGGCGCTTTGCCGCGGGCCTGCTGGCGGTCGCCTTCGTGCTCGGCATCATCGTCAACACGGTCGAGGCGCTGCGCTTCAAGCATGCCGCGGCGGCGCAGCAGAGCGCCAATGAACTGCGCTTCAACCAGCTGTTCCCGGGCCAGCGTGTCGCTTCGGTATCCCTGAGCACCCAGGTCGAGCAGCAGGCGCAGATCCTCGGTCACGGCAATGGCCAGGGCGGCCCGCTGTCGCTGCTGCAGCAGGCCGCCGATAGCCTCGTCGCCACGCCGGGACTGACGCTGAACAACGCCGAATACCGCGAGGGCGCCCTGTTCCTCGACCTGAGCGGCACCGATCTGCAACTGCTGGAGAAGCTGCGCGGCTGGTATGCCAGCAATCGTTGCGCCGTGATGGATGTGCAATCGGCCGATTCCAGCGAAAGCGGCGCCAAGATCCGCCTCAAGCTGACCGCGGGCAAATGCTCATGAAATCCCTGCGCGAACAGCTGGAACCGCAATTGGCGCAGCTCAATCGCCAGCTGGCGCCGCTGCGCGCGCGCTTCGAGGCGCTGCAGTCGCGCGAGCAGCTGCTGGTCGCAGCAGGTGGCCTGGTGCTGGCCCTGGTACTGATCTGGCTGCTGCTGTGGCAGCCCTTCGCCCTGGCCCGCAGCCATCGCGCCGACGAGCTGGAGGCGGCGCGCGCGCTGGCGGTGCGCATCGAGCAGATCGGCGCGCAGCAGCAGGCGCGGCCCGCCGGCACGCTCGCCGTCGGCAACGACGTTTCGCTGCTCTCCGCGGTGGACCAGGCGAGCAAGGACGGCGTTCTGGGCAAGCCGCTGTCGCGCATCAATCCGGACGGCGAGAAGCAGGTGCGGGTGTGGATCGACGACGTCTCGTTCGATGCGCTGCTGCGCTGGGTGGACGATCTGCAGTCTCACTACAACGTGCGCATCGACAACATCGCGGTCGAGCGGCGTCCGACAGCGGGCGCGGTCAGCGCCCGCCTGACCTTGACGCGCGCGCAATGAAAGCATGGACCCTGATCCTGATCGGCCTGCTGGTGTTCCTGTGGACCCTGCTGCTCACCGCTCCGGCCGCCACGCTCTACGCCTGGTTCGCTTCGCCGACCGCGCCGGTCCATTTCTACGGTGTGGAAGGCAGCGTCGACCAGGGCAAGATGCAGACTCTCGGCATCAACGGCCGGCCGCTGCTGCAAAGCCTGCGCTGGAGCTTCCAGCCCTGGTGGCTGCCGCTCCTGCGCGCCAGCTTCCATGTCGAGGGCGGGAACCAGGAACTCAACCTCAAGGGCCGCGCCGCCCTGGTGTTCGGCGGCATCGATCTCGCCGGTATCCATGGTGACGGCAGCATCAAGGCGCTGGCCGCCGTGGCGGGGTTTCCGTTCGTGCCGATGGATGGCCTGGCCCATTTCGACATCGACAGCCTGAAGCTGCGCGGCGGCATCCCGCAATCCGCCAGCGGCATCGTGGAACTGCGCAGCCTGGCCTTCACCCTGGGCAAGAACCCGCTGCCGCTGGGCGATTTCAAGGGCACCATCAGCACCCAGCCGCCCGCCGCCGGCAGCAGCGGCGACGACAGCATCAAGGTGGCGATCGAAACCCTGTCCGGACCACTGGACGCCAGCGGCGAAATCCATCTGCAGGCCAATCGCAGCTACGACTACGACGTGCTGATCAAGGCCAAGCCCAACGCCGACCCGCAGCTGCTCAACATCCTGCAGGCCGGCGGCCTGGGCCAGCCGGATACACGCGGCTACTATCACCTGCGCAACCGGGGCAACCTGCCCGGCACGCCGGGCCAATGAGCTGGGATTCGCATATCACGGTTGCCTGCGTGATCGAGCGCGAGGGGCGGTTCCTGCTGGTGGAGGAACGCGCCGGCGAGGGCCTGGTGCTGAACCAACCGGCGGGGCACTGGGACGAGGGCGAAACCCTCTACACCGCTGCGCTGCGCGAGACGCTGGAGGAAAGCGCCTGGGAAGTCGAGCTGACCGCCCTGCTCGGCCTCTATGCCTACAAGCCGGCGCACCTCGATCACGGCTTCCTGCGCGTAGCCTTCGCCGCCAAGGCCCTGCGGCACCATCCGCAACAGCCGCTCGACAGCGGCATCGAGCGCGCCCTGTGGATGAGCCGCGACGAACTGGCGGCCTGCGCCGAACGCCATCGCAGCCCGATGGTGCTGCGCGGTGTCGACGATTACCTGGCCGGCAAGCGCTACCCGCTCGATCTGATCAACCATCTGTAATAATCCTGGAAACGTCAGTTGGCCGCGGCAGAAGCCGCAAATTTGTTGAGGCGGTCAAAGAATTCGACGGAGGGCCTGGTTCTACAGTTTTCCCTGCTTCTGCCACTGGATCGAAGCTCGGCGTCCCTCGCGGGTCTGGCTTGGCCTTCACTCGACCCATGGAACAACCATGGGTCTCGCTCCAGGCCGGCGCCATCCCTCGCTGCGGGTTCGCCGATCATTCGATCCCCAACTGACGTTTCCAGGATAATTGCCGCGTGACCAGTCCCTTTGACCGCAGTCCCTTGCAGGGCGCTCTCGTCCTGCTGGTCGGCGCCGCGCTTTACACGGTGCTGCTGCCGCAGGCGATCGGCCTGGGTACGGCGCTGCATGCCCCTGCGTTCCTGTCGTCCCTGATCGGCGACGAGCATGTGCGCTTCTGGCTCTGGTACGAACTGCTCCATACCCTGGTCGTCGTGCTGGTGAGCCTGCCGTTCGCCTGGGTGCTGTCGCGCCTCTACGCGCGGCGCCTGCTCCCCGCGGCCATGCTGGTCGCGGCACCTTCGGTGATCTGGATGGGGCTGGATTATTTCAGTCTGCGCGAAGAGCTTCTCGATGTGCCGGCGCTGCTGAATACGTTCTACGCCATCGACACCGCCAAAGTGGCCCTCGCCGTGCCGCTGCTGAGTTCCCTGCTGCTGCCGCGCGCGGCGTCCACGGCGACGGGACAACGCGCATGAGCACGGCTGCGGCGCACGTCGTGGTCGGCCTTTCCGGCGGCGTCGATTCCGCCGTTTGCGCCTGGCTGCTGAAGGAGCAGGGTTACCGTGTGTCGGCACTGTTTATGGTCAACTGGACCGAGGACGAGGAGGGCTATTGCACCTCCGCCGAGGATTTCCAGTCGGCACGGGCAGTGTGCGAGGAGCTGGACATTCCGCTGCACCGCGTCGATTTCTCCGCCGAATACCGTGCCCGCGTGTTCGATCATTTCCTCGCCGGTTACCGCGCCGGAAAGACGCCGAATCCCGACGTGCTGTGCAACCGCGAAGTGAAGTTCCAGCCGTTCCGCGAGCACGCCCTGCGGCTGGGCGCGGACTTCGTCGCCACCGGCCACTACGCGCGCATCGAACAGGCGGCCGACGGCCCGCGCCTGCTGCGCGCGGTGGACGACAACAAGGATCAGAGCTATTTCCTGGCGGCGGTGGCGCGCGAGCATTTCGAGCGCGTGCTGTTCCCCATCGGCGGCCTGACCAAGCCGATGGTGCGCGAGATCGCCCGCCGCGCCGGCCTGCCCAACCACCGCCGCAAGGATTCCACCGGCATCTGCTTCATCGGCGAGCGCGAATTCCGCGGCTTCCTCTCACAATATCTGCAACCCAACCCGGGACCGATGGAAGACGACGCCGGCCGCGTCGTCGGCGAGCATCGGGGGCTCATGTACTACACCCTCGGCCAGCGGCGCGGCCTGGCCCTCGGCGGGCAGCGCGGTGCGCGCGAGGCGCCCTGGTACGTGATCGGCAAGGACGTTGCGCGCAACACCCTGCTGGTCTCGCAGGAAGCCGATCATCCGCGTCTGATGTCGCGGCGCATCGCGGCGGCGCCATTTCACTGGATCCGCCGGCCGGCGCAGTTCGATCATCCGCTGCAGGCGCGCATCCGCCATCGCCAGTCGCTGCAGCAATGCAGCGTGCGCGTGCTGGACGACGGCTCGGTTGCCGCCGATTTCGAGCAGCCGCAGCGCGCGGCCGCGGCCGGCCAGTACCTGGTGCTATACGACGGCGCGGAATGCCTTGGTGGCGGCGAGATCGTCAGCGCGGAATCTACAAGCCAACCCGCTGTTTAGCTGGCGGTCCCGGTCAGCTGCTGGATGATCAGCGGCCGCGCCGCGTTCCACATGTCCAGCCCGGTTTGCGTGTCCTGGTCGATCAGCAGCACGGCACCGTAATTCAGCCCGTTATCGAACCAGGGCGTGCTGCCGTACAACCCCGGATCGCTGAATTCCGGTCCCGGGCTGCCCGGGTACAGCGACGCAGCGGAAATGAACACACCCAGCCCGTAGCCCGGATAGTCCGGCGCCGTACTGGAAGAAAACGGCGTGTAAGCCACCGGCAAGCCCGCGATCTGGTTGGTCGTCAGCACCGAAATCGCCGAGGGCGACAGCACCTGTGTGCCGTTGAACATACCGCCGTCCTGCACCATGCCCAGAAAAGTGGCGTAATCCGCCACATCGCTCATCGCGCCGCCGGCGATGCGCGGGTTGGTCACCGTCGAGGCATCGCCGTAGCTGAAGCTGGCAATGCCGCCCAGCGGCGCGGCGATGGCGCTGTTGAAGAAGGCCTGCCAGTTCGCCGCACCCGCGATCAGTGTGGCGACATAGCCCGCGACCTGGTAATCGGCGCCGCCATAGTTGAAATCCGCCCCGGGCTGATACACCAGGGTGGCATCGGCAATGCTCTGCGCACACTGTTGCAGCGTGGTGCCGGTCGTCTGATTCAGGCAACCGGGCTGGTTATTGTTGAGTCCGGGCAGGCCCGAGGTGTGCGCCAGCAGCATGCGCATGGTGATGAGGGCCTTGTCGCCGGGCCAGGTGATGGGGTTGCCGGCATTGTTCAGGTAGGTGGCGATCGGCGTGTCGAGATTCAGCTTGCCCTGGTCGACCAGGGTCAGGATCGCCGCGGACGACGGCAGCTTGCTGGCCGAGGCCAGCATTTCGACCGTCGACAGGCTCTGATTGCCGCCCG
>Ga0302314_10000455_pt1 | contig 76134 bp, 67 predicted proteins | sample III_Palsa_N2_3_FD_200533 | JGI IMG/M metagenome (GOLD analysis project Ga0302314, IMG submission 200533) | Peat permafrost microbial communities from Stordalen Mire near Abisko, Sweden - III_Palsa_N2_3 | ecosystem: Environmental > Terrestrial > Soil > Palsa > Peat permafrost | place: Sweden...
GAGAATGAAGCATGACATATAGGCCGCATTTTCCGCCTCCCAAACCACCCAACCGCGCGTTGCGGAAAAATCCCGAAATCTTCCCTCTCCCGGTGGAATTCACGGCGGAAGTTGGCGCATTGTGGCGGCGGGGACGGCGAATCCCAGTTGCGCTGGCCGGGGCGATCGCAAACAGGATCCACGGCGTTTAGGAGTTGTGATGCGTAAGTTCTTGGCGGCCTTGGCGATGATGTGCGCCGCAAGCGGAGCCGCGATGGCCCAATCCAGCGCACGGGCGCCGACCATGCCCTCGATCGACCCTACCGCGCCGGATCCGTTCGCCTGGCTGGAGGAAATCCACGGCGCCCGCGCACTGGACTGGGTCAAGATCGAGAACGCGCGCACGGCGCAGCGGCTGGAGGGCGATCCGCGCTACGAGATCTTCCGGCGCGAGGAACTGGCGATCCTCACCGCCAAGGACCGCATTCCCGAGCCCGGCTTCCTGGGCGATACGATCGACAATCTCTGGCAGGACGATGTCCATGTGAAGGGGTTGTGGCGGCGCACGACGCCGGCTTCCTACGCCTCGAGCGATCCCCAGTGGGAGACCCTGATCGACCTGGACGCCCTGTCCAAGGCCGAGGGCAAGAACTGGATCTGGAAGGGCGCGGCCTGCCTTCCGCCGCAGGAGCGGCTTTGCCTGGTGCATCTGTCGAACGGCGGCGGCGACGCGGTCGAAGTCCGCGAGTTCGACACCACGACCAAGGCTTTCGTTCCCGGCGGATTTCATTTCGAGATCGGCAAGCAGGACGTGGCATGGCTCGACGCGGACACGCTTTTAGTCTCGCGCGACTGGGGTCCCGGCACGCTGACCAAGTCCGGCTATCCGTTTGTGCTGAAGCAGATCAAGCGCGGTCAAAGCCTCGATCAGGCGGTGGAAATCTATCGCGGCGCGCCGACGGATGTGCAGGTCTCGCCGCGGGTGCTGCGCGACGCGGATGGCCGCGTGACGGCGGTGCTGATCGCCCACGGTGTCCACTTCTTCCAGACCGACTACCTGCTGCTTGCCTCGGACGGCAAGATCACGCCCCTGGACCTGCCGAGAAAGGTCGATCTGCACGGCAATATCGGCGACCGGATCATCCTGGGCGTCAACGAGGACTGGGCCGCGAACGCGCATCATCCGGCCTTCGCCGCCGGCTCCCTGGTCGCCTATGACCTAAAGACCGGCGCGGCCGAGCTGATCTTCCAGCCGACAGCGACCCAGACCATCGACGCCGCGCGGGTCACCCGGGACCGCGTCCTGGTCCAGCTGCTGGACAACGTCAACGGCGCGCTGGAGGTGTTTGCGCCGAGCAAGGACGGCTGGACCCGCACGCGGCTGGACCTGCCCAAGGGCTCGGCCCTGACCATCCGCGCCGCCGATCGCGGAACCGATCGCGCCTATATCGCCAGCGAAAGCTTCCTGGAGCCGACCGCGCTCTGGGCGGTCGATGCGGCATCCGGCGAGGTGACCAGGATCAAGAGCCTGCCGCCGCGCTTCGACGCCTCGCATGACGTGGTCGAGCAGCTGTTTGCTGTCTCCACCGACGGGACCCGCATTCCCTATTTCCTGGTTCGGCCGAAGGCCATGAAGCTGGACGGCTCGACGCCGGTGCAGATGTTCGGCTACGGCGGTTTCCAGATCTCCGAGACTCCCACCTACCGGCCCGAACTCGGCAAGCTGTGGCTGGAGCGGGGTGGGGCCTATGTGCTGACCAATATCCGCGGCGGCGGCGAGTTCGGCCCCGCCTGGCACGAGGCGGCGCTGCGCGAGCACAGGCAGCGCGCCTTCGACGACTTCGCGGCGGTGGCCAAGGATCTGATCGCCCGCAAGATCACCTCGCCGCGTCACCTGGGCATCTATGGCCGCTCCAACGGCGGCGTCCTGACCAGCGTGTCGATCACCCAGCATCCGGAACTGTTCAACGCGGCGGTGATCGAAAGCCCGCTGATCGATATGCTGCGCTACAACCACCTTTCGGCGGGAGCATCCTGGGTGGCGGAATACGGCGACCCGGATATCCCGGCGGACCGCGCCTTTATCGCCCAATATTCCGCCTACACCCGGCTGAAGCCCGGCGTGAAATATCCTGAGCCCTATATCACCACCAACACCGAGGACGACCGCGTGCATCCCGGCCATCCGCGCAAGTTCGCCGCGGCTCTGGAGGCCCTGGGCGATCCCTTCCTCTATTATGAAAACACCTTCGGCGGGCACGCTAACGACGCCGACCCCGAACTCAACGCCAGGCGCTGGGCCCGGCACTATGTCTATCTGACCCAGAAGCTGATGGACTGAGCGCGCCAAGCCGGAACTCAACTTGACGGCTGGCGCCTGCCGGAGGGGCGTTCTCAGGCGAAAACGTCACCCTGGCTCTGATCGTGGGCATGCTGGACGAGCTGTACCTGCTTCATCTCAAGCGGTTCGCCTCCCACAACCGACCTGATCAGCTGACGCTGAATCAACGCTCCCCGTTACAACCTAGGCGAAGGTAGACGGCCCGGTCAGGGGTTTGGTTATTCCTGGTATTCCGCCATTCAATTCGTCGTTCGATTTTCGCCGCCCTATGAAGCCCCTTAAGCGAAACGCTTCTTGGGGGGCGGAAATGGGACTTCAAAACGACCGATCGGCGCGCCGCTTTCAGCGGGGGCTTCTGGCGATGGCCGCGGCCTCCCTGTTCCTCGCCGCTGTCCCCGCCGCTCAGGCCACCGACGCCAAGCCCGAACTGCGCGGCCAGACGTGGGACTCCATCAAGCACATGCCGGACTGGTCCGGCATGTGGACGCCCGGCCGACCGCCAGCGGGCGAGACGCAACCCGCGCGGCCTGGAGCCGGTGGCGGGCCCGGTGGCTTCATGTTTGGCTTCGGCGTTCCCCTCACGCCAAAATACGCCGCCATCCGCGACAAGCGCATGCTCGCGGTCCGCGGCGAAGGCGAGAAGGGCCTTGAGGGGGTCCCGCTGAGCAACAGCGGGTTCTGCATTCCAAGCGGCGTGCCCGAGATCATGGGTCAGGTGTCGCATGAATATCTGTTCTCGCCCGGCCGGGTGACGATGCTGATGGAAAACTCCGAGATTCGCCGCATTTGGACCGACGGTCGCGGACATCCCTCGGACGACGACAGCAACCCGAGCTTCTCCGGCCATTCCATCGGTCATTGGGAAGGCGACACCCTGGTCGTCGACACGATCCAGATATTTCCGGAGGCCGAAATGTTCATCGGCCAGCACGTCACCGACAAGACCCACATCGTCGAGCGGTTCACCCGCATTGGCGACAAGATGAAGGTCGAGACCACGATCACCGACCCGGAGTTGCTGACCAAGCCCTGGGTCTTCACCCACTGGTACGACCGGGAAGATCGGGAAGCCGTCGACTATGAGCGGTGCACCCTCGCCGACCGGGTCAAGAAGGGCGACGGCCGCCTGCTCGGCATCAATTTCGACGTCAACAAGCCTGCCGCGGGAGATCCGAAGTGAAAACCCAATCCCGCATCTGGACGGCTCTGACGGCCGCCGCGCTGATCCTTGGCGTCGCTGCATCGCCTGTGTCCGCGCACCATTCCTTCGCCCTCTACGACCCAGTCAAGAGCTCCGAGATCACCGGCGTGGTGGAGAAGTTCGAATGGTCCAATCCCCATTCCTGGCTCTTCGTCTCGGTGACCAAGCCGACCGGCGAGACCGTCTCCTACGGCTTCGAAATGCAGAGCGTCGGCGAGATGTTGCGCAGGGGCTGGCACAAGACTTCGGTCAAGGTTGGCGACAAGGTGAAGGTCACCTTCCGGGCCATGCGCGACGGGACTCCCGCAGGCCTGCTCCAGTCCGTCACGGATGCTGATGGTCATTTGATCGGAAAGCCACCCGGCGCCGCCTGATCCATTGAATCCGGCGTCCAGGCTCAAGACAGGAAGGCGGCAAACGTGATCGAGAACAATTTGCGACGTGCATCGACCCTGATTGGTGCGGCCACCTTGATGGCCGGGCTCGCCGGATTTGGCGCTCAGGCCTTCCCGAGCCAGACCCACTATCAGGACCAGCCGGTCGGACCTCAAAGCCTGCCCGGCGACAACCTGCCTCCGTTCGGCATGTTGGACCGGAACGGCCACCTGGTTCCCGATCCGCCGATGGGTGCGGGCTTCGATCCGGCGGTGCACGCCCGCACGCGCGAATCCCATGCGCCCGGCCCCTCGCTCGAGATCGCCATCGCCGGCGCCCGCGCCGCCATCGCCGAATGCCGCCGCCTCGGCGCCTATGGCGCGGCGACGGTGGTCGACGCCGCCGGCGGCGCCCGGGCGATGCTGTCCGCCGACGGGGCCGACGGCAGCCACGTGTTCGTCGCCCAGCGCAAGGCGATCACCGCCCTCGAATTCCAGGCCCCGGGAAAACAGGTCAAGCAGTGGGCCGTGTCGGGTGATCCGAAGATTCTCAAGCGGATCACGCCGAACATGTTTGTCCAGTTTGGCAGCTACCCCATCACCTCGCATGGCAAGGTCATTGGCGCGATCGGCTACAGCGGCGGCCTGGACGAACCCTGCGCGATCGCCGGCTTCAAGGCGATCGAACGGCGGCTGGGCGAGCGGACACCCTAGGCTTCGACAGCGCGAGGACGACCATGACCGCTTCGCGCCTTAGACTGATCGTCATTGTCACTGCGGTCGCCTTGGCGAGCGTCGCCAGCGAGACCGGGCAGGCCGCCCCGCAGGCCAGCGCGTCCTTCGGCCTGGGCGCGCTGCAGATCACCCCGTTGCACGACAAGGACGACGCCCTGCCCAACGACGGCAAGGTGTTTGGGGTGGACGCCGGCGTCCCGGCCGTCGCCGAGGTTCTCAAGGCGGCCCACGCGCCGACGGACAAGATCGCGCTGAGCATCGACGCCCTCCTCGTCAGGTCGCCTCGCCGCACCATGCTGTTCGACACCGGCCTCGGCGAGAAGGCGCACGGCGCGCTGATCGCGAGCCTGGCGCAGGCGGGTGTTCGGCCATCCCAGGTCACCGACGTCTTTATCACCCACGCCCACCCCGACCACGTCGGCGGCCTGATCACGGCCAGCGGCGCCCTGGCGTTCCCGGCGGCCACGGTGCACATGTCGCGGCGCGAATGGACTTGGGCGCAGACCCGGCCAAACCTGTCGGCGCTGGTCGCCCGCCTCGCCGGCCACGTCCAGGTCTTCGATCCGCCCGCTACGCCGGCGCCCGGTGTGACGGCGGTGGCGCTCTACGGCCACACGCCTGGACACGTCGGCTACAGGATCACGTCGCAAGGCCAGACGCTGTTCGACATCGGCGACCTGGCCCACAGTTCGATCGTGTCGCTGTCAAAACCGCGGTGGCTGACCGGCTTCGATGCCGATCCGAAGGGCGCCGCACGCGTGCGCCAAGCGATCCTGGCCCGCCTGGCGGCGACACATGAGCGCGTTTTCGCGCCCCACTTCCCCTATCCCGGCGTGGGCCGCATCAAGCGCGCCGGCGAAGGCTATGCTTGGACTCCGGGGGCGTGACGTCCACCCCAAGGGCTCCCTGGACGATCGCCGTCGGGTCGGGGATCGCGCTGATGGTCGGCAATGGCCCGATCATGCAGTTCACCTTCGGCGTTTTCCTGAAGCCGATCATGGCCGAATTCCACATCGATCGCGGACTCGGCTCGCTGGCGCTGACGGTCGGACTTACGGCGACAGCCCTGACCCTTCCGTTCGCGGGCGCGCTGACCGACCGGTTCGGCCCTCGGCGGGTGGCGCTCGGCGCGGTCGGCCTGATGGGCCTGGCGCTCTTAGGGGTCGCCCTCCTCGCCCATTCGGTCTGGTCCTTCATGGCGCTGTTCGCGGTCATGGGGATCGCCGCGGCCGGACAGACCCCCCTTCCCTATGCCAAGGCGATAACGGCGTGTTTCGATCGCAACCGCGGCGCCGCGCTCGCGGTCGCCCTGACCGGGGTCGGCGTTGGAAGCGTTCTCTTGCCGCTCTTTGCCCAGCGGATTGTAGGCGCCTACGGATGGCGTACCGGCTATGCGGGAATAGCGCTCGTCCTGCTGGTGGTGGCCGTTCCGGCGCTGGTTCTGTTCATCCCGGGCCAGATGACGCCGGCCGCTAATCCCGAAGCCTCCGCCGTCGACGCTCCGGGCCTCACCCTTTCCGAAGCCTTCCGCAGCCCCGCGTTTTGGCTGTTGGTCACGGGTCTGTTTTTCGGCGCGGCAGCCGCCAACGGCGCCATCGCCCACATCGTGCCCCTGCTGACCGATCACGGCGTGACGGCGCAACGGGCGGTCTCCGCCATGGCCTGGGTTGGACTGTCGGCAATCATCGGGCGCCTGCTGGCCGGCTATCTTCTGGACCGTTTCTGGGCGCCGCTCGTCGCCCTGATCTTCCTGGCCGGAATGGCGGCGGGCATGACGCTGCTGGCCATCCACCCAACCGCCGAGTCAGCGACAAAATCGGTGATGCTGATTGGGCTGGGGCTGGGCCTGGAGGCGGACCTCGTCGGGTTTCTGCTGTCGCGCTACATGGGGCTCCGCGCGTTCGGGACCCTGTTCGGGTTCGTCTTCGGCGCCTTTATTCTGGCCAGCAGCCTCGGGCCGGTGCTGATGGGGACCCTGTTCGACTTGACCGGCGGCTACACGATCTGCCTGCTGATCTTTGTCGGATTCACCGCGGTTTCCGCGACCGCCTTCCTGTCGCTCGGGCGCTATCGCTACCCGCATGATTCCGGCCGCGCCGTTACCCCAGGCTTGTGAAAGGCGCATTGAGGTGAACCAGTTAACCCAGGCCATAGGCGGATTTTGCGACTGGTTGGCGGCCACGCCCATCAGCCTGGTCATCCAGAATGTCGTCTGGATCATTCCCATGATCCAGTCGGCGCATATCGCCTCGGTCGCCATCGTCGTCGGCTCGGTGCTCATGATCGATATGAAGCTCCTAGGGCTCGCGGGGAGCGGCTCGACGATGACGGCGCAGCTGCGCCGCTACACGCCCTGGATCTGGTCGGCGCTGGCTGTCCTGTTCTGCACCGGGCTTGTGCTGATCTGCGCCGAGCCCAGGCGGGAGCTGCTGAACGCGGTCTTTCTGTCGAAGATGGCGCTGATCGTCTTCATCCTGCTGTCGACTATCGCGTTCGAGAGGGTGGTGTGTCGCAACGCATCACGCTGGAGCGATATGTCTTCGAGCCCGGTGATGGCCAAGGTGTTCGCCGTGGCAAGCCTTGGGGTGTGGATCGCGATCATCGTTTGCGGGCGCTGGATCGCCTACGTCGAACATGGATGACCGCATCCGGCGCGCCGGAACATCGCCGATCAAGATCCTCGCCATAGGACCAACCTGAATGCTGCACGCGGTTTGCCAATGGCTGGAGAACACCCCCGTCGCGCAATGGATTTCAGAGTCCAGCTACGGGTTTCCGTCGATCGAAACGGTCCATGTCTTGGCGCTGACGACGGTGGTGGGCACAATCCTGATCGTTGATATGCGCCTACTCAATTTCGCCTCGACCGATCGGGCAGTTCGGGCGCTGAGCGCCGAAGTCCTGCCGTACACCTGGGGAGCCTTCCTGATTGCAGCCGTCTCGGGAGGCTTGCTGTTTACGTCCAAGGCCACCGAATATATCGACAATCTGCCGTTCCGTCTGAAGATGCTGGCCCTGGCGCTGGCGGGACTGAACATGGTGGTTTTCCACTACTTCACCTATCGCAAAGTGGCCAATTGGGACACCGGCGCCGGCCCGCCTCTCGGCGCCAGGATCGCCGGCGCATTGTCCCTCTCGCTATGGGCCTGCGTCATAATCTGCGGACGATGGATCGGGTTTACGACCCACTGAGCTTTTTGTCGGACGCACGCGCCGGAAGGCCCTGGGCCAGACATTGATTTGGCTGACAAATCCTATCACCAAAACGGATTTCCGGCAGCGACTACGGCTCGATAAAGCAGGATCGCAAATCAGCTTGAGTCCGGGCCGACCCGACGCTTGGCGTGGGCCGCCGCCTCGAGACGACCGGAACCTTAAGCGACAACCGTCGGCGTCATGCACGGCGGGCATGAGGGGGAAAGACTTTGTCCACGATCAAGTTCGCCGTGCTTGGCGCGGTGCTATTCTGGGCCGCCTCTGCCCACGCCCAGCCGGCGCCCGCCGCGCCGCCCCTGCCCGCCGGCTTCCACCCTCCCGCGCCGACGCCCAACGACACCCTGGTCTCGCCGATCGTCGCGGCGGACGGGACCGTGACGGTCAGCCTCTATGCGCCGCAGGCCCATGACGTTCTGGTCAGCGGCGAGTGGGGCGATTTCGGCGCCCCGCCGACGCGGCTGGTGCGAAGTGACAACGGGGTCTGGACCACGAGCATCCACGCCGCGCCCGGGACCTACCGCTATACCTTCAACGTCGACGGCGCGCAGGCGGTCGATCCCCGGAACACCAACACCAGCCGCTCGCAGACGACCGTCCGCAGCCTGGTCACCGTGCCCGGCAAGCCATGGGAAGACTACGCCGCCGTACCCCATGGCGCGGTCGAGGAGGTCTGGTACCCGTCGACGACCTTTTCCAGCCCCCGCCGGATGCACGTCTACACCCCGCCCGGCTATGGAACGGGCGGGCGGCGCTACCCGGTGCTCTATCTGCTGCACGGCGGCGGCGATTCCGACGATTCCTGGTCGACGGTGGGCCGGGCCGGCTTCATCCTCGATAATCTGATCGCTGCGGGCAAGGCCGTGCCCATGATCGTGGTCATGCCGGCGGGACACATCCCGGCCGCTGACGGCACGATCGCCAGCGCCTCGAACGCCATGAGCGAAGACCCGGCCAATGACCGCTTCACCGACGACTTCCTGAACAACATCGTGCCCTATGTGGAGAAGTCCTATCGCACCACCAACACGCGGGCGATCGCGGGACTTTCCATGGGCGGCCTGCAGGCGGCCAATATCGGCCTGGTGCACGCCGACATGTTCCCGTCGGTGCTGATCTACAGCTCCGGCTGGTTTCCGCAGGTCGCCACGCGCTTCGAGCAACGCTGGGGGACGACGCTGGACGCCGACCGCACCAGGCTGAAACTGCTTTGGATCGGCTATGGCGAGACCGACATCGCCCGCGCCAACGCCGAGGCGGCGAAGGCGATGTTCGACCGCCACGGCCTGACCTATCGGACCGAGATGACCCCTGGCGGACACGTCTGGGCCAATTGGCGCCACTACCTCACCGAGACCGCGCCGCTGTTGTTCAAGTAGAAGCCGGCCAGGCTCAGGCGCCCGGCAGCTTGCAGACGAAGCTTTCGCTGCGCTCGATATCGCCGCCCTGGTAGCGGGCGACGGCGGGGTAGGCGCACAGGGGCCGGGTGCGGCCCGGCCAGGGCGTCATGCCGCCCGCCCTGGCCTCGATACGGTCCGGCGCCTTGCCCTGTTCGACCCAGGTCGTCAGGGCGCCCAGGGCGTCGAACTGGTCGGTCGCGGGCCCGCCGGTGCAATGGTTCATCCCCGGCACGGGAAAGACCCGCGCGAAGCTGGCGGCGCGCCCGTGGTTGGCCGCGTCGACCTTTCGCCACCAGCCTTCGGTGTCATTGATCGAGAAGATCGGGTCCGATCCGCCATGGGGCGTGATCAGCCTGCCGCCGTGGCGCGCGAAACGCGACAGGTCCGTCGACTGCGCGCCGACCAGGTCCCAGCCCGAACGTGGGAAGGCCTTGCTGGTCCCGAAAATCCTCGGCGCGTCGCGATCGAAGTTGAACGCCAGCTGGTAGCGCTGACCGGCTTCGTCGCTGGACCCCACCGTGTCCGGCGGCGTGACGAACAGGCCGGACAGCGCCGGCGAGCCGAGCATCACGTTGATCGAGGTCACCGCGCCGGGAATGCCCAGCTTCCAGACCCGCCAGCCCATGCTGGATATCCCGACATCCCACGGCCAGTTCGCATACAGCGCCTTGCCCTTCGAGTTGCGCGGACCATCCATGGAGCGGATCAGCGCATCCACCTGATCATGGCTCAGGCAGGCGTCGGTCTTGGCGCCGACGCAGGTCTTGGTCCTCAGCTCCGGACGAACCCGCGCGGTGGTGCACTGCGCGAGGTTCTGCACCATCCCATCGACGACTCCGTCCAGGCCATCGCAAGCCTTGGCCACCGCATCGGCCGCCAAGTGCAGGTCCTTGTCGGAGAACGCCTGCGTCATGTCCGGCAGGCCGTCCTTGCGCAGATGGCCTTCCTTGGCGGCGAGCGCGCTGAAGGTCTGGGTGTCCCACGCCTCGGCGATCGCGGCCTTAGGCACAGCAAATGCGGGGGATTCCGCGAGGACGCCGTCGAACTGGTCCGGGAACCGCTGGGCGAACACCATGCCCTCGCGCCCGCCGTTCGAGCAGCCGGCGAAATAGTTGTGGTGGGCCGGACGGCCGTAATAGGTTTTGACGATCAGCTTGGCGCTCGTCGCGACGCTGTCCAGCGCGGTTTCGGCGTATTCCAGGCGGGCTTGGTAATCGTGGCCGAACGCCACCTGTCCCTGGCGGGCGGGGTCGCTGTTGATGGCGTTGTCGTGGCCGGTGTCGGTGCTGACCACCGCATAGCCCTGGCTGAGGCCGTCGGGCATTCCAGGCTGCAGCGCTCCCGTGGCGTCGCCCAGGACGCCATTGGTGCCGCCGCCGCCCTGGAACAGGAAGCGGCCGTTCCAATCCGTGGGCAGCCGGATATGGAATTTGACCGCGTAGTGCTGGCCATCGGTCCCCGTGCGCTCGCGCATGACGCCGACGACTTCGCAATGGGCCGGCATCGCTGGAACGCCGCCCATGCCAGGGAACGGGCCGGGGACCGACTTGGCGGCGGAGGGCGGATTGAGAGTCGCCGAAAGAATCCGCGCAGACGGCTCGCCGATAGCGCCGCCCGACAGCTTGCCGAGCGCCGCGCAGCGCGCCCCGGCATCCGCCGGACTGAAGTCGCCCCCGACCTGTGAATGCGCCACCCCAAAGACGCCGGCGCCTCCCAAGACGAGAACAAGCACCGAGCCGCCACCGAGCAGGGCGCCGATACGGGCCTTGTTCAATGACCCGCCAAAAGTTGGCTTGGATGATCCGCTCACCTGGGCATTCCCCCTCTTGGGGCCGCGCGTGCGGCCGCTTCCAGCCAAGGTACAGGGGCGGCGGCCGCCTGGAACAATTCAAAGGACTGATGCGAGCTATGTGAAGGCCGAATTACCATCCGCATTCGACCGCTGCTAAGCCTTGGCCGCAAGGGTCGCCAGACTGCGGGCGCCAATAAAGCCAAGGGGGATACGATGCGACGCGCGAGACGATTTGGGCTTGTGTCGGCGGCGTCGGCCGCCCTCGTGGTCGCCGCGCACGCTACCGCCGCGCAGAGCGACTATGCCGTGATGAGCGTGGACGCATCCCACCCATCGGGAACGCTTAAACCCCTACGCGGCGTAAGCGGCGCGCCGAACTGGAGCTTCGCCAAAACCATCGCGGGAAACCAATGGGGCCCGCCGCGCCCCGTCGACGTCTCGGCCGGCTATCGCAGCGCCGCGATCAATCTGGTCAGGACCCACGATTCCCTCGGCGCGGGGGACATCGATCCGTCGGCAGGCCCGTTGCCGCCGCTCCAAGGGCCGATGATGGGCGGCAACAGCTCCAACAACGATTACCTGATCTTTCCCGACCCTGCGGCGGACCCGAACGATCCCAAGAGCTACCGCTTCGGGCCTACCGACAAGCTGATCAAGGGCATCCGCGCAATCAACGCCGAGGTCCTCTTCCGGCTGGGTCGCGGCGCGGGCACGACGGCCGAGCCGCCCAAGGACCTGGCCAAATACGGCGAAATCATTCGCCACATCGTGCTCCACTACAACAAGGGCTGGGACCAGGGCTTTACCAACAGCGTCCGCTACTGGGAGGTCTGGAACGAGCCGGACCTCGGCAAGATCTGGTGGCGCGGAACCCACGAAGACTACGACCGGCTCTATGGCGCGGCGGCCAAGGCGGTGAAGTCGGCGGACCCGAAGGCCTGGGTCGGCGGCCCGACCATCGCCCTGGTCAACCAGGTCCAGCCCTATCGCGAAGGCTTCCTGGCCTATGCGCGCGACCACAGGCTGCCGCTCGATTTCTTCTCCTGGCACTACTATTCCGACGCCAACGATCCGCAGGACTTTCCACGCATCGGGCGCGAGATGCGGGGCCTGCTCGACCGTTACGGCTTCCGCAAGACGGCCAGCTTCCTCGACGAGTGGAACGCCAACGAGATGGTCGGGATCGCGGCCCACGATGCGCGCGAAGCCGCCTTCGTCGCATCCTCGATCATCTACATGCAGGACGCGCCGATCGACCGTGAGCTGCTCTACCGCGCCGATGGCGCCTTCGGCGCCGACGGTAAGACCCCCAGCAAGCTGGGGCAGGCGCTGGTGGCCTTGGGCCGAATGAGCGGCACGCCGGTGCGCTTAACGACGCGCGGCGGCGATCTGTCCGGTCTGGCCATCGAGGCCGGTCGCTCGCGGGACGGCAAGACCGTGCAGGTCCTGATCAGCAACTACGAGATTCCGGAAGCCGATCGCGGGCCGCGACCCGGTCCGGATGTGATGCGTGTGCCCGGCCTGTTCGACCTGGCGCTGCCCCCCCGACGGTCGGTCTCGTATGCGGACAACCGCGGCTACGACCTGACTATCAAAGGTCTGGGCGGCAAGGGGCGCTACGTGGTCGAGCGCTACCGGATGTCCGCCAGCGACGACTTCGAGCTGGTGGACAGCCGGAAGGCGTCAGGGCCGGTGGTCCACATTGATGGCGCATTGCCGGCGCCCGCGATCGAACTGGTGGTGGTGCGCCAGGATCATTGACCCCCGCCCGCGCAACCGTCGCCACTGTTGCTGCCAAGCCCATCGGGCGTCACCCCGCCGGAGGACTCGGCGTCATGCCGCAGTCCATTGCCCTTCAGTCTCCACTCACACCGCGCCGTTCGGCCTCGATCTGGTCCAGCGACTTGCCCGCGTGGTCCGGCGCTCCGAAGAAGCCGATCAGCCCGCTCACCACCAGAAAGCCGGTCAGGATCCAGGCGAGGCGGTTGAACCCCGTCGCGGTCAGGATCGGGACGAAGAAGCTCCAGAGACCGAGCCCTATGCGAACGACAGCAAAGGTGAAGCCCTGGGCCGTGCTGCGGAGCAGGGTCGGAAACAGCTCCGCGCTCCACAGCTGGAAAAACGACTGGGCGCCAAAGCCCGACCCGAACCAGACCAGCACCAGGTAGGACAGGGCGACCGGGGTGGTGAGCGGAAAGAGCGCTAGCAGCGCCATCCCGATGACCTGGATGATGCTGGAGATGGCCAGCAGCGTGCGCTGGTTCATCCGGTCCGAGAAACGCATGAAGACGAAGTTGATCGACCCCATGGCGATCAGGAACCCGCCGGCCTGCATCGCGACGGCGACGGTCTGACTCTGGGCGCCCACCGTGCGCAGGATGTAGGGGAAGAAGAAGCCGTTGGTGCCGGCCCAGAGGTTCCAGACCCCGTACATCCCCACCAGGAACAGGATCGACTTGATGTGCCGGGGCGTGAACAACGCCTTCCAGGCCCCGCCGCGCAGCGTGGGATCGGCCAGCCGCTCAGCCTTCGCAGCCTCCCAGACCACGGACTCTTTCATGCTGGAGCGCAGCAGCGTCAGCACCACCGCGACGATGGCGAGATGGGCGAAGACGATGCGCGCGCCGAGAACGCCCAGCGGGGCCAGCACCAGAAACATCGCCAGCACGACCACCGGCCCGAGATACCAGAGCACCTGCGCCACGCCACTGTGTTTGCCGCGCTCGTTAGGGGGCGCCATCTCCGCGATCAGCGACCAGGACGCGGGGATGTCGGCCCCCACCGCGAGGCCCACAAGGATCGACCCCAGGACGATCATCCAGGGCTGGGTCGCGAAGACCAACCACAGCATCCCGAAGGCGTAGAACAGCATGTCGTACTGGTAGATCCGCTTGCGTCCGTAAAGGTCGCAGAGCCGCCCGCCCACCAGCGCGCCGACGCCGGCGGAAATCGCGTTGGCGCTGAAGGCGCCCAGGACGCCGATGAAGGTGTTGCTGAGATGGTAGGCGCTGGCCCAGAGCGCCAACGCCGCCGAGCCCGACACGATCGAGCCGGCATCGATGTAGTTCGCCAAGCCCGCGAGGATCGTATTCTTCCAATGCTCTCGCGAGCTCTGGAGCGATCCCGGCGGGGTCATTTCATTCGCGCCCATCATACGATTCCAAGTTCTGCCCAGGCGGCCGGGGCGCCGCGTCATTCGACCCCCTTGGTCTTGAGCCAGAAATCAGGGTCGCTGCACAGCTTGCAGTTTGGACCAACGAAGACGCCGCGCGCGTGCGGGTTGTCTTTCAAGGTCCAGTCGGGCCAGGCGACCACGGTGTGCGACCACCGCACGTCGGGCATCGGGTACGCGCTCTCCTGCCTCAGTTCATGTCCTTCTTCTTGACCGTCCAGGCCGGATTGACGCAGAGGCCGCAGGCGGGTCCTTCGAACATCTTGGCGGCCCGCTGGTCGCCCTTGAGCCGCCAGGACAGCCACGCCACACCAACCTCGCCGAACCAGCCGCCGTTGGGCTGGTCGTAGGTGCCCCTGTGGCCGACGTTGAGGTCGCCCATGAACACCGGCACGCCCTCGATCCGCTTGAAGTCGTCCTCGGCGTTGGCGTAGGCGATGTCGGTCGGGCCGCCGATGAAGTAGGCGACCGGAGCATGAAAAGCCTTCAGGCTGTCCTTCGTCGCGGCGCTCATTTTCGGCAGGCCGTTGGGGCCGCTGAACGCGCCGCTGTTCCACATGACGGAGGTCTTGATACGCGGATCGCCGGAGACCGCGATCGCCTGCAGGCCGCCGCAGGACTGGCCCATCACCGCGACGGCGCCCACGTCCAGCTTGCCGGCATAGCGGCTTCCGGCCAGCCCGTTTTGCCTGATGGCCCAATCGATGCCGTCGATCAATTGCGAGTCGTGCGTCATCGCCCCCGGCGGCAATGGCGGCAGCCCTGCCCCGGGCTTCATCTTGGCGAAGTCCGGCAGGCGCGCGTCTTCCGGCCCTACGGCGACGACCAGAAACCCGTGCGAGGCGATCTCGGTCAGAAAGCCCTGAAACGCCCGCCCGACATTCATGCAGCCGCCCTCGCCCCAGGCCACGATCGGCAGTTTCCCACCCGCGAACGCGGCCAGATTCGCCGGCCGATAGAGGGTGTGGGTCGGCAGGCTCGGATCGGTTTCCACGGTCACCTTGTACGGCCCGAGCGCGACCGCTTTAGGCGGCGGAGCGTTCTTGGGCGCAGCCATGATGTCGGCCGAGATCTGCGGCTGGGCCTGGGCGGCTGGGCTGAAGCCGTTGATGGCGACCGCCGCCAGCACGTAGCAGGTGAATAGGCCGCGGAGTTTCATGGTCGCCCCCTTTGGCGGTTGTCGCCGAAGCCTCTTCGCCGTGGATCACCGCGAGCGGAAAGCCTCGAGCGCCAATCACCACGTCGGCAAAACAATGGAAAATCAGCATTTTGAATAGCTGAGATTGATCGCCTCAAGGCTTGAGGTCGCGGGATGGATCCCCGACTCCACCCGCGAACTTCAGAGTTCGAACACGTGCTTGGGCGTGCGATGCAGGCACTCGCCGGGCCCGTCTTCGCCGATCAGATAGTTGTCGCAGATGGTGGCGAACACCTCGTCGTCGATGTAGCCGGGGTGCACGACGATGCTCATGTCCTTGGCGATGGCCATGGTTTCGTCCTGGCGGATCAGCGGGCGTTCGACCATGTCGTAGCCCTGGCCGTGGGCGTACAGCCGCCGCTCCTTCGGCCGTCCCCGCGCGGTCATATAGTCGTCGTGGATCGCCGCGATGGCTGCGGCGGAGGCGCCGGGCTTGAGCAGGTCCAACGTCGCCTTCTGGGCCTCGACCGCGAACGCCAGGCCCTGCTTCAGCGCGTCGGAGGGCTTGCCCAGGCTGAAGGCGCGGCCGATCTCGGTGTAGAAGCCGCCGGGGCCGTTGGTCTCCACCAGCAGGGTGAAGACGTCGCCCTTCTCGATCGTGCGCCCGAGCTGGTGCGGCGGACGAAACACCGCCGCCTTGGTGGGCGGGGCGGATGATGAGATGAAGATGCCCTGCTCGGCGCCGAACCGGTTGGCCTGATACTGGGCAAACCCGGCGACCTCGAAGTCGTGCAGGCCAGGGCGGATGAAGTCGGCCACCGCGGCCATCACCTTGTCCTGCAGCGCGGCGGTGAGGCGGATCAGCGCCTGCTCCTCGGCGCTCTTGATCGCCTTGATGTTGTCGATCTCGTCGGTGGCGTCGATGAACTGGACGTTGGTCAGCGCCGCTTCGACGGTCTGGCCGAACTTGAAGTAGGCGCCAGCCGGATTGACCCAGCCGATCCGTCGGCAATGCTGCGCCTTCAGGTCGCCGGCGATAAGCTCGGCGTCATAGCCGGCGGTGGCGGCGATCGAGACATAGCTGGGCGTGGTCAGGATGCGGGCGACGCCGGGGTTGTCCGGATCGTCGTTCAGGGTCTGGACGCCGTCGAACGGTCCCTGCTCGACCACCGTCATCCCGCCCTCGCGCGGGAAGATCACCGACCGCGGATAGGCGTTGTTGGCCGGGGCGCCAGTGAACCAGCGCACATAGCCGCCGAGCCAGTCATTGGAGTTCTGCAGGACCAGGGCGTCCAACTCCAGGCGCGCCATGACCTCCCGCGCCGCCGCCCAACGGCGTTCGAGCTCGGCGCGCGAAATGGGACTTCTCAACCGGCTCGACATCGTTGTTTATCCATGGAAAGCGCTGGTCGACGTTCCGCGATACGGTTAGATTGTTCCATAATGCAATTCAAGGCCGGGCTAAGGCCCTAGTGAGGATCAATGCAGCCCAGGACGGACGTCCTCCTTATCCTGCCGCCGTCGGAGAATATCGACGACCAATACGGCCGGGCCTTGCGTGAGCGCTTTCCGGACCTGTCGATCCACTGGGCCCAGCACCACAGCCAGGCCGGCGAGCACGCCGCCGAGGCCCGGGTGATCCTGACCTTCAGTCCCTTCATGTCACGGCAGGTGGCCGAACAGGCGGCCAGGCTTGAATGGATCCAGATCCTGGGCTCGGGCCTGGATGGGATCACCGACCTGCCGTTCCGCAACCCGGTGGTGATCACCAACGGCCACGGCGTGCAGGCCGTCCCGGTGTCCGAAGCCGCCATCGGCATGATGTTCGCCTTGAGCCGCGGCTATGGCCGATTAGTGAAGAACCAAGCCGCCAAGACCTGGGAGCGGTGGCCGTCGGAATTGCTGGACGGCAAGACGGTCTGCATCCTCGGCGTCGGCGCGATCGCCGAGATGCTGGCGCTGAAGGCGGGCGCCCTGGGGATGCGGGTAATCGGCGCGAGTTCCGCGCCGCGCACCGTCGCCGGCTTCGAGCGCATCTTCGCCAAGGACCAGCTGACAGACGCCGTTGGCGAGGCCGATTTCCTGGTGCTGCTGACGCCTCACACGCCCGCGACCCATCACATGGTCAATGCCGCCGTGCTCAAGGCGATGAAGCCCTCCGCCTGGCTGGTGAATGTTGCGCGAGGCGGCGTGGTGGACGAGGCCGCGCTGATCGAGGCCCTTGCCTCCGGCGCCCTTCGCGGCGCGGCGCTGGACGTATTCGAGACTCAGCCTCTGCCGGCGTCATCGCCGCTCTGGGCCATGGAGAACGTGTTCATCTCGCCGCACATGGCCGGGCTGAACAAGGACTATCCGAAACACATCATGCCGCTGCTGGAAGCCAACTTCCGCGCCTTCCTCGCCGGCGACCGCGCCGCGATGATCAATGTCTGGCGGCCGGAGTAGGGCGGGCTCCGATCAGCGCGCTGACCGCTTGGCCGGCGCTCGCCCCGCCCTCACCCACGTCTCCCGCGTCAGCGCGCACAGAACCAGCGCCACCCCCATGGCGGCGATGGGCAGCCACAGGATGTTGTTGATCCCGAAGCGCTCGGCGATCTGGCCGCCGATGACAGGGGCGACACCGCCGCCGAACAGCTCCCCGCAGGCGATCACCACGCCGGACGCCGTCGCCATCAGCGAAGCCGGCACGCTCTCCGCGCACAGCGGCCCCACCGTCAGGGTGATCGCCGCGTTGTTGAAGAAGTGCACGGCGAACAGCCAGCCGAACAGCGCCATCGGTGCGGCGCCGGTCTGGCGAAGCAGAACCAGCGAGGCGCCGGCGCCGACCACGGCGATGAGAAACACCGGCTTGCGGCCGATCCTGTCCGACAGCCAGGGCAACAGCAGCGTTCCGACCATGGCGCCGAACCCGGTCGCCGACATCACCCAGCTCATCTGGTCCAGCGGCAGGTGCAGGTAGTCGGTGAAATAGTTAGGCAAAAGGGCGCTGGTGGTCACCAGGCAGGTCAGCCAGCACAGCATCATCGCCATGCCCAGACGGATATTGGGGACTGCCAGGACCGCCCCCCAGTCGGCCCGGCTGGTCCGCGCCGCGCCCTCCCCGGCCGCGTCTGGAACATCCTTCGGAAGAGTCCGCCAGACCAGCCAGGCCAGCAGCAGGCCCGGCGCGGCGAACAGGGAGAAGATCAGCCGCCAGCCCATCAGATGCAGCAGTTGCGACACAATCAGCGGCGCTATGCCCAGCCCGAACAGGGGCAGCATGGTCTGCTGGATGCCGATGTTGAGCCCGCGCCGATGCGGCGCCGAGGCCTCAAGGGTGGTGGCGATGCTGACGGGCGTGTAGGCGCCGTCCGCCACGCCCATGACGATGCGCACCAGGATCAGGCTGGCCAGGCCGGCGGCCAGGCCGCTAGCGCTGATCAGCAGCGCGAACAGCAGGAGCGCCCCGGCCAACACGCGGCGGCGGCCGATCCGGTCCGACAGGTTACCCATCACCAGGGCCGCGATGCCCCAAGCGATCGCCAGGGCGCCGGTGACCTTGCCGATGTCGCCGTAGCCCAGATGCAGGTCGCGGGCGATCACCGGATAGAGGGTCGAGATCATGAACCGATCGATGCCGACCAGGCCGAAGCCCAGGGCCATCAGCCCGACAACGCGCGCCTCGTTCCGCGATTGGTTCATCGCTCGTTCCCCGCCCTTGGTCCCTCGCGGCGTTATCGCCGGCTCTGTCAGACACTGGCCTTGCAACCATGATGCGGTCAATATATTCCACAATGCAGGTCATTGATAATCGACCACGACGAGGGAGAGGACCATGGACAGCGCGACCGCCGGATCGCGGACCCGGCCGGACCTCTTCAGTATCGAGGGGAAATCCTTCGTCATCACCGGCGCCACCGGCGCGCTGGGCGGCGCGGCGGCGCGGGGACTGGCCGAGCACGGCGCCAACCTCACCCTGTCCGGCGCCAACCTCGAAGGGCTTGAAGCGCTCCGAACCGAACTCGGCGGCGCCGCGCCGGAACAGGTCGCACGCCGTCCCGACACGCCGGAAGACGCCGAAGCCATCGTCGGCGCGGCCGTGAAACGGTTCGGCCGCCTGGATGGGCTGGTGGTCGGCTCGGGGATGAACCACGTCGCCCCCATCGTCGACATGGCGATGGCCGATTTCGAGCGGGTGATGGACGCCAACGTGCGCGGCTCCTGGCTGATGTGCCAGGCGGTGGGCCGCCAGCTTATCAAGCAGGGTGAAGGCGGGTCGGTGGTGCTGGTGTCGTCCACCCGCGGCAAGCTCGGCCATCCGGCCGGCTACTCCGCCTACTGCCCCTCCAAGGCCGCGGTCGACCTGCTCGGCAAGGCGCTGGCGGCGGAATGGGGCGGCCAGCAGATCCGCGTAAACGTGATCGCGCCCACCGTCTTCCGCTCCGAGCTGACGGGCTGGATGTACGCCGACGACGAGAAGGGCCGCAAGGTGCGCGAGGCCATGCTGTCGCGCATCCCCCTGGGCCGCCTGGCGGAGCCGGCCGACTTCATCGGCGCCCTGCTCTATCTGCTCAGCGGCGCGTCCAGTTTCATGACCGGCCAGGTGCTCTACCTCGACGGCGGCTACACCTCTTGCTGAACGTCGCCATCATCGGCGCGGGCCTGATGGGCCGGAACCTGGCGGCGGTGGCCGCGCGCGCCGGATGCAGGGTCAGGCTTCACGACGCCAACGCCGAGGTTCTGGCGCGCGCGGTCGCGTCGCTGGCCGCGGATCAATTAGCGGTCGCCAGCGCGCCAACCTTGGCCGATGCGGCATCGCTCGCGGACTTCGTCATCGAGGCGGTGATCGAAAACCTGGAGGTCAAGCGCGCCATCTTCGCCGAACTCGACGCAGTGACGACAGCGGACGCCATCCTGGCCACCAACACCTCGGTGCTGCCGATCACCGCCATCGCCGAGCAGGTGACGCGCGGCGAACGCGTGGTCGGGACCCACTGGTGGAACCCGCCGCACCTAATCCCGGTCGTCGAGGTCATTCGCGGCGCGCGCACCTCCGATGCGACCATGAGTAAGACGGTGGAAATTCTTACCCGTCTCGGCAAGACGCCGGTGCGGGTCGAGCGCGATGTGCCCGGCTTCGTCGGCAACCGGCTACAGCATGCCCTGTGGCGCGAGGCCATCGCCCTGATTGCCGACGGCGTGTGCGACGCCGAGACCATCGACCTGATGGTGCGCAACACCCTGGGGCTGAAGCTCGGCGAGATGGGGCCGATCGAGAACGCCGACTATGTCGGTCTCGACCTGACCCTGGCCATCCATGAGACGGTGCTGCCCAGCCTGAACCGCGACCCTCACCCCTCGCCGCTGCTGCGCGACCTGGTCGCCGCCGGCAAGCTGGGCGCCAAGTCAGGCCAGGGCTTCACCGCCTGGCCCGACGGCCGCCGCGAAACCACCGCCGCCCGGCTCGCCGACCATGTCGCGCGCCAGGCCGCCGATCCCAAACGACGTGATCAAGCCAACGCCTAGGAAGGACCCGCCATGCCCGAGCACCGCATCACCGACCCCAACTACAAATGGGCCGAAGGGCCGAAGGAAAAGGACCTGCAGTTCTTTGACCTGTCGCACGAATGGGGCCTGGGCCAGCCCTGCTGGCCCTATTTCGAGGACGTGAAGATCGAGCGGCTGCACTCGATGTCCAAGAGCCGCGTGCTGACCCAGCGGATCACCACTGTGATGCATTCCGGCACCCACATCGACGCCCCCGCCCACGTGGTCGAAGGCACGCCGTTCCTGGAAGAAATCCCCCTGCGCAACTTCTTCGGCGCCGGGGTGGTGGTCTCGATCCCGAAGGAAAAATGGGGCGTGATCACCCCCGACGATCTAGAGAAGGTCTCGCCGCAGATCCGCGAGGGCGATATCGTCATCGTCAACACCGGCTGGCACCACTACTACTCGGACAGTGCGAAGTATTACGCCTACGGCCCTGGTTTCTATAAGGAAGCCGGCGAGTGGTTCGTGCAGAAGAAGGTCAAGGCGGTCGGCATCGACGTGCAGGCGCTGGACCATCCCCTCGGCACCGCGATCGCGCCGCACGGCCCGTCGGCGGAAACCGGCGGCCTGCTGCCGTGGGCCTGCGCCGAGTACAAGGCCGAGACCGGCCGCGACGTGCTTGAGGACTTCCCCTACTGGGAGCCCTGCCACAACGCCCTTTTGTCCAACGGCATCTACGGCTTCGAAAATGTCGGCGGCGACCTGGACAAGGTCACCGGCAAGCGCGTGACCTTCGCGGCCTTCCCCTGGCGCTGGGTCGGCGGCGACGGCTGCATCGTCCGGCTGGTGGCCATGGTCGACCCGACCGGCGGCTACCGCATCGAGACCGGCTCGGCAGGCTGACCATGATGCGGGTGACACGCTACGCGGCGGCGCCGGCCTACAATCCTCCCCTGCACATCGGGGTGGAGTGCCGGCGTCTCCAGGGTCATGAGGCCGGTCCGACCGCACGGTTCTGGACCGGCCTGTCGGTCTATGCGCCGGGCGCCGAGGCGCAGGAGTCGCCGACCATGGAGGAGACCATCTACACCGTCCTCGACGGCGAACTGACCGTGCGCTCCGGGGGCGCAACGGAGATCCTGCGCAAGCTGGACTCCGTCCACCTGCCCAAGGGGACCGTGCGCAGCGTGGTCAACGAGAGCGGCGCGCCGGCCACGCTCTTGGTCGCCATCGCCGTTCCGGAGCCGGCCCAATGAGCGTCGTCATCACCGTCGCGCCTACCGGCCCGATCGCCACCAAGGCCGACAGCCCCTACCTGCCGACTACGCCGCACGAGATCGCCGCGGCGGTCACCGACGCCTACGCCAAGGGCGCCACGGTCGCGCACCTGCACTTTCGCGACGAGCAGCAGCGGCCGACCGGCGACCTGAAGATCGCCCAGCAGGCCATGGACCTGATCAAGCAGCAGTCGCCGATCCTGATCCAGCTCTCGACCGGGGTCGGCCTCAGCGTGCCGTTCGAGGAGCGCGAAAAGCTGGTCGAACTGCGCCCGCGCATGGCCACGCTGAATCCCTGTTCGATGAGCTTCGGCGAGGGCGAATTCCTCAACCCGCCCAAGGGCGTTCGCCGGCTGGCGGCGCGCATGCGGGAGTTGGACGTCAAGCCGGAGCTGGAAATCTACGACACCGGCCACCTTGAGGTCTGCCTGCAGCTGTTCAAGGAAGGCCTGCTGGCCGAGCCGCTGCAGTTTTCGCTGGTGCTGGGGGTCAAGGGCGGCATGGCGGCGACACCCGACAACCTGCTGATGATGGTCCGCCGGCTGCCGCCCGGCGCCATCTGGCAGGTGATCGCCATCGGCAAGGCCAACCTGGAACTGACCGCCATCGGCCTGGCCCTGGGCGGCAATGCCCGGGCCGGGCTGGAGGACACGCTGTACCTGGGTCGAGGCAAGCTGGCCGAGGGCAATACGCCCCTGGTGGAGCGGGCCGTGCGCCTGGCGCACGAGCTGGATCGTCCGATCGCCACGGTCGAGGACGCCGAGCGCCTGCTGCAACTCCCGCCAGCCGCCTGATTTCTCGACAGGGCAAGACGGGCGTGGAAGAAACGGCGCGCAAGCCGCCAGGACGTCAATGACCACCGATCCCCCGACCGCATCCGCCGCCAAGCGCGCCCCCAAGCCGGACCGAGATGGCGGCGTCCAGGTGCTCGCCCGCGCGGCGGAGATCCTGCGCCTGCTGAAACTGGCGCCGGGCGGGATGACCCAGGCCGAGATGGCCGCGAGCCTCGGCCTGGCCCGCACCACCATTCATCGCATCCTGAGCGCCCTGGCCGCCGAAGGCCTGGTCGAGCCCGGCGGCGCGGGAAGCCGCTTCCGGCTGGGCGCCGAAATCCTGCGGATGGCCGAGGCCGCCCGCAGCGCCCTGGTGACGGAAATTCACCCCCTGCTCCAGGCCCTGTCGCGAGAACTGGACGAGACGGTGGACCTGTCAGTGCTGGAACGCTCCCAGGTGACCTTTATCGACCAGGTGGTCGCGGCCCAGCGCCTGCGCACGGTGAGCGTGATCGGCGCGAGCTTTCCCCTGCACTGCACCGCCAACGGCAAGGCCCTGCTGGCGGCGATGAGTGAGCGGGACCTGGAACGGGCGCTGCCCGACGAGCTCGGCGCCATGACGCCGAACACCATCACCTCCCTGTCCGCGCTGCGACAGGAGCTCGACCGCATCCGCGCGGCCGGCGTGGCCTTCGACCTGGAAGAGCACAGCCTGGGGATCCGCGCCGTCGGCATGGCGCTGACGAACTCACCGGTGGGTCAGGCCGCGATCAGCATCCCGATGCCCGCCCAAAGGTTCGAGCAGAAAAAGGAGGCCGCCCTGGCGGCGATGCGGCGAACCATCAGCCAGATCGACGCGGTCTGGCGGCGAAAGGGCTGAACGGCCGGCCGGGCGGATAGCGACGGTCAGACGAGCAGACGCCGCGCCTCGCCGGCCGGATCATCCTCCACGCGCACCCGGTTGTCGAAAATCATGGTTTGAAAGACGTTCGGGTCCCAGGCCGGCCAGGCATGGTCCGGCTGGCTGGGGTTTCCGGTGGTCGCGAAATTGATCCAGGCCTGGCTCATGACCTTCGCCAGCCGGCGCGCCTCGGGCGTATTGCCGGTGAACTGGTCGCTGTTGGCGGTGTTGTCAAACGCCCCAGGGATGTCCGATCCGTGCGGAACCCCGATCCGACCGTCCAGGATCGGCGAGGCCCAGGTGAACCAGTAGCTGTAGACTGGCGCCGCGCCGAGCGCCTGCTTCTTGCGGCACTGATCGAGCGCCATGTTGCGCATGAACATGCCCCCGATCATCGCGCCGATCTCCGTCGGCGGCAGGCCGGGATAGGCCTTGCGCAAGGCGGCGATGATTTGCGGCGCCTTGTCGGCGTGCTGGGGCGGGACCGCCTTGCTTAGGTCGGCATCGGTGAACGACAGGGTGGTGGGCCGGAATTCATCACGCACATTGCCGATGATCATCGGCACGTCTGCGGTCTGGCGCGGCGCGGCGGTGTGCCAGTCCTCCGGCAGGGCGTCGCCGTCGATGACCGGTCCGAAGTTAATCCCTCCGCTGCGGGGCAACCCACCCGCGGCCGGCGGCGGCGCCAGCTTCCGCGCGGCCATATTGCCGGCCGCGATAAGGCGCGCCGCATCCACCTGCTGCAGGCCGGCGATGTCGCCGGGCGCCAGGCCCAACTGAGCCATGGTCGCGGCGGTGAGCGCCTGGGCGTCCTTCTGAGGAATACCGGCCGGGAAGGAGCCGCTCATGATCCCGGCGCGATGGAACAATCCCTTGGCGCTCGGCATCGACATCAAGGTCGAAACCTTCCCGCCGCCGCCGGAGTGGCCGAAGATCGTTACCCGCGAGGGATCGCCGCCGAACCCGGCGATGTTGTCGCGAACCCACTCCAGCGCCAGCACAAGGTCGAGCATGCCGGCATTGCCGGAGCCCCGGAACGCGGCGCCGCCGACCCCCGTCATGTCCATGAAGCCCACGGGGCCGAGCCGGTGGTTTACCGACACCAGCACCACGCCTTTGCGCGCCAGGTTCTCGCCATTGTAGGACGGCTCTTCGCTGCTGGAGCCGGAGAAAAACCCGCCGCCGTGCAGCCAGACCATCACCGGCCTCTTGGCCGCCGGGTCCAGGCCCCTCGACCAGACGTTCAGGCACAGGCAGTCTTCGCCGATCTGGCCGGGGATGATGTCGTTGACGAAGGCCAGCGGCTGCTCGGCCTGCCCAGGCGCGTGCGGGTTCTGGGCTTGCGGCGAGATCGGCCCATAGACCAGGCTGAGCCGCACACCGCTCCATTTGTCCGCCGGTCTTGGCGGCATGAAGCGCGCCGATCCGCCGGTGTCGGCGCCGTAGGGGATTCCCTTGAAAGTATAGACGCCGGAGCGCTTGAAGCCGCGCACCGCGCCCGCCGTCGTGCGAACCACCGCATCGTCGGGCGTCGAGACCACGCCATCGCCCGGCTCGAGGTGTTCCGACGCGGATTGCGCGGAGGCGGGCGACGCCGCAACCGCGCCAGCGCCGGCCAACAGGGCCGCTGCGGCGAACGCCTCACGGCGGGTCGCGCCCGCCAGAATCGGCGCACTAGGTCGGTCGGTCATGCGAAGTCTCCGGTGCAAATAAAAAACCAGGTTGTCATTCGGCCCGCGGAAGGGCTGGCGATTTTGGGCAGGCGCATGCAATGCTTGGCCGGTCAGGTCGGCCCGCCGGGCAGGTGATGTTCGTCGGCCCAGGTCTGGCGGTAGAGAGAGCACACGCCGGCGTGCAGTCCTTGCGCGTCATGGGTTCCGCCGTCGATGAAGACCATATAGTCGGCCGCCGCGGGCTCGAACCGGTTCCACCTCGGCAGCCCCGGGCCATTCGGATCGCCGGTCTTGGCGAAGTTGGTCCAATAGGCCTGCATCTGTCTGGACAGTTCGTGGTCGGCCGGACTGAAGTTTCCCCCGAGAAAGCCGGACGGGCTCAGATTGCCGAACACGAAGGGCAGCTCGAAGGTGTGTCCCGCGCCCATCGCTTCGCGCCCCGGCAGGGACTGGCCGAACTGATAGGCATAGACCGCGTTGCCTGCCGCCGCGCGGAACGACTGAGTCATCACCGTCGGACAGCGGAACGAGGTGTCCGTGGCGAGCTGGGCTGTGCCATCGCCTTCGATCGGATCGGCCGACGCCGCGTCATAGATCGCCGCCGCCTTGCCCGCGTTCGGCCCAAACGCACGCAGCATCATGTCCTTGTTGGGAGGACCCAGGGCTTCGCGGGCGTTGTTGCCGATGATCGAGGCCATCTTGCGCACGCCGCCGGTGGCGAAGGCCACATCAGGCGAGACAGGGATCACATCGCCGTCCACCACCGGCCTCGCGGCCCGCGCGCGTGGATCAGCCGCCGCATATTTGCGCCAGCTGGCGATCAGGTCCGACGCCGGCATCTTGCGCAATTCGGCGATTGAACCCCAGTTCCGCGTGCCGGCCTCGGTCTGGGCCGTGGTCTGCAAGGCGCCGATGCCGATCGGCGCGCCGCTTTCCATGATCGACTGATGGAACAGTCCGCGAGACAGCGGCGAGGTCATCAGAGCGGCGACGCTCGCCGATCCCGCGGACTGACCAAACAGGGTCACCTTTCGGGGGTCGCCGCCGAACCGGGCGATGTTCGCTTGAACCCAGCGCAGGGCGGCAAGCTGATCATAAAATCCGTAGTCGCCCGATGTATGGCGTGTGGACTCCGCATCGAGGTCCGGATGGGTCAGAAATCCCAAAACCCCCAGGCGATAGTTGATGGTCACCACCACCACGCCGTGGCGCATCAGCGCCGCGCCGTCGAAGGTCGGATCGACGCCGCTGCCGCCCTCGAAAGCGCCGCCATGAATCCAGACCATGACCGGCCGGCGGGACTTCGCCGATCCGGCCGGCGTCCAGACGTTCAGGTATAGGCAGTCCTCGCTGCTGCCGGTCTCCTTCACGCCATTCCAGCCGAGGTCGGGCTGGGCGCAAGGCAGGCTGAAGCTGGTCGCGTCGCGCACGCCCCTCCAGGCCGTCGGCGGCGCGGGCCGACGCCAGCGCAGATCGCCCACCGGCGGCTGAGCAAAGGGAATCTTGCGAAACGCGCTCCCGCCGTCGACCGCCACACCGCGAACGGGCCCTTGCTGGGTTGCGACGATGGGTGAAGCCCAAGCGGGCGAGGACGCAAGTGGCGCGAACGCCAAGATCAAGGCGCCCGCCAACAGGCCAAACAGAGGCGATCTCATGAGATTCTCCTAGGAAAGTGTCAGGGCGGCGCGGGCGATGGATGGGGCGATCACCGCCGCGAGCAGAGCGCCGTAGACGACCTTCATGATGATGAATTGCTGCGATAGGAGACTATCCCTACCAAGCTCGTAGAGCGCCCCGGCGCTGATTGGCGCCAGGATCAGCGTCGCGGTCAGGCCGAAGATGACGGCGCGGAGAAAGGCGTTTCGAGACCCCCACGCCAACAGCCCGCCCCGTTCGCGGCCTAGCGGCGCCGCCTTGCCCGACCGCACGCGCGCCCGCGCCACCAGGGTGATGGCCAGGGTGGTGGCGAAGGTGACCATGAACACCTGTGGCGCGAAATCCAGCGCCATCCCGTGCACGCCCCACAGCGGAACCACCGCCACGCCGTGGGAGGTCAAAAGGGCGAAAGCAAGGCTCAGCAGGGCGTTGATAACCACCGCGACAAGCGTCTCGCCGCCGATATATCTGCGGTGCTCGGCGGACAGTCGGGCGGCCATGCTCGTCCTCTCCCTCATTGCCGTATCGCCAGCAGGGTCGCCGGTGCGCGGCTGGAGCGACCTGCCAGTTCAAGATCTTCGTTTGCACGGTCCAGGCCGTGCGCAGGCCACAGTCGCCTTGACGAACCGTCAGCGGGCCGGCCAAGCGAATGATCGCCTGTCCGGCCCTCCGACAGAAGGTGGACTAGAACCTGGCGTCCAATGAGAGGCCGACCAGCCGGAAGGACTGCGGCCCGTAGTAGGTGCCGTAGTCGCCCGCATTCGGGAACGTCGGGAAGATCAGCAGCGGCTCGTGATTGTCTGTCAGGTTTCGGACGAAAATAGCCGCACCGTACCTCTGGTCATGGGTTCTCACGCCAACTCGGCCGCCAATCATCCAATGCGCCGGATAATGAAGGTTCGGGTCTAGCGAGTTATCGAGGTTCACGTCAGATTTATAGACCGCGTCGGCGGCGAGATAACCATCGATGCCCTCCATAACCGAGTGGGCATATTCACCGGAAAAGGTGAATTTCCAGAGCGGTGCATTTCCCAGCTGCGTGCCGCCGAGATCGCCGCTACCGTCGCTGGCGAGTGTTCCTGAGGGATACTTGACGGGATTATAGAGTAGTCCCGTGTTGATGGTCAGTCCGGGGAGCGGCCGGCCAAACACGTTGAATTCCACCCCTTCCGAATTGACCGCCGAGTAGTTGACTGGACCACAGGCCAGCCCCGTGGGGACGGGCAAGCATTGCTGACCTTGGTAGTTTTTGACGTGATCGTAGAAGAGGCTGAGGTCTGTGATGAGATTTCCATCCAGCAGAGTGTTCTTCAGCCCCACCTCTACATCGGTCGGCAATTCCGGGTTGATGACCTGCGCAGGGATTAATGGGTTGGAGTCGTTAAGTTGCGGCCCCTTATAGCCTTGAGACAAAGTCGCATAGGCCATTGCACTTTTGCTGAAGTCGTACTGGACGCCAACCTTCCCAGAGAGATTGTTTTCTGTCGCCGCGCCAAAGCCGTCTGGCGCGTTGGTGGTTTTTAGGACCTCCGACAGGTCCAGCGTTTCGTGGGTGTAACGCGCGCCGAATATGAAGCGGAACTTGTCGTTCACATGCCAGGTCGCCTGACCGAACACGGCCTCGGAGTCGTCTGTATCAGAGACATTGGGGCCGGCGTTGGGCCCCTCTTCATAGATGTGGGGAAACGGCGGAAAGGGAAGGATGACCAAGACATTGATGCCGCCGCCGCCAGCGTACTGGTTGTAACGCGATAGGAAGACGCCGGCCGTATATTCCAGTGTGGATCCGCTGGGGGAGGCGATGCGCGCCTCTTCTGTCAGCAAACCAGACTGACCGTCAGCACCGAGCGTGTAGATCTGAGGGATATTGCTCTCGAAGCGGAATATATCGGAGTCTCCAGGCGCATTGATCACGCGGCGCGAAGACGTAATGGAAGTAAGAGTCGCCCATCCCAGGTCATAGTCGATCTGAGCCGACAGGCCGTATTGCGTAATCGGATTGGTCTCTGGGCGATTGGAGCAATACTCGTTGTTCCCGGGCTTCACAGTCACGCCGCAGGCCGCCAACGCAGCCGTATCTCCCGGATTTGCCGCGGTTATCGTGAAGAAGTCCGCGCCAATATCGTTTGAATTGGTATAGTCGCCGATTATATTTATACTTAATTTGTCGTTTGGCCGCCACAGATAGTGCGCTCGTACGCTATAGGCGTCGTGCTGGTCGAGCTTGCCGTCTAGGGCGTTCTCATCCACGCCCTGGCGAAGGTTTGCGGTCGCAGCGATGCGAAGCGCGGAGTCCGGGGAAAGCGGCAGATTGACCATCGCATCGACGACCTGCTGGCCGTAGTCGGAGCCCGCGACGCCATTCTCGGAGAGTTCGGTGTGAACTGCGGCGGTATAGCGATTGGGATCGGGGGCGTTGGTGACGATGTTGATGACGCCGGCGGACGTGGTCAGGCCAAATAAGGTGCCCTGAGGGCCCTTCAGGACTTCGATGCTGGAAACGTCGAACAGGTTGTTGATGTTGGCGTTGCCCTGCGACACCTGATCGACGACGATGCCGACCGAACCCACCGCGCCGGTCGCAAAGGTCTGCGTGCCGATGCCGCGAATCTGGCCGCCGCCGCCGGGATTCTGATTGCTCGCCTGTTCAATTTCGAGCGATGGCGTGACGCGGTTCAGGTCCGCGATCGAATTAACCTGCTCGTTTTGAAGCTGCTGCGAGTTTACCACGGCGACCGACTCGGGAACGTCCTGAAGACGCTCTTTCCGCTTCTGGGCAGTGACGACCACTTCGCCAACGGTCGAAGCGGCCTTGTCGGTCTGCGGCGCGGTCTGCGCCCATGCTGGAGCTGCGATGGCGGCAAGGCAGGCGGAGGTGAGAAAGGCGCGAAGAAGATGACGGTTCGTCATTAGATTAGGTCCCCCCAACAGGCATCGTGTGCGCGAACCCTTGAGAGATCGCGGCGGGACTGACCGCCAAAAGCCGGAGAGGTGACTTTGGAACGACGCCCTTGCTGGACCGTCCGTCCCGTTCCCCCCGCCCGACTCTTATCAAGTCGTTAGACCGCGTTTCATCGCGGCTCCCACGGCCCCTTGATATGCCGCAGGCCTAAGAGAGGAAAATTCAAAGGGTTGATGAGACCTATAGCTCCGCCTTACGCATCCGAGGTTCGCCGCAGCATCGGCAAAGGCTCAACCTGATCCTAGGTCGCGCCTCCCGTCTTTTGGTTGTGCGATAAGCGATCGGAACGGTCCGGGGCTAATCTCGCGACCGGGCGCGCGGGATCAGGCGACAAGATTCGCCTTAAGGAAATCCATCAGCTGCGACGCGACGAAGGCGTTGAACGGCGAATTGATCTCATCCTTCGAAAACCAGAAATGCCCCGCTCCCTCCACGGGTAGCGTCTGGGTCGGATAGCCGGCCTCGGCCAGGGCCTTGGCGAAGGTTTGGGATTGCGCCGGCAGGACATCGACGTCGCTGTCCCCCCAGACGACGAGCACGGGAGGGCGGCTCGCGCTATCCAAAACATGGGTGACGGGCGAGGCCAGCCGATAAAGCGCCGCATTGTCACCGGGCGTCCCGCCCAGCATCCGTTCGGTGACATCCCCGTCCGGTCCGGCCGGCTTGACGCTGTCGGCCTGCCAGTGGGCCGCCAGGTCGAACACGCCATAGACGGTGACCAGCACCTTGGGGTTCAAGGGCGTCCCCGCGCCGACATCGTTGGGATAGCCATCCCTGGCTACGGGCGTATCGCCCGCCAACGCCGCCAGGGCGGTCAGATGGCCGCCGGCCGAGGCGCCGAGCAGGCCGATTCGCGCAGGATCAATGTCCAGATCGCCGGATCGAGCGGACACGAAGCGGGCGGCGGCGGCCACATCGCGCACATTTTCGGGAAATATCCGCCCGGCCGTTGAGCGGCGGTAGTCGACGCTAAAGACAGCAATGCCTCTGGCGCTCAGATACTCTCCCCATCGCGACAATCCCTTTCGGTCGCCGCGCAGCCAAGCGCCGCCGGGCGCGGCGACGAGCGCCGGATGAGGCCCTCGCCCCTCGGGCAGATAGAGATCGCCGCGAAGCTCGACCCCGTCGTGGGTGGCGAAGAACAGCCCTTCGCGCAGCATCAGTGCGGCGCCATTTCCCGCTTCGCGCCCGTCGTGGCGGAGGCGGGCGGACGCTTGTGATACTGGCCGCCCTTCATGATCATCAGCAGCTTGTTGCGGTCCTGCAGCACCGATGCATTCGCGGTCGGATCGCCGTCGACCAGCAGCAGGTCGGCGAAATAGCCGGCGCGGATCTGGCCGACCTGCATGTCCATCAGTTCGCCGCCGAGCCTTGTGGAGGCCACGAGCGCTTCGGTCGGGGTATAGCCGAACAGGTCGACGAAGTGCTGCAGGTCGCGCGCGTTGGCGCCGTTCGGGTTGAACGGGAAGCCGTAGTCGCCGCCGGTGACGATCCGCACACCGCGCCGATGCAGCTCCGGGATCAGTTTGCTGGACAGCTCGATCACTGGCTTGGCGGCCTCCTTCATCGGCCCCATGTCGATATGCGGCGGCGGTGTGGCCTCAAGCGTGGCCACAATGACGCCGATGGCCGGCGCCACGAAAATCCTGTCCTTGGCCGCGACCAGCATATCGACCGCCTCGGCGTCGGCGTAGGTGCAATGGTTGAGCACCCGAACGCCGTTGCGCAGGGCCATCTTGATCGATTCCGACGCCTGGGTGTGGGCGACCACCCAAATGCCGCTTTCGCGCGCCTGGTCACAGGCCGCCTTCACCTCCTCCTCGGTGTAGAGGATGTTCTGCGAGCTGCCGGGAAGCAGGGCGTCCTCGCCCGACAGGACCAGCTTGATCGAGTCCGCGCCCAGGCTGGCGGCATGCTTCACGAACGCCCGCATGTTGGCCGGCCCGCGACCAAGGGTCATGCGGCTCTCCGGCGCGCCCTCGGCGCCCGGCGGGCTGCTTTCGATGGTGGCGGCGCGCAGGCGCGGCCCCTCCAGCCATCCCAGCCCGATCTGGTCGCGCACCACGATCTCGATCCGCTCGCCAAGCGCGCCGGCCGAATGGACGCTGGTGAAGCCGGAATCGAGCAGGACCTTGGCGTTGTGGGCGGTCGCCAGGAGCTGTTCCTCCGGCGGCAGCTCCAGTTGAGGGATGAACCGGTCGATCGCCGACGGCCAGCTCAGGTGGCCATGCCCTTCCACCAGGCCCGGGATCAGGGTGTGGCCGCCGCCATCGACGACCTCAAGGTTCGGCCCAGTGCGCCCCAACTCATTGGGCTTTCCGACCTGGACGATCCGATCGCCCTCAATCAGGACCTCGCCAGCGAACAGCGACGAGCCGGAGCCGTCGAAGACTTTTACATTGGTTATCAGCTTGCGGGACACCGGTCGGTTCTCCAGGGAAATGGGCGCGGGGTGGGGCGTCGACGGATCGTTGGCGACGACCGGCAAAGCACCTGACAAGGCCGCCGAGGCCAGGCGGCTCGAACGCGCCGCCCTGCGACGCGAGCGCCCGAGAAGGCTGAAGAGCAGGATCAGGAGCAAGACTACCGCAACGGCGATACCCGCCGGGGCAAGCAATCCATCCGTACTCATCCGATCGCCCCCTTTGCATCCGGGCCGATCCCGTCCGCGGCGCGAAGGAAGATTTCCACGTTGCTGGACAAGGCATTGCGGCCGGCGGGCGACCACAGACGTCGCCCAGGACGCTCCCTCGGCCACCGAAGACTTCGACCGACCGTTATGACTGTGGGTGATCTAACCGAATGATGGCCGCGAGTTGAAATTCAATCGCGCAATCAGGCCCATCAACAATCCTGATGGGTGGGTTCAAACGTTCGCGGCTGACCGAACCAGGAAATCGCGCATCCAGATGATGCCGGGATCCGAGCCTTTGTTCTTGTGCCACTGCACCAGCTCAGTAAACGGGGCGATTTCCACCGGCGGCGCCAAGACCCTTACCGGCAACCGCTTGGCATAGAGCGCCGCGGTGCGGGCATGAACCGTGGCGATGAAGTTGGTGCCGACCACACACTCCCCCACCGACGTGAAATTGGGGGCGTACACGGCGATCTTCCTCACCAGCCCATGCGCCTCGAGCGACGCCTGCTCCACGTGAGGCGGGTTCGATGGGCCGAGGCAGGTGCTGACGTGTTCCAGTTCAAGGAACTTCTCGCGGGTCAACCTCGCGCCGACGAGTGGGTTGTCCTTCCAGACGATGCAGGAGAACCGCTCCGAGAACAGCGGAACCCCCGGGTGATCCGGGCAAAGACGGGAATCCGGCACGATGGCGAAGTCGGCCTTGCCCTGGTTGAGCAGCTCGGCGGTGGTGTCGCTGGTCAAGAAGCAGGTGATCTTGATCCCCGGCGCGGCCAGGACCAGATCGCGGATCGCGTGGGTCAGGAACATCTGAAAGACGAAGTCCGAGCAGATGATAGTGAAGGTGCGCTCCACCTCGGCGGGATCGAACTCGGAGCGGGTCGTGGCGATCCGGCGCAGCTCCGACACCGCCGTATGGACAGGCTCTTCGAGGCTTTCGGCAAAGGGGGTCGGCACCATCCGTCGCCCGACCTGCACGAGGAGATCATCCTGAAAGTGCTGGCGCAACCGCGCCAGGGCGTTGCTGATCGCCGGCTGGGTCAGACGCATCTGCTGCGCGGTCTCGCTCACGCTGCGCTCCATCAGGAGGGTGTCGAGCACCACGAGAAGATTCAGATCGAGATTATGAAGCCGCATCGCCGACGCCCCTGGACAGCCCAAATGAGCGCCCAATCGTTAGTCCGTCAAATCATTTAGTGACATACCGATTTGGCCGATCCTAAAGCACCCTGAACACCTGCAGCTGGACATCGTTCGGACCCCGCGCGCCCACGCCGACGGCCAGCAGGCGGTTCAGATGCGCCAGGGCCGGCGCGCCGGTGGCGAACCGCAGCGCGGTGCGAAAATAATACTCGCCCGGGTCAACGGCCTCGCCGCGCCCCAGTCTGGCGATCACCTCGGCCGGGCCATGGCGCAGGCCGTTGGATTGCACCTCGATCCGCCCCCCAGCGGCGGTCTCAAGGATGTAATGGGCCGACACCTCCGCCCGGTCCGGCCACACCGACTGCCAGTCGCCGCCGCCGGGCAGGACGCGTCCCTCAAGTTCGCCCCAGAAAGATCCGCCAATGATGGGAATGTAGCGACGTCCCACGACCGCTGTCTCGTCGATGACCACGGCGGGCGAAAGCTGCACGTCCAGACTTAGCAGGGGCGTCAGGCCAGGGGCCCGGTCAAACGGCGCGGCCGCCTCACTCATTACATGCTGCTCCACCGCCGGCCCACTTGCCGCAAGCGGTCATGTTTGTATGCTGCACAAACAAAAGCAAGCGGAGGCTGGCGGTGGCGGACGGGATCGAAGCGCGGCGTCTGTCATGGGCTCGTGGTGGAGCTTGGCGATGAGCAAGCCCATGGCGGAGGGCTTTCTGCGAAACCGCTGGTACGTGGCGGCGTGGGACTCCGAGGTCGGCCGCTCACCTCTTGGACGGACGTTGTGCGGTGAGCCGATCGTGCTTTACCGGCGACTGGATGGGTCCATCGTCGCGCTGCGCGACGCCTGCCCACATCGGCTCGCGCCCTTGTCCAAGGGCGTGGTGGAAGGCGACAATCTGCGCTGCGGCTACCACGGCATGATGTTCGACGGCGCGGGCCGCTGCGTCGAGATCCCCTCCCAGGAGCGAACGCCGGAGAATTTCGCCGTCGCCGCCGTCTATCCCGTGATCGAGCGCTATCGCTTCGTCTGGGTTTGGATCGGCGCGCCCGAGGCGGCGGACCCGGCCCTGCTGCCCGACCTGTGGCCGTGCGAGCGCGAGGGCTGGACCTTCGACGGCGGTGTCTATCACCTCAAGGCCGACTACCGGCTGATGATCGACAACCTGATGGACCTCAGTCACGAGACCTATGTCCACGCCGGCTCCATCGGCCAGCCGGAAATCACCGGCAGTCCCACCGAGGTGACCACCGAGGGGGACGAGGTGTTCGTCAGCCGCTGGATGCGCGGCATCGACGCCCCGCCCTTCTGGCGCAACGCGCTCAAGCGGCCCGGGCCGGTCGACCGCTGGCAGGTCTGCCGCTTCATCCCGCCATCGGCGGTGATGATCGACGTGGGCGTCGCCGTGGCGGACACGGGCGCGCCGGAGGGAGACCGGTCCCAGGGCGTCAATGGCTATGTCATCGATCTGATGACGCCGGAGAGCGACCGGACCACCTGGTACTTCTGGGGCATGGCCCGCAACTTCGACATCCACGACCGCGGCTTCACGGATCGCTTCAAGGCGCAGCAGGGCGGCGTGTTCAACGAGGACCTGGCCATCCTCGAGGCGCAGCAGAGGTCGATCGACGCCAATCCCGACCTGAAGCTGCGCAACTTCAGCATCGACGCCGGCGGCGTCCGCTCCCGGGCGGTGATCGACCGGCTGCTTCGCGCCCAGGCCGCCGCCGAATAGACAAGCCAACGTCCCCAGGGGAGGACTTCATGATCCGCATTTCGACCGGCCTCGCCGCCCTGATGGCGCTTAGCTTCGCCCTAACCGGGACGGCGTTCGGCCAGACGCCGGGCGCGCCCGGCAATCCCGGCACCACCAGCCTGACGCCGCCCAAGGACGCGCCGCCGCCGGTGGCGACGCCGCCCGGACCCTATGCGGTGACCATCGAGGCCAACCCCTCCCTGATGACCCACACCATCTATCGGCCGGCTGACCTGGCTCCTTTTACCGGCCACCATCGCCTGCCGATCGTCGCCTGGGGCAACGGCGCCTGCTCCAACGCCGGCCTGCTGTTCAAGACCTTCCTGACCGAGATCGCCTCCAACGGCTTCGTGGTGATCGCGTCCGGTCCCAAGGACGCCCCCCTGCCCGACTTCGCCAAGGCGCCGCTGCCCGCCGAGGGAGGCGCCCACCTACCCCCGCCGCCGATGACCAAGGACGCCGACCTGAAGACGGCCATCGACTGGGCGATCGCGGAGAATGACCGTCCCGGCAGCCCCTACTTCCATCGGCTGGATCCGGACAAGGTCGCGGTGATGGGTCAGTCCTGCGGCGGGCTGCAGACCATCGTCGTTTCGGCCGATCCGCGCGTGAAAACCAGCATCGTCTGGAACAGCGGCGTCCTTCCTGACGGCGGCATCGGCCGCTCGATCAGCGGCGCCACCAAGGCGAGCCTGGCCGGGTTTCATGCCCCCGTGGCCTATATCAACGGCGGCCCCGCCGACGCGGCCTATGTGAACGCCCTGGATGACCTTTCCCGCATCAACGGGGTCCCGGTCTTCTTCGGCTGGATCAACGTCGGCCATGGCGGCACCTACAACCAGCCTGGCGGCGGACGTTTCGGCGCGGTTGGCGTGGCCTGGCTGAAATGGCGCCTGAACGGTGATCGGGCCGCCGGCAAACTCTTCGAAGGCCCCAATTGCGGGCTCTGCAAAGACCCGGTCTGGCACGTCCAGAAAAAGGACATGTTCTGAGCATGGACGCAGTCGCGACGCTTCAGCAGGCCGGCTGGCCCTTCTCGAGGCGCGCGATCGCCTGGTGGGCGGCGGCGTACATGGCCAGGCCGTCGAAACCCGGGGCAGAACGGCTCGCGGCCTGCTTAAGGCTTGAGGCGTCGTAGAGGGACAGGAACATCGCCTGGTCCGCCACGGACGGCTGAACGAACCGCTCCCCGTGCGCGTGGCCGAACGCGGTCCCGTCGCTCGCCGCCTGTTTCACCCGCGCGTCGAGCTGATCCTCCCAGAAGCCTTCGCTGTCGCTCAACACCGCCCGCAGGTCGGGCGGCAGACGTCTCCAGGCGCGCAGCGAGATCGCCCTGGCGGGATAGGCGCCGCGCGGCGTGGAGAAGTAGCTCAGGGTGTTGGCGACCTCGGAGAAATGCATCGCCTTGAGAGTGTCGGGCGGCGCGACCACGCCGTCGATGATGCCTTTGGATAGGGCCGAATAGACCTCGGCCATCGGCATGGTCACCGGGTCGGCGCCCAGCTGCCTGAGCAGCGGCGCGAATTCAGCCGGGGTGCGCAGGCGAAGGCCGCGAAAGTCGGCCAGGGTCCGCACCGGCCGGCCCCGCGTGATCACATTGGGCAGGCTGCCGCCCTGGATCGCCAGCACGCGCACACCTGCCATCTCATCGTCGAGCACGGGAAACCCGTGCTGCAAACAACGGTAGACCTGCACCTGGTCGTCGGGCGTCACGGCGCCGGTATAGAAGCCGGTCTGGGTCTTGATCGCCCGCATGCCCGCACGGCTGTAGATCGGCGTCACCAGCGCCACGTCGGCGACCCCGTGCATCAGCTCCAGCGTGGCGTTATCGCTGCTGATCAGCGACCCGCCCCAGAACGTTTTGAACTTCAGGCGCCCATGCGACGCGGCTTCGACATGGTGCATCCAGGCGATATCGGCTTGGCTGAAGGGATGCCCGGGCGGATAGGGCGAGGCGTAGCGCAGCACGATCGGCGTTCGGGCGTCCGGTGCATGGCCTGCCCCACAGCCGGCGAGGGCCAGCGCGGCCATGACCACCGCCAGGGCGAGGCGGCGGCTATTTCGGAACATGGTTGAAGCAACGGTCGTAGATGCGATCCAGAAGTTCGGACAGCTGCTGGAATTCGCCGTCGGTCAAGGTCTCGCGGACCGCCCGCTCATTGTTCCGGGCGGCGCCCATCCAGCGATCCAGCGCGCCTTCGCCCTCCGGCGTGATGAACAGCCGGTTGCGCCGACGGTCCTCCGCCGTGCGCGTGCGGCGGGCAAAGCCGCGGCCCTCCAGGTCGTCGATCAGGATAACGATCATGGTGGTGTCGAGCCCGACCTCGTCGGACAGCTCGACCTGCGACAGGCCCGGGTTGGCCTGGAGGATGGCCAGGATGCTGAGCTCGCCGGGCTTGCCGCCATCGAAGTCCGGGGACTGCGCCAGACCCCGGGCGAGATGGTTCTGTATCCGGCGGAACCGAAATCCCAGGAGTTGCGACAACAGTCCAAGATCGCGTCGGCGATCGCTGGCGGCTGGAGCGTTTTCGGAGTCGGTCATACGCCAAGCACCTTTGGCAGGAAGAGGGTCGCGGCTGGAACCGCGATCAGGAAGGCCAGATGCAGCGCGTCGGCCAGCAAAAAGGGTACGATGCCCTTGAATATGGTCGACAGCGGGATGTCCTTGGCCAGGCCGTGGATGATGTAGATGTTCATGCCGACGGGGGGATGGACAAAGCCGATCTCCATCGTCCGCACCAGGAGCACGCCGAACCAGATCGGGCTCAAGCCCAGCGACAGGGTGATCGGCAGGAAGATCGGCGTCACCAGGGTCATCAGCGCCAGGCCGTCCAGGAACATGCCCAGCCCCAGGATGATCAGCACCATGACGATCACCACAATGGTCGGGCTGGCGTGCAGGTTGGCGACTAGGCCGGCGGCCTCTCCGGCGACGCCGGCGGCGGCGATGAAGGTCGAGAAGATGATCGCGCCGATCACCACCAGATAGATCATGCCCGTGGTCTTCAGGGTGTCGGAGACAGCCACCCGCATCGTCGCGAAGCTCAGCTTCCGCCGCCCCGCGCACAGCACCGTGGCGCCGACGCAGCCGATCGAAGCCGCCTCGGTCGGGGCGAACCAGCCCAGGGCGATGCCGCCGACCACCAGGAGGATCAGAAGGCCAATGTCCCAGAGCCGGCCAATCGCGACCAGCCGCTCGGACCAGGGCGTGCGCGGCATCGGCGGTCCCAGCGCGGGTCTGAGCGTGCACATGACCAGCACTACCGCCATGTAGAACAGGGCCTGGGTCGCCGCCGGAATGATGGCGGCGGTGAACAGCCGCCCGATCGACTGCTCGGCCAGGATGCCGAACACGATCAGCGCCGCGCTGGGCGGCACCAGACTGCCGATCGAGCCGCCGGCGGCGATCACACCGGTGGCCAGGGCCGGAGAATAGCCGCGCTTGCGCATTTCCGGCAGCGCCACCAGGCCGATGGTGGCGACCGTGGCCAGACTCGATCCGGAGATGGCGCCGAACCCGCCGCAGGCGCCGATGGAGGCCAGCGCGAGGCCCCCGGGCCGGTGTCCCAGCATCTTGGCCGAAGCGTCGAAGAAATCCCGGCTCGCCCCCGCCGCGAAGCACAGATGCGCCATGAGCAGAAACAGCGGCAGCACGCCCAGTTCGTATTTCGACGCGAGGTCGAAGGCGATCAGCCCGGACTTGATCAGCGCCGCTTCGGGCGTGATCAGCAGGGCTAGGCCGCAGACGCCGACCAGCACCAGGGCCACGCCGATGCGGACACCCAGCGCCAGCAACGCCAGCAGCGCGACAACTCCGGCCAGGCCCGCCCACTCAGACATCAGACGACTCCGGGGGCGCCGGCTCACGCCGCCAGATGGCCAGGCTGAACAGCGCCGACAGGCCAAGGGCGGCGCACCACAGCACTCGCGCCGGGGCGAAGGGCAGCCCCAACAGGTCGCTGCGTTCATCCTGCGGCCAAAGGTCGGCGGCGACCCAGGCGTCCGCGACCAGAAGCGCCGACAGCGCCAGGAAGCTCAGCCCGTCGGACAGCCACTCCAGGCGCCGCCGCCAGGCCTCCGGCGCCCGCGAGGTCAGCAGCTGTACCGAGGCATGGGCGCCTTCGAGGGTGGCCACGAGGAGGGCCGCGGAGATCGCCGCGACTATGCAGAACTGGATCAGCTCGATGGCGCCGGACACGTGAAGGCCGATGTGACGCGCCACGACGCTGGTGAAGTCGATGGCGACCGCCGCCAGCAGCGCGCAGCCGCCGAGCCCAACGCTGACGCGCAGGAGAAACGCCCTCATTCACCCTCCCCCCAACTGGCCCGGTCACCGAATAGTACAAAGACCATATTATTTGGAATACAAACGTTCTGATGTTAGATATGCGCCGCGTGAGCGCGTCAAGCGACTCTGTCCGGATGCAACCCTAAGCGGTCGACAACAAGGGAGGAAATATGCGGCAGGGCTTGATCGGCTTCAGGACGTCCGCGGATCGAGTTGGCGCATGAGCCTGCTGGCGCCCTTCCAGGCGATTCTCGACGGCGAGGCCCAGATAGACGCCGATCGGGCTGTCGTCGGCTGGGTCGGGCTTGACATCCCGCTTGAAGTGATCGACGCGGCGGGCCGCCGGCCTGTCAGAATCCGCGCGGACGCCGCTGTATCCGGGCCCGCGAAGGCGACCTTCGGCGAAGGTGGTGGGCATCCCGGCATGCGGGCCATCGTCTCGCGGCTGATGACCGGCGAAGACGGTCCCATCGAACGGCTGGCGATCGGCTCAACACCCGTAACGGGTGTCTGGCTCTATAACCTGCTAATCAGCCTCGGCGACCGGAGACCAGGCGTGGACACCTGGGACGCCGTCCTGGTGGACCTCGCTCGCCGCGACGCCCCGGCGGCCCACGTCCGCAACATCGACGCCATTCGCGCGTTCGCCGAGGACGTCGGCGCGATCGATTGCGACGCGCTCCTTCAGGCGATCGCTGACCGCAACGCCCTGCGCCTACATCTGCGCCAGGTCGACTCCCTGCGCTTCGGCCCCTCCCCTCGTCTCACAGGAGGCCAGGCCCGCCTGGTGTTGGACGCGGCGGAGGTTGCAAGCCTGCCGACGATCATCCCGCTGATCGACGCCCTGCTCGATCAAGCGCCCGCCCTGCCCGTATCGACCGGTGCGCCGGTCATCTACAGCGGCTCCGGCGGCCCCTCGCTCGCAGTCTATCGCGCCCTGGAGAGCGCCGGCCTGCGCATCGTCGGCGATGATCAGGATTATGGCAGTCGCGCCATCGGACCCGATGTCGAGGAGTCCGGTGACCCGTTCGCCGCCCTGGCTGAGCGCTATCGACGACGGTTCCCCGCGCCGGCGGGATGGACGATCAAGTCTCGCACGGACTTCCTGGTCGGCCTGGCCCGAGAGCGCGGCGCCCAGGCCGTCATTTTCGACATCGCAGACTATGACCATCCGGCTGCATGGGACCTGCCCGCACAAACGGCGGCGCTGAACGAGGTCGGGGTCACCGTTCGGGTGCTCTCGCCCAACGCCTGGCGCGATCCCAAGGATGTGGCCGCAGCCGTTGCAGATCTGGCTTATGAGGCCGTCCGTGGCTGACGCTAACGCACCGGACCGGCCCGCGGCCGCGTTCCAGAACCTGCGCGCGAAGAACCTCTCCTTCGCCAAGGAAAACTCTGAGTTCAATCGGCAGTGGTTCCTTGACCTGCGCGCCCAGGTGGACGCCGGCGCGCCCCTGGCCTTCGTCAATGCCGACGTGCCCACCGAGATCTTCAAGGCCATGGACATCCCCGCGGTCGTCAATCAGTGGTGGTCGTCGGTGGTGGCGGCCAAGCAGAAATCGCCCGCCTATCTGGCGCGCCTGAACGCACGCGGCTATCGCGAGAACCTCTGCAAATACTGCACCCTAGCCTATGCGTCCGTGCTTGAGGACGACCCGGAAGGCGCGCCCTGGGGCGGCCTGCCGACCCCGACCATGGTCATCTCCGCGAACGACTGCAATTCGCTGCACAAGGTGTTCGAACTCTGGGCCGACCGCTTCGACATTCCCTTCTTCGCGCTTGAGCGCCCGGCCCCCCGGCCGCCGGTGCTCGATGGCCTGCCGGTTGACCTGAAGCGAGACTGGGAAGGCCTGTTCGGCGCGGCCGCCATCGACGCCATGGTCGAGCAGTATCGCGAGTTGATCGCCTTCCTGGAACACCACACCGGCCGCCAGTTCGATCCGAGCCGGTTCGCCGAAGTGATGCGGCTGGTGAACGAGCAGGAGGAATACTACGCCCTCACGCGCGACCTGATCGCGCGGACCCGGCCGGCGCCGATCAACATCGCCGACCAGATGCCAGCGACCATGATCCCGCAGTGGCACCGGGGCGCCGAATGGGGCCGCGATCGCGCCAAGGTCTTCTACGAGGAGACCCTGGAGAAGGTCCGCACCGGACAGGCGGCGGCTAAAAACGAGCAGGTGCGGCTCATGTGGCTGGGCACCGGGCTCTGGTACAACCTCGGCTTCTACGAGTATTTCCAGCAGCGCTATGGCGCGGTGTTCGTGTGGTCGATCTATCTGGCCATCGCCGCCGACGCCTATCCCACCTATGGCGACGATCCCTTAAGGGCCCTAGCCGGACGGATGGCCAAGATCTACGGCATTCTGAACACCGCGCCGCTCAACGTCGAATGGTTCAAGACCGAGGCCCGCCGCGCCGGCATCGATGGGGTGGTGTCGCTCACCGGCGGCACCGAGGACGACTGCCGCGAAACCTTCGGCCAGCACTATCTGGTGCGGCGCGCGTTCGAGCAGGCGGGCATTCCCGTGCTGCGGCTGGGCGTGGACAACGCCGACGCCCGCAGCTGGGACGACGAGGCGGTGCGCGCCCGGGTTGGCGCCTTCATCGAGACGGAAATCCTCGCCAAGCGAACCACCGTTTCAGGACAGGAGGGCGCCTGATGGTCGGTGCGTTGGAAGGCGTGAAGGTCGCCGATTTCAGCTGGGTGGGCGCAGGCCCCCGCGCCACCAAGGACCTGGCCGACAACGGCGCCCTGGTGGTGAAGATCGAGTCCCGCAAGCGGCTGGACCTCGGCCGGATGAGCCCGCCGTTCAAGGACGGCAGGCGCGATCCGGACGGCTCGGCCTTCTTCGCCCAGACCAACACCTCCAAGAAGGGCGTCACCATCAACCTCGGCGACCCCCGCGGGGTGGCGATCGCAAAGCGGCTGATCGCCTGGGCCGACGTGGTGGTGGAGAACTTCTCCAAAGGCTTCCTCGACCGACTCGGCCTGTCCTTCGCCGACATGCGGGCGATCAAGCCCGACATTATTCTGGTGTCCGTCAGCGTGGCCGGACGGACAGGCCCGATGTCCGGCATTCGCGGCTATGGCAATTCCGCCGCCGCCCTGTCCGGCCAGGCCGCGCTCGCCGGCCGCCCTGGCCAGCCGCCGCACATGCCGCCGTTCGCCTACGGCGACGTGGTCGCGCCGATGTTCGCCACCATCGGCGTGCTGGCCGCGCTGGAGCACCGGTCGCGCACCGGCGGCGGGCAGCATATCGATGTGTCCCAGGTCGAGCCGCTGATGCACACCCTGGCCGATGTGTTCGCCGGGCTCGAAGCCGGCGTGGCGATGGACGGCCTGCGCGGCAACCGCTCCCCCCACGCCGCGCCACACGACGTCTTTGCCTGCCGGGGCCACGACCAGTGGTGCGCCATCGCCTGCGAGGACGATGCGCAGTGGCGGGCCCTGTGCGACGTGATCGACAGGACGCAACTGGCCGACGCCTATCCGACGCTGGCCGAGCGCAAGGCGGCGGAGCCGGCCATCAGCGAACAGGTCGCCAGCTGGACCCGAGGCCGCGACAAGCACCAGGCCGCAGAAATCCTCCGGGCGCGAGGCGTGCCCGCCGGCGCGGTGCAGGACGGTCGCGACGTGTTCACCGATCCCGAACTGCTCGCCGCCGGCCACTATGTGACCATCGACCACGCGGTGCTCGGGCGCTGCGAGATGCCGGCGCCGCCGATGCAATTCTCCGGCTCGACATGGACAGTCGGCCCGTCCCCGCTGCTCGGCGAACACAATCGCGAGGTGCTTGGATGGGTGGGTCTCGACGAGGCGGAAATCGCCGCACTCGAAGCGGAAGGGGTGCTGGCGTGAGCGGACCAGCGATGCTGTCGCACCTTAAGGTCGTCGAGATCACAGACCAGCTCGGCGCCTACACGGGACGGATCCTGGCCGAGTTGGGCGCGGACGTGGTCAAGCTGGGCGCCGTAAAGGCCGACGCCAACTGGCGCGTCACCAACGCCGGTAAGCGGCTGATCGACCTGGACCTTGCGACTGACGCCGGCCTCGATCAGCTCGCGACGCTGATCGCGAATGCCGACATCCTGCTGCAGGGCGACAGCGATGACCTCGCCGCACGGGGCCTGGACCACGCCCGCCTCGCCGCCTCCAATCCCCGACTGATCTCGGTCGTCGTCGCGCCCTTTGCCGAGCACGGGCCCATGGCCGGCGCGCCGGCCAGCGACCTGACTCTGATGGCGATGAGCGGGATCCTCAACATGGTCGGCGACCCGGAACACGCGCCGCTGAAACTGCCCGGAGCCCAGGCCTACGCGCTTGGCGGAATCCAGGCGGTGACCGGCGCCCTGACGGCCTTGCGGGCGCGGCAGGTCAGCGGCGTCGGCCAGCGGGTCTGGGTGTCCGCGTACCAGTCGGCGGTGCTGGCCGGCTATCGCGACCCGATCGTCTGGGAGTGGACAGGCCGCATCGGCCAGCGCACCGGCAACAGCTTGGTGCGCGGCAAATCCGGCGTGCGCCAGATCTGGGCCGCGAAGGACGGCTATGTCACCTGGGCCTTCGTCGACAACCCGCCGATGGTCAAGGGCATGGTCGCCCTGATGCAGGCCGACGGCGTGGCCGGCATACTGGCCGACGTTGACTGGGCCGCGATCCTGGTGGCCGACGCGCCCCAGGAACAGATCGACGATTGGGAGGCGATCCTGGCGGCCTGGATCTCGACCAAGCCCAAGCGATGGCTGGCCGAGATGTCAGCGGAACACGCGCTCGGCCTGTCGGTGATCGACATGCCCGCCGAGGCCGCCACATCGGCCCACTGGAAGTCACGCGGCTTCTGGCGGCGGCTGGCCGATCCATGCGGCGGACCAGACCTGCCCATCCCCGGACCTTTGTTCCAGAGCGCGGCGGTCCATCCCGCCGACCCGACGCCGGCGCGGGCGTGGAGCGAGGAGCCTCGGTCATGACGACAGCCCTCGGCGACCTGTTCGTCCTCGACTTCTCCAAGTTCCTGCCCGGCCCCTACTGCACCTGGATGCTGGCCGATCTTGGCGCGGAGGTGGTCCGGGTCGAACATCCGCGCGAGCTGGCCAAGCAGGCGCAGGTGTTCGGAACCCAGTCCCTGTCGCCGGCGGAGCAGCGCCTGCGCCGGGCTAGAGACATCTTCGCCCGCAACAAGAAGAGCCTGCTAATCGATCCCGGCGACGCGGCCTCGCGCCCAATGCTGGAGGCGCTGATCAAGCGCGCCGACGTGCTGGTGGAAGACTATCGGCCCGGCGTGATGGCGGCGATGGGGCTGGGCTACGAGGCGGTGAAGGCGCTCAACCCGAAGCTGGTCTACTGCTCGGTCACGCTCTGCGGCCAGACCGGCCCCTATCGCGACAAGCCGGGACACGATCCCATCGCCCTGGCCATCTCCGGCGCCCTGTCGCGGGTCGGCGAAGACCCTGATGCGCCAAGCTTCCCGGGCCTGCCGGTGGCCGACCTGCTGACCGGTTCCAACGCCGTGATCGGCGTCCTGGCCGCGCTGCACGCGCGCACGATGACAGGTAGAGGCCAGCATGTGGATATCGCCATGTCCGATGCTTCGATGGCGCTGATCGTCACCACCGTCTCCCGCAATCCCGACCTCAGCCGCGCGCCGCCTCGCGGCCAGCGTCGGGTGGACACCGGCCTGTGGCGCTGCGCCGACAGCCGCTACCTCTGCACTACCGACATGGAGCCGCGGTTTTGGAGCAGGTTCTGCGAGGTCGTGGGCCGGCCCGATTTCATAGCGCTGCAACTGGACGCCGCGCGCCGGGCGGAGATGATCGCCGCGCTGGAGGCGATTTTTCTCACGCGGCCGGTCGTGGACTGGATGGCCGCGTTCGAGGCCGCCGGCACGCAGGCCATGCCGGTGCTGGACATCGCCGAGGCGCTCGAAGACCCGCACAACCAGGCCAGAGGCATGACGCCTGTCTACAAGACGGCCGAGGGCGTCGCGGTGCGGCACGTCGGCTCGCCGATCAAGCTGTCGGACACGCCCAGCGTCTTCCGCTACTTGGCGAGCCTCGCCGGCGAGGACGCCGATGCTGTAACGGCGATGCTTTCGGAGAGGCCGGCGACGCGCTGAGCCCGTCAGGCCGGCGGGACGGCGGGTCCCGTGGCGCCCAGGGCGATCCAGCGCCGCAACTCGGCCTTCTTGACCTTGCCCGACCCGGTGCGCGGCAAGGCCTCGGCAAAGACGTAGCGCTGGGGCAGCTTGTAGCGCGCCAGTCGGTCGCCCAGGTGAGCATGCAGGACCTCGATCGCCACGGTCTGCCCCGCCGCCGCCACCAGCACACAGACGCCGACTTCGCCCCACTGGCTGTCGGGCACGCCGACGACCGCGAATTCCGCCAAGCCAGGATGGCCGCTCAATGCCGCCTCGATCTCGGCGGGATAGACGTTCTCGCCGCCGGAAATGAACATGTCCTTCTTGCGGTCCACCAGCCAGTGGAAGCCGTCCGCATCGCGCAGGGCGATGTCGCCGGTGCGAAACCAGCCGTCCTCGGTGAAGGCCGCGGCGGTCTCTTCGGGCCGGCGCCAATAGCCTGAGAAGATGTTCGGCCCGCGCAGCAAAAGCTCGCCAGCGACGCCCGGCGAACAGTCGTTGTCGTCGGCGTCGACGATGCGCGACTCTACGCCTGGCGTCGACACCCCGGCCGAACCGGCCTTGGCGTCTATCAGCGCGGGGGCGACGGGCATACCGAAAACCGTCCCGGCCTCGCTCATGCCGAAGCCGTCCGCCACCGGAATGCCGTCGGCTAGCCAAGCTCGGATGGCCGGCGCTGGATGCGGCGCGCCGCCGGTGAAGATGGCGGTCAGCCCCCGCAGCTGCGCCGGATCGAAGCCGGGCTGCTCGCGCAGCATCGCCGCCATCTGCGGCACACAGAAGTAGTGGGTCACCCCCAGCGCCGCATCGCCCATCCGCGCCAGCGTCCGCGCGGGCTGGAAGGCGTCGGACACCAGGATCGCGCCGCCGAACATGAACGCCGGTCGAAGGCTGCTGATCAGACCGATGATGTGGAACATCGGCGAATCGATCAGGAAGACGCTGCGCCGGTCGACGCAGCCGAGCAGGCCAAAGTTGATCGCGGTCTGCTCGATATTGCGCTCGCTCAGGAGCACGCCCTTGGGACGGCCCGATGTGCCGGAGGTAAACAGCAACAGACTGGGAACCTGGGCGTCGACCGGCTCCGGCGCGAGGGGCTGGGCGTTGTCGATCTCGTCCGCGAGCCGATCCAGGCTGACGCCCGCCAGCCCCACCCGTTCAAGCTCAGTGTCCCCGAACAGCACCACGGGCTCGGCGTCCTCCAGCAGAATGGCGATCTCAGGGTGACTCAGCCGCCAGTTCAGAGGCGCATAGATCAGCCCCAGCCGCGCGCACGCCAGATGCAGAACGGCAAGCTCGACCCGGTTGCGGGCCAAACTCGCGACCCGGTCCCCGTGACGGCAGCCATAATCTTCCCGCAGCCCCCGCGCGCAGGCGCCGATGGCGCGGTTGAGCTGCGCATAGGTCCACCGACGCCCGCTCGCCAGATCAACGGCCGCCAAGCGCTCCGGCCCCAACCGCGCCTGCAAGGCGACGTGGTCAACCGGCTGCGCCAAATCCGGCATGGCCGGGATCAAAGCCGCCGGGCGGCGGCCGGCGCCTTGTCGACCTGATAGGCGCCGAGGCCGGGCTTGTAGCTCTTCTCGTCGATGAACTGGCGGATGCCTTCCTTGCGTCCGTCGTTGTCGTAGGAGTTGGCCGCCTCCTGCGCCCGCACCAGATAGTCCTCGGCGTTGTCGTAGGTCATTTCCCGCACCCGGCGGATGGCGTCCTTGGTGGCCTTCAGGGCGACCGGGTTCTTTTCCAGCAGCACCTTGGCCAGGGCGGTGACGCGCGCCTTCAGGTCGGCCAGGGGCACGCTCTCGTTGACCAGCCGCCACTCGGCCGCCTTCTTGCCGTCGATCAGCTCGCCGGTCATGGCGTGATACATGGCGTCCCGCATCGGCATCAGATCGGCCACCACCTTGGTGGCGCCGCCACCGGGCAGGATGCCCCAGTTGATCTCGGACAGGCCGAACTTGGCCTCGTCCGCGGCGATGGCCAGGTCGCAGGAGTAGAGCGGGCCGTAGCCGCCGCCGAAGCACCAGCCGTTGACCATGGCGATGGTCGGCTTCTGATACCAGCGCAGCCTGCGCCACCAGCCGTAGGCGTCGCGTTGGGCGGCGCGGACCGCCGCCAAGCCCTTGGCCTCGGTCTCGCGGAAATACTCCTTCAGGTCCATGCCGGCCGACCAGGCGCTGCCCTCGCCGGTGAGCACCAGCACGCCAAAGTCGTCGCGGTACTCCAGCTCGTCCAGAATCTCGCCCATCCTGCTGTTCAGGTCGGGGCTCATGCAGTTTCGCTTGTCCGGGCGGTTGAAGCTGACCCAGGCGATCCGATCTTCAATTCGGTACGTCGCAACAGTCGGATCGTCGGCCATGTGATGGTGTTCCTTGAACCTGATTAAATCGGATAGTGGCCGGGCAGAGTGTCGATGGTGATCCAGCGCAACTCGGTGAAGGCGTCGATCCCGGCCTTGCCGCCGAAGCGACCGTAGCCGGAGCCCTTGACGCCGCCGAAGGGCATCTGAGGCTCGTCGTGCACAGTGGGCCCATTGACGTGGCAGATGCCCGACTGGATGCGGCGGGCGACGCGAAGGCCGCGGGCGATGTCCTTGGTGAACACCGCCGCCGACAGGCCGTATTCGGTGTCGTTGGCCATCTCGATGGCGTGATCCTCGTCGCGCGCCCGGATGATGGCGACCACCGGGCCGAAGCTCTCCTCGCGGAACAGCTTCATCGCGGGCGTGACCTTGTCGACCACCGTGGCCGGCATCAGTACGCCCTTGGCCTCCCCGCCGTTGACCTGCACCGCGCCGGCGCCGACCGCGTCCGCCACCAGGCCTTCGACATGGGAGACCGTCTTGACGTCCACGACCGCGCCCAGGGGCGTGGTCCCGGCCCGCGGATCGCCCACGGCCATGGTGGAGACCTTCTGCTTGAACTTGGCGACGAAGGCGTCGGCGACGCTATCGATGACGACGATCCGCTCGGTGGACATGCAGATCTGGCCCTGGTTCATGAAGGCGCCGAAGGCCGCAGCCTTTACCGCCTCGTCCAGGTCGGCGTCGTCCAGCACCAGCAGCGGCGCCTTGCCGCCCAGCTCGAGCAGGACCGGTTTCAAATGTTCGGCCGCCCGCTTGGCGATGATCTTGCCGACAGCGGTCGAGCCGGTGAAGTTGATCCGCCTGACCGCCGGGTGATCGATCAGGGCGCCGACCACCGCGCCCGCATCCGCCGGCGCATTGGTGACCAGATTGACCACGCCGGGTGGAAAGCCGGCTTCGATAAAGGCCTCGATGATCAGCGCGTGGGTGCGCGGACAGTTTTCGGAGGCTTTCAGGACCACGGTGTTGCCGCAGGCCAGCGGGACGGCGATGGCCCGCACCCCCAGGATGATCGGCGCGTTCCAGGGCGCGATGCCGAGCACAACGCCGGCCGGCTCCCGAAGGGCCATGGAAATGCAACCAGGCTTGTCGGACGGAATCACCTCGCCGCCGATCTGGGTGGTCAAGGCGGCCGCCTCGCGGACCATACCGACCGCCAGCATCAGGTTGAACCGCACCCAGCCCTCGGTGGACCCGGTCTCGGTCATCATGGCTTCGACGAATTGCTGCGCCTTGGCGTCCAGGGCCGTCGCGGCCTTGTCGAGCAGAGCGCGGCGAGCGCCCGGACCGAGCGCGGACCATGCGGGAAGGGCGACGGCGGCGGCGTCAGCGGCGGCGGCAGCCTGCGCCGTGGTCGCGGCGGCGGAACGGCTCGCCACTTCGCCGGTCACCGGGTTGACCCGGTCGAATGTCGTCTCCGAGCGCACGGCGACGCCTCCAATGATCAAGTCGGTGCCTGCGTAATCCATGGCGTTCCTCCGTTTAATTGTTATGTCCAATAGCAATCGTGATTGCTATCCGCAATAGCTTTCTGCATGGTGGGAGCATGACCCTGGGCACGGACATCGCCATTCCCGCCTCGCTTGAGAATCCCCTCGAGCAGTTGCTCGGCTATCAGCTGCGCCGCGCCTCCCTGGTCATGCTGGCCGACCTCACCCGCTGCGTCGCCGACCTGGATCTTACCGTCACCGAGATGTCGGTGTTGCTGCTGATCGAGGCCAACCCCCAGATCACCCAGAGCGAGATCGGCCGGATCCTGGCGATCCAACGGGCGAACATGACGCCGCTGGCCGCCCGGCTGGTCCGGCGCGACCTGATTGAGCGTGAGGCAGTGGACGGCCGTTCCAATGGCCTGCGGGTGACCCCGGCGGGATCGGCGATCATCGAAAAACTGCGGACGCGGATCGAGGACAACGAGTCACGGTTCCTCGCCAGGGTGCCCCCGCAGGCGCGACCGCAATTGATGTCGCTGCTGAACGCGCTCTGGCGTGAGCACGACTGACAACGGCCCCGAGCCGGCGCCCGTCAAAACTCGTTTCCATAACGCATAATTTGTGTAACGTCTTATTTTGGCGCGCCGCATCTGGCGGGTCAAAGACAATGTCAGCCACGGCGGATCAATGCGCCGGGACGCGAACGGGGGAGACGACCATGGCTAAAGCCGCCCGACCAAAGCTCGTCTCCGCGCCGATCATCATCGCCGTCTGTTTCGCCATCGCCGCCCTCGAAGGCTACGACATCCAGGCGGTTGGGGTGGCCGCGCCGTCCATGGCCCCCGCGCTGCACTTGGCGGACCAACAGATCGGCCAGGCCGGCAGCTGGGCCATGGTCGGTCTCGTTCTCGGCGCCCTGATCGGCGGCTGGGCCGCCGACCGGATCGGCCGGAAGATCGTGCTGGTCGGCGCCGTAGCCTGGTTCGGCGTCTTCTCCATCGTCACCGCCGGCGTTCATTCGGCTGAAATGCTGATGATTTCACGCCTGCTCACCGGCCTTGGCTTTGGCGGCGCCATGCCGAACATGATCGCCATCGCCTCGGAGATCAGCCCACCGGGAAAGCGGGGCGCGACAGTGACGACCATGTTCGTCGGCATGCCCGCCGGCGGCGCCCTGGCAGCCCTGATCGCGCGATACCTGCCGCATGGCTTCGATTGGCGGATGATCTACATCATCGGCGGCGCTCTGCCGCTGGTCCTGACCCCGGTGGCCCTATGGCTCCTGCCGGAAACGCGGCCCGTCCGCGACCCCAAGGCCGACCGCCGGGTGCTGTTCGCCCTGTTCGGCGGCGGCCGCGCCCCGAGCACGCTCCTGATGTGGATCGCCTACGCCTTCACCCTGGTAGTGCTCTATCTGATGCTCGGCTGGCTGCCGATGCTTGTGATCGCCAAGGGCCTCGGCAAGGACGTCGCGTCCTGGGCGGCCCTGTCCTTCAACGGGATAGGCGTCCTGGGCGGCCTGACGCTCGGCGTGTTGGTCGACCGGTTCAAGTTCGGCTGGCCCATGTTTCTGACCTATGTCGGCCTGATCGCCAGCATGGCGATACTCGCCACCGCCACCGGCGCGCTCCAGGTGCTGATCCTGAGCGGCCTCGTCGGCTTCGGCGTCATCGGCGCCCAGTACAGCCTCTACGCCCTGGCCCCGCTCTATTACGCTCCGCCCGTGCGTGGCGCCGGCTCCGGCGCGGCAGTCGGTGCGGGACGGATCGGCTCCATTGTCGGCCCCCTGCTCGCCGGGACGCTGCGCGAGCAGCACGCCAGCGCCGCACAGGTGCTGACCTACACCTTGCCGGTGATCCTGGTGGCCGGTCTCGCCGCCATGCTGCTGGTGTCGTTTGGCAAGCCCTATGCGGCCGAGGGCGATCATGTCGCCTAGTATCTTCTCTCGCGGACGGCGCGTGGCCGGCGTCGTGGCGACCCTGCTGATCGGCGTCTCGGTGGCCGCGGCAGCCGTCCTCGCCCAGTCGGCGGTTGATCCGAAAGCGCCGGGCGCCATCGGCGTTACGGCCGGGCAGGTGCCGGCCCAAAATGTCCAGGCCCAGACCGCACCCCTGCCGAAGCCGTCGGACGCGGACGAGACGCAGGCGCTGTATAAGGCCACCGACGGATGGTTCGCGCCCGGCAGCGGCGCGTTTCTGCCGGCCGACGGCGCCTTCGATGACGCGAGCGGCAAGCTCGGTGTCCTGAACACGTCCGGCCAGATCGACACCAAGGGCCACCCCTTCTTCGAGCCGATGGGCGCAAACGGCCGCGCCTGCGTCACCTGCCACCAGCCCGCCGACGCCATGAGCCTGTCGCTCACCACCATCCGCGCCCGCTGGTCGGCAACGGACGGCAAGGACCCGATGTTCGCGCCGGTCGATGGTTCGGACTGTCCGAACCTGCCGCAGGACAAGGAGAGCTCCCATTCCCTGCTGCTGAACCGCGGCCTGTTCCGGATCTTCCTGCCCTGGCCGCCCCGAGCGGCGGACGGTACGCCAATCAAGCCGGAGTTCACCATCGAGGTCGTGCAGGATCCCACCGGCTGCAACACCGACCCGGTCTACGGCCTGAAGAGCGCCAACCCCATGGTCTCGGTCTATCGGCGGCCGAGGCCGGTGGCGAACATGAAGTATGTGGTCGGTCCCGACCACGGCCTGGCCGCCGGCCAGCTGTTCAATCCGAAGAACATCGCCATGCCGATGGCGCTGGACCCGGACACCGGCAAGCCGGTGACCATGCAGATCATGTCCGATGCCCGCGATCCGACCCTGAAGACCCAGGCGGTCGATGCGGCCACCAGCCACCTGCAGATGGCCAAGCCGCCCAGCGCCGAGCAGCTCAAGCGCATCGTCGATTTCGAGATGCAGATCTATGCGGGCCAGGCCGTCGACAGCCGGGGCGGCAGCCTGACCGAGGCGGATGGCCCCAAGGCCCTCGGCCCACATAACCTGGCCGCCAGCCCGCCCGGCATCCTGGGCGACAACTACGACCACCCGGTCTTCTACGATTTCAACGCCTGGAAAACGCGCGCGCCGAACGCCACGCCCACCCAGCAGGCGTTCCGCGAATCGGTCGCTCGCGGCTACGACATCTTCTTCGCCAAGCCGTTCTGGATTCGCGACAGCCAGCACATCAACACGGTCGGCGTCGGCAACCCCGCCAAGCGCACTTGCGCCACCTGCCACAATCAACAGATGGTCGGCATGGACCTGGCCTCCGGCTGGGTCGACCTGGGCACGCAGAACCTGCCCTGGGCCGAACAGGGGCTGCAGAGCCCGCTCGCCTCCGGCGCGCCGCAGTTGCCGCTGTTCAAGATCACCTGCAACGCCGAGGCGCCGCCGCACATGTTCCTGGGCCGGGTGATCTACACCCACGATCCGGGGCGGGCGCTGATCTCGGGCCGCTGCATGGATGTGGGCGCGATCGTCATGCAGCAGTTCCGCGGCCTTGCCGCGCGTGCGCCCTACTTCTCCAACGGTTCGGCCAAGACCCTGCGCGAACTGGTCGACTTCTACGACCGGCGCTTCAGCATCGGCTACACCGACCAGGAGAAGGAAGACCTGATCAACTTCCTGAGCGTGCTGTGATGAGGCGCTTCGGCACGGCCATTGCCGCCGTTCTCGCCCTGGCGGCCACCGCCGCGGCTGCAGCCACGCCCCCCGCCGGCCACATCAACTTTGTCGCCTGTCCCATCATCCGGGACACCAAGACCGTGCCCTGCTGGCTGTCGGAATATCAGGGCAAGCTCTACTATCTCGGCATCCAGTTCGACGCGACAGCCGACTTCTATCCACCCTACCTGGGGCACAAGGCGCTGGTCGAAGGCGTGGTCTCGAAGGAACCGTCGATCTGCGGCGGGATCGTGCTCAAGCCGGTGAAGGTATCGGTAATCCCCGACCTCGATCCCAGCTGCAACACCCAGCTGCCCGCGGAAGATCAGTACCAGATCAAGGACGCGCCGCGCGGTCCGGGGCCGCGCTATCACGCCCAGGCCTACACGCCACAGCCCCCGCCTCCACCGCCAGTCCCGCCATTCACGACCAAAGACTTCGTGGTCTACTACGACTACCAGTCGGAGCTCGGCGCCCGCAGCCTTGGAGCCATGATCCAGGCGATGACCTACGCCAAGGCGATCAAGGCCTCCCGTGTCGAGGTCACCGGCTACCGCGCCTCCATGCTGCTGTCGGATGGCTCCAGGCTCACCGAGACGGACTGGATCGCCAGGCATCGCGCCGAACGGCTGGCGAACACCCTTCGACAGATTGGCGTGCCCGCCAAGACCCTCTCCGCCACGTGGGTGCAGCAGCCCGCGCGTGGAACCGGCGCAGACGACGACAAGCTGAGACGCGCGGTCATCCGCGTCGTTCCCTAGCCGGCGCGCTCTGCGCGCCTCTACCAACTCATTGAATTTACGGATGACTGTACGCCGCCCAACGATGCGCCGGGCTTGGCTCCGACCTGCCCGCGCGCGGATTTGTGGCGGATCGATCACACATATTAGTATTGAACACATATCATTTGTTCTGCCTGCAAAATGTCTTGAAAACAATTTGCGATCCGATAGGTTTTGCTTCGCCGAGACATCGGCTGCTGAAAGCGGCGTCTCAGGCGACACGCAAAGCTGGCAAGTCCAGCAGGGGGAGGAACATGTCATTCAACGCCAAATCGGCGCGTGTAGCGCTATTTCTGGGCGCGGCCGCGAGCGCGCTTATGGCCACCGCAGCTATTGCGGCGGACGAGCCGAATGCTCCGGCCGCGACCACCGTGCCGGAAGTCACCATCACCGCTCAGCGGCGCACGGAAAGCCTGCAGAAGGTTCCGATCGCCGCAACGGTGCTCACCGGAAGTCAGCTCAAGGACCAGGGCGTTGACGGGGTCCAACAGCTGCAGAACATGACGCCGGGGCTGTCGATCCAGCCGCCGGAGTCCAGCGAAACCTTCATCAATATCCGAGGCGTCGGCCTGCAACAGACCAACCCGGCGTCGTCGAACGGCGTGGCCTTCTATGTCGACGGCGTCTATGTGCCGACGCTGATCGACACGGTCGACACCTTCTACGACCTGTCGAACGTGGAAGTTCTCCGCGGCCCCCAAGGCACGCTGGTCGGCTCGAACTCCGACGGCGGCGCCATCTTCGTCAACAGCGCCCAACCCACCTTCGATCACCCCAAAGGCTATTTCGAAGAGACGATCGGCGACTACAACCGCCGCCGGTCCGAAGGCGCGTTGAACATGCCGCTGACGGACTATCTCGCGGCCCGCGTGGCCTTCGTCTATGAGACCCGCGACAGCTACGACAAGAACATCGGCGCCAGCGCGCCCAACACCCCCGGCAACGTCGACTACGAGGCCGTGCGCCTGCAGCTGGCGTTCAAGCCATCGGACTCCTTCGAGGCGACCGCCCGCTATGAGCCCTATCAGAGCCGCACCGACGGCTTCGCGGTGAAGCCGGACGAGCTTGGCTTCATAGCAACGAATCCGGGGTCGGTGGCCTATGATCCCGTGGCCGCGGCGCTGCAGAACCAGCCCCGCACCCTCGATTACAACCTGCCGCAATACTACAACATCTCCGGCCAGCGCAGTTCGCTGAACGCGGTGTGGCATATCAACAGCGACATCGAGATCAAGTCGGTCACCGCCTACCAGACCGGCTACGAAAGCGACCAGACCGATATCGACGCGGCGGCGGCAAACCTGACCGAAACCCGGCGGGCGTCCTTCAACACCTTCACCCAGGAATTGAACCTGCTGTCCACCTCGTCCAGCCCCTTCCAATGGGTGGTCGGCGCCTATTATCTGGACTCCAAGAAACCGCTCCAGCTGCAGTTCACCAACCCGCCGCCGCTCAACTCGGTGGGCCTGAACCTGGTGTCCGACCAGACCAACGAGGCGGTGTTCGGCTCGGGCACCTACACCTTCACGCCGCAATGGTCCCTGACCCTGGGCGCCCGCTATTCCCACGACGACCTGCCCTTCCATGAAGAGCTGTGCACGGGATTCCCGCAGCCTTGCGGCAACTATGACACCAGCGACAACGAGACGACCGGCACGGCCAAGCTGGCCTGGCAGGCGACCACGTCGACCCTGGTCTACGGCTCGGTGTCCTCCGGCTACAAGGCTGGCGGTTACAACCTGCAGATCCCGGACATCGGCTTCACCCCGCCGCCTTTCAAGCCCGAGACCAATGTGGTCGAGGAACTTGGGGTAAAGACCACGCTCGACGACCGTCACCTGCGCATCGACGCCGACGTGTTCGACTCGCAATACGACAACTATCAGCTCCAGGAATTCCTCGGCGGCCTGCCAGCCACCCAGGGCCCGGGCAAGGCTGACATCTATGGCGCTGAAGCCGAATTCCTCGGCCAGTTCAGCGACCTGGAGTTCAACGTCGGCGCCGCCTATCTGCACGGAACCGTCACGAGCAACTTCGCCTACTTGGCGCCGACTGGCCCGACGACGATCACCTCCGGCACCGGCATCCCCTATGCGCCGGAGTGGGCCATCAGCGCCGGAATCCAGTACGACTTCCACGTGCTCAATGGCCGGCTGACCCCACGCGTCCAGTACCAGTATCAGGCTGCCCAGTATAACGACATCACCTACAAGGCCGTCCCCGGACCTGATCAGGTCATCCCGGCGCACAGCACCTGGGACTTCCGCCTTACCTACGCGGCCCCGGAACACTGGTCGCTGGAAGGCTATGTCACCAACTTCACCAACAGCGTCTATCTGTCGGGCGTCAACGCCAACCCGCAACCCGCGCCGGCCGAACTCAGCTATGGGCCGCCCCGCGAGTTCGGCGCCCGCCTGTCGTACCGCTTCTAGGCTTAAGCCGGGTCCGCGAGGTCACTCGCGGACCCGGCGAACGATTGATGAGACGGCCCAATCCTCGCGTTTGACGGTTGGGCCGATCTCGACGCCAACTCGTCCCGAACGACGGCGGCATCCACACGCGCGTTGCTGGGCCTGAAAGTCGGGCTTCCCCGCCGCGCAAGCCGCATCGCCGAAGTCCCGATCAAAACCCATGCGCCGACCCGCAACAGCGTCTCACCCCGCACCGGAATAATCGTCGGCGCCAATTTCGAGGGCGATGTGGCCGCCGCCAACTAGAACGTTCAAACAACTGTTGTAGGTACGAACTTGATGGCTATCGTAGCGATATGACTCCCTCCGCTCCCCTTCTCGCCGAACCGATTCTCGAAAGCCCGCCCCGGCTCGACCTCGACGGACTTTCCGAACTGCTGGGCTTTCATCTCCGGCTTGCCCAGGTCGCGATGTATCGGGACTTCGCCCTGGCCATGGGCGAACTCGATCTGACCCAGAAGCAATGCGCCACGCTTCAGCTGATCGGCGGCAATCCTGGCGTGTCCCAGGTGGACCTCGCCTCGACCCTGGGCACGGACCGCGCGACCATGATGGCGATGATCGACCGGCTTGAGCAGCGCGGCTTTGTTATCCGCAAACGCTCGACGGCGGATCGCCGCCGCCAGGAGCTTAACCTGACCGCCGCCGGCGAGGCGATGCTGACCAAGGCCAAGCAGACCATCGCCAAGCACGAACGCAACTTCACCTCGCGCTTCACCCCGCAGGAGCTAACCGCGCTAGTGGACGCCCTGACACGGATTCACGGCCAGACCTGACCGGCCCAGGCGCCCTCGCAGGGTTTATCCCATGCCCGCCTTCACCCTTCTCGCCACCGGCGACGTCGCGCCGCGCCGGCCGGTGATGGACGACATGTTCGACAAGGTCCGCGCCGCCCTGGACGCCGGCGATCTGGTTTTCGGCCAGCTGGAAACCACCATCTCCGAACGCGGCTCACCCGCCGCCAACGCCAAGCTGGCCATGCGCACAGATCCGGCCGCTGCAAAGGCCATCCGCCGCGCGGGCTACGACGTCGTCTCCTTCGCCGGCAATCACTGCCTGGACTGGGGCCGCGACGCCTTCTTCGACACCCTCGCCCACTCCACGGATGCCGGGCTAGTCGTGTGCGGAGCGGGCGCGGATGTCGTTTCGGCCCGGCGACCGGCGATCCTCGAGCATGCAGGCGTGAAGGTCGCCTTCCTGGCCTACAGCTCGATCCTGCCGCACGGCTACTGGGCCGAGCCCGGCCGCCCCGGCTGCGCGCCGATGCGGGGCCTGACCCTGTATGAACAGGTGGAGACGGACCAGCCCGGCACGCCTGCCCGCGTCCACACCTTTCCCCATCGCCAGGACCTCGCCGCGCTCAGGGCCGATGTCCGCGCGGCCAAGGCGGGGGCCGACATCGTGGCGGTGTCGCTGCATTGGGGCATCCATTTCGTGCCCTCGGAGATCGCTGACTACCAGCGCGATATCGCCCGTGCCGCTATCGACGACGGCGCCGACATGATCCTCGGCCATCACCCCCACATTCTGAAGGGCATCGAAATCTACAAGGGCCGGCCCATCTTCTACAGCCTGGGCAATTTCGCTATCGAGCAACCCCAGGCCTTCGACGCGACGATCCTGCAGAGCCAGAGCTTCAAGGACCTGATGGCGCTGAACCCAGGGATCGACCCGATGCTGGCCTTCGTCTGCCCGCCGGACAGCCGTAAGAGCATGATCGCCCGCCTGACCATCGACGGCGGCCAGCTCGTGCGGATCGCCTTTACCCCGGTCGACATCAACGACGCCTCCGAACCGGAAACGCTGGCGCCCGCCGATCCCCGCTTCGCCGCCGTGCGGGACTATGTCGAGCAGATCAGCCGCGAACAGGGGCTGGCCACGCGGTTTCGCGCGGACGGCGCGGACATTGTGGTCGAGGCGTGATCTCGATGGATTAGGCGACGCGCGCCATGGACACCCTCTGAGGGCCCAGCCGCGGTCCGATTGACAGCAGCACGATCGAGGCGATCAGCAGCACGACGCCGATTATCTCCGCCTGGGTCGGGTAAGGTTGGTGGAAGAAGAAGGCCAGTCCATAGGCGGCGATGCTGCCGGCCAGGATGCTGGCGGCGCGTTCGAACGGGACGCAGAAGGTGTTCTCACGCGGATTCAGCAGGATCAGCGCCGAGAAAATCGTCACGCCCACGAAGGCGACCGAGAGCACGATCAGGGTCGGCAGGGCGCTGCTGTTCCACGCGCTGACGAAGCCCCAGTTCAGCTGCACCCCCTGCGCCGCCAGCGCCGAATGGGTGATCAGCCAGAGCACCAGGATGGACAGCGGCATGGCCACGATCTTCTCCTCGACGAAATAGCCCTTCAGCGCCTCGGCATCGTCGTTCTTGGCGATCCGGGTCATCACCGCCAGGCGGATGAAGTAGCCGACCGTGTAGAGAACCACCGTGACCAAGGCGAGCAGTGGCAGATGCAGACCGCCACGCGCCTTGACGGTGATGAACAGGGCGATCGCGACCAGGACCAAGGCGACCCAGGAATACCAGCGCACCTTGCGCCCGGCGACGATGTCCACCAGCGGCGCGATGATCAACACGTCGCCGCGCATCAACAACTGGATGAAGGGGATGCTGACCCCCACGAAGGTCAACGACAACGGCACGGTGAACAGCAGGAAGGCCGTGCCGACACCGGATAGGGCGGTCCAGGCGGTGGGAACGGGAATGCTGAGCGACCCGACCCGCAACTGATGCGCCGAGCGCCACCAGCCGGACAGCCAGATGAACAGCACCAGCATCACCCCGCCCATGATCAGCACCGGCGGCAGGGTCTCCAGGCCGCTCAAGGGGCGGCCCAGTTCAAGGTTCTTGGTGGTCGACAGCTGCCGGGTGAACAGGATGTAGGGCAGGTAGGTCAGCAGGTAGACGGCGGTTGCCGCCTCGATCGACATCCGAGTCAAACGCATGGTTCCTCCCGCCGCTGTCGGACGCTCAATGCCCTTACCCTAGTCAAGCCGGACCGCATTGCAAGCGCTTACATCGACGTGTAACAATAGCTGTCAAGGCAGCCGCAGCGGCTCGTCACCCAGGGCGGAGACAGATGGCGCAAAGCCGCAGAGCAGTGATCTACGCGGTCGGCGACGTAGCGCCGGACAGGCCCGATCCGCGCGAGGGCTTCGCCCTGGTGCGCGACCGGATCCGCGAGGCCGACATCGCCTTCTGCCAGCTGGAAGTGAACCTGACCGAGCGCGGCGAGCGCCTGCCGCAGGCGCGCCACACTGTCCGCGGCGACCCGGCCATCGCCGGCGCGATTAAGGACGCCGGCTTCAACGTGGTCTCCTTCGCCGGCAACCACTGCATGGACTGGGGCCAACAGGGCTTCTTCGACACCCTCGACAATCTGCGTAGCGCCGACCTCGGCGTTGTGGGCGTCGGCGCGAACATCGACGAGGCGCGCAAACCGCTGTTCGTCGAGGCCAACGGCGTCAAGGTCGCCTTCCTGGCCTACAGCTCGATCCTGCCGCAGTGCTATTGGGCGGAGGAGCGGCGGCCGGGTTGCGCGCCGATGCGGGCCCACACCGTCTATGAGCAGGTAGAGCACGACCAGCCGGGCACGCCGGCGCGGATTCATACCTTTCCGCACGATGGCGACCTGGCCGCCCTGCTCTCGGACATCCGTCAGGCCAAGGCGAACGCCGATATCGTGGCGGTGTCGCTGCACTGGGGAATCCACTTCGTCGAGGCCACCATCGCCGACTACCAGACCCTGGTGGCGCACGCGGCGATCGACGCCGGCGCCGACCTGATCCTCGGCCATCACGCCCACATCCTGAAGGGCGTGGAGGTCTACAAGGGCGTCCCGATTCTCTACAGTCTGTGCAATTTCGCGGTCGACCTGCGCATGGACGAGGCCCACGCGAATTCAAAGAGCTTCAGGGAAATCCAGACCCTCAACCCCAACTGGATCCCTGATTTCGACAGCCTCTACAATTTCCCCACCGACAGCCGGATGACCCTCGTCGCCAAGGCCGTGGTCGAGGACGGTCGGGTCGCTCACTTCGCCCTGCTCCCCGCCTTCATCAACCGCGACGCCCAGCCGGAGATTCTCGGCGCAGGCGACCCTCGGTTCGAACAGGTGCGGGCCTATCTGGAAAAGATCACCGTCGCAGCCGGCTTCGACACCCGGTTCGAGGTGGTGGGCGATGAACTCCTGCCTCATGCCGGCTGAGCTGAGGAGATCACGATGACCACGCTCAGCCTCCGGCTCGCCCAACATGTCGCCGGCGTCCGGTTCGGGGACCTGCCGCCCGGCGCCGTGGAAATGGCCAAGCGCTCGCTGCTGGACGCCATCGGCGTCAGCCTGGGCGCCAGCGGCCTCGGCGAAGGCGTACAGCCGTTCATCGATCTGGCGCTGGAAAGCGGCGGCAGGGGCGAGGCGACCATCCTCGGGGTCGGCGCGAAGGCGCCGACGCTGATGGCGGCGCTGGCCAATGGCGCGTTGGCCCACGCCTTGGACTTCGAGGACGCCCACGACGTCGCCCTGGTGCATCCGAACGCCCAGATCATCCCGGCCCTGCTCGCCATCGCCGAGGCCCGCGCGCCGGTCAGCGGCCGCGACCTGCTCACCGCCCTGGCCGTCGGCTGCGATCTGGTCTGCCGCCTGAAACTGGCGGGCGCGCGGGATCCCGCCGACTTAGGCTGGTATCCCCCCGCCTTGCTTGGCGCGGTGGGCGCCGCCGCCGCTTCGGCCAGGCTGCTGGGCGGCGACGCCGAGCAGATCGTCGACGCGCTGTCCCTGGTGCTCGGCCCCGGCGCGGCCAGCGCGGAGGTCAAGTACAGCCCGCGCTCGCATGTCCGCGCCGTCCGCGACGGCTTCGCCGCTCACGCCGGTCTGCTCGCCGCGCGCCTGGCGGTGGCGGGGGTTCGTGGCTTCGACCAGCCCATCGAGGGCAAGGCCGGGCTCTACGCCCTCTACGCCGGCGGCGGCTTCGACGAGGCGGCGCTGGTGGACGGTCTGGGCCGCCGCTTCGAGGGTGAGTTCGTCAGCTACAAGGCCTTCCCGGCCTGCCGCGGGACCCACGCCTTCATCGAGATGGCGCTGGACATGAGGGCTGGGCGCAGCATTGCGGCCGACGATGTCCGCGAGATGGTGATGACCGGCGGACCGATCCAGCAGATGCTTACCGAGCCCAGGGAACAGCGGCTGGCGCCGAAGACCGCCATCGACGCCAAGTTCAGCACCCCCTTCACGACCGCCCTGACCTTCGTACGCGGCGCGCCGACCCTGGCCGACTTCCTGCCCGGCCGTCTCGCCGATCCGGCCATCCTGGCGCTGGCGCGGCGAAGCCGGTTCGAGCTCGAGCCGGACAACGGCCGGCCGATCAGCTGGGGACGCTTGCAGATCACCCTGAGCGACGGGACGATGCTGTCAGGCGCCGTCGACGACGCCATCGGTCATCCCTCCAAGCCGCCCAGCTGGACCCAGCTCACCGACAAGTTCCGTCAATGCGCGGCCTACGCCCAGAAGCCGCTCCCGCCCGACGCGCTTGACGACGCCATCGCGGCGATCCGGACGCTCGACCAGCATGACGACGCCGCCGCGGCCATTTTTGGAACAGCCCAACTCGCCCTGGAAACGCTCACATGACCACCACCGAAGCCCGCCCCGCCGACTTCGACCCTCTCGCGCCCGAGACCTTCGAGAGCCCCTACGCCACCTACACGCGCCTACGCGCCGAATGCCCCGTGGCCTGGAGCGACGCCTGGGGCGGGTTCTGGGCCGTCGCCCGCCACACCGACGTTTCGCGCGTGGCCTCGGACTACAGGACCTTCGTCAATTCCGTGCAGAACGTGGTGCCCAAGGTGGCCTTCACCGGCCGCCGGCCGCCGCTGCATCTCGACCCGCCGGAACACACGCCCTATCGCGCCGCGCTCAATCCCCTGCTCAGCGAGCGTCGTGTCGCGGCGCTGGAGCCCGCTGTCCGGCGCATCTGCGGCGACCTGCTGCAGCCGCTCATCGACGCCGGCGCCGGCAACCTGTGCGACGAGTTCTCCAGCAACCTGCCGGTGCATGTGTTCGCCGAATGGATGCGCATCCCGCACGACATGGCCGGGCCCCTGCGCCAAGCCGGGCGGGCGTTCAACGTCGCGGTCCAATCCAACATCGAAGCCGTCGTCAAGGAGACCAGCCTGGCGCTTTACGGCATGGCCCGCGACCTGATCGCCCTGCGCAAGCAGGAGCCGATGGACCCGGCGGCGGATCCCACCTCGGCCCTGCTGGCGGCGCGCCACAATGGCGAGCCCCTCCCCGACGAGCTGATCATCGGCTGCGTGCGCCAGGTGCTGGTGGTGGGCATCATCGCGCCCACGGTGGTGATGGGCTCCATCGGCGTGCACCTCAGCCGGCATCCCGACCTGCAGCAGAAGCTGCGCGAGAACGCCGCGTTGATTCCGGATGCGCTGGAGGAGTTTCTGCGCCTCTACACGCCCTACCGGGGCTTTGCCCGCACCGCCAATCGCGACATCGAGATCGAAGGATGCCCGATCCGCAAGGACGAGCCCATCGCCCTGCTCTACGCCTCCGCCAACCGCGACGAGACCGTGTTCGAGAACGCCGACCAGTTCGTCCTGGGCCGTCCGAACATGCACGACAGCCTCGCCTTCGGCCGAGGCCCGCACCACTGCCCCGGCGCCGCGCTGGGGCGGCTGCAGTTGCGGGTGGCTCTGGAGGAACTGCTGGCGCGGACCGCCCATTTCGAGGTGGCCGGCCCGATCGTTGCGACGCGAATGCCCGAGATCGGCGTCCTGTCCGTCCCCATGACCTTCACCCCGGCCTGACCTTGGTCGGCGGCCTGTGCGGTCGACAGGCGGCGGGGCGTTGTCTACGGTCGTGGACATGCCAAACCGTAAGGACGCCTCCGCATGAATGAGCGAAGGCTGAAGTTGACGCCCTCGTCGGCGCGCGTCAGCGAACCTACCCTGGAAGATGTATCGCGGCTGGCCGGGGTCTCGACCGCGACCATTTCCCGAGCGATCAATTCGCCGGACATGGTGGCCTCCGCGACGCGCGAGCGCGTGCGACGGGCGATCGAGGCCACGGGATATGTGCCCAACCTGCTCGCCCGGGGCCTGGCCTCCAGTAGAACCAAGCTGATCGCCGTCCTGGTGCCAGGCATCGCCGCCTCGCTGCTCAACGAAACGATCGAGGCCATGACCCTTGAGTTGGCGTCGGCAGGCTACATGGTGGTGCTTGGCCTGGCCCGGGGCGAAGCGGAGATGAGCGAGACCCTCAACGCCCTGCTCGCCCGCAGGCCGGACGGCCTGATCCTGACCAGCTCGGAGCAGAGCCCGGCCATCCGTCGGCGGCTGAAAACGTCCGGGGTGACGGTGATCGAGATCTGGGACCTGCCGCTGCGGCCCCTCGACGTCACCATCGGATTTTCGCATGAGGCCGCCGGCCGGGCGATCGCCGACTATGTTGTCGGTCGCGGCTACCGGCGCGCGCTGGTGATCAGCAGCAACCTGCCCCGCGCCAGACTGCGGATGAAGGGCTTCGTGGACGGCTGCCGCGACCACGGCTTGGAGCCGCCGGCCTGCGACGTGCGAGAGGCCGATTCCTTTTCCATCAACGGACGCGAACGGCTGGCCCATCATCTGGATCAAGGCGGCCGGCCGGACGTGGTGGTCTGCAGCTCCGACCTGGTGGCCCTGGGCGTCCTGGCGGAAGCGGCGGCGCGGGGCGTCGCCACGCCCGCCCAGCTCGCGGTCATGGGGTTCGGCGCCAGCGAGGCGTCCGCCTATACCTACCCGGCGCTGACGACGGTGCGCATCGACGGCGGCGAAATCGGCAAGCAGGCCGCCCAGGTGATGATCGCCCGCTCGAAGGGCGAGACCCTGGCGCGCCGCCGTATCAACGTCGGCTTCGAGATCATTGCGCGCGACAGCTGCTGATGCCGGCGGGCGGCGATGTTCTGCCTCACCACGATTGTCATCCCAGCCTACTCCGCCGGACGCATTGCCTGATCGAGGCTAACGGTCTGATCCGCGCGGGCCAGCCGGCTGAGCGGTATCATCATCAGCGCCGCGACCAGCATCAGGCTGGCCATGGCGAAGACCGGCGCCTGGAACGAGCCGGTCTGGGCGCGGACCCAGCCCACGGCCACCGGCGCGACCATGCCCGCCGAGTTGCCGCACATGTTGATGAAGGTGATCCCGGCCGCCGCGCCCAGGCCGGTCAGCATCCTGAGCGGGATTGGCCAGAAGCAGCCTTGCGCCGAGCCCAGGAAGAATCCGCCCAGGGTCAACAGGAGCAGGGCCGGCGCCCCGGAGATCAGCGCCGCGCCGGCGATGCACAGCGCCGATAGCATCGCCGGCACGCCCAGGTGCCAGAACCGCTCGCCGGTCCGGTCCGAATGCCAGGCGTTGACCATCATCCCCGTCCCGATGCCGAGCCACGGGAGCGCGCTGAGCACGCCGACCATCAGTTCGCTGCCGTGGAAGGATTCCTTGATCACCTGCGGCAGCCAGAACATCAGGCCATAGGAGCCGGCCAGGATGCAGAACCAGACCACCATCGAGGCCCAGACGCGCGGATTCGCCAAGGCGACCACAAGCTTCGAGCCGCCCACGCTTTCAGCCTCGGCGCGATCCTGGTCCAGCTCCCGGCGAAGGTTGGTTTTTTCCGCCGGCGTCAGCCAGCCGGCGTCCTCCGGGCGCTCCACGAAAATCTTCAGCGCCAGCACCGACAGCAGCACCGGCGGCAGCCCCTCGATCAGGAACATCCAGCGCCAGCCGGCCATGCCGATGGGATTGGCGATCTGCAGCAGCCAGCCCGACAGGGGCGCGCCGATCACCACCGAAACCGGGATGGCGACCATGGTCCCGGCGGTGACCCAGGCGCGGAACCGCTTGGGAACCCAGGACGCCAGGTAGTGCATCGCGCCGGGCGCGAACCCGCCCTCGGCGCAGCCCAGCAGAAACCGCAGGACGAAGAACTGCGTCCGATCATGCACGAAGGCCATGGCGCAGGCGAGCAGCCCCCAGACCAGCATGGTGAGGAAGATCCACACCCGGGCCCCGAGCCAGCGGGCGCTGAGCGCGTGCGGCGCCTGCAGCAGGATGTAGCCGAAGAAGAAGATGCTGGCGCCCAGCCCATAGGTTTCCGGCGAAAAGTGCAGTTGGGCGTTCATCTGCAGGGCGGCGAAACTGACGTTCACCCGGTCCAGCGAGTTCATCACGAACATCAGGGCCAGGGGCGCCACGAGGCGCAGGGTGATCTTGCCCCTCAGCCTGCTGTCGTCGACCGTCTCCATGCCCGTCCCCCGCCCTGACCGGGGCCGATGTTTTGTACGTTGGACAAATCATTCGCACGACCACACTATAGCGGCAAGAGAGGCAGGGCAGCCGGCGTCAGTCCGTTGCCGCCTCTTGATCGCCGACGCGGACCCGGAAGCGATGCATCACTGAGTTTGGCGCCGCCAACAGCGGCGCTCCGTATGGATGGTTTGCATGGACGTTCAATTTACCTGGGCCGCGGGACGATGAAGGCGCTCAGCGGGCTGAAGGTCCTGGACCTGACCCATGCCCTGGCCGGTCCCTACTGCACCTATCAGCTCCAGCTGCTGGGCGCGGAGGTGATCAAGATCGAGAAGCCGAAGGTCGGCGACGACTTCCGAGACTTCGCCCGGCCCGACGACTGGGCCGCCGGCCCATCCTTTATCGCCGTCAACGGCGGCAAACGATCGGTGACGGTGAACCTGAAGGACCCGGCGGGGATCGAGATCGTCCGCAAGCTGGCGGCTGAGGCCGACGTGGTGGTCGAGAACCTGCGCCCCGGCGTCGCCGAGAAACTGGGCCTGGGCTGGGACGCGCTCCGCCCGCTCAATTCCCGCCTGATCTACTGCTCCATCTCAGGCTTCGGCCAGACCGGCCGGATCAAGGACTGGCCGGCCTATGACCACACCATCAAGGCCATCGCCGGCATGATGTGGACCGGCGATCCGGAGGACATCCCCTCCCAGGCGCGTGGCTTCAGCGTCGACTGTTTCAGCGGCTATGTGGCCTATTCGGCGATCCTCGCCGGCCTGCTGCGCCGCGAACGCAGCGGCGAGGGACAGCGGCTCGATGTCTCCATGCTTGACGCCAGCCTCGTCTTGATGAGCGTCGGCCTGGTTCGCCAGATGATCACCGGCGCCGACGATTCCCCGATCCAGCCCATCGTCCACGACCGCCCGACAGTGGCGCCCTATCGGACCCGGGACGGCTGGCTCTGGCTCAGCATCAACTTCCAGAACCAGTACGAGATCTTCTGCCGCGTCATCGGCGCGCCGGACCTGCTGGCCGACCCCCGGTTCGCCAGCGTCAGCGCCCGCAATGCGCATGTGGCCGAGCTGCGCGCCGAACTGACCGAGCGGCTCGCGAACCAATCGGCGGCCGAGCTTGAGCAGCAACTGATGGCCGCCGGCTGCCCCGCCGCGCGTGTCCGCACCAGCCGCGAGACCCTGCGGATGCCGGAGGTGATCGAGCGGGGCATGCTGGTTCCAGCCTCGCTCGCCGACGGACAGCCGGTGACCCTGCTGAACGCTGGCTTCACCGCCGATGCAGACGGCCCGGAACTGTCCGGCGATGTGCCGGGTCTCGGCGCGGATACCGAGGCGGTGCTTGCGGAACTGGGCTACGCCCGCGAACAGATCGCCGCCTTGCGCGAACAGGGCGTCATCTGATGGCGACAGGCGTCATCGACAGGCTGACGTCGGCGGCTCTGGAGGAGCTCCAGGCGCGCTACCGCGACCGTTGGCGCGGCGTGGTCGAGGCCAAGGCGGAGGGGCGACCCGTCGTCGGCTTCCTGGGCGACGTCCCGCGCGCGCTTGCCGAGGCGGCGGGCCTGTTCGCGGTGCAGGTCACCGCGCCGGTGCTCGCGGCCACCCCGGACGCCGACCTCTATATGGACGACATCCTCTCGCCCGAGACGCACGCCCTGTTCCAGGCCGTCCACGACGGCGCCTTCTCGGGCCTCGACCTGCTGGTGCTGACCCGCGCCTACGACAAGCTGTTCTACTATCTGAAGGAGGGCCTGCGGATCGGCCTGGGCGCGGCGTTTCCGCCGCTGCACATGTTCGACCTGATGCAGAGCCGGCGGCCGGCGGTGGAAACCTACAACCGGCGCCAGCTCGACCAGCTGATCGACCAGTTGCAGCGCATTGGCGGCCGGTCAATCAGCGACGCCGCCCTCGCCGATGCGCTGCAACGCCAAGCCGCGGTCCAGGACCTGCAGCGGCGCCTGATGGTCCAGCGTCGGCGCGGCGTGGTGAGCGGCGTTGAGGCGCTTGAGGCGATCGGGGCCGGACGATCCCTGGACGCCCGCGACTATGCCCATCTGCTGGCCGCGTTCGTCGATGACCTGGAGCGCGAGCCCACGCCGGCCGGCGCTCAGGCCCGGCTGCTGGTCGCCAGCGCCGAGCCGCTCGACAGTCCGCGCCTGCACGCGCTGCTCGAATCCGCCGGCGCCCAGGTAGTGGCAGAGGACGACGTCTGGGGCTCGCGCGCCGCGGACGAGTTTGTCACCGACGCCTTGTCGCCGAAGGAGGCGCTCTTTCAGGCCGCGTGGCGCGGCGCCGTCGGCGCAGGCGTTTATCCGCCCGAGGCTCGCCACGCCTGGTTCGACCGCGAGGCGCTGGCCGACGATGTGGACGCGGTCATCTTCTATGTCCCGCCGTCGGACCGGATGTTCGGGTGGGACTATCCGCAACTGAAGGACAGGCTGGATCGCGCCGGCAAGCTGTCGCTGCTGATCCGGGGCGATGTCGAGCGCGACAAGACGGCGGTGACGGCGCAGGCCCGGACGTTCGTCGCCTCGCTTCCTAAAAGGGCAGCATCATGAGCGGACCGGATGACGCCCGCGGGCAGACTTCGCGCGAGCAACACGCGGCGCGCACCCAGCTTGCGGTCAGTCACAGCCTGCGCACCTACCAGAAGGATTGGTTCGCCAAGCTGCGGGCCGAGGTGTTCGACCAGGGCCGCCCCTTCTGCATCGGCGGCGCCCTCGTGCCGCACGAGATCTGGGAAGCGCTGGACCTGCCCTTCATCACCGACGTCTGGTACTCCGGCCTTGTCGCCGCGCGGCGCCAGTCGGCCCACTATTCGAAAATGCTCGGCGAGCGCGGCTTCCATGACGGCCTCAGCCGCTACAGCGCCCTGACCCTGGCGGTGCTGCTGGACGAAGATCATCCCGACAAACCCTGGGGCGGCCTGCCTAACCCGTCCCTGGTCTGCACCAATGTCGCCGACCGCGCCGGCAGGCTGATCGCCGACCACACCGGCGCGGCCTACGTCCCGCTGGAAATGCCAGTGCTGCAGCGGCCGCATCCTGAGTGGTGGCGGATGTCGCGCTGGCGCTGGGAGGATCTCGACGGCGCCGAGCGGATCGACGTCATGCTGGAGCAGTTCAAGGACCTGGTCGCGGCCAGTGAAAAGGTCGCCGGCAAGCGGCTCGACATCGACCGGCTGCGCGAACTCGTTGACCGGGTGAACCGCCAGGAAGCCTATTTCGACGAGGTCCGCGACATCATCGCCACCTCGCCCAATCTGCCGGCGCGGCTTGGCGAGGTGATGAGCCAGGTCATGGGCATCCAGTGGCATCGCGGCACGGACTGGGCGCTGGACCAGGCCCGGTTGTTTCGCGACGAGATCCGTCATCGCGCCGACCATCAGATGTGGTGCTGCCCGAATGAGCAGTTCCGGCTGATGTATGTGGGCCAGGGCCTCTGGCAGAACCTCGATTTCTTCACCGAGTTCGAGGAGCGCTATGGCGCCGTCTTCGTCCGCTCCAACTATCTGTCGATCGCCAGCGACGGCTATCTGCGCCTCGGCGGGCGCGATCCTCTGCGCGCCCTGGCCAGCCGCTACACCACCATGTCCGAGCAAATGCACATCCCCGGCCTCGGCGGCGCCTGGGCGCTCCATGAGGCCCAGCGGCATCGCGTCGACGGCGGGCTCTCGATCGAAGGCTGGTGGGGCAACCGGATGATCAATGTGGCGCTGGAAGAGGCCGACATTCCGGTGCTCAACTTCGCCGCCGACGCGGTCGACGCCACCAACTGGGACGATGCGAAGATGCGGGCGACGGTTGCCGAGTTCATCGAACAGCGCGTCGCGCCAGCCAAGGCGAAACGGGAAGCGGCGCGCGTCTGACGCGTCGGGTTCGGACGAGGCCGCGCATCAAGGCGGCCCGGGGAGGATGGAATGACTGCGCAGGCGGCGACGACCGGCCCGGGCGCCCGTGGCGGCGACTGGCGACGCTGGCGGGTCATCCTGCTGTGCTCGCTGGCGATGGCCTTCGCCTTCATGGATCGCCAGATCCTGCCGCTGTTCATCGAGCCGGTGCGCGCCGACCTGCACATTACCGACGTCCAGTTCAGCCTGCTGACGGGCCTCGCCTTCTCGATCTTCTACGGCCTGTGCGGCATTCCCATCGGCCGGCTGGTGGACTCTCGCTCGCGGCCGGTGATCCTTGGACTTGGCCTGACGGTCTGGAGCGCGGCCACGGTCCTGACCGGCTTCAGCCGCACCTTTCTGCAGGTCTTCGTCGCCCGGATGGCGGTGGGGGTCGGCGAGACCGCCGTCTCGCCTGCGTCCCAATCCATGGCCACCGACCTGTTCTTCGGCCGGGGCCTGGCCAGGGCGATCTCGACCGTCTCCCTCGGTGTCGGCATCGGCTCCGGCGCCGCGCTGCTCCTCGGCGGCGCCTTGGCCAAGGCCATCGGGCCCGCCCGAGTCGTCCACCTGCCGCTCGCCGGCGACCTGCACCCCTGGCAGGTGGTGTTCATCGTGCTCGGCCTGCCTGGCCTGCTGCTGGCGCCGATCATGCTGTTCACGGTGCGCGACCCGACACGGGTGCGACTGGCGACAGCCGGGGACGGCGTCGCGGCCCGTCCATCCTACCTGGCCATGCTCCGGTTCATTGTGACGCACAGAGCGACGATAGCCTTCAACACCATCGGCTATGCGGCCTTCACCCTGGCCACCGGCGCAACCACCCAGTGGGCGCCGGCGCATTTCATCCGCGTGTTCCACGCCCCCATCGGCACTGTGGGCATGACCCTGGGGGTCTGCCAGATGATCGGGACCACCGCGGGCCTGCTCTTCGCCGGCTGGTGGATCGACCGCAACCTGGACGCCCAGCGCGCCGATGGGGCAATGCGCTTTTCGATGATCATGGCCGCCCTCGCCTTCCCCGCCATGGTGCTGTTCCCCTTCATGCCGACCCTTGGCCTGGGGATCGTCATGGTGGTGGCGTCCAGTTCCCTGTGCGGCGCCGGCTATGCAACGGTGGCGATTTCGGCCCAGCAACTGCTGCCCAACCAGATGCGCGCCCAGTTCTCGGCCACCTATCTGGTGTTCAGCAACCTGATCGGCGGCATGCTCGGCCCCTTCCTGGTGGCCTCGATCAACACCAGCCTGTTTCATGATCCCAAGCGCATCGGCGTGTCGGCGGCGATCGTGGGCGGGGTCGGGCTGGCGATCACCATCACCCTCCTGGGCCTCGGCCTCTCGCACTTCCGCAAGAGCATGGCCGAGGTCGACGCCACCACGATCTAAGCAATAGGCAGCCCTTATCGGATTTGCTTATGACCCCAAGCCTGTTTGGGTGTTAGGCGCCGTTCCAGCTTCTCATTATCACCCGGTCAAGCAGGACGAGGAGACGGCGATGACCGACAGATCCATCGATTGGGATCCCACCGCGCCGGACACCGTGCCGGAGCGATTCGAGCAGATGAACGACATGCGCGGCCGTTGCCCCGTCGCCTGGAACAACCGGCACGGCGGAGAGTGGAGCCTGCTGCGTTATGAGGATGTCGTCGCCACCGCCCTGGACCCGGCGACCTTCAGCAACGCCGGCGCGTCGCGCTACGCCAAGCCCTTGCCGCCGCTGGAGTTCGATCCGCCCGAGCATGGCGACTATCGCCGCCTGGTCGCCGGATTTTTCATGCCGAAGCGGATCCAGGCGCTGGAGCTGCGTGTGCGCCAGATGGCGATCGATCTGATCGATCCGCTGATCGCCCAGGGCGGCGGCGACCTGGCCAAGGACCTCTCCTATCCCCTGCCGGCACTGGGTCTATGCGCCCTGCTCAATATCGAGGGCGGCCACTGGGGCGAGATCAAGGCCTGGTCCGAAGCCACCTTGCTGCGCGACTCCGACGATCCCGCGGAGCGGGCGATCGCGGACGCGGGCCACGAACGGATTCTTGAATTCGGACTGGAAATGATCGCCGAGCGACGGGTCAATCCGCGCGACCCGGACGACGACGTCACCAGCACGCTGATGGCCGCGCGCGTGAATGGGGAGGCGTTCGACGACGATTTCATCGCCCGGGCGCTGCGCATCTTCATCTCGGCGGGCCACAACTCGACCACCAGCGCCCTGGGCAACGCCTTGCTGTTTCTGGCCGAGCACCCCGACGCCCAGCAGCTCCTGCGGAGCGAGCCGTCACGGATTCCTGCCGCCGTCGAGGAAATTCTGCGCTGGGAAACGCCGGTGCAGGAGATGCCGCGCTGGGCGGTGCGCGACGTCGAGATCGGCGGCCGCCAGATCAAGGCGGGCGAGCGGATCGCCCTGTTCTGGGCGGCGGCAAACCGCGACGCGGAGGCCTTTCCCGATGCGGACCAGTGCATTCTCGACCGCAAGCCGAACCGCCATGTGGCTTTCGGGCAGGGCATCCACATGTGTCTGGGCGCGCCGATGGCGAGAATGGAAATTCGCGTCGCGCTCGAGACCCTCCTGGCGCGCTCGCGCGCTTTTGTCCTGGCCGGCAAACCTGAACGGGCGCGCTTTCACCGCATGGGCGTCACCGCGTTGCCCGTCAGAATTGACAGCTAGGATCGCCGGTTAGGTCCCCGGCTGGGCGGAGTCGCTGAGCCGTCCGGCCTGGACGGTTATCAGCGCGCGCACCGCCGCCGTCGCGGCGCTGGGCGCGTGGTCCCGACGTGCGCAAAGATAGACGGTTCGCTGGGCCTCGCCGAAGGCTGACGCACGCACGGAGCCCTTGGCAAGGGCGTCCGCGACGGCGGCCAGGGGCAGCAGGGTCACACCAAGGCCAAGCTCGACGGCGCGGATCACCAGGGGCAACGAATTGATCTCCGCAACGATGTTGGGCTCCTGGTCCGCCAGAGCGAACAACGTGTTCAGATGGGCCCGGATGGCGTTGGGCGAGCCGGTGACGATCCAGGGCAGCGCGGCGAGACCGGCCGTATCCGTCGGCGCCGGCGGCCAAGCTGACGCGGTGATCAGCTTCAGCGCCTCCTGCAACAGCGGCTCGCTCTCGATCTCCGGGTCCCAGGTCCGCACCGGCAGGATCGCCATGTCCACCAGCCCCCGTTGAAGCTGCTGGGTGAGGCTGGTGGTCCCGTCCTCCACGATCTGCAATCGCAGCTTGGGGTGGTCGCGCAAGGCCGCTTCCAGCAGGGGCAGGCCGATGCAAAGGCCCAGGCTGGGCGGCAGGCCCACCGTCACCAGGCCGGAAACCTCCACCGCCGCCTCGGCCAGGTCGGCCCGCAGCCGGCCGACCTGACGCAGGATGATCTGGGCGCGCGCATAGAGCCGCCGGCCCGCATCGGTGAGGGTGACCCCGGTCGGCGATCGCTCAAGCAGCTGAACCTTGAGCTCCCGCTCGAGCACCGCCAGCTGCTGGCTCAACGCCGGCTGCGCCAGGCCCAGTATGGCCGCCGCGCGGTTGATGCTGCCGGCGTCGGCGATCTGGACGAAGTATTCGAGGCGGCGCGTTTCCATGTCGCCGCCGAGCCTACACCAAATGGTTTGAAGGGTCTGCCCGCGCGGGCCGCACAGGCGTCAGGCGCCGGCGTTTTCCAGCACCAGATGGCCGACCGCCGTGTTCGAGGCGGGCACATGATAGAACCGGTGCGCGACATGAACCTTGTCGTCCAATGCGCCGCGCATGATCAACCACATGACCAGCTCGATGCCCTCCGAGCCGGCTTCGCGCATATAGTCTATGTGCGGAACTTTCGACTGCGCCACCGGGTCGTCAACCAGCCGGTCCAGGAAGGCGTTATCAAAGGGGCTGTTGATCAGCCCGGCGCGCGGGCCCTGAAGCTGATGGCTCATGCCGCCGGTGCCGAACACCATTACCTTCAAATCCTTGGGAAAGCTGTCCACCGCCCGCCGGATCGCCTTGCCGAGCATGTAGCAGCGATGGCCGGTCGGCGGCGGGTACTGCACGACATTGACCGCCAGCGGGATCACCTGGCAGGGCCAAGCCTCGGGCTGGCCGAACAGCAGGGACAGGGGCACCGTCAGGCCGTGGTCGACATCCATCCTGTTGACGATGGTCATGTCGAACTCGTCCAGGATCAGGCGCTCGGCCATGTGCCAGGCCAGTTCGGGATGGCCCTCGACCACCGGCACCGGGCGGGGCCCCCACCCCTCGTCGGCGGGGTTGAAGCTTTCGGCGCAGCCGATGGCGAAGGTGGGGATCAGCTCCAGCGAAAAGGCCGAGGCGTGGTCGTTGTAGACCAGGATGATGACGTCCGGCTTCTGCTCGGCGATCCAGCGCTTGGAGGCGTCATAGCCGGCGAACACCGGCCTCCAGTAGTCGTCGCCCGACCTGCCGTTGTCGAGCGCGGCCCCGATCGCCGGGACGTGGCTGGTGGCGACGCCCGCGGTGATCCTAGCCAATTGCGCGGCCTTTCTTGGAGCGGTTGCCCTCAATGGAACGGCCGCCTTCGAGCATCATCTGCGCGTATGCCGGCTGGGTCACACCGCTCATGATGGCGGCGACCTGCTGGAACGACAGGCCGTCGGTGGCGGCGATCTTGGAGGTGAAATAGATGTTGCCGCCCAGCGCGATCATCCGGTTCCAATCCCGATCCAGCACCGCTTGTCGCTGGTCTTCACCCATCGGGAAGCGGGCGAGATAGCCGCGCTCATCAGCCTTGAACGTCGCGCGGTTGTCGGCCTGCATCAGCGACATGCAGAACATGTTGAGGTGGTAGCCCAGCCGCGACTGCTCGCCGTCGAACACCACCGTGCCGGGGATGTCGTGATAGTCCCGCTCGGTCATGGCCGCTCGTCCCAATAGAGCCGCTGTGGGTTGTCCACGAGCAGCTGGAGCCGCAGGTCCGGGGTCGTGGCGAACTTGGGAATCTGGTCCACCAGCACGCCGTCGTCCGGCATATGGGTCTTCATGTTCGGATGCGGCCAGTCCGTGCCCCACAGCACCCGATCGGGGAATCGCTCAACGAGGGTCTGCTGGAATGGAACGACGTCGTCATAGGGCGGCCCGGCCAGGCTGAGCCGCTCGGGACAGGTCACCTTGGACCAGACCGCGGGGTTCTCGTCCATCCAACCCAGGAAGGCCTGGAACTGCGGATGATCCACGCCCAGCGCGACGTCCGGGCGACCCATATGGTCGACCACCACCTTGGTGGGCAGGGAATCGAACAGCGGCCGCAGTTCGCGGAAATCCGGCGCTTCGAAATAAACCACCACGTGCCAGCCGAAGGGCGCGACCTTGTCCGCGATCCGGCGCAGCACCTCATGCGGGGTGAAATCGGCAAGGCGCCGGAGGAAGTTGAACCGGACGCCGCGAACGCCGGCCTTATCGAGCGCCGCCAGTTCATCCTCGCCGATGTCCTCGCCCACGGTCGCCACGCCGCGAGCCAGGTCCCCCGCCGCCTGCAGCGCATCCACCAGGGCGCGGTTGTCCTTGCCGTGGCAGGTGGCCTGGACGATCACATTGCGGGAAAATCCCAGGTGATCGCGCAGCTTGAACAGCAGGGCCTTGTCGGCGTCGCAGGGGGTGTATTTGCGCTCCGGCGCATAGGGGAACCGGGCGGCGGGACCGAACACATGGCAGTGGGCGTCCACCGCGCCGGGCGGCGGGACGAAATGCGGCTTGGCGGGGCTGGGGTGGAACACCAGCCAGTCGGGGTCCATGGTCTGGGGCTTTTCCTGAGACGTCGTCATGGGATCCATCATGTAATTGCGGCCGCGGGGCTGGCGCGGCCCCGGCCGACCTGCGCCCAGAGCTTGTCGCGATCGACCGCGCCCTCCCAGCGGCTGACGACGATGGTGGCGAGGGCGTTGCCAATCAGGTTCACCAGCGTCAGGGCCTCGGCCATCAGCCGATGGATGCCCAGCACCAGGGCGATGGAAACTACGGGGATGACGCCCAATGCTCCCAGGGTTCCCGCCAGCACGATAAAGGCCGCGCCCGGCACGGCCGCCGCGCCCTTGGAGGTGACCAGCAGGATGGCGAGCAGGGAAATCTGCTGGCCCAGCCCTAGGGGCGTGTTGGTGGCCTGAGCCAGGAAAACGGCCGCGGTCGCCAGATACAGACAGGTGCCGTCGAGGTTGAAGGCGTAGCCGGTCGGAACCACTAGGCCGACGACGGACTCATCGCAGCCCAGGG